>Ga0187884_10004278_pt1 | contig 10604 bp, 6 predicted proteins | sample June2016WEW_20_4_FD_132983 | JGI IMG/M metagenome (GOLD analysis project Ga0187884, IMG submission 132983) | Peatland microbial communities from SPRUCE experiment site at the Marcell Experimental Forest, Minnesota, USA - June2016WEW_20_40 | ecosystem: Environmental > Terrestrial > Soil >...
CCGACGTGGCCTCGCACGACCAGACTTCGGCAAGCGCTGAGCCTCTGGAATTTCTGAAGGATGTGAACTCGTTCCTGAGTTTTCAGGATGTAAAGCCCATGATCGATTCATTTCGCACCACGAAAGATGCGGGAGAGGTGGCGCTGATTCGCAAGGCCGTCGATGCATCGGTGGCGGCGCACTTCGCCGCTTTCAAAGCGGTAAAGCCCCAGGTGAATGAACTCGAAGTTTCCGCACTCATGCAGTACGAATGGGGGAAGCGCGGCTGCGAGCGTCCTGCCTATGCGCCGATTGTGGGCTCCGGCTTCTACTCGACGGTGCTGCACTACTCGGAGGATTCGCACGTTATGAAGGCGGGCGACGTGGTTGTCATCGATGCAGCCGGCGAATATTCCATGTACGCCTCCGACATCACCCGCACGCTGCCGATCAGTGGACATTTCAGCGCGCGCCAGCGCGAGATCTACGACATCGTTCTCGGAGCACAACAGGCCGCCGAAGCGGCGTTCAGGTCGGGCAAGTCCAACATGAGGCGTGACGATCCGGATTCGCTCTACAAGATCGCATACGATTACATCAATACTCACGGGAAAGACCTGCACGGCGAACCGCTGGGAAAGTACTTCATTCATGGTCTGGGCCATCCTGTTGGCCTGAACGTGCATGATGCGACCGATCCCAATGCGCCGCTTGGACCGGGGCAAGTCTTCACGATTGAGCCAGGGATTTACATTCCCGAAGAGAATCTCGGCGTACGCATCGAAGATGACTACTACGTGGATCAGGACGGCAAGCTGATCAAGCTCAGCGCGGCGTTGCCTTCGAAGGCAGAAGATGTGGAGAAGGAAATGGCGGGGAAGTAGACGAAGCGAAGGGGCCGACTCAGTTCTGTTCAGTCCAGCGAAAGCACTACCCAATACACTCCGGTAGGATAACTCTCCGTGCGCGCGTAGCAGGCGCCGACGGAGAAGCTGCGCAGGTTGTGGCCGGTGAGCATGTGGCCGGCGTTTGCCGGCAGGGCTTCCGGATGCAGGCTGGTATAGGTGAGGACAGTATATTGTTGCGCGAGCTGATGAACTGAGGCGGTACCGAGCTTGTCGGCTTGCGCCATGGAACAGGCTGCATCGTCCGCGGTGGGCAGATCGCGGCGCGCGAGCTCCGGTTGGTTGGCCTGACGCCGCGTTTGCGCCACAGTGGCGGCAATTCGTTCCTTCACTTCCGTCGTGGAATAGTTGGGGAGGGCATGGCCGAAATCCTGCACAATGTACAGCCGGTCGCCACTGCGGACCACGCCCAACCCGACTACGTTATAAGCCGGGTTGAGCAGGTTTGCGCGATGCGGTGGTGAAAGCATGAGATGTTGGTGCGCCTCGGCGGCGTCGAAATCGAGCGCTACGTTTTCGCCTTCCTGATCGAGTTGCGTGCGAGTTGCGCTCGCCAGACGTTGGGGGAGGGAGGGCTCGTCGGGGAACTGATGGGATAGTTGCCGCGCCGAGAACATGGCTTCGGCATGCACGCGGGCAGCGCGCCTCAGGCCGGCATCGAGAGTGAGGAGCGGGGCACCGGCCTGGGCTCGCGCCTGATTTGCCAACGCGAAAAGTTGCTGTTCGCACTCGGGATCGTAGTCGTTGAAAGGAATATCGGGAGAGGAGGCCGAGGCTGGTTTTACGGTCGCTTGCGGTGCGGGCTTCTCAGAGCCAGCCGGAACTCCCAGGGAAGAAGCCATCGCTCGGGCCGAGGGAGGAATCGAGAGGGTGCTCGTTACCAGCAGAAACGCGATGGCGAATCGTCTACCGGTCCTGCTAATCATCGATCTAGGGGCCCGTAACATCAGTTTGTGCCTACTCAACTTGATCCTGGGAAAGGATGCCTTCCGGCTCAAACTTGGTTGCTGGTGCTAGGCTAGAAGCTGAAATCCGACCTGGGAAGTTACCTTCGCTATGGAACCAAGTGTCATAGGGGTCATCGGCCTATTGTTTGGAAGCTTGATTGCTTGGCTGGCGCTGCGCTCGCGCGGAGCCGCGCTCAGCGCACGCTTGTCCTTGATGGAAAAGGAATTAGCGGCCGGAAAGGCCGATCTGGAGCGGCTTCAGCGGGCTCACACGGAGTTGGTGGCGGGCAAGGCCAGGGCGGAATCGGCTCTGGAGGCTGAACGAAAGACCAGCAACGAAAAGATCGAACTGGTCACGCGCGCCAGCGAAGAATTGCGCAACGCCTTCAAAGCGATGGCGGCGGATGCGTTGAAAAGCAACAACTCGTCGTTTCTGGTGATCGCGGAAGAGACGCTGAAGCGCTTCCAAAGCCAGGCTAAGGGCGACCTGGAGGCGCGCCAGAAGGCGGTCGCCGATATGGTCGCGCCAGTGCGGGATTCGCTGAATAAGGTGGATTCGCAGATTCAGCAGATGGAAGTGGCCCGGGGTGATGCTTACGGCGAACTGCGCGCGCAGGTGCAATCGCTGATCACTACCCAGAAAGAATTGCAGTCGGAGACAGGCAATCTGGTGCGGGCCCTGCGCACTCCCAACGTGCGCGGGCGCTGGGGAGAAATTCAGTTGCGCCGCGTGGTTGAAATCGCGGGCATGCTTTCCTATTGCGACTTCGCCGAGCAGGAATCGGTGACCACAGAAACAGGAAGGCTGCGGCCTGATCTGGTGGTGAAGTTGCCCGGCGGTAAGCACGTTGTGGTGGACGCAAAAACGCCGCTGCAGGCCTTCCTCGATGCTTTCGAAACCACGGACGAAGATGCGCGGCGCGCGTGCCTGGCCAATCACGCGCGGCAGGTGCGCGACCATATGAACACGCTCAGCGGCAAGAAATATTGGGAGCAGTTTGAAGCTACGCCAGAGTTTGTCGTGATGTTTCTTCCCGGGGAGACGTTTTTTAGCGCCGCCCTGGAACAAGATTCAGGCTTGATCGAGCACGGAGTGCTGAACCGCGTCATTCCCGCCTCGCCGACCACGCTGATCGCACTGCTGAAGGCAATCAACTACGGATGGAATCAGGAAAAGCTGGCGCGCAATGCACAGAAGATCAGCGAATTAGGCAAGGAACTGCATGATCGGCTACGTTTGCTTGGCGGGCATATCGCCTCGGTGGGAAGTGGTCTCGATCGCGCAGTCGAGTCGTATAACAAAGCCGTTGGCTCGCTGGAGAGCCGCGTGCTGGTTTCGGCGCGCAAGTTTGCCGAGCTGGGCGCGTCGGTGGCCGAAGATATTCCGGAGCTCGAGCCCATCGAAACCACGGCGCGGGCGCTGTCATTTGACTGGGATGCGGACGAACGTGAGGCAGCGGAGGAGAGTGAACGCAAGGCTGGCTAGCGGATTCTGCGGCCAACTTCTTGCGCGGTTCAGAAAACGCTAATCTCGGAAGACTCTAATCCGGAGGTTTGAACCCCCACCCAAAGGTACGTTGTTCCGCTGCCCGCTCAGCCGTCCTTTCGACAAGCTACGGCGCTTTTCTCGTCTAAAGCCACCCTCCTGTCCGCCGATAACCTAATCGAGCAGCCCGCGTGGCGCGCGGTATCGCGGACTCTGGTTCGGATTCCCTTCTTCAATCACATGAGAGCGTCCGCCGATCCCGGCTTGGTCAAGAGGCTAAGCGTCTTCGCCTCCGCGGCCAGCTTGTTTTCCATCGCGATTGGATTGTCGGTGCTTGCTGGGTGGACGCTCGGCGTTGCAATTCTCATTACCTGGGGACTCGGGACCCCGATGGCCCCGAACGCGGCAGGCTGCAGCGTGCTCGCCGGCATTTCCCTGTGGCTGCGAAGAAAACACAATCAGCAGTCCACGCGAACCGACAGAGTTGCGGCTCAAGGCTCAGCCATTATCGTCGCCGTGGTCGGCTTGGTCACCTTGGCGGAGCACATCTTCCGCCTTAGCTTCGGCATCGATCGGGTATTGCTGGTCGGACCGCTCCCGCCGCCGCTGGCCAACGCGCGCATCCTCATGTCGCCGATTGCCGCGGGAAATTTTCTGCTGTTCGGTCTCGCCCTATTGTTGATCGACTGGAGGACGCGCCGTGACGATTGGCCCGCTCAGTTCTTTTCTCTCGGGGCGTCAGTGGCGCCGGCCTTTGGGCTGCTGGGTTTGCTGGTGGGGCCGAAGGTAACACCCATCACTCTGGCTTTGCCTGCCGTGGTCAGCTATTTCCTGCTCACCCCCGGGTTAATTTGTTCCCGCGCAACCTGGGCCTTGGGAGGGCTTCTCACCGGCCAGAATTCGGGCGCACGGTTGCTGCGGCGGGCAACTCCCGCCGCTCTGATTGCTCTCAGCCTCATCGGCTGGTTTATATCGAAACCTCTGCTGACGGAATCTCACTTCACCTGGGTTGAAGCCAGCCTGCTCGGGATATTGTGCGGGGCTACCCTCATCGCCTTCGTCACCTGGATCGCCTTCATTGTTGAACGCAGCGAAGCTCTAAGCGCGGAACTGGAGCGGCGCGTGGCCGAGCGCACTGCGGCATTGGGCGAAAGCGAGGCCCGTCTGACCGGCATCATCCATTCTGCAATGGACGCCATTCTCACGATTGACCAAGAGCAGATCATCGTCATGTTCAACGCGGCTGCGGAAAAGATGTTTGGCTGTTCGGCACACGACGCAGTCGGGCAGTCCGTTGAACGCTTTATTCCGCAGCGGTTTCGGATCGCACACCGAGCGCATATTCGCAGGTTCTCTGAGACTGGCATCACCAATCGGGCGCTGGGGCCAGCAAGCACGAACCAACTCTGCGCGGTGCGATCAAATGGCGAAGAATTTCCGATTGAGGCCTCGATCTCTCAAGTCGAAACCGACGGCAAGAAGCTGTTTACCGTCATTCTCCGCGACATCACCGAACGCACGCAGGCGGAAGACGCGCTGCGGGAGAGCGAGGAGCGCTTCCGCGCCCTGGTGATGGCCAGTTCCGACGTGGTGTATCGCATGAGCCCGGATTGGAGCGAGATGCGCCAGCTAGGGGGAAAGAATTTTCTCGCCGACACGGAAGCGCCAAACCGCAACTGGCTCCAGGAGTACATTCACCCGGATGATCAGGCGCGGGTGACGGCGGCCATCAACAAAGCCATCCGGACCAAAGGCGTATTCGAACTGGAACACCACGTGCTGCGCGTGGACGGCAGCTTGGGCTGGACGTTCTCACGAGCGATTCCGCTGCAAGATGCGAACGGCGAAATCGTGGAATGGTTCGGTGCCGCGAGTGATGTTACTGAGCGCAAGCGGGCGGAGGACGCGCTGCACGAGGGTGAACGGCGCTATCGACTCCTCTTTAGTGAAATGGTGGTGGGGTTTGCGCTGTTGGAAGTCATTTATGACGAGGAAGGCAGGCCCTGCGACCAGCGCTATCTGGAAGTAAACCCCGCCTTTGAAACCCACACCGGCCTGGCCCGGGAGAAGGTCTTGGGGAAAACGATTCGTGAGGCTCTACCCGACATAGAACCCTTCTGGATTGAAACCTACGGAAAGATCGCGACCAGCGGAGAATCGGCTCACTTCGAGAACTATGTGCAACCGCTGCAGAAGTGGTTTGAGGTGACGGCATTCCGCACCCACCAAGGCCAGGTCGCGGTTACGTTCTCCGATATCACCCAACGCAAGCGAATGGAAGAGGCCCTTCGAGACAGCGAGGTGCGTTTCCAGGCCCTGGCCAACGGTATCCCGCAACTGGCCTGGATGGCTGAAGCCGACGGACACATTTTCTGGTACAACCAGCGCTGGTACGAATACACCGGCACGACCTTTGAGCAGATGGAAGGGTGGGCGTGGCAGAGCGTTCACGATTCCGACGTGCTGCCCAAGGTCCTGGAAAAATGGAAGGGCGCGATCGCCGCTGGCCTGCCCTTCGACATGGAATTTCCGCTGCGCGGCGCCGACGGCGTTTTTCGCGCGTTCCTCACCCGCGTCATGCCGTCAAAGGATAGCCAAGGCCGCGTGCTCCGCTGGTTTGGCACCAACACCGACATCAGCGAACGCAAGGAAGCGGAGAAGCAACTGGCAACGCAAGCCAAGGAACTCTCCCGGAAAGCGGAGGAACTGGCCCGCTCGAATGCGGATCTGGAGCAGTTCGCCTATGTCGCGTCGCATGACCTGCAGGAACCTCTGCGCATGGTGACGGCCTACACCCAGCTACTCGGCGAACGGTATCGCGGCAAACTCGATGCGGACGCCGACAAATTCATCGGCTACGCCAGCGAGGGAGCGCAACGCATGCAAGTCCTCATTCAGGATCTGCTGGCGTTCTCGCGAGTGGGGCGGAGGGATGTCGCCAGCTCGAGCGTCGATTGCAATGCCGTGATGCAAGGGGTTGTGGAAACCCTATCTTCGGTCATCGAAGGAAGCGGAGCGGTCGTTACCTGGGAAACGCTTCCCGCCGTCTGGGCGAATCGCACGCAGATGGCGCAGCTCTTTCAGAATCTGGTCGGGAATGCCGTCAAGTTCCGCGGGCAGGAGAGGCCAATGATTTCCGTGCGGGCGGAAAAAGCGGATCTGCACTGGCTGTTCAGCGTGAGCGATAACGGAATCGGAATTCCGCCCGAGAGCGCCGAACAGATTTTTGTGGTCTTTCAAAGGTTGCACGCACGCACCGAATACCCGGGCAACGGAATCGGGCTCGCCATCTGCAAGAAGATCGTCGAGCGCTGCGGCGGGCGAATCTGGTTCGAATCGCAACCCGGCGCCGGTTCAACCTTTAAATTCTCGATGGCACTGCGTGGTTCTGACGAGTATGGATCTGACGAGCGGGAAGGAGTACACGATGAAATCCGGACTCCGGTTGCTGTTGGTGGATGACAATCCTGCCGATGTGGGATTGACACGGGAGGCGCTGGCCAGAAGCCGGTATCACAGCCAGATTGAGAGCGTGGAGGATGGTGCGGAAGCGCTGGCTTTTCTCAACCGGCGGGGAAAGTACGGGAACGCGATTCGTCCCGATCTGGTGATCCTGGACCTGAGCCTGCCAAAGAGAGACGGCCTGGCAGTGTTGGCGGCGATCAGGGCGGGCCCGGAGCTGCGCCGGATTCCGGTGGTGATTTTCAGTACTTCCCAGTTAGGGAAAGATATTGCACGCAGCTATGAGCTGGGGGCGAACTGCTATGTGAGCAAGCCGGGAAACTTGAATGATTTTCTGGCGGCGGTGAAGTCGATTGAAGAGTTTTGGTGTGATTTCGCCAGTCTGCCGCCACGCGGAGAGTGAGGACTATGGATCATCCGATTACAGGTCATCCGACGACGCAAGTATTGCTGATTGAAGATAACCCAGGGGACGCAGATCTGGTCCGCCTGCGACTGGTCGAGTGCAAGACTCCGGTGAACGTTAATTGCGTAAACCGGCTCTCCGAGGGCCTCGCCTCGCTCACCAAAGAAACACCCTCGGTGGTGCTGTTGGACCTGAATTTGCCCGACAGCCGCGGCGCGGAAACCTTTCGCCGTGTTATCGAGCACTCGCCCAATGTGCCCGTGGTGGTGCTTTCCGGCCAGGACGATGAAGCGCTGGCGATGAAGGCGGTTCATCATGGCGTGCAGGATTACCTCATCAAGGGCACCATGTCCAGTAAACATCTGGAGCGTGCCATTCGCTACGCGGTGGAGCGGCAAGCGCTCCTGCGTTCCCTCGAAATCACCCGCAAGCAGCAGATGGACTTCAAGAACCAGTTCCTCTCCCACGTTTCACACGAATTGCGGACGCCGCTCACCTGTATTCACCAGTACGTCACTCTGCTGCTCGACGGGTTGGCTGGTCCGATGAGTCCCGATCAGTCCGACCACCTGAAGACGGTGCTGAAAAGCGTGAATCAGTTGCATGCCATGATCCGCGATTTGCTCGAAGCAACGCGCGCCGAGACCGGGAAAATGCGAGTGGAACCGCGCTGCATCGCGCTGGGCGATCTGGTTCATCAGACTGTGGCAATGATGCGGCCGATGGCGGCGGAAAAGCAGATTGGACTTGAAATCGGAGTCGACCAAAGGCTGCCTTTGGTGCATGCCGATCCGGATCGCGTACTCGAAGTCCTGATCAATCTGGTGGACAATGCGATCAAGTTCACCCCGGCAGACGGCGCAGTCATTCTCCAGGCCTGCATGGTTGAAGCGGATTCATCCGCCGTCTACGTTTCGGTCAGCGACACCGGACGCGGCATAAATCCGGATACAAAGACGCTCATCTTCGAGCGGCTCTATCAAGATGCCGAGTCGGTCGACAACAACCGCTCCGGTCTGGGACTGGGGCTGTTCATCTGCCGGGAAATCGTTCGCCTGCACGGAGGACGTATCTGGGTTTCCAGCGAACCTGGGCAGGGCAGTGTTTTTACATTCACGCTGCCAACCTATTCTCTGCCCAAGCTGCTAGCTCCCGTGATTACTCACAAAGATCGTTTGCGACCGGCGTTTGTGCTGGTGCGCGTGGAACTCGCGCCCTACTCCGCCCTACGGGGCAATTGGAAGGGAACCTGGCAACAGTGCCTGGAGATTTTGCGGCGCTGCGTCTATCTCGACAAAGATCTGGTGCTGCCGCCGATGGGGACCTCGGGAGCGGCCGAGACTTTTTTCGTGGTGGCTTCGACCGATCTGCAACGCTCCGGAATTATGACGACGCGCATTCGCGAACAACTGGAGCGCGTGCCTGACTTCAAGAGCAGGTGCATCCTCACAATCATGGCGGCTCCAGTGGAGCTGCCTTCCGACATTTCCAGCCAACCGCTGGAACAGCAGGTTCAAACCGTGGCCGAACGGGTCACCGGGATGATCACGGCAAGCCTGGAGCGAAAACAGCTGTGTGCAGGAAAGAGCCCACGAGATTCCAACTAAGCAATTGAAAAGGAGAACAACAATGCCGAGAGCAAAGATTTTGGTAGTCGATGATGATCCCGATCTGGTGCGTGCCTTGCGGCTGCGCTTGCGGGCCAACAACTATGAGGTCGCAACCGCCAGCGATGGTTATTCCGCCATCGCATCGGCTCAGAAGGAGCGTCCAGCCTTGATCATTCTGGATCTGGGCTTGCCGGTCGGCGACGGTTTCGTGGTTCTTGACCGGCTGCAGAATATAGACGCACTGTCGAGCGTTCCGGTCATCGTGTTGAGTGCTCGCGATCCCCAGAGTAACGAGGAACGCGCTCTGAAGGGTGGGGCGGCCGCTTTCTTTCAGAAGCCCGCCGACAACGATGAACTGATGAATGTGATCCGGGTGAGCCTGGCACACGAACAATCGCAGACGGCGCCCTGGCCGTCGTAAGAGATCGAGCTCTGGTCGCGAAGGCGGCAGGGCGACCGAAATCGCGTCCCCGCGGCTGATGAAAGTCAGCGCGGGGATAACTGCGTCTATGTAAGCTTCGCCGGCTCTCGAACCGGCCTGCCAACCCCCACGCCTCATCGCTCCCCAAGAGCATGCCCTAAACCGACAGGCTAACTCTCTGCATGGCCGGTAGATACGGAATATCACAGAAACCTCCAAAAAGGCGTAATCACTGTTCGAAAATCCATCTATAATCGCGGAAGTGCTGTAGATGCCGCACTTAAGGATTTCCAAAGCGGGAAAAGACATGGCAGCGAAGTTGCTCATTGATGACCCGCAGGACCTCGTTGCCACTCCTGCCCAACCCGTTAGGGGTTCGGGGCCGCGGAAGTCCATGAATCGGGAAAGCCAAGTCCGTTTCGTTGCTGTTCTACTGTTCCTGTTAACGGTGGCTGCGGTCGTATTTGCCGGCTTCAACTTCGATGCAGAATTGAAAGCTTCGATCCCCGATGACGGAGTTTGGTGGGTAGAACATGGCGGGCGACTCACGGCCGATCGGGTCGATCCCGCCGGACCGGGCGCCAAGAGTGGCATCAAGTCGGGCGATCAGCTGGTTTCGGTCAACGGGCAGGAAATCCAGAATATATCGGGGTTGGAGCGCCAACTCTACCGCAACGGAGTCTGGTCGAAAGCGGCATATTCCTTGCTCCGGCAATCGGTGCCGCTCGATTCCAGTGTCATTCTAGTTCCGGCCGAACGCTCGCTGAACAACTGGCTGCGGCTGATTGCGCTTATCTATCTTGGCATCGGCTTGTATGTGCTGTTGAGGCGGTGGACGGCTCCCGGGTCCACGCACTTCTATATTTTTTGCCTGGTGTCGTTCATTGCTTACTCCTTCAAATACACCGGCAAGCTGAACGATTTCGACTGGACCATTTACTGGGGCAACATCGCCGCCGGAGTATTGCAGCCAGCGCTATTTCTGCATTTCGTCCTAACCTTCCCGGAGAAGCGCCAGACGGTGCGCAAGTATCCGTGGCTGCTGGCGTTGGTCTACGTGCCTGGCACGATCCTGCTGGCGATTCATGTGGGCGCCATGCGCTGGTTGCAGGCCAGTGAACGGCTGCGCTGGAACCTGGACCGCATGGAAATGTCCTACGGGTCGCTGTTCTTTCTGGCCTCAGCCACCCTGCTTTGGTACAGCTACCGGCGCGCTAGCACCACGATTCTGCGGCAACAACTGAAGTGGGTTACGCGTGGCACCATCCTGGCCATTATTCCTTACACCCTGTTCTATGTTGTTCCTTACCTGATGGGAACGCTGCCGGGCGCCACGATGAAGATTTCCGCGCTCTCGTTGGCGTTGCTGCCGCTTACGTTCGGTTACG
>Ga0187884_10004279_pt1 | contig 10603 bp, 7 predicted proteins | sample June2016WEW_20_4_FD_132983 | JGI IMG/M metagenome (GOLD analysis project Ga0187884, IMG submission 132983) | Peatland microbial communities from SPRUCE experiment site at the Marcell Experimental Forest, Minnesota, USA - June2016WEW_20_40 | ecosystem: Environmental > Terrestrial > Soil >...
AGCCGCAGCCTCTGCGTTATTGCCGCCTCCGCGCTGCGCCGCCGCCAGCGCCAGCCGCAGATAGTAGGCTGCCGCCAATCCCGAATTCAGCAGGCCGATGATGGCCAGCCACACCGCTCCGCCGTCAACCGCCGCCGAGAAGGAATAGAACTTGCCGAAAAATCCGCCGGTGAAGGGAATTCCGACCAGCGAGACCAGGAAGAAGATCAGCAGGCTGCCCAGCAGAGGCGAGCGGTAAATGAGCCCGCGAAAATCCTCCACCAAGGGGAGCTTATCGTCGTATCCGCTCACCAGTGTAATCACGGCAAAGATGCCCACGTTCATGGCTGCGTAAGCCGCGGTATAGAAGCTGGCGGCGGCAATGCCGCTGTTTCCAAGCCCGGCGAAGGCCGCCAGCAGGTAACCGGCATGGGCGATCGAGGAGTAGGCGAGCATCCGCTTCACGTTTTCCTGGCGCAGCGCGGCCAGGTTGCCCACGGTCATCGAAAGCACGGCCACGATCCAAAGCAGCGGCGACCAGAGCCCGCGCAGGGAGGGCAGCATCTCGTAAACCACGCGCAGCAGGAGCGCGAAGGCCGCGGCTTTGGGCGCCGTGGAGAGCAGCGCCACCACTGGCGAGGGCGCGCCTTCATACACGTCAGGCGTCCACACGTGGAAGGGCGCGGCCGATACCTTGAATAGAATGCCCACAAGCATCAGCGCCAGGCCTGCCAGGATGAAGGAATGATTCTGCGCGGCAGGCGCCAGGCGGGCGATCTCGTAAATCTGCGTGGCGCCGGTTGCGCCAAAGATCAGCGCGATGCCGTAGAGAAGGAACGCGGTGGCAAAAGAGCCGAGGAGAAAATACTTGATGGCCGCTTCCGGTCCGCGGCCTGTGTTCTTGAGGTAACCGGCCAGAATATAGGTGGAGATGGATGAGATTTCCAGAGCAATAAAGACCACCAGCAGTTCGACCGCGCCGGTGAGCAGGCACATGCCCACCGCTCCGAAGACGATCAGCGCGTAGTACTCGCCCTGGTGATGGCTCTCCTCTGGCAGGGTATCCAGCGAGAGCAGCAGTGCCACCAGCACGATGCCGCAGATGAGCACGTGGAAAAAGATTGTGAAGGGGCTGGTCTCGACGGTCGAGTAGAAAGCGGTCCCTACCGGCAAAGAGAGCTGCCAAAGGCTGGCCCAAAGAGCCAGCGTGGTTCCCAGCGCCGCCACCCAGCCCAGCGAACGGCGCGCCCATCCGGCAGGCAGCGAAGCATCGATCAGCATCACCCCCACGCCGGTCAGCGTGAGTACGACCTCGGGAAGGATGCGGAAGATATCAGGAACAGGATTCACCGCTGGCCCTCCCCTTGAGACGGAATCACAAATACGGTTAGAGGCACAGGTAAAGCAGCCGATACTTTGCTCTGCGGAAGATGCACGCCCGTCTCGATCGTGGGAAGCCAGAACGACGGCGCCAGCCCCATCACCAGCATCAGAGCAGCCAGCGGCCAAACAACGGCAAGTTCGCGGAAGTGGAGATCGTCAGCCGGCTTCGACGCGGTCAGCTCGCTCTCCGGCCCGTAAAAGAGCCTCTGCACCAGCCAAAGCATATAAGCCGCGCCCAGAATCACTCCCAGCGAAGCCGCAACCGCCCAGCCTTTGCTCAATTGAATAAAGGTGCTGGAGAGAATCAGGAACTCGCCCACAAAATTGCACAGCATGGGCAGGCCGATCATGGCCAGAGAAGTGAGGACGAACAGCGTAGCCGTGCGCGGCAGTTTGCCCGCCAGTCCGCCATAAGCTCCGATCTGGCTGCTCGAGTAGCGCTCATAAATTGTGCCCAGTAGCACAAAGAGCGCGCCGTCCACAACGCCGTGGCTCAGGATCTGGTAAACCGCTCCGGCTGAACCGATGAACGTAAAGCCGTAGATGCCCAGAACAATCAGGCTCAGATGGCTTAGTGCTGCAAAGGCAACCAACCGCCAGAAGTCGCGCTGCACCAGCGCCAGGCACGCGCCGTAGAGGATGCCGGCGGCGGCCAACGCCATCAGCCAGGGAGCCGCTGCCTGCGCCTGCGCGGGGAAGAGTCCGATGTGGAATCTCAGCATGGAGTAGAGCCCCAGCTTGCCGGCCACGACCATCGCCAGGGCCACCGGCGCTTCGCAGTAGGTATCCGCCAGCCAGCCGTGCAGCGGAAAGACCGGCACCTTGACCGCAAAGGCGAGCAGAAACGCGAGGGCGACCCAGAAAATCGGTCCTGCGGGGAAGTTTCCGTGCGCGATGAGAATTTGCAGCGTGACAAAGTCGAAGCTGCCGGTATTGGCGTAGAGCCACAGGATCGCCACCAGCAGCGGCGCGGAGGGAATGAAAGTGAAGAGGAAGAACCTGAGCGCGGCCCTGGGACCATTCTTGCGCCCGTACATGGAGATCAAAATGGCCATCGGAACCAGCGACAGCTCCCAGAAGCCGTAGTAGAGCATCAGGTCCAGCGAAATAAACACGCCGAACATCGCCGCCTGCTGCACCAGAAACAGCGAATAGAAAACCTTGCGCCGCTCTGCGATCGCGTTCCAACTGGCCAGTACGCCCACAGGCGCCAGCAGCCCGGTAAGGACGACCAGCCAGAGACTCAGCCCATCCACGCCCAGGTGGTAGAAGATCGCTGGCTTTTCGATCCACGCGCGGTTGATCTCAAACTGGAAGCCGCCCTGGCTGAGGATAAAGTTGGCAGGCAGGTGCAGCGTGAGGCCAAAGGTAGCCAGAGCCGTGAGCAGGGCGATCCAGTTGGGTAGTTTGCCGCGGTCGGGCACGAGCGTCACCAGCGCCGCTCCGGCCAGCGGAACCAGGAGGATCAACGTGAGAATCGATTCGTTCATCGCTGTCATCACCGAATCCCCCGCCAAACTGTGCTGAAATCAATTGCCGAAAGACTGGCCAGCACCGCAGGCCAGGGAACCACGATAAAGATCAGCACCGCCGCCGCGCCCGCCGCCAGCCACGCGGCATAGGAGCGAATGTTGCCCGACTGCCAGCGCTGCAGGATCGCTCCCGCAAGCGTGGCAATGCCTCCCAGCAGCCACGCCGTGCCTCCCAACAGAGCCTTATCCACAACCCAGTCCAATAAGTATGTGGAAAGGACCAGCAGCGGTTTGACCACCGTCGCGCCGTAGAACTCATCGACGTAATACTTGTTGGCCAGCAGCTTGTAGCCGCCGGGAAGAGTTGCGGCCAGTTGCTCCGGCCGCGCTGGCTTTTGCCGGTAGAGCAGGTCGGCCGCCAGCCAGCCCACCAGCGCCACGGCAACGGCCGCAATGCTCAGCATCAGTTCCAGGTGCGCGCTGCCCGTCTCCGCGGCCCGTGCGCCAACGGCGGGCGCCAGATAAGCCCCGAAGCGCCCAACGCCCATCCAGGCGCCGCTGATCCAGCCGCCGCCGATCGAGAGAGCAGTCAGAATCACCAGCGGGCCGAGCATCGACCATGGAGTCGCGTGATGCTCGCCGCTCTCGCCGCGCGGCTTGCCCAGAAAGGCCAGATACCAGAGTCGGAACATATAGAACGAGGTCAGCAGCGCTGTTACCAGGCCCGCAAACCACAGTACCCGCCCATTTTCGCCCTGCGTAAAAGCCGCATAGAGAATCGCGTCCTTTGAGAAGAATCCGGCGAAGGGGAAAAATCCCGCGATGGCCAGCACGCCAATCGTGGTGACGGCAAAGGTGACCGGCAGCTTTTTCCGCAACCCGCCCATCTTGCGCAGATCCTGCTCGCCGCCGATGGAATGAATCACTGCCCCAGCGGCCAAAAAGAGCAGCGCTTTGAAGAAGGAATGCGTGACCAGGTGAAAGATAGCCGCGGAATAAGCCGCCACGCCGCACCCCAGAAACATGTAGCCCAATTGCGAGATGGTGGAATAAGCCAGCACGCGCTTGATATCGTTCTGCACCAGAGCGATGGTAGCCGCAAAGAGGGCCGTAGCCGCGCCGACGGCCGCAACCACGCCCAGCGCGAAGGGCGAGTGGTCAAACAAAACATGAGTCCGGGCGATCATGTAGACGCCGGCGGTGACCATGGTGGCCGCGTGGATCAACGCGGAGACCGGCGTGGGGCCTTCCATCGCGTCGGGCAGCCAGATATAAAGCGGTAGTTGCGCGCTCTTGCCGGTCGCGCCCAGCAACAGGCAGAGGGCGATGACCGTGAGTACGCCGCCCGTCCAGCCGGGGTTGGCGCCAAGCTGCGCGCCGATTTCGCTGAAGGTCAGAGTGCCGAAGTTGGCCAGCAGCAGAAAAATACCGATCAGGAAGCCGACGTCGCCGATGCGGTTGACTATGAAGGCCTTCTTGCCCGCGTCCGCCGCCGATTTCTTCTGGAACCAGAAGCCGATCAGCAAATACGACGCCAAACCCACGCCCTCCCAGCCTACAAACATCAGCAGCGCATTGCCGGCCAGCACCAGAAGCGTCATGAAGAAGAGAAAGAGGTTGAGAAAAGAGAAGTAGCGCGCATAGCCCTCTTCGTCGCCCATGTAGCCGACCGAGTATACGTGAATCAGGAAGCCCACGCCGGTAACCACCAGCAGCATCACCAGCGAAAGCTGGTCGAGGACAAAGCTGAAGTCCACGTGCAGCGTGCCGATGTTGATCCAGCCCATCGGGCAGGTCTCGGAATAAGGCAACGAACCTAACGAACCAGGAAAACCGAGGGAAGCAAGTAAACCAGAGACCGGGCCCATTCCGAACAGGCCCCGTGCGGCATTCAGCACAATGCCGAATGCCGCCAGCGGCGCCAGCAGCGCGACCGTGGTCACCAGCCACTTCGGCAGCCGCCGGCCGAGGAGTCCGTTGATCAGGAACCCCGCGAAGGGCAGCAGCGGAATCATCCACAGATGGAGAGAGCCATTCATAGTTTCATCAGATCGATTCTGTCGACGGCTAAAGTAGCGCGGGCGCGGAAGACGGCGATGATGATGGCCAAGCCCACGGCAGCTTCCGCCGCGGCCACCATCATCACAAAGAAGACAAAAATCTGCCCCTTCACCGCGTGCCACTCGTGGGCGAAGGTCACAAAGGAAAGATTTACGGCGTTGAGCATCAGCTCAATGGACATGAAAACGGTAATCAGGTTGCGCTTGATGAGAAAGCCGACCACGCCAAGCGAAAACAGCACCGCGCTCAGCAGCAGATACCAGGAGACGGGAACCTCCTGCGTGAAAAGGGAATTCATTGGCCGGGCGTCCTTTCTCCATCGTGACGGGCCAGCGCAACCGCGCCCAGAATCGCGATGAGAATCAGCACCGAGGTCACCTCGAAGGGCAGCAACAGTTCGGTGAAGAGCACCCGGCTCAGGTCTTCCGTGGAGGTCATGCCTCCCCATACTCCCGCCACGCCCAAACCCTGCGCGCGCAGAATCGCGGTGGCGAGGACGCTCAGAATCGCCACTACCGCGGGAAAGCCCACCGAGCGCGCCGTCCGGCTGCCCAGCGTGCGATCTTCACGGCCGGCGTTGAGCAGCATCACCACAAAGGTGAACAGAACCATGATGGCGCCGGCATAAACAATGATCTGCGCGATGGCCAGAAACTCCGCGCCCAGCAACAGGTAGAGCACGGCCAGCGAAGTCATCACCACAATCAGCGACAGGGCGCTCGTAATAGGATGGCTCTGGAGCAGGAGGTTGATGGCTCCGGCCAGGCAAAATCCGGCAAACAAGACGAACAGGATCAGGTGCATCGAGTCCCTGGCGTACGGGCAAGAGCCGGCAAAAAGCCGGCCGGTTAAAGGGAAGGGTTGTGGAGCAAACGGGCTAAGGCTCCTTCGGAAATCTTTCCCGATTGTAAATCAGTGATACGCAAGCCAAAGGCTTGTTCCCACAATGTTCAGAATGGCCAGCGGCATGAGGATTCGCCAGCCGAAGTTCATCAACTGGTCATAACGGAAGCGCGGCAGCGTTCCCCGCACCCAGACGAACAGAAAGAGAAAGCAAAAGACCTTGAGTACAAACCAGAAGATGGGAAGGAGCGCATGGACAAAGATGTTCTGTGGCGGTGGCATCAGGTCGCCTAAGAAGCTGGTCCATCCGCCCAGAAAGAGCAGCGTGGCCACGCAACCCACGGTGATCATGTTGCCGTATTCGGCCATGAAGAACATGGCGAATTTCATGGAGCTGTACTCGGTGTGGTAGCCGCCGGTCAGTTCGCTCTCTGCCTCGGGCAGATCGAAAGGCGAGCGGTTGGTCTCCGCATAGGCCGCCGTGAGGTAGATGAAGAAGGCAATAAACTGCATTCCGCCGAAGATGTTCCAACTAAGGATGCCTTTTGTAGCCTGTTGCTCCACGATGACGCGCAGGTTGAGCGACCCGGCGCGCAGCACCACGCCCACCAGCGAGAGGCCCAGCGCCAGTTCGTAGCTGATCAACTGCGCCGAGGAGCGAAGCGAACCGAGCAGCGAATACTTGTTGTTCGACGACCACCCGGCCAGCGCAATGCCATAGACGCCGATGGAGGTAATGCCCAGAATCACCAGCAGGCCGATGTTGACGTCGGAGATCTCAAAGAGATCCACGCCGCCCGGCCCGATCCCCGGTTCGCCGAAGGGAACAACGGCGATGGAGACCAGCGCGGAGCCCAGGGCGATGATGGGCGCAAGAAGATAAAGCGGCTTGTAAACCCCGGCAGGGATCAGATCCTCTTTCAGAAAGGATTTCGCCCCGTCCACCAGCGGCTGCAACAATCCGAACGGCCCCACGCGGCTGGGACCCCAGCGGTTCTGGATGCGGCCCACCAGCTTGCGCTCCAGCAGCACGGTGTAGGCGACGCCCAGCAGCATCACTACCGTCACCACGGCCACCTTGAGCAGGCTCCACAGGAAAAACTGCAATATCGTCACGTGCCTTCAGCCTCTTTTTTTCTATACGTCATCCTGAGCGAAACGCAGCAGAGTCGAAGGACCTGCTTTGCTTTCGCTCATTCATTCATAACCTCTGGGTGCCCCATCCTTTTCGCGCATTTTGCGAAAAGGGTGGGAAACCACGAATCTTGCTGTGCATTTCACCGCGTCTCAACTTCTTCCAACTTGTGCGCCTGATGCCTTGCAAGTTCCTTGAGCGCGGGGCTGTACCGGCCCAGCGTTCCGGAGGTGAACAGGCTGTCGTGCGCGGGAGCTACCAGTCCGGGCGAGGCCTCAGTCAGAGCCGTAACCGGCACAAAGCCTGGCTCCGTTCGCACATCGTTGCCGCCTAAGAGATTGATCCGGTCCACAGTATAGCCGGGAACCAGCCGGACAATTTCGTCTAATACGGCCAGAGGATCGAAGGGGCTCATCTTCGGCTCCAGGTGATTGGCTTCCAGCCACACGGCGTGGCGATCGGCCTCGCCGGACTGCGCGCCGCGCGACTGGCCAAGATCTGCCGTTACGCCGCCTTTGCCAAAGGGCGCCAGAGTCTTCACATCCACGCCCATTGCCCCGGCCAGCCGCACCAGAATCTCGAAGTCCGGCTTCACGCCGGCGCGGTCGGCCGCCTTCTTGACCATTTGCACATCGCCGTAGGTATTCGTCACCGTGCCGGTTTTCTCGTAGAGGCTGGCGGCCGGAAGCACTACGTCGGCCAGGGCCGCGGTCTCCGTGAGAAAGAGATCCTGAACGACGACGAAGGTTTTCTTCAAGGCCGCGGGGTCCACGCCCAGTCTGGCTACCGGATTGGCGCCGACGACGAGCAATGCACCCAGCTTGCCTTGAGTGGCCGCATCGAAGATCTCCGTCAGGGTTTTGCCTGGCTTCGCGGGCAGACCCGGATACTCCGCAAAGGCGCCGGGCTCCGTTACCGGCACATAGCCGGGCAGCAGATCCGGAAAAAGCCCCATGTCGGCGGCGCCGCGGGAGTTGGCGTGGTCGCCGAGCAGGGCGAAGCGGACAGATCCGGAATGGGGGCCGCGCTTCAAACCCCAGTCGACGAGCGATTCTACGGCCTGGCCGCGGTACTCCTGGCCAAAGATCACCACCAGCGACTCCTCGGCCAGCAGAGCCTTGCTGAAGGCGGCGTTCTCGTTCTTGGCATCGTTGCGGCTGAGGTAGGCGGCCAGGGCCTGGTAGCCGTTTTCCGGCAGTTCGAGCGTGGCCTTGGCCTGCCGCTCCAATTTGATGGACTTGGAATTGGCGATGTAAAGCCGGGCGCGATTCAGCCGCACGTTGGTGCGCAGGCTCCACGCCAGCAGCGGATGCTCCTCAGTAGGATTGCCGCCTACGAGCAGGATCGCCGGGGCCGTTGCAATGTCGCGCAGGCTGGCTGCTTTGCCTTCGTGTCCGGCGAGGGCGCGGGCAAAGGCCGCGTAATCCGTGCTGCGCTCATGGTCGATGTTGTTGGTCTTGAGCACCGTCCGGGCAAACTTCTGCAGCAGGTAGTTCTCTTCGTTCGTGGTCCGGTTCGAGCCGATGACGCCAATCGCTCCGTCTTTGCTGTCGCGAATCTCCTTCAGTTTGTCCCCGGCCAGGCGCAGCGCATGCTCCCAGGTGGTCTCTATCAGCTTGCCCTCTGTGTTGCGCACCAGCGGCCTGGTCAGCCGTTCGGGGCTCTCGACAAAATCGAAACCGAAGCGGCCCTTGGCGCAGAGAAAGTCGCCGTTGATGCCGCTTTTGTCGCGATTGTCCGCGCGCACGATTGCCGCTCCGTCGTTCACCTGCCGCACGCCCAGCGTTACCTTGCAGCCGTCGGCGCAATGCGTGCATACCGTAGAAACGTGGTTCATCTCCCACGGCCGGGTCTTGTAGCGGTAACTGCCGCTGGTCAAAGCGCCCACCGGGCAGACGTCGATGCACATGCCGCACTGCTCGCAGTCCAGTTGATCGACGCCGTTGGGCGCAATGGTCGAGCTCACACCGCGGTTCTGAACTCCCAGCGCCCACACGTCCATGCCCTCGCCGCACATGCGGATGCAGCGGTAACAAAGGATGCAGCGCGGGCGGTCAAAATAGACGGCGGGCGACCACTGCTGTTCGTCGCGGTGCTCTTTTGCCTCCGCGTACAGGCTCTCGCCCGCGCCGTATTTGAAGGTCATGTCCTGCAGTTCGCACTCGCCGCCGGCGTCGCAGACCGGGCAGTCGAGCGGGTGGTTGCCCAAGAGCAGCTCGATGGTCGCCTTGCGCGCCTGCGCAATCTCCTCTGACTCGGTGATGAAGACCATCCCCTCGGCGACGGTGGTGGTGCAGGCCGTCTGCAGCTTGTGCACGTTTTCCTCGCGCACCACGCACATGCGGCAGGCCGCCTGCAGGCTGAGCCCTGGGTAGTAGCAGAAAGCCGGAATCTCGATGCCCGCCTTGCGGCAGGCGTCGATCAGCAAGGTTCCCACGGGAGCTGTCAGCGTCTTTCCATCCACTTTGAAGGTTACGTCTGCCATTTGCTTCCTTAGACGGAGATGGCCTGGTACTTTTCAGCGGGCATTGGTATTGAGAGCCATTCAACGTAATACCTTGACGTTGTCTCGCCCGCACTCTTCGAAAAATCGACGGTTGTGGTCGCGGGCTGAGGAATAGGATCATGATCCTTGGCCAGCCATTTCAGGTGGGATTCAACCGCCTCCAGATAGCGCCGCCGCGTTTCGTCCACCGTCGGTCCTACGGCGAAGCAGCCGGGAATATCCGGCGCGAATGCGCCAACGCCCTTCTTGTCTACCTCAAAGACGACTAGAAACTCTGTTTTCATTTCAGTCCTGCCTGTTTGAGCATCGCTTTCAAAGTTCCGGGAGGAATATCGTCGTTCGGATGACCCGCTACCGTTACTTTACCTGTTTTTGCTGGATGTACCCACTGCTGATGGCTGCCCTCTTGCGCTATAAGCCGCCTACCATCGTTCCGCAACAGCCGTGTGAATTCCCGGTATTTCATCTTTCGTGACGGCCTTTGTCTTGAAGCTGCGGAGACGGCCTTTCGGCCTGATTCAGACTCCGGTTTATACCACCGTAAACTCCGGTGCGCCATGCTTCGCAAACGGGCACGCCTTCCCGTTCAGGTGCTCCTCGAACTCCTTGCGGAACTTCTTCACAAAGGCCACCGTGGGCATAGCCGCCGCGTCGCCCAAGGGGCAAAAGGTGTGGCCGATCATGTTCTCGGCCAGATTTTGGATGTTGTCGATGTCCCTGGCTTCGCCGAAGCCCAAGTGAAAGCGGGTGAGCGACTTCTTCAGCCAATCGGTGCCTTCGCGGCAGGGAATGCACCAGCCGCAGCTTTCGTGCTCATAGAAGCTCATGGTGCGCAGAGCAAACTCGACCATGCAGGTACGATCGTCGAGCACCACCACGCCGGCCGAGCCCAGCATGGAGCCCGCCTTATCCACCTGGTCGAAGTCCATGCCGATATCGATCTCCTCAGGCAGCAGCACCGGGGTCGAAGAGCCTCCGGGGACCACGGCCTTCAACTTCCGCCCGCCGCGGATGCCGCCGGCCACCTCGTAGATCATCTTTTTCAGGTTGTAGCCCATGGGCAGCTCGTAGACCCCGGGCCGCTTCACGTGACCGCTGATCGAAAACAGGCGCGTTCCGCCGTTGTGCGGCGTGCCCACAGCCGCGTAGGCCGCGCCGCCCATCTCGATCACGTGCGGCACCGTGGCGATGGTCTCGGCGTTATTAATGATTGTGGGACCGCCA
>Ga0187884_10004281_pt1 | contig 10601 bp, 9 predicted proteins | sample June2016WEW_20_4_FD_132983 | JGI IMG/M metagenome (GOLD analysis project Ga0187884, IMG submission 132983) | Peatland microbial communities from SPRUCE experiment site at the Marcell Experimental Forest, Minnesota, USA - June2016WEW_20_40 | ecosystem: Environmental > Terrestrial > Soil >...
CCCGGCCGTGCACCGACGTTTTCAAACGCCTCCTCCTTCTCTGCTCTCATCTCCGGTCTCCTTTCGAAGACCGGACAGAATTTCCGGAATTCTTCCGGTCAGAATTTCCGGAACCGGCACGCGGTAGGCGGGGGTGCCCGCGTTGCTGGACACAGCCCTACGCCGAAGGCGTTGCGCAACATAGCCCCGGGTTGCCGCGTCTCTTCAGCGGCTACCCAGGGCTGATGTGGGCCGCGCTGGCAGCCTAGGGTAGCCAAAAGAAGGCAACCCCAGGCTATGATATATACAACACCTTCGGTGTAGCTCATGCTGCCGGCTTCCACTGAACAGCCAACCTCTTCCGCGTAACGGCACGGTCGCGCAGATACAGGTTGATGCGCCGACCATAGACGCAGCCAGGCCGCAGCGATGAAACCGCGGCGCTCACCTTCGAGGGCCTCAGGGTGAGTGGGTAGACTCGAACTACAAGACCTACAAATCTGTCGCACACCCGCCGGTGCTTGGGGCATCTAGGCAGCGAGGGTTGGGTGGTCCAGGCGTCGAGCAGCGTAGGTCACACAAGCATCGATGTCATCCGGTTCGAGGTACGGATAGTCGCGGAGGATTTCCTCCCGGCTCTGGCCGGCCGCCAAGAGCCCGAGCACGTCGATGACACGGATTCGCATCCCGCGGATACACGGTCGGCCACCGCACTGGTCGGGATTGATGGTGAGTCGATCCAGAAGGTCTGCCACCGCAGTTTCCATCTCCACGCCTGGGCCTACGGTACCAGATCCCGGACCTATGATATAGTTGCCCTCATTCGCTTGCGGCCTTCCTGGTTCTCGGCGGCGATCGTCCCGAGCAGCTTGCTCGCGGAAGGGAAGGGCTTCTCCCGTTCGACCCGCTTCAGCCGCAGCGCTTCCTGCTCGCACGTGATCGTACACACACCGCAGCCCATGCACTTTTCCGCGTCGACGACAGACTTCTCCTGATCTTCGTCGAGGGCAATGGCGCCGAAGAAGCAGCGGTCCACACAGTGGCCGCACATGATGCACTCGTCGGTCGACTCGGCGACGAAGTTCGATGGCGCTACCGCCTGCGGATTGTCCCAGCGCGTGCGGCCGCGCAACTGCGAGCAGCAACACTGGCAGCACAGACAGATCACGGTGTGCCCGGCCTCTTCGAAATTCTCGGTGGTGCCCACCAACCCCAGGTCCTGCATCTCGTCGAAGTACTTCTTGGCCTCCTCGACCGTCACTTTTCTCCCGACCCCGATGCTCTGGAAGTACAGCGCCGAGGTCTCCATCATGATGCAGAAGCCGACCGGCGTATCGTTCTTGCATTCCCGGATGCCGAGCTTTTTGGTTCTGGTGCGGCAGGGACAGGGAACCAGGGAGAGGTTGCTGACCGCGTCGATGATCTTGTGCGCCTCCTCGGTCTCGAGGATCTGCTGGCCGGGTCTGACCGTACGCTGCACCGGAATCACGCGCACGACCCGGGTGCCCTTCTCCGAGTTCTCGTAGTACTTGTAGAAGCCGTCCTTGATGAAAAACTGTTGATACAGCTGGCCGGCCTCGACATCATCCGGTCCGATCTCCTTCGTGAACTGAAGCTGATTCACCAGAATGTGCATCAGCGGCAGCCCGTAATTCCCGCCGAACCCTATCACGCTCCCCTTGCGCGCCAGGGCGTCGAGCACATCCGTCACTTCCGTAGAGCCTTTGCCTGCGGCGCGCGCGATGTCGTCCGCGCTCAGCATGGACTCGGCTACTTCCGCCAAGCTTGTTGCGGTTGCTACGGGCATCTTGAGGTACTGAACGATCTCGGCTTCGCCGGGGGTGTAAAGCAGTTTGAGAAACCGGATGAACGCTGGTGAAAAGTCGCCGTTCGCCTTGGGCGCGGTCATTGGACCTGCATCGACGTTCTCCGCAATCTTGAGATATGCCGACTCACTCATTATCTATCGTCTTTCATTATCTGCCCTCCGACTTGGCCCGCCCGCCTCAGGACTCCCTACTCTGGTAACGTCACACGCGACGTTCCCCTTCCTGCAGTGCACGGCGGCTCACGCGGAAGTCGTCCACCTGGCTGCAGACATCGTTGTAGTCACAGGCTTCGCACTCGCGCACCAGCTCGGTCGTCATCTTGTTCAACGCGGCGATCTGCCGCGACGCTCGCTCCGCAATGATGCCCAGCTCGCGCACGTCGGCGGGTGAGGAGGTCACGAGGAGCACCTCGGCGGACGTGACGTAGGGCAGGCTTTTGTACAGGCGGATGAGCGCGCCGCCCAGCGTCGCCAGCGTGACCCCGCCGTCGACCGCCTGGCGGCTGACCCGGCTCCATTCTCGCCCGACTTGGGACGGGGCGCGCAGCATGTAGCCCGCGAGATTCAGGTCGTAACGCCTCAACCCCAGCTCCCGGTACCGCTCGATGCAGTTCTCCTCGCAGACATCCTCCACTCCCAGAAGCACGGCCTTGCCGAACGGCAGATGCCGGCCCACGCTCTCACCGATGTCGGGCCCAGCGAGCGTGATGCATCCGTCGCGAACCAGGCCGAGGTCCGCGGTCCACACGTGAAAGGCGACCGACTCGTCTTGCGGACTTCCCAGTTCGACGGCGGTGTCGGCCTGCAGGACGACATTGCCCTTCTTGCCCGGCGGCCAGGCGGGCACCTCCGCGGACCGCACCACCCGGACAACGTTGCGCGCGCGTACCGCGTCGACGTAGGCGCGCAGCTCCCGAATGCGCTCGTTGAAGAGCTGCGTGGCCGGGACCGCGTCAGGCATGCGCCGCCGCCACGGACTCCCCGGCGCTGCGGCCGGCTGCATCCGCCGCGACCAGCGCGGCACCGATGGCCCCGTTGAGCTGCGGCTGCGGAACCTGCACCAGGGGCATCCCCAACGCCTCGCGCAGGGCCTCGAACATGCCGGAGTTCTTCGCGACCCCGCCGGTCATGGCGACGTCGCCGGCCACACCGATACTGCGTGCCATGGCCACCACCCGGCGGGCCACCGCCTGATGCATCGCGCGCACAATGTCCGCCGTTTCCTTGCCCTCATTGACCAGCGACAGGATTTCCGTTTCGGCGAACACGACACACTGGTTCGAGAGCGTCAGGTGTTCCGTCCCCCGCTCGGACAAGGGTCCCAGCGCATCCAGTTCGATCCCCAGGGCGTCGGCGATCACCTCGAGAAAGCGCCCGGTCCCGGCGGCGCACTTGTCGTTATACTGATATTGCACGACGTTTCCACGCTCATCGAGCCTGATCGCTTTCGCGTCTTGCCCGCCGATGTCGATGACCGTCCGTACCGAGGCGACCTGCCACACGGCGCCGCGCGCATGGCAGGCGATTTCGGACTCGACCGTGTCACCGAACGTGATCTTACGCCGACCGTAGCCCGTCCCGACGCAATGCGCGACGGCGTCAAGCGTCACGCCCGCCTGGTCGAGGGCGAGCTGCATCGCCGCATTGGCGGATGCCTCGGGCACCGGCCCGGTGCGCGTGATCCCCGAGCCGATGATCGTCCCCTCGTTCATGAGCACCGCCTTCGCGGTGAGGGATCCGACGTCACAGCCAGCCACGATCATCGGGACCCTCCGTTGGCGTGCTCGGCGGCGAACAGGGCGGCGCCGATGGCGCCCGTGATCTGCGGGTCCTCCCGCCTGATGCGTTTCAGCCGGAGCGACAGCAACCGTTCGAGGCTCGCCAGCACGCCGCCGTTCTTGGCGACGCCGCCGGTCATACAGACATCGGGCTCGGTGCCGATATTGCGCACGAGCGTAGCCGTGCGCACCGCCATCGCGTTGTTGATGCCGGCCACGATGTCCTCCACGGGCACGCCGTCGTGCAGGTGCCTGATCACGTCGGCCTGTGCCCAGACGGTGCAGGCGTTGGCAAGGGTCACCGGATGTTTCGCGCGCGCCGAGAGGTCACCGAGCTCGCCGAGCTCGACGCCGAGCGCCTTGGCCATTACTTCGAGAAACCGTCCCGTTCCCGAGGCGCACTTGTCGTTGGCAATGAACTTCTCGATATTCCCGTCTTTGTCCAAGCGCATCGCCTTGCAATCCTGCCCACCGATATCGATGACCGTTCGCACCGACGGCACCAGCCACCGCGCCCCTTTGCCGTGGCAGCCGATCTCCGACACGGTCTCGTGCACGAAGGGAATCTTGTCACGGCCGTATCCCGTGCCGACGCAGGAGCGCACGTCGCTCAGGCCGAGCCCGGCCGCCGCCAGCGCCATCTGCATCACCGACTCGGCGGACTCCCACGGCTTGGCCTTCGACTTGATGACGGCGCGTCCGAGGATGCGCCCGTCGCGCATGACCACCGCCTTCGACGTGAGCGAGCCGACGTCGCAACCGGCCACGATCATGGCAGCAACCTCCGGACCGTCAGAAACTCCTCAAGCCGTTCCCGCGTCGCTTCCCACGATTGGACCCGGTCGTCGAAGGCGTCCGCGTTAATGATGTGCGTGGGAAAGCCGGCCTTCTCTGTGTCGCGCGCGAGCAGCTTCACCATGCCCCAGGTGTTCCGGCAGCCCGGCGTGCCGTTGTAGACGATGCAGTCCGCGCTGTAGAGCTTGGCCAGCGCCAGCGTATCATCGAGCCACATGTTCGGTGCGTCGTAGGGACCGCGGATCTGCTTAACCATTGGCATGCGCGAGTTCAGCGCCGCGAGCGAGTCGAGCATCGCGTCGAGGCTTGTCGTGTCGACGGTATACGCCGCGTCCGCCTTGTCGAGGATGCGCACGTACGGGGCTGTCGACGCCCAGTGCCGGCTGAGAATGTTCCCGGCATACCCGATGCCCAGCTCGTCGAGCATCTGCCAGAGCCGCAGGTCCTGCGTGTAGTGATCGATATAACAGAAGAAGACGCGGATCTTTTCCACACCGCTCTTCAACCCGGATATACCCTTTGCCGCGTTGCCGCGGGCCTGCTCGACCATCGACTCGAGCAGGCGGGTGCACTCCGGCATGCCACCGAACAGGAACCGCCCGGCATAGGTCAGCAGGCCGAACGACACCGGCAAGGGATTGGGCACGAGCCGCGCCAGGTCCTCCAGTTCCGCGATCAGCGCGTCCTGCGCCTCGACTTCCATCAGGACCTGCCGGAGCCGGTCGATGTCGAGCTTCCTGCCCGTGTGCTCTTCGAGAAACCGGATCAACGCCTTGTAGTCCTCGCGCTGGTAGGTGTCGGTCCGCGGGTCGACGAGTACCGGTGGAAAATCAAGCTGGAAGAACGGCTTCTGCATATACGCCGCCGCAAAGGAAAAGGCGTTGGCGTTGGTGTCGCACACGCCGGGGGTATCGGTCACGACCATGTCGATTTCGCTGCCGAGGCCGGCGAGGAATCCGCCGAGCGCACCGCGCTGCGACGAGCAGGACGTCTCGGTGAAGCCCACCTCGTTGCAGTAGTCGAGGAACTCCCCGGTGCCCCGGCGGTAGGTCATCGCCATGATGGCTGACAGCAATTCGAGGCACACCGGCGCGACATCGAGTGCGTATAGAATGGTAGGGGAAAAGCAGAAGGTGGTCATGGCGGTCTTCCGCCCCCGCTCGCGGGCCGTCACGAAGTTCCCGAAATATTTCGCGCACAGCTCGATGAAGCGCTGGCCCGGCTCGCCCGATTGGAACATCGCGTCGACGATGCCGCGAAAGTACGGGATGTACTTCAAGGTCGTGCGGTATTCCTTCTCGGACCCGCGGCTCAACTTGGCGGCCGTGTCGAAGGCCGACCACAGCATCCAGTCGAAGTGGTACTCTCTGGTTGCTTGCCTCATGCGGCCGCTCCGTGCTGCTGCCCGATCCGTTCGAGGAAGGCATCGACGCGCATCTTCAAGCGTCCCTTTTCCACCAGCGGGCCGTACTCCCGCTCCAGGCGCAGGCACGGCGTCCCCTCGGCCTCGAGGGCGCGCTCGAAGAGACCGTTCTCCGCCCCGTGCAGATCGCAGAAGCGGATGTTCTGTAAGACCACGCCGTCGACGCGCGCGCTGTGAATCTTCGCCCGCAGGAGGTCGAGGCGCTCGCGGTACTGCCCGTACATGCGCGGGCATTCGTTTTTCCGCAGATAGCGCCGCGCCAGCGCTTCCACCAGGTCGCCGTCCTCTGCCACCGGGTCCAGGTGGAAGCGGGCACTGAAGCAGAGGTTGTCCGCCACCACCAGCGCCCGGTTGCCCTCGATCACGCGGACCAGCTCGACGTCGTCGTTCGCGCTGCCGACAAGCATCAGGCGGATCCGGTCAGTCCGCGTTTCGGCGCTATCAGTCAACTCGTCGAGAAAGGCTTCGAGGCACGAATTGTACGCGTCGCGGGCCATGGCCGTCCCGGCCAGGATGACGGCCAGCGCCTCGGCGCCAGTGATCGGGGGATGCGGAGCGGTCCGAAACCGGTCGAACTGCTGGAGCAGCGCGCGGCCGCGGTTGTAGATCCGGATCGATTCGCGGAGCCCCTCGTCGGTGATGGCCACGCCGAAGTGCGCTTCGACTGCCGCGATCAGTCGACGGATCTCGTCGGTGAACCAGTGCACCGTGTAGTCGGAGAACTTGTGCGGCACGCCGAAGTGGAAGAAGAACCCGGGGACGATGCCTTCGTGATCATCTCCCGCTTTGCGCCAGCACTCGTCCAGCCGGCGCATAGAATCGCAGCCCGGCGTGATGATGGCGCCGTCGAGGAAACGCAGCCGGCCTTCCCCAGCGAGTTGGAGCATGCACTTGGGCAGGCTGCAGATGAACGGCCCGAAGTACGTGTCGCCGATGCTGCACTCCTCGGTACCGTACCCGCGCAGCCTGAAAGGGAGAATGCCGGCGGCGTGAAACACCTCGTCCGGCAGGTACGAACAGGTGTAGCCGACGATCTTCTTCCCCGCCGCTTTCCATTCTTTGACGAAGCGGTTTTCGAGCACGACGGCCGCTTCCACCCACTCCGGCATCATGGTGTCGGCTCCTTCGGGCTGAGGGCCGCACGCAGGGCGTCGACCGCGGCGTGCAATTCCCCGTCGCCGTCCGCGTCCGAGGCGAGGAGGTCCGCGAGGCCTTTGATGACCAGCGGCAAGACCTCGCGGGCCACAGGCTTCAGCGCGGCGACGAGGCCCGCAACACCCCAGCGGACTGTTTCACCTGCCTCGCGTTCGTCGAGCCCGCCGATGATCTGCGTGAGCACCACGCGTAGCGCGTCCGGCGACGCGTCGTGGACCCGATTCGCGATCGCGACCAGGCGATTCAGCGTGTCGGCGAGTTCCTGCGCATCGATCTCGCCGAGGCCGCTCGTCACCGCGGCCGCGATATCCTCGTCGGTCAATGCCCGTTCGAGTACATCGGTCGCCCGCGCCAGCCGCCTGAACCGTGACGCACGCCGGCGGAAGCGGCCGGCGACCATCTCCCGCACCAGCGCGGGCTGTGCTTCCAGGAGCGCCAGGAGCGCGCTTTGCGTCGACTCCCCCGTGTCGGCGAGTAGCGCGCGCGTCTTCAGCAGCAGCTCGATGTCGACCGACCGCAGCGCGTCACCCACCAGCGCGGAGAGGTCGGCCGGCATCTGAGGTCTTCCGTTCTCGCCGATCAGCACACTGCCGGTGTGCGCCCGCCTGAAGATTTCGCACGCCGCGTTGACGAGTCGTCCTACCTCCTCCGCCTTAAGGTCGCGCAGCAGGGACAGCAGCACGTCTGCCAGCAGATCGGGCGCCAGGCGGTTCATGGGTCCGAGGCTCGCGGTCAGCGCCTGGATGGTGGCGTTCACGACGGCAGGCAGCATCGAGAGGAGACACACCATCTTCGTCGGGTACTGCCACATCTCCTCGTTCAGCATGCCGACGAACGTCGCTGTGTTTTCGGCCATGGAGTCGACGGTCGTCTTGAGCTCGCCGAAGTCGACATTGCCGGCCCAGGCGCGGAACCCGGGACGAAGCCGTTCCGCCAGGGCAACAGGGTCGGCCGCCCGCGCCTCGTTGAGAAAGCGTACGACACTGGTCAGCAGCTTGCCGGCCAGGGCCTGATCCAGTTTCTCGACGACCTCGCCAAGGACGCGGGCCTTCTCCTCGGGTGGCAGGAGCGCCACGCCTTCGCTCACCGCCGTCGAGGTATTGAGGAGGCCATTGATCAGCTTCGGAAGCTGCGCCGCAACCTGACGTGCCTGTTGCGGCTGCCGCAACATGGTCTGCAACGATGTCTCGTCGCGTCCGTTTCTGGACGCCGTGAAACCTCTGCTGAGGACTCTGGCGAGGGCATTCGCGGCGAGCACTCGCAATCTGCTATCGCCGGCCCACGCTCTCAGCACCTCGGGCAGCGCCGCGGTGAGCGCCTGCCTGACCTCGTTCGTCTCCAGGAGGGCGCGCACGAGATGGGTACCGTCCTCAGCGGTTGCCCCGTGCGCCGCCGTGGGCGTCGCAGCGGCAAGAGCACTTGCCGCCGGGGAGGTCATGGCCGCACCCTGTTTCTGGTCGGGTGACGATGCCGGTGAGCGGTCCGGGCGTCAGTCGCCGCTCGCGCGCGACGCCGTCCCTTGCAGGAGACTGTCGATTCTCTCCAGCGGGCGCCCTTCGAGATGCTTCGCTCCTCAGGGCGAGCGGTTCTTTTGTTATTCTCCAAAGACAATTTCCGCTCACCCTGAGGAGGTCCCTTCTTTTGGGACCGTCTCGAAAGGTGTGACTCGCCGTGAGAGTCACCACCAGTGATCAGCACCCGCAGCACATCCGGCATGAACCGGCCGTGTTCGGCAAAGGAAAAATGCCGCGGGGTGAGCATCGCATGCAGCGAGAAGCCTACCAGGTAGGTGCAAATGACTTCCGAGAGCTTGGGGTCCGTGCCGAGGCTTTTCGAGATGGCCTCCTTGAAGGGGTCAACGAATTCACGAAATGCCTTTTCGCTGCCGCCGGGGCTGTGGCGGAACAGGTCCAGGGCCAGGAGCAGCAAGTTTTGATGGAAGCTCCCGCTGGCCACATAGAACTCGGATAATCTCGCTAGCCGCTCGGCCAGCGGCAGGTCAGGGCTCAGCTGCGGGCTGAACGCTTGGATGTCCTGCTCCACCGCCCAGGCAAACATCTGCTCCAGGATGCTCACCTTGGTGGGAAAGTAGTGGTACAGGGTGCCGGTCGATACACCGATCTCCTCGGCGATCTGGCGCATGGTGACGTTGCTGAACCCCATGCGCCCGAACAGGTCGAAGCACTTCTGCAGCAGCTCTTTGCGATACTCGTCGTGGTCAACGGTCTTCGGCATCGACTGCTCCCCGTCAGAATGGGCGGAACACCTGCTCGCGCCCAATGCCAGTGAGATAAGCGGCGTCATGCCAAGATTGCATCCTTCGAGACGGCGCCTGAAAACCCTTCGACACGACGCTCCGCGCTTGCTCAGGAGGCGCCTCCTCAGGATGAGCGGGGAATGATTGTCGCATCAAGAAATACCGCCCACCCTGAGGAGGCCGCGTTTTCTTCGCGGCCGTCTCCTATGGTCCGATTTGTCAAGTCCCTCGCTCCGGCGCGCGGCTTCATGCGCTTGAGTCTCCACAACGGGCAAGTCTCCTATTCGTGCGCACCCTCACAGGGGCGGTCACCAAGTTATTGTTCGTCCCCGTCGGGGAATCGAGCGCTGCCAAACTCGAAGACGTTCCGCGCCGCACGCGGAACCAAGACGGCCGCCGCAGGCACTCGAAACGGGGACCGCGCACCGTCGCTGCTCCTCGCAGACAGAAGACTACGCCGCCAGAGCGCATCACCTCCTGTGCGTACGGCCGCGGGGCTGCGCCCTGAGCATGCGCGCGAGCTTCAGGGGTGGGGGCGGTGCGGCCCCCCAAGAGCCAGGCACCGCGGCGGGGTGGGGTGCCACACGCATCCCTGTGCCCGCTCAGGCCGCCACCGGCACTGCGGCTGCCAAAGCCTCCAGCCAGCGGGCCCGCAGGCGCACCGCCAAGCGCCGCGCCACCGCCACGATGGCCCGCTTGCGGCCTACGCGCACCGCCAGGCGTTCGAAGCATTGTTTCAACTCCAGGTCGGCGTTTTTGCCGCGCATCGCTGCCCAGGTACACTGCAGCAGCCAGGCGCGCAGATAGCCCGGGCCCGCTTTGCAGATGTGGCCCCGCTGATCCAGCTCGCCCGAGCTGTATTGGCTCGGCGTGAATCCCAAGTAGTTGACGATGGCGCCGACGGTGGCAAAGCGCGTGATGTCGCCGAGCTCCAGGACCAGGCGGATCGCGGTGAACGCGCCCATGCCGGGCTGCTGCTCCAGCGCGGCCACCACCGGAGCATATTCCGGCGCGGCGGCCAGCTTGAGAATCGCGGTTTTCAAGCGGCGGCCGCTCGCCCGCGCCGCTTGACGTATCTGCAGCAGCTCCCGCACACACAGCCGCACTGGCGCCGCCAGCTCCTGGGCCGCCAGCCACTGCTGGTAGACGGTCCACCCCGCCCGTGGCGCCGGCCCGATACGTCCCTGCTCCTGCAGCAGACTGCGCACCCGCACCCGCGCCCGCTTGCACTCCTTGAGCGCCTGAGCGTAGGTGCGCGAGAGTTGCCGGCGCTCGTGTTCCGCCCGCCGCGGCACGTAGATCCCCTTGAGCTGCCCCTGCTCGCGCTTGCGCCCCATCGACCGCACGTCCAGGCGATCGGTTTTCACCCGGCGCCCCGGCACCCGC
>Ga0187884_10004283_pt1 | contig 10599 bp, 12 predicted proteins | sample June2016WEW_20_4_FD_132983 | JGI IMG/M metagenome (GOLD analysis project Ga0187884, IMG submission 132983) | Peatland microbial communities from SPRUCE experiment site at the Marcell Experimental Forest, Minnesota, USA - June2016WEW_20_40 | ecosystem: Environmental > Terrestrial > Soil >...
ATTGCAGAACAGGCCGCCGCTGGTATCGGTCCGGCAGTACCAGGGAACTCTTCGGGACAACCCACGCGGCGAAATCCACTTCCGTAAGTGTAGAGGTTCGGCGAGCGACACGTGGATAAGGTTCCGTCCAAGGCAATACATTCGAACTGTTGCGCACTCCCGGGGTACGCCGTCTACAGAAACGTGCGCTTCTACGACATGGACTGCGAATGCCTCGCTGAGTGACGGTTGTGAACATCGCTCGGTCAATGGTTCCGCAGCTCGGCTAAACTAAGATCAGTTCTTCGGCTCCCAGGGTTGGCTTGCCGGGGGACTGCTGGGGGCCGTGCTGCCGCTTGGGGGCCGGCTCCCAACAATGAGTCAGTTAGTCCGCTTCCTCAGGCCACAGATAGCACGTGGCCAAGTGAAGCTTCTTTTCGATTTCCGAAGATCCACCCGTTTTCACTCGCATATTTTGAAAACAGTACACCCCGACTAACGCCTCGAATCGTTTCGACGAAGTGTGCGAGAGGACATCGGGGCGGATGGGTGAGAAGTTTTCGGAGCCTTGGCAGACGCCTGTGTCAGCGAGGATTGGGTCTCAATCAGGTCCCTAAACCTGCGCCGGTTACGGGCGTTGTCGGTGAGAAGTAGCGTGCATCGTGAAAACAAAGATTCATCGGAACCGCTGAGAATGTCAGTTAGCCCGCTTGAACCTTGCCTAACTGCATTCAATTTACGACGGATGTCTTCATTCTCGGTGAGCAACTGCTCCACTCCTGCGAGAAGTTGGAGGCGTTCCGATTCATCGCCGTCGTCTGCAGTGGCTGAATGTTTCCATTCATCAATCTCGGAAGCGAATGCCAGGACCTTGCCTCTGCCCTCACCATTTTGACGGCGTACTGGCAGTCCTGCCTCCTGCTCCCACCGCTGGGCGGTCCGAACGCCCTTGCCAAGATACTCCGCGATCTCTTTCCACGAGGTGAACACGGTTGTCATATTTAACGCTCGGATGCTTACCGGAACGTAATGATGCAGCATTTGTTTCTGGCGGCGCGGCGGTACTCACGCGTCAGCACAATGGAAGATACTCAATGGTGCTCTTAGCCTTCCTGTGAGAGAGCATGGCTGACCTCGATTCCAGAAAAAACCGGAGTGGAGAAATAGCACTTCACTAAGAATTGCTCGGGCTTCGGAGATAAAATCGAGATGCGGTGTGCGGACGATACCGACTTTCGAGGAGTGCGGAGATTCTGGCGGCTTACGACGCCGAATACGAGGGGATGGACTGGGATGCCCATTACAATATCGCACCTACCCAGAACGTTCCTGGTATCAGGCAGGATGCTAAGGAGCCGATTCGCCGAGCTTCTCTCATGCGCTGGGGCCTAGTGCCGCGGTGGGCGACGGACCCAGCGGTTGGCTCCCGCATGATCAACGCTCGCGCTGAGACGGCCGCCGAGAAGCCAGCCTTTAAGGAGTCTCTCGAGCGTCGGTGCTGTCAACGCCCGAAGCTGTCAAATGCATTTTTATACTGCAACCGCTGGGTTACCCCGACCTTTGGCGCAGTGCCTCTTTCCAATAGAAGAACGAACCACAGGCTCACCGCGCGTCAAGCCGCCGACGAATCTTTTCCGGGAGGAAATTGTCCTCGGACTCTGGCCCCAGCGTCCTGGGCTTTTTCTACGATGGAGCGGCGGATCTCCTCTCCACTAGCCGGCGCGAAGAGCATTCCGAGCGCAATACCAAAGCCGATTCCCGCAGCAAGACCGACCGCATTGCGCACGGTGTGGTCCTCTGGCCCAAGAATCGCCTGCCTCGTACGGTCAGTGACATCTTCGACCTGATCTCTTACCTTCTCCCGAATTGGTGCCGTCGCTTTGTCCGACTGCTCCAAGAAATACAGCCCGGTCCTGAGCGCCGTTCTAAGAAGTTTGTTTAGGTTCACAATGTACCTCCAAATCAAATCGGCCAACTAAGCCGTCTGACATCCTCTGCGATGCTTTTGTCCAGCATCCTTGCCGTATGACGAAGCACAATTGTTGAGGGTCCGGAAAGCTGCTCACAGGATAACTTACGTCAACAGGTGTGCGGAGGCTCTCGCTGGGCAGGCCGGGGAACGTGCGGCGACTCATTGTCACCGCGCTGATTTGTCTTTTTTTGGTTGCGCGGGGTTGCGGATTCTGCCGGACTTTGCCCGATTCTTCCCTCAGCCCTGCGATTGGCCGAACCCCAACCCCGCGCACCCGCGTCCTTGGGGAGGAGAGCCGACACGGGGAGGTCATTGAGCGCGGGCTGTTTGCCCGCTCTACAAAATTACTAGAGAGCGTGGTACTTCTTTGTTTCGTCCCTGTCACGGCCCTTATTTGGTGGACCGCCGTTCGGCGGGTTTAATTCGTGTCACCGAGCGCGACATTGCGGCGTAAAATGACGCTCGAAACGAGCGCCGCATTCGTTTTAATTTGCTCTGGTGTCTGCCAACGCGCAAGCTCCAGAACCTGACTTTATCCGCCACTCCGATACTGAAAGCGTCTGCCTGTACAGCTTCGCTACCGTTAAAGCCGACTATGCCGACCCGCAAAAGCTGGAAGAACAACTACACCTCATTCTTTGCACCGCTGCACCGCCGAAGTAAGACCAACGCAGATTTCAGACACTACCCCTCATACGGCATGGGGGCGGATCCTGCTGGTGAAAATATGTGTCGTGCTCATGGCTCTATTTCATGGAGGCCGTGTGCGTCTGCTGCTTGAGGAAAATCGAAGTTCAAAACCGGACCGGACAGGTCTCATTCATCGCTGGCTTCGCGTAGAGGCGCTTCTGATGTTTTTTGTCCTGGTCGTGTCGGCATGGCTGGCAAATCTACCGACCGCCGATATGTAAAGAAGGGGGACTCCGACGCCGTTGACGTCTAGACCTGAATGACCTGGCTGAGAGGCACAACTGCTAAGCAGCCGTCCTGTGCTTCTCCTTCCTGTGCCGATGCTTCCCATGCAGTTCAATCCACGTCTCAACAAACGATCGGCCCGTCTCCGTGATCGCCAGACGAAAACATGTGCGGGTTCTTTCCATCGCAGGAAATGCCTGCAGCAACCCCCGCAGTATCAGCGCCTCAGCGACGATTGGGATCTCTATTACAAACAGGGGGCCGAAGCAATCGGCTAAGAGCTGGACCTCTTCGAAGACGAGCGCATCAATGGCGGCCAAGACCATGACTTTAAACTCCTTGTGACCTGAAGTGGCGTACCGGTCCCAATGAAACCTCGACTACTGTGTTCCAAGCGCAATTTGGACGAGGTTATAGCTCTTTACTGGTACTTACAAGACCATCTAAGTGTTGAACGTGTACGAAAAACAAAATCTGATTTCTGTATGAATTAGTGGACAAGCGAGGGTGACTTTTAGTTATGGACTTCGGGTCGAAAGGCGGAGGGTGGGTCATCGACCAACAAGTACGCTGTGAGCTGCCAGAATGGGCTTGGTTTCGCTACGGTTGCGCGTATCGGCTGATCGGATCGCGACCAATGAGTGAGGGAACGGCGAGAAACTGGGCTGGGATTGTCAACCCTGGGTCGTGGCGACTCCGCTAACCGGCGACCTGGATGTCTTGTGGAGACTTAACTGCCCCACCCAGTGCATTAGCTGACCACTCGAGTCAAGGAGTGGATCGTTACCGAAGTCTTGTCTTACCGAAGACCGCCAACTTAACCGTCGTGGCCGATCGTGCGGCTCGCAGCATCAGCCGCCGAAAACGAACTCGCCAGTGCCCACTGGTCACTTTGCTTTCGCTCGAACCGACAGAGGTGTGCTCTTCCCGGATCCACCACCTAGCATCTGGCTGACCCGAGGAGCTGTCAGGAATATTTCGCGCAAGGGCTCGTCTGGCGCAAACGAATCGGCAATCGAGCGAACCGCCGCTTCTGCGTTGCGCCGCTGTTGCTCTGCTTTGTCCGCTTGCTTCAATTCGCGATAGAGCTTCCAGCCGGTCTCGTGCACCTGCCACGCTGCCATGGGTGCATCGAACCGCAGCAGAATCTGCAATGCTTGGGAGAGAAACTCTTCCGCTTGTACCCATGCTTCACTTGTCATTGCAATCCTTGCCTGCACGTCCCAGGCGCGCGCTTGCAGATTCGGATCTTCCGTCGAGAGCGCACCCTGCAGGAGGTTGTCAGCCTCGCGATGAGCCTTCGCCAGTTCGCCGGCCCCGAGCCACGCAACGGCTGAGCCATGTTGCGCCTGCATCCGCCAGAACCAGGAGAGATAGAACTGCTCTTCGGTCATGTCCTGCAGCGCTGAGAAATGCCGCAGGGCATCGCTGTATCTTCCCAGCCCAGATTCAGCGCGCCCCAAGAACAGGAGTGCCAGCGATTTGGGAGTTCGCGCGATCAAGTCCAAGTCGGACTTCAAGATGCTCTCGCAAAGCCGACGTGCACCCTCGAAGTCCAAGACCAGCGTGCGCAGTCCTGCTTCCACCCCGGTAAACGCCGGAAACCAAAGCGCGTTTCCGTTGCGGCGCGCCATGGCCGTCGCCACACGAACAGCCTCCAGTACTTTGCCAAACTGGCCCATGTGCAAAAGGGATAGCATTGCTCCCCACGCGCCCAGATATTGTGTCAAGCTGGAATTTGCGGTGGCAAGGATGGTTTCTGTCTTGCGCAGCGCTTCCTTGCACTCGCCGCGAAAGATTTGCACTTGCGAGGCATACAGCATTGCCGTTTGCAGGGGCGCATCGGCTCCTGCGGCGGGATCCGCGAGAGGCTCGGCGGCAGCACAGATGGCCGCATCCTCCTTTCGCCAACCATGGAGCACAATACGAAAACCAGCCGCGAGCACCTCCGCTCGCGCCAGCAGGGCAGGATTGCCCAGTTCTCGACTTACTTCCACCGCCAACTCGCTGGCGGCGATGCCCCGTCCGGCATCCGAAATTGCGGCCACATACGCCAATCGGCTCAGGGCGGCAAGCTGGACTTCTTTGTTGCCGGCCTGGGCTGCCCGGGACGCCTCCAATTCGTATGCTTCCGCCGCCTCAATTACTTCTCCTAGCGCGTAGTGAGCATCGCCGATCAGACCTGACGCCACAATCTCCTGCTTGGCAGCGATTTCCGGGTTGAGCTTGGGGAAGAACTCTTGTGCATGACGCACAATCGCGAGCGCATCCCGATCAGCAAATCTCCGGGCGGCGTTTTGCGCGCTTAGCAACATATAGTGCACCGCGCGCTCATAGTCCCCGCCCTCCTCGAAGTGCAATGCCAACTCTGAGGCCAATTCCGGCCGGTTGGGACTGTACACGCTGCTGAGCCACTCTCCCAGGCTGCGATGCAATCTCGAACGGTTCACCGCCGAAAGCTTGCGATAAACCGCCCGGCGGTATAGCGAGTGCTTGAAGTCGTAGCAGGCCGTTTTCTCGCCGTTACCAAGCTCCTGGAAAGACGCGGCCTTTAGGAACTGATCGCGCCCAACCAAACCTTCGCAGATGTCCTCCACCGCCTCGGCCCCTCTCTCCAGCAACGGAGCGATCGCCCAAACCGAAAAACGCTCTCCACACACACTTGCCGTTCGTAAAAGCTGTTGTTCCTCCGCGCTCAATTGTTCAAATTGCAAGTCCAGAAGATGTTGCAGGGTTTCGGGGACGTCAAGCGCAATCCTGGGGACCGAAGTGGTCAGCGACCACGTTCCGCGAGCTTGCGCCAACAGGCCTCGCTTTCTTAACTCCTGCACAATGGCCACCATGAACAGAGCATTGCCACCGGAGTGCCGGTAGACGAGGTCTGCCAATGAAGATGGATCCTCCATTCCAAATTCGGCAGTCAGATACTGCGCGATTTGCGTATCTTCCAGGCCTCCTAACACGATTTCAGAGCAGAGCCCATGGACCAATAGATCTTGCTTGATGTCTTTGAGAGGACTTTTCGCCAGCGAGACATCAACGGGACGGTAGGTGCCAAGTACCAGCAGCCTGGCCGGCCTTCGTCGGCGAGCGAAAGCCGAGATCAGATCGAGTGTGGACGGATCGCTCCAGTGCAGGTCCTCAAGCACCAGGCAGAGATAGTCTCTCGAGGTGAGAGCTTCCACCGCCTCGCACAGCTCGCGGAGCATTCTCTCGCGCGTGCCTCCCATGATGTCGCGCTGGAGCATGTCTTTTTGCTCTGGCTTTATGAGCGAAGGGAATTGAATCATCCAAGTGGGTGCCTGCTTCGTCAAGACATCAGATATGCGCCCCCCGTTGTCGGCGCGCAGCAGATCCCCGAGCGCTTCCAGCACGGGGTAGTACGCCTCCTTGCCGCCAAACCCTTCGACGCATTGGCCGCGCGCGATGCGCATCTCAGGTTTCGGGGTAATCTGCTGCAGAAAAACATCGACTAAGGTCGTTTTCCCGATGCCTGCTTCCCCGGTCACGAAGATTACCTGGCGATGCCCCCGGCCGGCTTTTTCCATCAGGCTGTCGAGATCACTGAGCGCACGTTCACGTCCCACGATGTGCGTCTGTTCCGCCCCGGCAAGCGCAGGAATCGTGGAATCCTCATTCATTACGGGGGCGATGAATTCGTAGCCTCGCTTCGGATAGGTCCTGATGAACAACGACTCCTGCGGCCTATCGCCTAGGACCTTGCGGATCTCCATGATGTACTTCTTGATCAACTCCCGGTTGACGTAGATTCCCGGCCAGAGCTTGTCGAGCAGCTCGTCCGGCGTAACCAGCATTCCGGCATGCTCCACCAGATACCGCAGCACATCGAAGGCTTTCGGCGTGATGCGTACACGCTCCTGCCCCTGCCACAAGGACTGGTGGAGTGTGTCCAGCCGGAATGAGCGAAACGCCTTCATCCCGAAAACTCTCTGATCCGCTCTCCCATACGGACTTCCTTGGCAACCCAACAATGTCCCCGAGTGTACGCCAACAGATGTCACGAGTTGGAGACAATTTGGCGAAGCACGGCTCGCCCTTCCGGGCTCTGCCGCATTACTACAAACCTACGGTGTAAAGTCATGTACGTTATTGATTAATAAGAGGTTGTTCGGAGTCGTTGCAGCAAGATAAGTACTTTGGCGCTGGGCAGTTCGACTTGAGGCTCCTCAGCCCTGAGTCAGACAGATTTCACGAAAATGGTACCTGACCTTCACGCCTTCCCTTTCCCTGTTTTGTAATCTGGCCACGTTATGAATGGAGCGTTCGTCGTGCGCCTGGGGCCAGGGACCAACCCTTCCAGAGGCTCGTTTGTGGGCTGGGTTGAGGTCGTCGATACGGGAGAGGAATTGAAGTTTCACTCTGCAAACGAGCTCTTACAGATCCTAGGACGCCGCTTCTTTCAATCTCCTGACGATGCTTTGACCGGCGGGACCATAACGGAAAACCAGCCATGACTGGGCGCTTCCCACGGAGGTGGGATGTGTACGAGAGGTTAGGACTGACGATGGCGGTCCTGTTTATCGCGACTACTGTTTTAGCGAAAAAGTACAAGCTTTCAACTTAAGTATGTCTGAGGCTATCTGTGCAGAACGATTCACGTTGCGACCTTCGCATTCTCTTTCCCAGAACTGACGAACTGAGAAAGTCAGGTCATTCGACGCTCCAAAGATTGTCGTGGCTCGCCGCCGCATTGTGCTTGATGGCGGGATCGGTAGCCGCCACATACGCTCAGTCCACGACGCCAACCCCGGCCGGCCCCGCACCCGTTCAAACGGTGGTCTTCAAGGGCAGCATTTCGTCCAGCGGTTGGATCGACTTCACGCCCCTCACAAACTTCGGAATCTATTTGCCCGTCAAGATCAATGGTCACGACGCGATGGCATTGCTTTATGGCGGCCCCTCAAACATCGATAGGAATTTCGTCGAGTCCGCCGGCCTGGCGGCCAGGAAAGAAGACGCGAGTTCGGTGAATGGGATACAGATCCAGCTAGGTGACTTGATCCTGCAGAACGCCGGGGCGAAGACAGACGATCTGCAGAAGCAGGGCTTCGACGCCAAGATTCTCGGCCAACCCATACTCTTCAGGCTGGGGGAAGAGGTCTTCAATCAAATGGCGGTAGACGTTGACTACGCCCACCATCGTGTCGCCTTTCGCGATGCCAGGACTGTGAGCAAGCCCGCCGGCGCAATCGAGCTTCCGCTGATCGAGCTGGATGGTGAACGCGTCCTCCCCCTCTCAATCGATGGCGCGGCTCCGGAGCTGTTTGAGTTGGAGCTAGGGAACGTCATCGGCCCGTTGATGGTCACTCCGGCCTATGCCGAGAGGCAAAAGCTGATCGAGGGTCGCCCTACCTCTCAGCGTTTGTCGGGCCGCTATTCGGAGACCGTCGTCAGTGTCGATCACTTGAGCTTCGCCGGCATCGACTTTGCACAGGTGCCGATCGCGCTCATACCCGACACTGAATTGCCGCCCCCCTCGATCACAGGCGGCGTCGGACTGCCGCTGCTGGCCAAGTTCAGGCTGATCATCGACTACCCGCACAGCCGGCTCTATGCGATCCCCAACTCGGGAACGGCGCTGACTTCAATCGAAAAAGACCGGATCGGCTTGGTGTTGGACAAGAAGGTCACCAATGGCTTTTCGGTGGCGTTTGTCTCCCCAAATAGCCCCGCTGAAGCAGCGGGGTTCAAGAAAGGCGACAAGATCAGTCTGATCGACGGAAAGCCGTTTGAGGCCTGGCCCACTCAGGCGATCATGAAATTTCAAATGGCAGAGGCCGGAACGACTCACATTTTCACTATGGCGGACGGAACCGAGCGGCAGATCAAGGCGGTGGACTTTTTCTGATTTGACCGGCGGGACCATAAAGGAAAGCCATGACTCGACGCTTCCTGCGGAGGTGGATGTGTACAAGAGGTTAGGACTGACGATAGCGGTCCTGTTCATCGCGACTACTGCTTTAGCGAAAGATGAACTTGTCGTTTCAGGTAGGGTGAACCCACCGGTGCGGGAGCAGGCGTGGAGGATCTACATTGCCGCCTGCACAACTGTAGGGCGCGAATTCGGTGCAACTCGCCTGCTCAGGCCCAGGATCGTTCTTGTACTCGGTGCGGAGAAGGATCGTTTGGATTGGGAACAGGGCGAGATCAGGCTGCGGGAGTGGGATCCCTATCTGTTTACTCAGGGAGCGATAGCTCTAGCCTACCGACAATTGATGCCGTTGCACGTGGGCCTCAGCGCAAAGAGAGCGTTGCCTGAGGTGATGCCGCCGAACGGCGGAAGGAGTAGTTGATGTATTGGTTCGAAGACGAAGAGACACTCGGGATGCAAATCGTTTGGCGAAATCCGTTCCCTCCCCGGAGGAGTAGGAGCAGGCCTCGGCTGCTTGAGCTGGACATGGATACGACCTTTTATGTCGCTGGCAGTCCCGATGTCGAAGCCGTATTTGAGTTGATCCCGGGCGGAAATTTCGCCACCGTTGCGGAGCGCGGCGCAGAGGTGGGCCCACATGCGTTTGAGGATTTTGGAGCTTCTCTGTGGCAAAGGCAACAGGCGCCGCTTCCGCGCAGCGACGTCAAATTGGCGGACGATACGCAAGCGGACCCCGCTGCGGATTCTCTCTTGCAGAATGTCGTGCACCGGCTTATTTCAGCGGGCTTTTCGAGGTTGTGACCGTTCTGCAGTTGCAGCACAAAAGGAGACCGGAATGCTAGAGCTCGCCTTGAAGATGGCTAATGTGCTGAAATGCCCCCTCTGCGGTTGCGACGTACCTCCGAGCCGACAGAAGCTAATCGTCGCGCCATCGACGACAAACGAAGCAGTAACAGCAGAGGTTGTAGTGTGCCATTGTCCTGAGAATCATAGGTTTGTTGTCTCTCTGAAAGACACCGCGCGGAAGGCGCACCATGCTTAATGGTTTCGTTCGCCAATGTCGCGGGGATCGTACTCCTCAAGGAACTGCGCAGTCGTGGTGTCGGTCTTGTGCGTACAAACCCGTTCATCGCCGAACGGCTCAAAGATGGGGCAGCATCTGACGAAATCTAGGGTCACGTAAGGAGTGCATGTCGATGCCGGGAAAGGGCTCTTCCTCTCTGAACTTCGGCCCATCGCGAATCGAAAGGGGTTTCAATGCTGAAGCAAGCAGTGTCTAGAAGGCGGTTATTGCCGGCCGGATCTTTGCGGAGCAAGCAACGGGGCCTTCCAATTCTGGGGCCGCTCTCGGCCGCCAACAGCATCATCGCTTTCATCTCCCACGATCTTCGCCATCCCTTGACCGCCATCCGCGCAAATGCGGAATTCCTCGCTCGGTCAGATATTAGCGAGGTGGAAAGGGGCGATTTTTACCAGGAAATCCGTTTGGCCATCGACCGAATGAATGGGATGGTCTCCTCACTGTTGGAGTGCTCCAAGGGTCGTGGCACACTTCGGCCAGCCGTGCGAAACATTGTTGACACTGTCGAGTGCGCGATCCGGATGACAAGTGTGGCGCAGGAGTTCCGCCGCATCACTATCACGCATCATCATGAAGGCTTGGCCGTGGGCTGGTTCGATTCCAACCGCCTCGAGCGGGTGGTCGCCAACCTCGTTCTGAATGCTTGCGAGGCGGTTTCTCCGGACTCCGGACAGATCGTCATAACCACGACCGGCAATCGAGCCGACCTGCAAATTAGCGTCTGGGATAACGGCCCCGGCATTTCCCCGACGATTCGGG
>Ga0187884_10004293_pt1 | contig 10579 bp, 9 predicted proteins | sample June2016WEW_20_4_FD_132983 | JGI IMG/M metagenome (GOLD analysis project Ga0187884, IMG submission 132983) | Peatland microbial communities from SPRUCE experiment site at the Marcell Experimental Forest, Minnesota, USA - June2016WEW_20_40 | ecosystem: Environmental > Terrestrial > Soil >...
GCCTGTCCGGCCCGCAGCTCGACACTTATTTCTCCACTAACGAGAACCTCACCGGGACCAGTCAGATCGCCCCGGTCGTCGCCGAGGCCAGGCTGTTCGCCCGGGGGTGCGAGCGTGAGTCCGGGACGTTGCTGCCGTGGGTGGGCACCCGAAGCGCCGCCCGCGACATGGATGTGCTGCGCGCCGCGCTCGGCGACGCGAAGCTGACCTATCTCGGCAAGTCGTACGGCACCTACCTGGGCACCTGGTACGCGCAGCTCTTTCCCTCCCACGTGAGGGCGCTCGTCCTAGACGGGGCGATCGACCCGGGAAGCTCGTCGTTGCGGATGAATATCGTGCAGGGGCAGGGCTTCGAGGTCGCGCTGCGCGCGTTCGTGGCGGACTGCGTGGCGCGGGCGGGCTGCCCCGTCGGACGCGGGTCCGTCGCGGCGGGCGTGGCCCGGATCCAGGAGCTGGTCAGCCGGGCCACAGCGCATCCGCTGGCCAACAACCTCGACGGCCAGCCCGCCGGCGGCGCCATGCTGCTGAGCGGCATCGCGACCGCGCTGTACAGCCAGGCGTACTGGCCGACGCTGCGGGATGCGCTGACGGCTGCGTTCCGCGGGGACGGGACCGTGCTTGTCGAGCTGGCCAACGCGCTGTGGGAGCGCAACGCGAGCGGCCAGTACACGAACCTGGCCGACGCGAACATGGCGGTGGACTGCCTGGACCGGCCGTGGCCCTCCGGGGGGCGGGGGCCGGCCGGGCTGTCCCGCTGGCGCGCCGCGGCCGCGGCCGCAGCCCGGGCCGCGCCGGCCTTCGGGGCGCCGATCATGTGGGGCAGCCTGCCCTGCGCGTACTGGCCGGTGCGCTCGTACCCGCTGCCGTCCCTCCGCGCGGCAGGCGCCCCGCCGATCCTGGTCATCGGCAACAAGCGGGATCCGGCCACCCCGTACCGCTGGGCCCAGGCCCTGGCCGGGGACCTGAAATCCGGGGTCTTGCTGGGGTGGGACGGCAACGGCCATACCGCGTACATGAGGGGAAGTTCCTGCGTGGATAGCCTCGTCAACCGCTACCTGCTCGACCTGACCGTGCCCCGGGACGGCACCGTCTGCCCCTGAGGTGCCTGGGTGGCACGTTCGTTCGCGCCTGGGGCCTATCGGCTCGCCAGTGTCGCCAGTGTCGCCAGCGCATCAGCCCTCGCCTGCATAACACCCCACACTCGTGTAACAGCACAACTCGTTCGCAGTAATCAGGACGTAGCTCGGGAGGCTGGGTTTTCCTCGGAGGTGCTTGAGATGGGAACGTCCTCCTGCGCAGATACGGGCTTGGTGTCCCAAGGCAACAGGAGGACGTTCTATGAGCAGGGGTAGCGGGATCACTCGGGGGACCGGCGGCGGAACGCGCGGATGGCCCGGTTGCGGGCGATGGTGCCGGCGGGTAACGCGGTCGCGAGGCTGGACCCGGGTGAGAGGAAGCGGGCGCTAGTGGTGACCGGCACCGATGGGCAGGAGAGCCTCAAACGATTGGTGTTGCTGGGGCGACACCGATCGTCTGATCACGGAGCAGTGACCCGGCCGCGTGGGTGGTTCGCGGCCGCGACACAGGCTGGTGGGCAGACCGGTAGACTCGGTGAGCCGCCGGGATGGCGGCCTGCCGCCTTAGCTCAGTCGGTCAGAGCGACGCACTCGTAATGCGTAGGTCATCGGTTCGATTCCGATAGGCGGCTCCCACCCACGTCAGAGGCCCCTCCCGATCATGGAAGTGGCTTTTCTCTGAAAGCCGTCTCCGGCGCGCAATGCGACGCTGGGCGGGTCATCGAGGTAGGCCGACACGGTGATCCGGTTGCGGTCGATGCGCTCGCCCCGGCGGGCCTTGACCCGGGCCTCGTCGCGGCTGATCCCAGCATGGTCTCTCCACCCGTCCCGTCCTTGGTACCAGGGTCGCCTTCGTCGGAGACTTCCGCATCCAGCACCGAGGCAAGTTAGCTCGTGCGGCTGGGGAGAGGCCGCGTTACGCTTTGCGTACGTCGCGCTCGTGGGGAGGCGCCGGTGATGGTCGGGCCCGGGGTCGAGAGAGCGGCAGGCGCGGGACGCTACAGCAAGCTGCGCGCGTCGCACGCCGACCGCGAGCAGGTGATCGACCTGCTCAAGGCCGCGTTCGTACGGGGTTGGCTGGCGAAGGATGAGTTTGACCTGCGAGTCGGCCAAGTGCTCGCGTCGCGGACCTACGGGGACCTGAACGTCCTGGCTGCCGCCATCCCCGCCGGCTTGACCAGAGCCCAGCCGACGGAGCCCGCTCTTGAATCGGATAACCGGGCCGCCGCGGAATCGAACGCGGAAAGGAAAATAGTCAGGGCATTTGCCTGCATGCTCGTCGCAGTGCCGACTACAGCGTTTAGCGCCGGGCTGATGCAGACCCAGAACCGGCCAGAGCTTGGTCTTGCTGACCGTGTCTTCCTCACGGTCATGCTCGCCTGCATTCTGGCCGTGCCGGCCATCGGGTTTGTGCTGTTCCACTCATGGATCGAGAAACGCTCCACTAGGGAACCGCCGTCGCATGCAGGCGCTAGGCATCTGAGCGCGTAACGCCGGCCGGTACAAGCCACGGTTGTTGCAGGCGATGGGCAGGACCCAGACGGTATCCATCAGCACGCGACCGCCACGTGCTGCCGGACCCGCCTCCGGGGGTTGACCGGCCGAAGGGGCGCCGGGCTACGCTTTCTGTACGTCGTGCTCACGGGGAGGCGCCAGTGATGGTCGGGCCCGGAGACGAGACTGCGGGCAGGGGACGCTACAGCTGCCTGCGGGCGTCGCACGCCGACCGCGAGCAGGTCATCGATGTGCTCAAGGCGGCGTTCGTGCAGGGTCGGCTGGCCAAGGACGAGTTTGACCGGCGGGTCGGGCGGGTGCTCGCGTCGCGGACCTACGCGGACCTGAACGCCCTCATCGCTGACATGCCCGCCGGGCTGGCGAGCAGTCAAACACCGGAGCCCGCCCGGGCATCAGGGAACGCGCTCGCTCGCGAATCGAATGAAAGAAAGATCGTCAAGGCGTGGGCCTGCGCGACCGTGGCGTTGCCGAGCATGGCGGTCGGCGTAGCGCTGCTAGAGTCCGGGACCGCGATCTCCATGGTTGCGGTCGCTGTGGCGCTGTTCGCGTGCGTCGTGGCCGTTCCGGTCAGCGGGCTCCTGATGTTGCATGCATGGTTGGAGGCTCACTTCAACCACGCGGGAGATGATCCCGGGAGCGGGGCATCTGAGGTCAGCGGATGATGGCCGCCAGGGTCAGCACGACCGATCCGAGGGCCTGATCGCCGGAGATGATGGTCTGCTCCAGGGAGGCGCGAGCCTGCGCCAGAACTTGGTCCCTGAATGCGAGTACCGTAGCGGGACTGCGACCGGCTCAGGTGTCTTCCGCGTGTAGCCGGGCACTGCACTGCTGTGGGGTCCAGCCGGAGATGACGGAGGCTCAGCGTGCCAGAAACGACGTTCACCATCGGGAGCGAAGCTAGCTGCACCGACGGGGTGTGCGGCGAGGTGTCCTGGGTGGTGGTGGACCCTGTCGCCCAGGCGGTCACCCACCTCGTGGTCGAGCCGAAGGACCGCGCCGGGCTCGCCCGGCTGGTGCCTGTCGACCTGGTCGAGGCGGCGTCGCCTGGGGTCCGGCTGCGGTGCACGCTAGCCGACTTCGACCAACTCGACCCGGCCGAGGAAACCCAGTTCATTCCGGGCAGCGTCGGATACGCGGCCTACGGGCCCCAGCAGGTCGTCGCCTGGCCCTACTACGGCCTTAATCCCGAGGCAGGGCTGCCCGGCGGGGTGGATCTCGGCGTGGCCGGCTTCTCGCCCACGGTCACCTACGACCGGATCCCCCTCGGGGAAGCGGAAGTGCGGCGCGGCGACCCGGTCGAGGCCACGGACGGCAGTATCGGGCGCATCCAGGGGCTGGTCGTTGATCCGAAGGATCATCAGGTCACCCACGTGCTGCTGCAAGAGGGGCACCTGTGGGGCCGCAAGGATGTGGCCATCCCCATCAAGGCCGTGTCCCGGGTCGGCGACACGATCCGGCTCAACATCAGCAAGCAAGAGGTCCAGGACCTGCCGCCGGTGGATTTCGCCCAGCATGCAGGCTAGGCAGCGGCCACCGGGCTAGCCAGCGGCCACCAGGATCGGAGGCGGGGTTCAGTCGTTCTCGGGACGGATGCGGGTGATCTGCACCGCGTTGCCGCACCCCGAGTGATCGCCGAGGAAGCTGTGCACCAGCCCCCCGTAGTGGTGCTCGTCCTGGTCGATCACGGTGCTGGCGCCACATCCATCGCAGTGCAGGCGCGTCGCGCTGGCTGCCCACGGGCCGGGCAGGTCGGTGTTCGGCGCAGCTGAACTGGGCATGCCCGCTCCTCGGTGACCCTAGGTGAGCTAGCCGTCCGGCACGGCCTGCCTCCCGGGCGCCATTTCGAAACTATTCCCCCCCAGCAATGACTGGCAATTGTTTTCAAGTATCACTCAGCTTCCCCGCAGATTGCGCGGAGATCGACGACATGCGCCCTGGCCTGGGTGAAAGGGTCAGACCGGGGTCTGGCTTTGCCCATGCTGAATGGATTGCCGGTGGCAGAGAGTCTGCGCGTGGACACGCAATTGTTTCCCGAGTGCCTGAGACCCGGCCTGAGCACGACGAAGTTCCAACGGGGGCCGCATCGGAGGAGGTGCGCACAGACTTCCCCCGGTGTGGGGCCTCGCCCCGGCCGGCTGCACCCGATACATTCGTCCCCATGTTCGAACCGGCGGATGTCCTTGACGGCCTCAACGACGACCAGCGCCGGGCGGCCACGCACCAGTCCGGGCCGCTTCTGGTGCTGGCCGGGGCAGGCACCGGCAAGACCCGGACCCTGGTGGCCCGGGCGGGCTGGCTGCGTAGCCAGGGCATGCCGGCCAGCCGGATCCTGCTGCTGACGTTCACCCGCCGGGCCGCGGACGACATGCTGGCCCGGGTCACGCCGCGCGGCGCGAGCGCGGCTGACCGGGTCGTCGGCGGCACCTTCCACGCGGTGGCCCACCAGATCATCCGGGCCCACGCCGAGTCGTTCTCGCTGCCGCCGGAGTTCAGCGTCATCGACCCGCCCGACGTCACCAACCTCATGGACACGCTGCGCGCCGAGAACGGCCTGGTCACCAGCCAGCGGCGGGCGCCCCGGGCCGGTACCTGCGCGGACATCTACACCCGGTGCGTGAACACCCGCGCGCCGGTGCCCGAGGTGATCAAGGCGCAGTTCCCGTGGGTGGCCGGCTTCGAGACCGAGCTCGCCGGGCTGTTCCGGGCCTACACCGCACACAAACGCCAGCACGGCCTGGTCGACTTCGACGACCTGCTGCTGCTGTGGCGGGCCGCGCTGGCCGACGCGGCAGCGGGCCCGGTGCTGCGCGGCATGTTCGATGCCGTCCTGGTCGACGAGTACCAGGACGTCAACGCGGTGCAGGCGGACATCGTCCGGCTGCTGCGCCCCGGGGGCCAGGGCCTGACTTGCGTGGGCGACGACGCGCAGGCCATCTATGCGTTCCGCGGCGCCGACCCGGCGCACCTGCGCGCGCTGGCCGAGGACTACCCGGGCCTCGAGATCATCAGGCTGGCCCGCAACTACCGATCCAAGGATGCGGTGCTGCGGCTGGCCAACACAGTCCGGCCTCAGTCCGAGGGCCTGGAGCTGGCCCTGCGGGCGGAACGCGGGACGGGGGCCCGTCCCCAGCTGGTCCGCTGCCACGACGAGGCGACCCAGGCCCGGGAGATCTGCGGCCGCGTGCTGGAAGCCCGAGAGGCCGGGGCCGATCTGCGCGACCAGGCCGTTCTGATGCGCGCCGCCCAGCACAGTGACGTACTGGAGATCGAGCTCTCGGTCCGGCGCATCCCGTTCATCAAGTACGGCGGCATCCGGTTCACTGAAGCTGCCCACGTCAAGGACTTCATGGCCGCGGCCCGGGTGGTCACCAACCCCGCGGACGACCTGGCCTGGTTCCGCCTGCTCCGGCTGCACGAAGGGATCGGGCCGGTGCACGCGCGGCGGTTCATCGGGGCCCTGGGACTGGGCGATCCCCAACTCTGGGAGCACTGGAAGCCCGCTGCCGACGTGCTCCCCCCGCGGGCCCGCCCGGCCGTGGCGGACACCATGACCTGCCTGGCCGACGCGGCAGGACGGGAGCGCACCGCGGACCGGGCCGCGGGCATCCTGACCGCGCTGGACGCCCCGATCCGCGAGCGCTACCCCGACGCCGGGGTCCGGATTGCCGACCTGCAACGGCTGGTGGACGCGGCCGCGACCCGGCCGTCGCTGCACGACGCGCTGGTCGAGCTGGCCCTGGACCCGCCGGTGTCCGCGTCCGATCTAGCCGGGCCGCCGCGGCTGGACGACGACTTCCTGATCCTGTCCACGATCCACTCGGCCAAGGGACTGGAGTGGCCGGTGGTGCATTTGCTGCAGCTGGTCGACGGGGCCGTGCCCAGCGACATGGCCCTGTCCAGCCGGGCCGGCCTGGAGGAGGAACGGCGGCTGTTCTACGTGGCGGTGACCCGGGCACGGGACCAGCTGTACCTCTATGCGCCGTTGCGGATGCACCATCACCGGATGGCCTCCGACGACCGGCACAGCTACGGTCAGCTGACCCGGTTCCTCGACCCGGCCGCCCAGGCCGAGTGCGAGGCCGTGGACGCGACCCCGCCGGAACCCGTGCTGCCCAAGATCGGGCCGCTCGCCGCGACGATCGACGCGGCGCTCGACTCCCTGTTCGGTCCGGCCTGATCCGGTCCCGGTCCGGGCCTGATCCCAGCCTGATCCCGGGCGGGGTCAAGCCGCCGTGCTCAGTGGCGGCAGCAGCCGCGTTCAGCGAGGTGGCAGCAGCCCGCGGACGTAGGCGGCCTGGCCGCCGTGCTGCAGGTCGTCCGAGATCACGCTGACCAGCCGGACCCCCAGGGTGACCGGCGGATCCCAGTGAACATCCACCACCCGGTCCAGGTCAGCTTCGCCCAGCCCCTGGACGTACTTGACCGTGCGACCGTGGACGGCCTCGTAGTACCCGACCAGCAGGTCGGCGGAGGCCCGGACGGCCGCCACTTCCGTGCTGGTGTGCCCGTACCCGGTCTCAGCCGGCGGGAACGGCAGCCCGAACCGCTCGGCCCAGCCTTCCGCCAGCCACGCCTGCTCGGTGCCCGCCACCTCGGACACGTGGTCGTCCTGGATCCGGGTCAGGTGCCAGACCAGCCACGCGATCGAGTTGCCCCCGCCATCTGGCCGGAAGGCCAGCCGGTCCTCGCTCAGCCCGCGCACGGCGTCCAGCACCACCCCACGGATCCGGCCGAACTCCTCGGCCAGCAGCTCGCCAATCGTCATGCACCCTCCTCGCTTCGGTGGGCCGCGACGGTTCCGCAGGCGCCGCGGCCGGCTCGCATCACAACCTGAGAACTTTCTCCCATAACGAACTGCCCGTTCGACCCACCCACCTCGCTCAAGGGTGCAGCCGGGCCAGAACCCGGCGGGGCCGGCTCAGCCCCTGGCGGTGCCGGGACATCCCGGCCCACGGGTCGCCGGCCTTGCTGAGCTGGGCCAGCCGGTCCGGCATGGTGCGCAGCGTGAAGCTGTCGGCGGCGAGCGCAGGGTCGGCGACCTCCTCCCAGCTCACCGGGGCTGCGACCGGGGCACGGGGCCGGGCCCGGACCGAGTACGCGGCCACCGCCGTCTGGGCGTAGGCGTTGCGCATGATGTCCACGTACACGCGGCCGTGCCGGGCGTCCTTGCGCTGCTCCACGGTGACCAGGTCCGGCTCGGCCGCTGCGAGGACCTCGGCCACCTGCCGGGCGAACTCGCGGACCGGGTCGAACTCCTCCCGGCCGTTCAGCGGGACCTGGACGTGCAGCCCTTTGCTGCCGGTGGTCTTCACGAACGAGACGAGCCCCAGGTCGTCCTCGAGGATCTCCCGCAGCCGGAGCGCGGCGGTGCGGACCGCCGCGAAATGCCCGGAGTCCGGCGGGTCGAGGTCGAAGATCAGCATGTCGGGCCGGTGCAGCTGGTCGGGCTGGCTGGGCTCGCCCAGGTTGCTTGGGCGCCCGACCCGGCTGAGAAAAGGGTGGAACTCGATGCACGCCTGGTTGGCCAGGTAGGCCAGGTCGGCCGCCTTCGTGCAGATCACCTGGCACAGCTGGCCGCCCTGCTTGCCCACCTCGACCCGGGGGATCCAGTCCGGGAAATGGCGGCCCACATTCTTCTGGAAGATGCGTTCGCCGGTGATGCCGTCCGGGTAGCGGGCCATGGCCAGCGGCCGGTCCCGCAGGTACGGCAGCATCTGCTCGGCTGCGGCCCGGTAGTACCCGATGAGGTCACCCTTGGTGATCCCGTCGCCGGTGAAGAGCACCTTGCCGGCGTTCGTCAGGGCGACGGTCACCCGCCCGATCTTCACCTGCTCGCGGGTCGTGGTGCTAGCCACTTTGCGGAACCTCCCGGATAACGTCGGCCGGGCTCTTGTCCCGGCGCAGTCCCTGGAACCTGGGGTGGCGCAGCTGCCCGGCCGTCGTCCATTCGCTGAAGCCGATCTGCGCGACCATCCTGGGCCTGGTCCAGTGCACTCCGGCCCGGGGCGGGTTGCCCCCCTCGAACGGGCTCCGGTCCTGCTCCAGCGCGGACAGCTCTTCGTGCAGCCGGTGCAGCGTCTGCTGGTCGAACCCGGTCCCCACCTTGCCCGCGTAGACGAGCTGGCCGTCGCCGTCGTAGACGCCAAGCAGCAGCGCCCCGAGGCCGGTGCGGCTGCCCTGCGGGTCGGTGAACCCGCCAATCACGAACTCCTGGTTGTTCTCGCACTTGAACTTCAGCCAGTCCTTGGTCCGGCCGCCCACGTAGGGGGCGTCGGCCCGCTTGGCGATGAGCCCTTCCCAGCCCTGCTGGCATGCTTGCGCGTAGAACTCGACGCCGTCGCCGACCCGGTGCTCGGTGAAGCGCAGCGGGTCGGCAAAGTCCGCCAGCTGGTGCAGCCGCTGCTTGCGTTCCCGCAACGGCTGCGGGCGCAGGTCGGTGCCGTCCGCCCAGAGCACGTCGAACAGGTAGTACTGGACCGGCACGGTGCGCAGCAGCTCTGCCGACGGGTGGGCGATCTGCATCCGCTGCTGCAGCTGGGCGAATCGGGTCTGGCCGTCGGAAAACGCCACCACCTCCCCGTCCAGCACGAAATCGCCGGCCCGCTGGGCCATCAGCGCCTCAACGAGCTCGGGGTAGGTGCTGCTGACCATCTTGCGGTTGCGGGTCATCAGGTGCAGCTCGTTACCGTCGCGGAAGGCCAGGCACCGCTCGCCGTCCAGTTTGCGCTCGTACATCCAGGCAGGGTCGGAGAACCGGTCCCGGGTCAGCGTGGCCAGCTCCGGCTCGAACCAGGCTGGCTTGGCCTTGTTTCCGGACATCGCCTTGCGTCACCCCCGGTAACTGTTCCTGATCCTCTTTCCCCGCTGCGGGCGGCTCATCCGCCCAGCGTGCCCTACGCCCCGGCCGGCCCTGCGGGCGGGGCGGCCCGGTGGCGGCCGGGCCCTGCGGGCGGGGCGGCCCGGGGGGACGCCTGATCCGGCACCCAGCATGACCGGGGCGCTGAACCGTCCCCTCGGCCAGTTCGGTGATCAAACGATCAGTGTCGCCAGGGCAACACATATCGTTTGATCATCAACGGGAGAAGGCTGTCCCAGTGGCACCCGAGTAACATCAGCCCCGTCGGCCACGAGAGTCGGCGGGGCACACACGGGACGGCCGGGCGGGCAGGAGCCGAACCAGTGGGCGCCCATTCCCCCCTGTTGTTGGCCAGAGAGGCGGCCGGGAAGTCAGGGCTCGCCTCCTGCGTCGAGCCGAGCAGGAACAGGCCTGTTGGCCAGAATCGCGCCGTCACGCCTCGAGCGGTGGGCCAGCAGTCGCTGCTCTGCCGTGGGGATGCCGTACGGATACTGTGTCGGTCCCTGTGACGCCAATTTCGCCCGGGTGCGGGCCCCGGGGTCCTCGATGGTGTTCACGTGCGCGCCCGGCGGGTGCGACACCACCGGGCCGGCCTCGACGAGAAGGACGCGCGCGTCCGGCAACTGGTCGCAGATCAGGCGAGCATAGGTCGGCCGGCCAGCGCCGCCTCGATGACCTCGTAGATGTTACCCGTGAGGAGCTCGTAGCCCCCGGTGAGATTGCCGTCCTTCCAGGCGGTGACCAGCTTCTTGGCTTCGGTGTTGAGCTGTCCCGTGCCCACCTCGCCGTCCCATAGCGAGATGGTGCCGGATCCGCCAGACGCCGACGAGGAGGAATTCCCGCAGGCCTCGAGGAGAATAGGCAGCACGCTTGCGGCGCCGGCCATCGCCAGGAATCTGCCTCCCTGGATCCGGCCCTGGGATCGGGTCGCGGTACAGGTACTCGTTCAGCGGGGGATGACGAGGTGGTACTGGCGTTTCCAGAGTTATTGTTACTGACCGTCCACTTTATCCGGCAGCGATGTGTCGGTCAAGGAGGTCAGGAGGTGTCGGTCAAGGAGGTCACGGACGGGGATAGTTGACTGGGCGATCACCCCCGTAGAGTGGTCACATGACCAGAGTGGTGGTTCCCC
>Ga0187884_10004295_pt1 | contig 10578 bp, 7 predicted proteins | sample June2016WEW_20_4_FD_132983 | JGI IMG/M metagenome (GOLD analysis project Ga0187884, IMG submission 132983) | Peatland microbial communities from SPRUCE experiment site at the Marcell Experimental Forest, Minnesota, USA - June2016WEW_20_40 | ecosystem: Environmental > Terrestrial > Soil >...
GACGCAGAAGAATATGGGTATCCAGGTGACCAACCCCGCCAGGATGCAAATCACCCCGGAGGTCAAGGGCTATGGCCGGGTGCTGGACCCGGCCCCTTTGGCCGCGCTCATCACGGACCTGGCCTCGGCCCAGGCCGCGCACGTTGCCTCGAGCAACGAGTTCGCCCGGCTTAAGACCCTCGAAGGACAAGGCAATGCCTCGGCGCGCGCCCTGCAAGCGGCCGAGGCCGCCGCCCTGCGCGATGCGCTCGCGGTGCAAGCCGCCAAGGATCGCCTCGCACTCACGTGGGGCAGGGCCGTGGCGGACGAGAAAGCCGCCTCGGGCTTCATCCAGTCACTAACTTCCCTTGAAACGGTGCTCGTGCGCATCGATTTGCCCATCGGCCAGGATCTGAAACTGCCCTCCGGCGCGCGAATCCTTGGGTCCTCGGGCGAGGCCGCAGAAGCGGAGTTCCTCGGCCTGGCCCCCATGGTCGATCCCCAGATGCAAGGCCGCGGATTCCTCTTGCGGATTAAGCCCAATGCCTCGCGCCTGTCACCCGGTGAGGCGGTGGTCGGTTACCTCAAGGTCCCGGGAGCGCCCGTCGATGGCGTGGTCATCCCGCGCGAGGCCGTGGTTCGGACCGAGGGCGCAGGCTGGGTCTATGTGCTTGATAACGCCGGCGGCAATTCCTTTGTCCGGACCGAAGTCGCCCTGGGCCATCCCACTGAGGCCGGCTGGTTCGTGACCCAAGGGGTGGCTACCAGCGACCGTCTGGTGGTCAACGGCGCGCAGGAGCTGCTCTCGATTGAACTCAAGGGCGCGGGCGGAGAATAAAGCTGTCAATGCTCCAAGCCCTGGTTCATCTCTCGCTCAAGTATCGCCGCGTCGTAGTGGCGCTGGCCTGCGTCCTGCTCGGCTACGGCATCTATGTCGCCAGCCACGCCAAGCTCGATGTTTTTCCCAACTTCGTCCAGCCGCAAGTCGTCATCCAGACCGAGTGCCCGGGCCTGGCGCCCGAACAAGTCGAACTCCTGGTGACCCTCCCCGTCGAAACCGTGGTCAACGGCCTCGGCAACATGGAATCGCTCCGCTCCGAGTCCATCGGCGGGCTTTCCATTATCACCGTGGTTTTCAAAGAAGGCACCGACGTCTTCCGCGCCCGCCAGATGCTGGCCGAACAACTGGCGGAGTTGGCGGGCGAATTGCCCACCAGCGTCAAGGCGCCCCGCATGACGCCCCTCACCTCCTCGACCATGGACCTGCTTAAGATTGGGCTGGTTTCGGACAAACTGACCCCCATGGAGCTGCGCACGTTTGCCGATTGGACGCTCAAGCCGCGCCTGCTTTCAGTACCGGGCGTGGCCAAATGCAGCACTTTCGGAGGCGAAGTGCGCCAACTGCAAATCCAGGTGCTGCCCGAACGCCTGTTGGCCTGCGATCTGGCCCTGAGCGACGTCCTGGCCGCCACCCGCGTCTCGACCGGCGTCATGGGCGCCGGCTTTATCGAGACCCGCAACCAGCGCATCACCCTCCAGACCGAAGGCCAGTCGCTGACGCCCGAAATCCTCGGCGAAGTCGTCGTCGCCCACACCAACGGCTTCAGCGTGCGGCTCAAAGACATTGCCCGCGTCGTCGAGGGCGCGGAGCCGAAATTCGGCGACACGGTGGTCATGGGCCGGTGGGGCGTGCTCATGACCATGTCCAGCCAGTACGGCGCCAACACCATGGAGGTGACTCGATCGCTGGAAGCGGCCCTGGACGAAATAAAACCGGTCTTGGACAAGGAAGGCATCACTCTCTATCCGCGCCTGCACCGGCCGGCGACCTTCATCGAGGCGGCCCTCACCAATATGAAGCACTCGCTGGGGGTGGGCGGCATCCTCGTTGCGGTGGTGCTCTTCGTGTTGCTCGGCAGCGTCCGCACCGCCTGCATCTCCCTCACCGCCATCCCGCTCTCGCTGCTGGCCGCCGTTATCGTCATGGAAAAATGCGGCATCACCATCAACACCATTACGCTCGGCGGCCTGGCCATCGCCCTGGGCGAGGTCGTCGACGACTCCATCATCGACGTCGAGAACATCTTCCGCCGCTTGCGTGAAAACAAGACCCTCCAGCATCCGCGCCCGATCTTCAGCGTGGTCCTCGACGCCTCCCTCGAAGTCCGCCGCGCCGTCATCTTCGCCACCTTTACCGTCGCCCTCGTTTTCCTGCCGGTGCTTACCTTGACCGGGATTCAGGGCAGCTTCTTCGCGCCGCTGGCCCTGAGCTATATCCTGGCCATCATGGCCTCCCTCCTGGTCGCCCTCACCATCACGCCCGCCCTGACGTACCTCTTGTTCGACCAGGGCGTGACCCGGCCCGAGGACCCCCTGCTCCAACGGTGGTTGAAAACCGGCTACCGCAAGGTTCTCGGCTGGATCGCCTTCTGGCCCCGCGCCCTCATCGCCCTGGTCCTCGTAATATGTGCTGGGGCGTTGACCATACTGCCGGCGGGCAAGGGCGGCTTGCTGCCGGATTTCCGCGAAGGCCATTTCGTCCTTCAGGTCTTCGCCGCCCCCGGCACCTCCATGCCCGAAATGCTGCGCCTGGGCACTCACATCTCGGTCGCTTTGCTCGCCAACACGAACATCGCCTCCGTGGAACAACAAGTGGGCCGCGCCGAACTGGGCGAAGACCCCTGGGGCCCTCATCGCAGCGAGTTTCACGTGGACTTGGTCCCAGGACTGCCCGCTGCTCAACAGGAAGAAACCAAGGGCTTCATCGAAGATGTCCTCAAAGGTCTGCCCGGCATCTCGTCCGAAGTCCTCACCTTCCTGGGCGACCGCATCGGCGAGACGCTCACGGGCGAGACTTCCCCGGTCGTGGTCAACATATTCGGCGAGGACCTGGACATGCTCGATGCCAAGGCCCGCGAAGTGGCCAAGGTCCTTGGCTCCGTCCCCGGCAACGCCAACGTCGTGGTAAAGTCCCCGCCCGGCGCGCCGCGCATCGCCGTGCGTCTGCGGCCCGATCGCCTGAGCCAATTCGGCTTCCGCCCGGTCGAGGTCCTCGAGGCCATCCAGACCTCCTACCAGGGCGCCGTCGTGGCCCAGACCCATCGCGGCAACCAGGTCGCCGATGTCGCCGTCATACTGAACCCGGCGGACCGCCGCGACCCGGAGGCCATCGGCTCGCTCCTCTTGCGCAACTTACAAGGCGCCGTCCTGCCCTTGCGGGAGTTGGCCGAAGTCTATCCGGCCACCGGAAGATACTCGATCCTGCACGAGGGGGCGCGCCGCCGGCAAACCGTCACGTGTGCCCCGAGGGGACGCGATGTGACTTCCTTCGTCGAGGAGGCAAAGCAACAAGTGGCCGCCAAGGTGAACTTCCCCGCGGGGACTTATGCCGCGTTCAGCGGCGCAGCCCAAGCCGAGGAGAAGGCCCAGCGCGAACTCCTGCTCCACTCCGCCATCGCCGCCGCCGGCATTCTGATCCTCCTGTCGGTCGCCTTTCACAGTTGGCGAAACTTGTTGCTGGTGCTGGCGAATGTCCCCTTTGCCCTGGTCGGCGGCGTGCTGGCGGTCTGGGCGACCACCCGGTTCGGCGAAGCCGGTGAAGGCGGCTTGACCATCGGCTCGCTCGTCGGCTTTGTCACCCTCTTCGGCATCACCACCCGCAACTCCATCATGATGCTCTCCCACTTCGAGCACCTGGTGAACCTCGAGGGCATGACTTGGGGACCGGAGGCCGTCATGCGCGGGGCCTCCGAGCGCCTCATGCCCATCCTCATGACCGCCACCGTCACCTCCCTGGGCCTGCTGCCCCTGGCTCTGGGCGCCGGCGAGGCCGGCCGCGAAATCGAAGGCCCCATGGCCATCGTCATCCTCGGTGGCCTCATCACCTCCACCCTCCTCAACCTCCTGGTCCTGCCCACCCTGGCCTTGAGATACGGCAGCTTCCAGCCCGCGAGACAGGAAAACGATTAGATTGGGATTCACGTGTAATCATATTGACACTTCGTTCAAACGAATCCATACGTACCTTATGAGCGACCGCTCGGAAATCCGTATCATGATGACCATTCCAGGCGGCGTCTAGAGTCGGTAATTATGACGAAACAGCAATTTGAGGAGTTCTTGGAGCAAAAAACTCGTGAGACCAAGGAAGCCGAGCCGATTGACTGGGAATCGCGAAGGCGCGACTGGCTCCGCAATTTAGCCGGCTTTTACTCGACAATCGAGGGGTACCTCAGGCCTTACCGGGAATCGGGGATGCTCCAGCTGGAGAGGTCTTCGGTTACGTTGAGCGAGGAGCATATTGGAAGTTACGACGCAGACTCGATGACGATTCTCATCGGCTCCGATAAGGTGAAACTCGTTCCAATTGGGACCTTGATAATAGCGGCGAAGGGAAGAGTGGACATGACAGGGCCGTCGGGGACTGTTAGGTTCATTTTGACCGGCAAACACTCGAATGGAGTCCGAGCCTCGTTCAGGGTTGTCGGGCAGGGACGGCCCGCGCAGCGGGCGTCTCCGCCAGAGCCGGCGCTCCCGGAGGAGTTTGTTTGGAAAATTGCTACTTCTCCGCCCAGGGTTCAGTTCATTGAGTTGACCCCGGAGACGTTCTTTTCCGCGCTAATGGAAGTCGTCAATGGGTAACCGAGTTGCGCTCTCGCCAGAACGACTGGAGTTCGAGGAAGTCGCGATAGCCCACTCGGATATCGCGAACAGTATCCGGTTTTATTATGGTCAGGCATCGATGGAAGCACTTGATGCCAAGTTTATCGGTTACACGCTTGGCGAAGTGGAACAAGAGCGCGACAAACGCCTGGAGGAGCTCGACAAGAACTCTGCTTTCAACGTCTTGGCGGCTTTGGAGGCGAGCTTTAGAGTCGACTTCCTGATGAGGTGTTATAACCGCAGGAAAGACGACCTATCGAGGTTTTTTCGACGCCTGTTGAAAGACAAAGGAGAACGCAGCATCTCACTCGATCAGCACATTCTCGAGGGGTGGAGAATCTGCTCGCCGCAGTCGAAATCTCTTATCTCGCAAGTGAAAGCGGCATTTCGTTACCGTCACTGGCTTGCACACGGACGCTACCTGAATCCAAAGCTCGGGAGAGAGTATGACTTTGATTCAGTGTACCTGCTGGCTCAAGCGGTGGACCAGGGACTCCCGCTTCACGGCTCCGAGTAGAGAATTCGCCGCGCCGTCAAAGGTCCCGGAAAGCTGAATTTGGACCGAGGCATGCACAGAATTCAGCTTTCGGGCACCCCTACAGACCCTTTCACGCAGAGGCGCATTACGCATGGTGTCGGGGCCAGACACTGTGTAACCGAACTCCGTGCTCAAGCGTCCAACCTCTCAGTTCAAATGAAACGCAATGATTCCACCCACCAGACATGAAAACGAATAGATTAAGTTTCGCCGGCGCGGTTGCCTTGAGCGGGTTAATGGCCTGCTCTTTGGTTTCTTCGGCCCAAACAACTCCAAGCGCCAACCCCTACAAGGTCCTGAACACGGCCCAGACGATGGGCACTGGCGGGATCGATTATGTCTCTGCGGACAGCGATGGCCGCCGGCTTTATGTTCCCCGTGGAGACCAGGTCCTGGTTTTTGACCTCGATACACTCAAGCCGGCCGGCGCCATCCCCAAAGCCAGGGCGCGAGGCGTGGCGGTGGATGCCAAGTCTCACCACGGCTTTTGCAGCAGCAGCCCCGTCGTTATGTGGGATACCAGGACCCTCGAGCCGATCAAAACCATCGAGGTCGGGGGGCGGCCGGACGGAATCTTCTTTGAGCCGGCGACCGAACGGGTCTATGTGTTCAGCCACAGCCAGCCCAATGCCACGGTCATCGACAGCAAGGAAGGCGTGGTCACTGGCACGATCGACCTTGGGGGCGCCCCGGAGCAAGCCGCCAGCGATGGCCATGGCCGCCTCTATGTTGCTATCGAGGACAAAGACAATGTGGCGGTCGTGGACGTCAACACGCTCAAGGTGACTGCCCACTACGACCTTGGCGGCAAGGGCGGCGGGCCGGCCGGCCTGGGTTTGGACGCCAAGAACGGCATTCTGTTCGCCTTTTGTCATGACCCCGCAACTGCCGTCATTCTTAATGCACAGGACGGAAAGATCCTCGCCACCCTGCCCATTGGCAGAGGCACCGACGGCGGCGGGTTCAATCCAAACACCATGGAAGCGTTCAGCTCGCAGGGCGATGGCACGCTCACCATCATCAAGGAAAACAGCCCCGCCAGCTTCGAGGTGGAACAGACCGTCCAGACCAAGTCACGGGCCAAGACTTGCACTTTAGACACCAAGAACAACCGCATCCTGTTAATCACCACCGAACCGGCGCCAGGCTCAACTGCCGCGCCGCCGGCCACTGCGGGAGGAACGGGCCAACCCGGAAGAGGCAGAGGCCGTGGACAAGGCGGCCCGGGTCTGCTTGATATTCTGGTCGTGGGCCGGTGAGCTGTTCAGGCATACGTTTCATAGGCAAGTGGCAGCTCTGAAACCCGCCTGGAAGAAACAGAGGTGGCCCAGATTCGTGGAATGCCTTGTCCTTACCCACATTCTGGGCGCACTCTCGATTAGTTCTCCTGTTGGGGACACGTTCAAACCCCGCTAGGGGCGGCCTGTTTATAGTACCAGCACAGCCCCCCCCTCCCTCCTTTTGTTTTTCAGCGGCGCGGGTCTGGCCCGCTTACCGAATTCCCCGCCTCCCGACAAGTCGGGACTGAAAAACAAAAAGAACGGGGCTGGGTCGTGGTTCTCTATAATCAGGCCACCCCTAACGACCGCCGGCCGGGTCAGGGGAACTCCCGAAAGGCATTGGTACTCCGCTCTTGCGCCCTCCAGGGGCGCAGGTCATTCTTCCAGCATGTCTCAGTCACTTGCGACTTCGGTGAAACTTCCGGCCCGGCCTCCGGGTATTGTGCTGGAACGCGGGAGATTGATCTGAAGACTATGAAGAGGAAATCCATTACAAACCGCTTCTGGGTGCTGAGGGCGGGTATGCTGGCGGGGGTGTTGGCCGCAGGCTGCTGGGCCGGCGCGGCTTATGCCCGGGGGGAGTACAAGGAAGCGATGCGCCAAACCTATCCGCTCGCAGCGGACGGACGGCTCAGCCTTGGGAATGTCAACGGCAGCGTCCGGCTCAGTGTCTGGGACCGGCCCGAGGTGAAGCTGGAGGCGGTGAAGAGCGCCCGGAGCAAGAAGGATTTGGAAAGAACAAGGATCGAAATCAAGTCCAAACCCGGCTGGTTGGCCGTCAGGACCAGGCACTCGGAATCGAAGGGTTGGTGGCCCTGGAGAAGCAGCAACTCGAGCTCGGTTGATTACACGCTCACGGTGCCCCAGTCGGTGCGGTTAGAGGACATCTCGAATGTGAACGGTTCAATCGAGCTCGAGGGGGTGCGCGGCCAGGTCAAGGCTTCCACAGTGAACGGCCCTTTGAGGGCCAACGGACTGGCCAGCAGCGCCGAGCTCTCGAGCGTGAATGGCGCCGTCAAAGCGGCTTTTGTGAGCCTGGCGCAGGTGAGATCTGTCTCGGCCAGCACGGTCAATGGGACGGTGGAACTGGACCTGCCGGCCGGAGCCAATGCCGACCTGTCGGCCAGCACGGTCAACGGGAGCATTTCGGGCGACGTGAGCGTTAAGAAGAACTGGCCGATCGGGGCCGAGGTCAAGACGCGGTTGGGCGAGGGCGGGACCCGGATAAACCTCAGCACCGTCAACGGCGGGGTGCGGATTCACCTGGGGAATCTTGAGTTGGAGAAGCCGCAATGAAGGGGCGCCGCGGGCTGTGGATGCCGGCGCTGGGGGTCATCATCCTGGCCGGGGGTGTTGGGGTTGCGAGTGTGGCACTCAAGAAGCCCAAGCCGATCGCCGCCGAGAAGATTGTCGTGGTCGAGCGGGGAGATGTCGCGCGGTCGGTGGTGGCGCGAGGGAAGATCGAGCCGCTCTCGAAGGTGGAGATCAAGTCCAAGGCCAACGGGATCATCAAGGCGCTGTTGGTGGACGTGGGGGATGCGGTGAAAGCGGGCCAGGTGCTGGCGGAGTTGGACAAGGAGGACTTGCAGGCGCAGGTGCGGGAGGCCAAGGCGACGCGGGATGGGGAGGAGGCGAACCTGCACACCGCGGTGGCGGCTCTGTCCAAGGCGCGCATCGAGTCGGCCAATCCGGAACTGGAATTCACGCGCCGCGACTACGAGCGGGCGCAGGAGTTGTTCAAGCAGAAGATCGCCTCGCAGCAGGCGCTGGATGATGCGAGCCGGGCTTACGAGGTTTCGCGCAACCGCCAGCAGTTGCTCGAGGCGGCGGTGCAGAGCGCGGAGGCGCAACTGGAACAAGCGGGGGCCCGGGTGGCGGCCGCCAAAGCGGCGCTGGACCGGGCCGAAGAGGGTCTGGGCTATGCGACGATTCGAGCGCCGATAACCGGCCTGGTGCTCACACGCGACACCGAGTTGGGAGACGCGGTCTCTTCGATACTCAATCTGGGCAGCGCGGCGACGCTCATCATGACCCTGGGGGACATGAGCACGGTGTATATCAAGGGCGAGGTGGATGAGGCGGACATCGGCAAGGCAGAGTGCGGGCAGCGTGTTCGCACCAAGGTCGAGTCCTTTCCCACCGAGTCGTTCGAGGGGGTGGTCAAGCGGATAGCGCCGATGGGCAAAGAGCAGAACAACGTGACGACCTTCGAGGTGCGGGTCTCGATTTCCAATCCCCAAGGCAAGCTCCGCGTCAAGATGACCGCCAATGCCGAGATCGTCCTGGAAGAGCACAAGAACGCGCTCCTGGCGCCGGAGGCGGCGCTCGTGTATGACAAAGAGAAGAACGTCGCGGTCCAGCTTTTGGCCCCGGCCGCCAAGTCCGGATGGCGCCGGGCGCCGATCAGGGTCGGCATCTCCAACGGCCAGCGGACGGAAGTGCTCTCGGGACTCAAGGAAGGGGACAAGCTGGTGTTGCCATGACCTTCGCCGTGGAGATGCTGGTTCAGACCTTGCGGAACATCTGGGCCCACAAACTGCGGAGCCTGCTGACGATGTTTGGGATTTCGTGGGGGATTGCCTCGATTGTTTTCATGATCGCCATCGGGGAGGGCTTCAAGGCCGGCTACCGCCAGATGCTCTCCGCGATGGGGACCGATCTGGTCATCCTCTGGCCGGGCCGGACCCGCCTCCAGGCGGGGGGCCAGCGGGCCGGACGCGACGTCCGGTTCAGCTACGACGACATCCAGGCAATCCGGGAGGAATGCTACCTGATCCGGCATGTGGCGGCGGAGTTGGAGAGTTCTCTGCCGATCCGCAGCCGGTATAATTCGGGGACGTTTTCGACACACGGCATTTCTCCCATTTACCAGCAGATCCGCTCGATGAAGCTCGAGAGCGGGCGGCACATTTCGGAGGCGGACATGCGCGAGGCGCAGGCGGTTTGCGTGATTGGGGAGGACGTCAAGCAGCAGCTTTTTGCGGGGCGCCAGGCGGTCGGGGCCCAGGTCCATATCCAGAACGTGCCCTTTACGGTCATCGGCCATCTGTCCAGGAAAGACCAGAACAACTCCTACAATGGGCTGGACGGGGACAAGGTTCTCATTCCGTACACGGCGATGGCCCGGCACTTTCCCGACCCGCGCCCGTTCATCGGTCCGGGGCGCCTTAGCAACATTTTATTCATGCCGGCCAGGACCGAAGACCATCTGGAGGCCTTGCAACAGGTCAGGCGGGTGCTGGGCCGGCGGCATGGGTTCGACCCCGCGGACGAGGGGGCACTCTGGTGCTGGGACACGGTGCAGATGGCGCAAATGGTGAGCCATATTTACGACTCGATGGAGTTGTTCCTGAGCTTCATGGCCTTGGTGACGCTCGGTCTGGGCGGGATCGGCGTAATGAATATCATGCTGATCTCGGTGGCGGAACGGACGCGGGAGATTGGCGTGAAAGAGGCGGTGGGGGCGACGCCGGGGAGGATACTCTTGGAGTTTTTTGTCGAGGCGGTAGCTTTGACGATGTTCAGCGGCCTGGCGGGTTTGGCGGCGGCATGGGTCATCTGCTCGTGCGTCAATCGTCTGCCGCTGCCTCCCTTGTTTGCCGGCCTGCCGGTCACTGCCCGCACGGCCCTGCTGGCGTTTGGGACGCTCGTGCTGGTGGGGATTCTGTCCGCCATTTATCCGGCGCGGCGGGCGTCGCTGCTCGCGCCGGTCGAGGCGCTAAGGTACGAATGATTGGCCATATTTTTCGCGAGGCCCTGGGCGCCCTGGCGCATTACCGGCTGCGGTCGGCGCTGACGATGCTGAGCATTATCTGGGGCGTGGCTTCGCTGGTGCTCTTGCTGGCCTATGGGCAGGGATTCGAGCGGGCGCTGACAAGGGCCTTCCTGCAAATCGGCAAGGACCTGGTGGTGGTGTTTCCCGGGCAGACCAGCATGCAAGCCGGCGGGGAACGCTCCGGGCGGCACATCGGCCTCGAGTTGAGCGACCTCAAAGCGATCCACGAAGGAGTGCCTGCCGTCGAAGCAGTCTCGCCGGAGTGCCGGCAGTTGTACCCGTTCGTGTTCAACGACCGGACGCGCGCGTACTGGGTAAGCGGGGAGTACGCTTCGTTCCAACGA
>Ga0187884_10004297_pt1 | contig 10574 bp, 7 predicted proteins | sample June2016WEW_20_4_FD_132983 | JGI IMG/M metagenome (GOLD analysis project Ga0187884, IMG submission 132983) | Peatland microbial communities from SPRUCE experiment site at the Marcell Experimental Forest, Minnesota, USA - June2016WEW_20_40 | ecosystem: Environmental > Terrestrial > Soil >...
CCGCATCGGCTCACCCGCACTCACCACGCGTGGCATGAAGGAAAACGAAATGCGCCAGGTCGCCAAGTGGATCTCCGAAGCCCTGCACAACCGCACCGACAAGACCGTGCTGGCGCGCATCAAGCGCGAAGTGCTGAGTTTGGCCGAGGCCTTTCCGCTATACGCATCGCGACGGGCGAAGCACGCGGAGCCGGTGAAGGCGTAGCCCAGTTCATCTGCAGATTGGCGAGGCCATGGTTCGATGCCGTGGCCTACCCCTTAAAATCGAAGCGTGTCATCCTAAGCGCAGTGACCGAAGGGACCGGAGTCGAAGGACCGCTTACATCCGGCTCAACGCGTGCGCCTCCTGACGATGACCGACGTTCAAGCGCTGCCGTGATCGCTAATCCCCGCTGTTACACTACCCTGTGCGCGTCGCCATCGACATTCGCCGCATCACCGAGTTCGGCGTGGGAACTTACACCCGCAACGCCATTCGCACCCTGGCGCGCCTCGATCACGACAACGAATACTTCCTCATCGGCATTCCCGGCCGCCTCGGCGACATGCAACCGCTGCCGCCCAATTTCATCACCGTCCCCGGCCAGCCCAACGACTTCTCGGTCGCCAGCTATCTCGAACTGCATCGCATTCTGAAGGACAACCGCTGCGACCTGCTGCACGTGCCGCATCTCTTCTGGAAGCCGCAAGGTATTCCGTGCCCCTATGTCGTCACCGTGCACGATCTGCTCGATCACATGTACCGCGCCAACACGCAATCCAGCATCAAGCGGACACTGCACTTCCAGTTCACCCGGCGCGTGCTGCACCGGGCCGCGCGCATCTTCGCCGTCTCCAACTTCTCCAAGGCCGATACCGTGCGTCTCTTCGGCGTCAACCCCAAGAAGATCGAGGTCATCTACAACGCCATCGACGACCGCTTCCGCATGGGCCACGCCAGCGACGCCGAACGCGAGTTCATCGCCGAGCGCTACCAGGTGAACTGCCCGTTCCTGCTGTACGCCGGGCGCATCAGCCCGCACAAAAACGTCGTCCGCATCATCGAAGCCTTCGCCGCGCTGAAAAACGAGCTGAACAAGGAAGGCCTCTACGACGACCTGAAGCTCATCATCATCGGCGACGAGGTTTCGCGGCATCCCGACCTGCGGCGCGCCTGCATCAAGGGCGCCGTGCAAAACGATGTCCGCTTCCTCGGCTTCGTGCCCATCGACGTGCTGCGCATCTTCTACGATCAAGCCAAGATCTTCGTTTTCCCATCGCTCTACGAAGGCTTCGGTCTGCCGCCGCTCGAAGCGATGGCGCACGCCACGCCCGTCGTCACCAGCAACACCTCGTCAGTGCCTGAAGTCGTCGGTAACGCCGCTGTCATGGTGAATCCAGAAAACGTTTTCGAAATCATGAAGGCCCTGCATCGCGTGCTGCTCGATCAACCCCTGCGCACGAAGTTGAAGGCGCGAGGTCTCGAGCAGGCCGCCAAGTTCTCTTGGGACGCAAGTGTCCGGCGCATGTTAGAGATTTATAAGGAAGTCGCCCACGCGTAGGGCGGGCGACCTGCCGCCGCTCAAGTATCACTGTGTCATCCCGACCGCCCTGCCGATGCTCAAGCATCACCGTGTCATCCCGACTGCGCTGTCGACGATCAAGTATCACTGTGTCATCCCGACCGCAGCGTCCGCCTTGCTTCTCCGCCGCAGGTTCTGCGGCGGGCGGACGCGGAGTGGAGGGACCTGCTGTTGGCCGGCCGGCAGCACTTTGCGTTTCGGCCGCCAAATCTCTGATGATACGGGACGGAACCAGGCGGGTCCTGACACAAAGCCCGCCGAAATCCATCACCGCGCATAATTTTCCCCAATCGAGTCATTCCAGAGAACCTGCCCCCGCCCGGCCAGTCGCAAATCATTGCTCCGGAAAGACCCTAGCTCGGACATCAGTTGGTCTGCCGCGTGCTTCTAAAAAACTAGCCGTAGGGATTAAGCCTCCGGCGGGGTTCAGGTATGTCAGTGTTCACGTCAATGCGGCTGGCTTTTCTTCTCGTGAGTTTCCTCGGAACAATGCCTCTACTCAGCTGGGGCCAGGCGCAGACGTTGGGGCTCGAACAAATCCTTACCCGCATGGATCAGGCCCGCGCAGCCGACCACGATCACAGCGTTGCGTATATGGTGACGCGCGAATATCACCTCACCGCACAAGGTGCAGGTCAGGCCGACTCAGAAGTCGTAGCGCAGGTGAATTTCACCCCGCCCGGCGCCAAGGATTACACCATCTTTAAATCACAGGGTGGCGATCGCGCCACAGGCATCGTGCGCAAGGTGCTGGATCAGGAGTCCAGCATGGCGGGCCACACCCAGTCGCACGAAGTCTCGACACAGAATTACAGCATCGCACTCGCTGGACGCGAGAACATCGACGGTCATGACTGCTACGTCCTGCAGCTCACGCCGAAGCGAGACACTGTGGAATTGGTTCGCGGCAAAGCTTGGGTTGATGCCCGCAGCTTCGAACTCCGCCGCATCGCCGGCAAGACCGCCAAAAGTCCGTCCTTCTGGATCAAGAATCTCGATGTAACCGTCAATTACGACGAAGTGAAAGGCGTCTGGCTCCAAACCTCGACGCAAGCCACCGCCGACGTTCGCATCGCCGGGCCGCACGTGCTCACCTCGCGCGAACTCGATGTCCAGACCGCAACCTTCAGTGCGAGCGCGCAGACGTCCGCCAAGGCCACCAATCGACGTCTCAATGCCCATCGCACCGTCGCCGACACCGCGACCTGGGTTCCGCGGTAAGCCCTCCCGGGAATTAACCTCGGTCCGGATCGCGTTAGAGTCGTCGAGGTTTTGCTACGGCTGGCGAGACTTAGACTGACGAGACGTTGGGTAGAGCTGGCCTTCAGGCCAGCGTCCAAACCTTCTATCCTGGCTGGGAGTCGGCTTCACCCGACGGCACACGACCCGCAGAAACAAAGTTTTCATCAACCTGTGAAGTTATCCCCTCATACAGATGCGCCGCGAGGTACGACCTTGTGGCCAATCGCGAAGAGCCAATTGCCAACTCCAGATTTTTGTAGCTGCCGAGCCTGTAAGCCGAATTTTGTATGCCGCCGAAGCGGCATGACGGTCATTCCTCTGGGCCGTGCATTACTGCGCGGCTCTAGCGACCTACCCGGAAGTTGTGACGCACCGAGCCGGCACGTACCCGCGCCGAAGCGCGTGACTCCTCCCCTATTTGGTCTTGCTCCGTGTGGGGTTTGCCCTGCCACCGCCATTACTGACGGCGCGGTGCGCTCTTACCGCACCTTTTCACCCTTACCCGCGGCCGAAGCCGCAGGCGGTATGTTCTCTGTTGCACTTTCCGTAAACGGCCCTTGACGGCCGCCCCCCGGACGTTATCCGGCACACCGCTCTGTGGAGTTCGGACTTTCCTCTGCGAGCTTGCGCCCACAGCGACCGTCCGGCCCAGCAGCTAACTTGAACATTATAGATGTGGCGCCCGCCACGGCGGATAGGTGCGAACCCCGGCATCGCGAACAACCGTTTTGTATCAGGGCACGACTTCAGTCGTGCCGAGTGGGATCGGCAGAAAAATGGGCTTCAGCCCCTGCAAGCCTGGCTATGCTCCGAAAACCATGCAGTACTTTGTCGTCGAATTGCTCGTGGGCACGGCCGATGCGCCACAGCGTTCAGCGCCGCCGGCGAGAATACATAGTTCCGAATCATCAGGATCTCCAAAATGTGAACAGCAAGCCCCGTAGGAAACGATGTGCTCCGCTTGACCGCTTCCTTACCATCGACCACCGCGCCGACCAATGCCGATTATCCACTCGGAATTCAAAAAACACGCCTAATGCTTCGGCAAAATATAGTCCGTCAGCAGCCGCTCCGTCTGTTCATGCATGCCCTTGGCGTTGTAATTCGTGCTGGTAATGACGACCACCATATCCAGCTGCGGAAACACTGCTACCTTGTTTCCGCCATTGCCGGACATGAAATATCCCGACCAGGCATGCTCGCCTGCTTTGAAATCCTTCAGCCACCACAAATATCCGTATTTGGTCGCATCATCGATTTGCACATGAGGTGTAGTCGATCTCGTGACCCAGCTTTCCGCAACCACGCGCTTGCCATTCCACTTCCCACCGTTCAAATAAAGCTGCCCTAACTTCAGCAGGTCCCGGCTCTCCAGTTGCAAACCACCGCCGCCCATCGCCAGTCCCAGCGGCGAATAACCCCACTGCACGTGCTGAATGCCCAGTGGTTGGAACAGGTTCGCGGCAGCATAATCTGCCAACTTGGCATGAGTAGCTTTCTCCAGAACGCCGCCCAGCGTGGTTGCGCCTGCCGTGCAGTAGCTGAAGCTGCGTCCATAAGGCGAATCCGCCGGCTTCGTCGCCCATGGCGGAAAACCTTTCACCGGAAGATCGAGGAAGAACTTGACCCAATCCTCGATCAGGTACATGCGCTCCTCGTTACCGCGGGAAAAGTCGTTCCAGTCGTCGCACTCCAGCAGCGAACTCATGGTGAGCAGGTCCTCCACCGTGATCGCCGCCTTGCGAGGATCGGGATTCGCCAGCGGCTGCTTCTCCGGAAAATAACTCACGACCTTCGTGTCCAGTCCGGTCAGCAGGTGCTGTTCCAGCGCGATGCCCGTCAGCATGCTGGTAATGGACTTGGTTGCCGACCGCGTGTTCTGCAAGGTGTCAGCCGAGCCCGCGAAATAAGCTTCGTACACCAGCTTGCCGTGCCGCGCCACCAGAATGCTGGCGATCTTCTTGAATTCACCTTCCCCGATCGCCTTCTCCATGTGAGACAACGCCTCACGATCCACGCCAACGGAGCCGGGGTCACCGGTAGCCCAGCCATCCGAGCGGGATTCAGGCGCAAAATTGTCGTGCGGTTTTGCCTCTTGGGTTAGCGCCGGCAGCGTCAGCAGAGCAATGGTAAGAAGGGCAGCAGTGGCATTGCGAAGCGTGGTGGTAGGCATCACATGGAGGACATACGATGCTTCACGGGACAAAGTTCCCCGCCACGGCGGCTGATGCCACTCACCTATTGGCCGCTTTCCTTCAGCACCAGCTGCTCCGCCGGCGTGAACACGTAACTTCGAATCATCAGCGTGCTCAGCAGCGACGTCAGCCCCGACGATGCCAAAATCATCGCAATCACCACAAACTGATAAATCGCCGCATATACCGGATCGGAGCCCGAGATCAGCATCCCGGTCATCAGCCCCGGGATCCACACAATCCCCAGCGAGCGCAGGTTATCGATCGCCGGAATCAGCGACGAATGAATGCTCGCCTCGGTGTAGCTGGCGATGGTCGTCTCCGGCGCGGCGCCCAGCGCCAGCGCAGTCTCGATCTCGCCCGCATGCGCCAGCACCTCCGAGCGGAAGCGGTTCAGCGCCAGGCCATTGGTGTTCATCGCGTTGGCAATGATCATGCTCCCCACTGGAATCAGCGACGTGATGGCCGTGTCGATCACCCCAGCCCAAGCCATCACCGCGGTCACCAGTCCCGCGCCCGCTGCAATCGAATACGTCGAAACCTTGCGCGCCCCGGGAATGTTCTTCGCCCGCCGGGCCGAGATCGATCCCGCCGCAATCACCATGCCGGCCAGCAGAAAGACGCTCGTCCACCGCGGCCCTTTCAGCAGCAGTACCAGGATCGAGCCGACCACGACAATCTGCACAATGCCGCGCACCAGTGCGATGGCGGCATCGCTCTCCAAGTGAATGTTGCGGCGACGCGCCAGCAGCACGACCAGCAACGCCAGCACCGACGCAATGCCGGCCTGTGCCAATCCCAGCGAAATCTGCGAGTGGAAGAGCGTCTTAAGCATCAGACCTTCTTCGGTGAAAGGGCACGACTGGAGCTATACCGCGACGCAACTCGCGGCGCAAAATTGTTACGCCGCCTTCATCCGGGCCACGGTCCGTTCCTGCCCCAGGTTCACCATCACCGCAAACAGACTCGGCGCGACGCCTTGTCCCGTCAGCACCACGCGCGCGCCATTGATCAGCCCACCGGCTTTCACGTTCTTCTCCGCGGCGAAGTCGCGCAAGATCTGCTCCGTCGAAGCTTCCGTAAACTCCTCTGCCTGTTCATAGCGTGAAGCAAGTTCGACCAGCATTCCCCGCACTGCCTCATCCTTCAGAAACTTCTCACGGGCCGCCGGATCGATTTCGAATTCATCGCTGAAATATCCGCGAAACAGCGTAGCGAAATCCCGCAGATTACGCGCACGCGGCTTCAACAAATCGACGGTCACTGCCATCGCCTCGCGGCTGGTTTGAAAAGGAATGATGTCGGCCTTCTTCCACTCCTCTTCGATCAACGGCAACAGCAAGTCTGCGGGCGTCGCACGAATGTACTCGGTGTTGAACCAGTCGAGCTTGCCACGGTCGAAGACAGCATTCGACTTCTGAATGCTGCCCAACTCGAACAGATCGATCAGCTCGCGATCGTGCAGAATCTCCTGCGTCGAATTCGGCGGCGTCCACCCCAGCAGCGCGAGGAAGTTGCGAAATGCCTCGGGAACGATGCCTTCTTCCTTGTAGGCCATCACGCTGGTTGCGCCATGGCGCTTACTCAGCCGCGTCTTGTCCGGCCCGAGAATGAGCGGCAGATGCGCGAATACCGGCAGCGGCTTGCCCAGCGCTTCATACAACATCATCTGCTTGGGTGTGTTGGAGAGATGATCGGCGCTGCGCACCACGTGCGTCATGCGCATATCGACGTCGTCGACCACAACGCTCAAGTGATAGGTCGGCACACCGTCCGTGCGGAGTAGAACGAAGTCTTCGATCTCGGAGTTGAAGAATTCAACGCGCCCGAAGACAGCGTCGTCGAACGCCGTGCTTCCTCCCTCAGGAACAGCAAAGCGAATGGCTGCACCCTCGCCGCTTTCAATCCTGTGCTTCGCGTGGTCACGAGGGATGCCGCGGCAGGCGTCGCGAGTCACGCGTCCCTCGGCGACACCTTGCGCGCGCTGCTGCTCGAGTTGCTCCTTGTTGCAGAAACAGTAGTACGCGTGACCGGTGTTGATCAGATGGCCGGCCGCCGCGCGATAAAGCTGCATGCGTTCCGTCTGGAAGAACGGCCCCTCGTCCCAATCAATGCCCAACCAGCGCAGGCCGTCCAGGATGCCGTCCACCATCTCGGGCGTGGAGCGTTCCAGGTCGGTATCTTCAATACGCAGGATGAGCGTGCCGCCGTAGTGGCGCGCATAGAGCCAGTTGAACAGAGCCGTGCGCACTCCTCCGACATGAAGGTAGCCGGTGGGCGAAGGCGCGAAACGTAAGCGGGGCGTGGGAGTACTTGAAGTCGAACTCATTCTTTATGGACTTTATTTGAAACGATCAACGTTATGAAATTGTCATCCCGAGCGGAGCGGCGTAGCCGCGAAGTCGAGGGATCTGCGGTTTGTTCGCAGCGGCTTCAATGCCGGCGAACGCAGACCGCTCGACTCGCTTCGCTCCCTCGGGATGACAAATGATGGAGCCTGAATGCCAACACCATCTTGTCATCCCGGGCGCAGATGGCGCTTCGTCTCGAACAACATTTGTCATCCTGAGCGGAGCGTCCGCCGCCCTTGCGGACGCGGAGTCGAAGGACCTGATGTCAGTCGGCAGTGGCTTCAACGCTGGCTAACAGCCGTCCCTCCACTCGGACGAAAGCCCCGGTCCGAATGACAAACCATTGCGAGAAGCGACCGCGCTACGCCTTATCCCCGCCGCTCAATCTTTCCCCACGTATCCCGCAGCGGCACAGTGCGATTAAACACCAGCGCGCCCGGCTTCGAATCCAGGTCGGCGCAAAAATACCCGAGCCGCTCAAACTGATAGCGATCCCCCGCCTTCGCCGCCGCCAGCGACGGCTCCAGCTTCGCGTCGGTAATGATCTCCAGCGAGTTCGGATTCAGATTCGCGGTGAAGTCCTGGCCTTCCGGCACGTCGCTCGGATTCTCTTTCGAGAACAAGTTTTCATACACGCGCACCTCGGCATTGACTGCATGCTGCGCCGACACCCAGTGAATGGTCGCCTTCACCTTGCGATTGTCGGGCGCGTTGCCGCTGCGCGTCTCCGGATCGTAAGTGCAATGCACCTCGACGACCTCGCCGGCATCGTTCTTCACCACGCTCTTGCAGGTAATGAAGTAGCCGCCGCGAAGCCGCACTTCCTGACCAGGCGAGAGCCGGTAAAACTTTTTGGGAGGCTCCTCGCGGAAGTCGTCCTGCTCGATGTACAACACACGCGAGAACGGCACCATGCGCGTGCCGGCGCCCGCGTCTTCGGGATTGTTCGTGGCTTCCAGTTCTTCGCTCTTCCCTTCAGGATAGTTGTCGATGACAACCTTCAGCGGACGCAACACTGCCATCGCCCGCGCCGCGCTCTTGTTCAGGTCCTCGCGAACGAAGTGTTCCAGCATGGCGAGGTCGAGGATGCCGTTCGTCTTCGAGACGCCGATCGCCCCGCAGAAGTTGCGAATCGCCTCCGGTGTATAGCCGCGCCGCCGAATGCCGGAAATCGTTGGCATGCGAGGATCGTCCCAGCCGCGCACCCGTCCCTCCTGCACCAGTTGCAGCAGCTTGCGCTTGCTCAGCAGGGTGTAGGTCAGGTTCAGGCGGTCGAACTCGATTTGCTGCGACGGAAAAATCCCCAGCTGCTGGATGAACCAGTTGTACAGCGGGCGATGGTCTTCGAACTCCAGCGTGCAGATGGAGTGCGTGATCTGCTCCAGCGAATCCGACTGGCCGTGCGCGAAATCGTACATCGGGTAAATGCACCACTTGTCGCCGGTGCGGTGATGGCTGGCATGGAGAATGCGGTACATCACCGGATCGCGCATGTTGAGGTTCGGCGACGCCATGTCAATCTTCGCGCGCAAGGTACGCGAGCCGTCAGGAAACTCGCCCTGTCGCATGCGCTCGAATAAATCCAGGTTCTCTTCCACCGTGCGGTTGCGGAATGGACTTTCCTTGCCCGGCTCAGTCAGCGAGCCGCGATACTTGCGCACTTCCTCCGCGCCCAGATCGTCGACGTACGCCTTGCCCGCTTTGATCAGCTGCACCGCCCACGCGTGAAGCTGCTCGAAGTAATCGGAGGCGTAGAACATGCGATCGCCCCAATCGGCGCCCAGCCAGCGCGCGTCGGTGATGATCGAATCGACGTACTCCTGCTCTTCCTTCTCGGGATTGGTGTCGTCGAAGCGCAGGTTGGTCAGCCCGCCAAACTCCTTGGCCAGCCCGAAGTTCAGGCAAATCGACTTGGCGTGACCGATGTGCAGGTAGCCGTTCGGTTCGGGTGGAAAGCGGGTGTGCACGCGCCCGTTGTATTTGTTGGTCTTCAGATCGTCGAGGACGATGTCGCGAACAAAATTCGACGGCCGGTCGGTGCTTTCAACCGGTGTCGCCGCAGCAGTCTCCTCATCGCGAGTAGATGCAGTCATGATGGCGTTACCTCAATGGCGACACCGCGACCGATGCCGCAATGTGCCGAAAACTTTATTTTACGCGGTGTAGGCCGGTTGGGTATCGGAGTCTGACAGCAGGCCGGTGACGTGGGTCACCGAATGCAATGCGTTATGTTGAAGAAAATGGGTGGAGCACTGCTTTAGCAGTGCAGGAAAGAGATTTTTCAGTCGCTGGCTTTAGCCGCTGAGGTAACCATGTCCATCCCCTATCGCGGTGTTACCAGCCATTCCACTTACTTCCTGACCGCGGCTACCTTCAACAAGATGCATCTGCTCCAATCCGATCGCATGGCCGGACTGTTTTGCGAAATACTCTTTCGCTACCGCGACGCAGACAAGCTGAGGCTCCATGCGTTTGTGGTGATGCCCAATCACGTTCACCTGCTGCTTACGGTACCGGAAGCGCAGACGCTGGAACGTACCATGCAGTACCTAAAGGGAGGATTCTCATACGAGGCAGGAAAGCGATTCGGAGCCCACGGGCCAATATGGCAAAAGAGCTCTGTGGACCGAAGAGTACGGGACGCGCTCGAATGCGGAAGATACCTCGGCTATATCCATCAAAACCCCGTGCGGGCAGGCATAGTCGGCGCAGCTGAAGATTTTGCATACTCTTCAATGAATCAAGCTTTCGGACTGGACGAATTACCTCAGCGGCTAAGCCTGAATCTCTAACGGGCACTGTGATGCACCGCTGAAGCGGTGCTCCACCCCGGCACCCATCCCGCCGGTCTCCGCCAGATTGTTGCGACGCTTAGGGCCAGCTGATCTCGGCCAGCAGCACGGCCACGTGCGCGATGGCGGCGTGGTCGGTGCCCATGCCTTCAGGAGTTTTGGCCTTGATGCCGACGCGTGACGGGTCGATGCCGAGCAGGTCGGCGACCTTCTTTTGAATCGCGGCCGCGTGCGGCCCGATCTTGGGAGCAGCCAGAATCAGCGTGCTGTCGACGTTGCCGACGGCGTAGCCGGCTTCATCGACCAGCCGCAATGCTTCGCGAACAAATACCGCGGAGTCGGCGCCCTTCCACTTGGGATCGCTGGGCGGGAAGTAGGTCCCAATATCCCCAGCGGCAACCGCGCCGAGCAGAGCATCGGTCAGCGCATGCA
>Ga0187884_10004299_pt1 | contig 10571 bp, 9 predicted proteins | sample June2016WEW_20_4_FD_132983 | JGI IMG/M metagenome (GOLD analysis project Ga0187884, IMG submission 132983) | Peatland microbial communities from SPRUCE experiment site at the Marcell Experimental Forest, Minnesota, USA - June2016WEW_20_40 | ecosystem: Environmental > Terrestrial > Soil >...
GCGCGCCGGTCCGGCGCTTTACCATTGCCAGCGTCGGCAAGATGGCACCGGAGAAGGCCCGAAAGCGTGCGCAGGCCATCCTAGGCGCGGTGGCCCATGGCCGCGATCCGGCGGGCGAGAAAACCAGCGAACGCGGCATCCCGACCGTCGCAGAATTGGCCGACAGGTTTATCGCCGAACACGTCGAGCCGAAGCGCAAGCGGGGCACCACCGCCTTCTATCGAGATATCCTCAATCGGATCGTGAAGCCGGAACTTGGCACCGCCAAGGCGGACAAGGTAACGCGGGCGGCGGTTGCTAAGGTTCATGGCAAGCTGCGGGCCACGCCGTTCCAGGCCAACCGCGTCTTGGCGGTCGTTGGCAGCATGTACGCCTTTGCGGCTCGCATCGGTTCTGTACCGGAGGGCACTAATCCCGCCCGCAAGATCGACAAGTTCAAGGAACACCGTCGTGAGCGGTTCCTGACCGGCGCAGAGCTTGAGCGGCTCGGCACAGCGATCCGCGAGGCCGAAGCGAAAGGCATTCCATGGGTCGTGAACGAGGCAAAGCCCAAGGCCAAGCATCTGCCCAAGGCTAAGAACCGCTACACCAAGATCGGGCCATTCGCGGCGGCGGCGATCCGGCTCCTTTTGTTTACCGGTTGTCGGCTTCGGGAAATCCTGCATCTCAAATGGGAGCAGGTGGACTTGGAGCGCGGGCTGCTGTTTCTCGCCGACTCGAAAACCGGCAGGAAGACCGTGATCCTGAACGCTCCGGCGCTTGCGGTATTGACGGGCCTCGATCGGCTTGGCCCCTATGTCGTCCCGGGCGACGACCCTGAGAAGCCTCGCGCTGACCTGAAACGTCCGTGGGAGGCTGTGGCAAGGCGGGCTGGGCTCGAAGGCGTTCGCCTGCACGATCTGCGGCATACGTACGCGAGCTTCGGTGCTGGTGGTGGCCTGGGCCTGCCGATTATCGGTAAGCTGCTTGGCCACAATCAGGCATCGACCACAGCGCGGTATGCACACCTTGACAACGATCCGCTGCGCCGCGCCACTGAGGCGATCGGTAGTCGGATCGCGGCGGCGCTCGATGGGAAGAAGGGCGGCTCGGTGGTGCCACTCAGTGGTCGCCGCAGATAACCGGATCACTATCCGTTCCGAAGGCGCGCTTCGAGATCGGGAAATGTCTCGATCTCCGCGAGGCGCAACTCGAAGCGCTTACCGGTAGCAGCCGAATCAGCATTCCACGCCGCTTCGTAACGTGCGACATAGAAAACCGCGAGGTCCGCGATCAAATTCGCATACTTCTGAACTGCCTTTCCGGCGCGTTCATAGAGGCTCTGGTCAATCTTCTTTAGCCGCTCCTCAAAATCGGAATATGACAAGTCCGGGTACTTCATGCCTGTAAGCATCCGACCGAGTTCCCTCGCCTTAGCGTAGTCGTTTGCTGCGGTCGTTCTGAGATATCTATGTGCGTCGTCGTTAACGATCTTATTCTTGAGCAAGCTCTGCGCGAGAGATCCCGCATAGAGCACCTGTATCCGCTTTTCAAGAAATGCCACTGCCTCGTCGATACTCTTGATTGAGGGAACAAGGTCGATCGAAGAGCCCGCCTGCTCTTGCTCCACAAATATCGCCCCCGTCGGAAATCCCAAAATTCTCGCAAGAACCCAATGCCCGAACTCGTGTCGCAATATCGGAACCAACCTCGCTCTTAAATTGAAATCAGCGGGCATTGTACCAATCCCTCTGCGTAGTCTCTTTCCTTGCGTCCAAGGGCCATTTCTACCTATTTTTGAGAGCGCTCGGCCTGCTTACTTTGGCGCGCTCGATAGAAACGCGTGAAGGTGCCGAAGCTTCTCGATCAGTTCGTCGAACGTCACGACGATCACGTCGTTCAAGTTGTTGCGGAACAATTCCAGCGACTTCTTCTCATCGTGATCGGCAGGGATTCGGCCGATCACGACAATGCACTTCACGGCGTAGGATTCCACACTAGTCACGCGCGAGTTTTCTTTGACGAGGGCGATACTTTTGTAAAGCTGATAGCGCTGGTCGAGAACTTGATTGATGGTCCCAACTAGTTCAGCTGATGGCGCGTGGACACCTCCCCGGTAAACGGAGCCCAAGACTTTAGTCTGCGGAGTCTTGATCTCCAGCAGGGCTATATTGTCGGTCAGGCCATTGCGGTGGAGGAAATCGGTGATTTTCTCGCCGACACCAGTGAACTTACGGCCTCCGACCGACACGCGCCCGCCGAATGCCACGATAGGCAGACTGAACGCTAGATTGAGGATAAACGGATTATCCAGGAAAAGCTGCTGCCACACCAACTCGGGCTTCTTCGATTCCATCAGTTTTGCGAAGCGTTCGATGAGCTGTTCGAGCGTGACCACCTCGATCTCGCGACGAAGTTCGAGCAGCGCGGGCGCATCGGTCTGCGAGAGTTCGCGTTTACTCTTCGAAACGACCGTGAGCGCGGCACTTCGATCCGCAGAGGTGAGCTTATCAGCCGCGGTTAGCACAGACACTGCCTTAAATATCGTGTCCCGCTTGTAGGGCCTGTGCATCTCGGGAAACTGGCCGGGTAAAAGGCTATTAAGGAGCGCGTTGTGGACTAGGATTCGCTTATCGATCATCGCCGACGACAGTGCGTTCGCATGCGTGCGGCCGAGCCCTCTTCGAATGCGCTCGAACTCTCGATACGCCAGAATGTAACGGTCTTCGTCGATCTCAGAAGCGCCCGCCTCGGAAATCACGAGATGTCGAACGTCGTCGATCTTTTCGACCGCCGATACGATTGGCCTCAGCTCTTTCAACAATCCGAGACCGTACTCGGGATCGCGTATGAACCCCTTCGGAAGTCTTTCGAGAAAGAACTCGACATCGTTCGATTCCGTCGGGCGAGGGAAATCGAAGCCTTCAAGCGATATAGTTTGCAGTTGACGATATCGAGGCCCCAGAAACTCGTTGTGGCCGGGCAACGTGTTGCGGGGGATGATCGTGACAAAATCACCCTGACCGAAGCGGAGGAGCTCGAAGGTGCCGGCATCGGCCGACAACGTCGGATCGCGTCCTCGTGCTTCGCTCATGCGTGCCCCTGAGAGGGTGTAGAAAATGACTACCTCTCCATCGTCGTCTAGCTTGAACGTGAATCGGGGCGTGACTTGAGAAAAGTTGCTGACCATATGCAATGCCTAGGGCGACTATTCGCGACTCAACATAGGGTACCCGGAGCGTACCACAAGACACGCTGTGGATAGTAGGCCGAGATCAGATGACAGGGCTGTACCGAGCAGGCTCAAACACGCGGATGACACTGAACTATTGAACGTGTCGCGATTTGCCATGCCGCGCCGATAGGCGGCAATCGCCACCGGGATGGCGGTCTTAGTCGAAAGGGGGTAACCGAGTGACGGTGGAGCGCCTCCTTACTAGTGACACATGAACGGCCATGCCTGTGCCCCCCGCCGCACGGAAGATTTACCACATCACACATGTGGACAACCTGCCCGCGATCATCGCGGCAGGGGGCCTGGTGTCCGATGCGGCCATAAGTGAACGGGGCGGTCCGGCCCAGATGATCGGCATGGCAAGCATCAAGCGGCGCCGACTTCAGCTCCCGGTCGAATGCCATCCTGGGGATCATGTCGGCGACCATGTCCCCTTCTATTTTTGTCCTCGATCGATCATGCTCTTTGTGATTCACAGGGGGAAACATTCCGAGTTGACCTACAAGGGTGGCCAGGGACCAATCGTCCATCTGGAGGCGGATCTGACGGAGGCAGTCGCTTGGGCGGATGGTCAACACCGACGGTGGGCGTTTTCTCTGTCGAATGCCGGTGCCGCCGGTATCAAGTTTCGGTCGGACCTCGGCGCCCTTGATGAAGTTAATTGGCTAGCGGTGGCTGCGTCTGACTTTAGATCGCCGGACGTAAAAGAAGGCAAGCAAGCAGAGTTTCTTCTCCGTGACGAGTTCCCCTGGACCTTGATCTCCAGGATCGGCGTCCAGTCTATGGGGATTAAGGCCAAGGTCGATGCTGCGCTTCAGGCTGCGGCGCACCGGCCGAAAGTCGAAATCCAAGCAGGTTGGTACTTTTGAGGAAGGCCTAGCTTGCCAACCCGTTAGTTCGTGTCGGTCGTCATGCCCTGCGTTCGACTAGGTCCGGTCTTAGCCAGCCCTTTTTTGCCAGCACGTCGAGCGCAAGACCGATCTGGCGAGGCGAGAACCGCTTCTTGCGATCACTCCAAGCATAAGTTTGGGCGACCGCTCTGTCAGCACTTGTCGCGCCTTCGCGGGACACGACCCAATGGACGGTCGAAAGTAGTTCAAGACCGAAGGGAGTCTCGAAGCCCTCGACAAGATCGGCAACACGATCGAAACGCGCACGGGTCGCTTCGTGATCCTTCAGGAACATTTCGGAATCGTTGATGGCACCCGGCACCAATTCGAGTTCCTTGTCGGGGGCATCTCCGCCGTCCGCGTAACCAGATACGAGGTGGCCCTCGATCGCGCGCAGCACATGCCGGAGATTTTCAGCATAAGGCCCATAAGGTCCTTTTGAGAATTGCAGGCGCAGCGGCTGACCGGCTTCCTGCATAAAGTACATGAGCTTGTGCACTTCCAGCAGTGTCACGAACGGATCCATGAGACCACCGAGATAGCGGTGCATCAGCACGATTAGCGCTGCGCGGCCGGCGGTCATATTTGGGACCTCACGCGATCTCGTCGCGACCTGCGCCTCTGGGGCAGCATGCGGCTCAAACACGATGACACGCACGTCATCAATGTTCCCCAACTCCGCCTCGATCCGTGGTCGTACATCGCGCCAACTGAGCCCGCCTAGGCCGCTGCCGAGCGGCGGTAGGGCGATCGAGCGAATGCGCCGCGTTCGAATTTCCGCGGCAAGTGCCTTGAGACCGGCTTCGATGTCTTCCATGCGGCTCTTGCCGCGCCAGTGCCGCTTGGTCGGAAAATTGATGATGTACTTGGGATTGGTGAGTTGCCCCGTCTCGAACACGAACATCCGCCCGGGCTGAACCTCCCCGCGCGTGCAGGCAGCTTCGTATGCCTTAAAATTCTTTGAGTAGGCGTTCTTAAATTGAAGCGCGATGCCGCGGCCCATGATGCCGACGCAGTTGACCGTATTGACGAGCGCTTCCGCGTCCGCCTGCAAGATATCACCGGTCCTGTATTCAATCATTGCCGCGCACCTTGTTTCTAATAGTACCAGTCCGGCCGGATTTCGATCCGCGGGCGATGTACCAAGCCCTGTATCGCATTCGCAACCAGTTGCGCCATTCCTCGCGATGACACACCGATCCGATCGACCAGCTCCCATGGAAACGATCGGTGTACGAGAAACTCCGCCTGCTTACCTTCCTTCACATCCGCCGACCGAAAGTCGTTCGCAGCTACCGCGGACCAGTTCACTTGGTCGAGCTGTTGAAGGTGCCGTCGGAACTGCGCATAAACTGCTCCGGCATTCGAGAGTGAAAATGCCCACCGGTGCCCGTTGGCATCAGCCCACGCAACGACCCGCTGAAGATCAGCCTCAAGGTGGATAATCGGGTCCTGGCCACCGCGATACGCAAGTTCGGGATGATTCGCGCAGTGAATCACATACAACATAATAGACCGAAAGCAGAAATAGAAAGGGACATATTCGCCCACATGATCGCCGGGATGGCAGCTAACCGGAAGCGTGAGGCGCCGCTGCTTGATGCTGCCCATGCCGATAACTGTGCCTGCGCCTTGTCGCTGCACTATCATCGCGTCGGACCATAGGCACCCATCCGCAATGATCGACCCCAGCCGGTCGATGTGTACGATATGATAAATTTTTGGGTGGGCAGGGGGCTGCGGCATGGTCAGGTGACCCCCTCCTGCCAAAATGACAGTAAACGTTTTGCAAAGGTCTGATCGCGAACGAACCCACCACGTTTCAAATATCGTTCGGCGCCCTGTCCGAATCTGCGCTTCAAACTGCTGAACGACACCCAATCGCGGTCCGGGAGTTCCACAAATACGCACGTCGCTCTCCGCTTGCCGCTTCGCCACCGGCGCAGGTGAATCACATGGCCCGGCGGACTAACAGTGCGACGGCCAGATCGTTCTTTAAAAACCTCTATGACAAGTTGACCCGTTCGCCATGAAGAGCGGCCCCACCAATAGAAGCCTTCAACGTAATGATCCTCCCCCTCCTGTCGCCGTCGTTCGGCTTCTTTCGCCCCCGTCTCAAGCGCGGCATCCAAGCTCTTGGGGCTGCGAATTGCTTCTGTTAATTGAGCAAGTCTAAGCGAAGAAAGCGCCGACCGTTGCTCGGCTCCCGCTTTACCCGATCCCCCGGGCACAAAACGTGGAGGTCGATAGAGCTTTTGCAATCGTTTGAGTTCTGCTGGCCCTAGCGGTTCGAGGCAGAGGCTTTTGACGAAACTGCGCACGGCACGACCGATCGCGGCGTCGGTGGTGAACACCACGGCTTCCTGAAGCGCTGTTGCCGAATGCTTAGATGCGTTTGCCGACCCGATGAAAATTGCCTTGTCGAATGCAAACACCTTCGCGTGCAAGTTCTGAGCGCTATAGACCGTGACCTTGCGTCGGCGGATTCGTTCCAAGTCGGCTGGATGAGTTTGCCCGCTTTTCACAGCGGCTTCGCTTGCATCCACGACAAGCCGGCTTCCGGCCGACAGCGGAAGTAGGCGGGCAGCGTGCTTACCGAAATACGCGACGGCGACGTGCGCGGGATTCTTGCTTCGACGTGCCGCTTCGGAAATTGCGTCCCAGACATCCGCTGTAATGAGTCGTAAGGTCATTCGGCGCTCCTATACGGCTTCTTCCTCAGGCGGCCTCCTAGCTGTGGCGGCGGTGGATCTTTACACAATATCACGCTTTGAATTGACCATTCCGGACGCCAGATTCGAGAATACGAAATTCGCCCAAGCGGCGCATGCCTAGGCGGCGCCCCGCGCGATATGAACTTTCTTGCTTAGCATCAAGTAAAAAGTTCAGACCGCTTTGAGGGTCGGTCTGCCCGCCGAACGCTCTGGGGGATTAACGTCGCCAGTTAGGCCGAACAGAAGGTTCTCCATTTCATCGGATGGAATATCTAAGAGGGCAGCGATATGGGCTTTTGTGATGCCCTCTTTCCATAGCTCGGTAAGGACCGTTTGCCAGACGCTAGAACGCTCTGGCGGAAGTCGATTAGGCTCATCTGCGCCATAGTTGCGATTGATTTGAATGCAAAACGTGCGGTATTGCCAATCGGTCAGCGAATTCAGCTTATGGAGCCTATAGGCGAGCGCAGCTACCGAAACGCCCCAACGCGCCTTCGCTTTAACAATCTGATTTAAACTCGTGACAAAAGGGACTGTGGCCAGAACATCATCACGCGGCATCAAAAACGAAGCCGCAAATAAATGAGCTTCATGCTCCGCCGATCGGCCCTGTTTGGCGCCACCATGTTTATGCAAAACGAGATGTCCAAGTTCATGCGCGCCATCAAATCTGCTTCGCTCGGTGGATTTGAAAGTATTGAGGAAAACGTATGGTTCGCCATTGCGCCAGCATGAGAAGGCATCAACGTTCCTCGTATTTTCCGCTAAAGAAAATACTCGAACGCCTTTGGTCTCTAGCAGTTTGACCATATTTCCGATTGGCCTCTCACCAATTCGCCAACGCTGACGAAGCGTTCTTGCGGCGGCGGCCGGGTCATTCTCGTGACTCAAATCCAACAAATCTGCCGATGGCAAATTGAACTGGGTTCTAACCCAGTCGGTCATTTCATATGCGAGTTCGCCAGCTGCAAGTGCAGCATCACGCTCCCGTGCCGTCATAGCCTTAAGACTGCGAAAACTCGCCGTAGACGCGTCAATCGGATCGATGTCATCGCGAAAGAAAAAACCGCGTGGGTAGTCTAATGCTTCGATCAGCTTACCAACGGTTTCGTCATCGGGTATCTGCGAACCATTTACAAAACGAGAAAGCGTGACTGGCGCGATCTGTGCCTTCTCGGAGAGAATCTTCGCCGTGTACCGGCGACGTTTACGAGCCAGTTCAAGTCTTGTGGCGTTGAACATTTTATTTTTTACGCGTGACGACCGGTTCGAATTCGGTTGGTCCACCTTTTGGAAGCGGCATCACAGAAAGGCTAGGCCATTCACCATCGCGGATAATAAAGATGCGCTCGATGAAGCCGTCGAAGTTGCCGCTGCCAACCCCAATCGGAAGTGACAGTTCAGCGTGCACATCGTCATCGCCGTTGATAGAAACGCAGTAGAACCATGCCCCTGAATTCATCGGCTTGAACCGCGAAGCATTGCCGGCAGCGAGCTGTTCCGGCGTAAAGAGGCTTCCTTGTCCAGTATCGATGAGACGATCTGCGCCTGCTCCTTTGCCGGAGATTGCGCGCGGGAAATGAAGCAGTGATGCGGCGACGTCGACGCTTTGATAGACGATCTTCCAGTCGATTTTCGGATGTTTTACCGCTTCGATGTTTTCTTCGCGATGAAGTAGCCATCCTTTTCTGCGCCAAACCGCGCGCGTGGATCTTGTGCCGAAGATGTATGCGAATTGTCCTTCCGCTGTAATCGGGTCGTTTTCTACAGCGTCCGCGCGAGCGCCCGCTACGATTCGAGCGACTTCGACAAGTTCTGGTCTCGTCACCTCGAATGGAACCAAACGAGCATCAATTTCCCAATCTTCTTTGTAGATCAGGGGCGCTGGATAAACCCTGGCTAAAGGCATATTGGAAGCCTCGATAATTTCTACGCCCTCAAATGTGGACTAAAAACTTATCGCCGTCAAGTCTCTTGAACGGCCATCCGGAGTGCTTCGGCGGCAAGCCCGGATTAAAACAAGAGCCCCGGCAAAGGCCGGGGCTCTAATGCCATTCCATGCGTTGTATCCAAGACAGACTAGCCACCGGTTTCTTTTACGTGGAACATGGTGATCTTCCCTCTCTGTGCTGCGCAGAACTTAGACATTTTGGCGCCCCTGCGCTAGGGGGGTCAGGGGCCAATTGCGAGGTTGAATCTGTACGCTGCCTCTCCGGGATTCAAATCCCGCAACGGAGCGGGTAGTGCGTATTCACCATCGTAGTCAAGCAAGTGATCTTCAGTTTGCCCGCCAGTCGTTAATTTTACAAGAAGCCTTTTTCCGGTTGGTCGGCAACGGCAGCGGAACTTAACTTGAAGCTGTTCGGTGAACCTATTCGGGGTGAAGTGGTGTATCTCTGATGCCTTATACCAACACCCATGCTCGTATTCGATTCGGCCTTCTCCGCCAGCGGGGATCTCAATTTCCCACGGTCTAATGAATCCGCTTTGACCAAAATCAAATGGAACTCCCCCTTGATTCGTTCCATTGATTTTGAACGAAATCATTCGCCCATAGGGGCCTGGGTCTCTGGGGAGCTCGTCAAGCTCTATTGCAATTTTTCCGGTCGCAGCAGTTGTCACGTCGTCGTATATATTCCTTATTACAGTGACGTGTTCCACCAACGCATAATACGCATCCAGCTCCTGATCGTAATCTTCTATGATAAACGTACGCTCTGTGATTTTGGCGACATACCCAATTCGTTTGAGTTCGTTCGCAATGTAGTCCACTGCAGAGCCGGACTTTCCACCTGTCAGTATTTTTACTCTCGCTGCAAACACATCGCGCTCGGGACGATACAGCGTGACTAGACCAGCGATCAGTCCAACAATTGTAAAGAAGAGCAAACCAGATACCCACGCCGCATAGAAAGCCAACCAAAATCCCGGCGGATTTTCCTTGAAGGCCATTCCGGCGAAATAGAAAGTGATGACGTAGGAAATAAGCAAACCGATTAAAACGGCAGACACCCTGAAATCACTCAGCAGCCTGACAAGTGCAAGTCTTGTTCTGACAACAAGCGCGTTTCGCGCAATGCCAGTGTTCCATGTCCACGCTATAATGTAGCCGGCGGTTATGCCCGCAAAAATAGGTGCCAGAAACCCGACCCATGGCAAAGCGGGTGCCATGGATGTTGCTAAGTATGAAGTCGCCACCCCGATGACAAAAACAAAAAGCGGAAATACGACGCGAGTCATGCCCGAACGCAATCCAAACCCCAAGCACGAGGCCAAGATAAAAATAGCGGCAATCTGCCAGATCAAGGGAATCCCCCCGCTGCCGGTAGCGAGACTAACTCATCAACCTATGGCTGTACAGGGGTGAGCAGGCCAGCAATCGCGACCGTGCCACAATCAACTACCCTGGGCGCGAGCGGCTTTCTTCTTAATCGGGGTCTTCTTTGGTGCTGCCCGATGCTTCGGCCCACTCTTGGCCTCGCCGATGGGCAGCCAGCAAGGGCTTTATGCGTCCTCTTTTATTCCAGCCTTGGCCAGTTGATTGAGGATCAGCCGCACTTGGCGAAGGTCGAGTGGGAGTTATGGCCGAATTCTTGTCCGCGACGGTGCAAACGCGGGTTGGATCAACTACATGTTGAAAGACCGCCAGAAATCAGAGTTCGACGGTTTCGTTGACTGCATAATTATAGAGTCTTTGCACAATCCAATTGCTGACGCGTAGACGTTCTTTTGGAATGGGACTCTTCATAGACA
>Ga0187884_10004303_pt1 | contig 10566 bp, 14 predicted proteins | sample June2016WEW_20_4_FD_132983 | JGI IMG/M metagenome (GOLD analysis project Ga0187884, IMG submission 132983) | Peatland microbial communities from SPRUCE experiment site at the Marcell Experimental Forest, Minnesota, USA - June2016WEW_20_40 | ecosystem: Environmental > Terrestrial > Soil >...
ACCCATCCATCCTCCCATCCTCAACAACGCTCACCTTCCCCGCCAGAAAACGCCGCATCGCCCCCAGTCTCCGACTTCTTCACTATTACCACTTCAAACCGAGTTGTGCAACAAGAAAAACAAAAATGTGGATAACAGGAAGAAGTTATCACGCAACCTCACCACATCAAGCGAAGAATAATATGCTGAGGATCCAGGCAAGCACGATTCCCACGGCAATACCGATTCCCCCAATAATTGGCAGGATCGAGAAAGCATGATCCCTCACCCAACGACGCCAGCTCGTCCGACGCCTAAGCGGTAGCATCGTGAATATGCCGCCTCTCCTCAACCACTCGATGATGGCGGCCTGTACAATCTGGTACAACACGCGACACGCCTCATCGAAGGTCGGGTCCTGAAAGCTGGACATCATCGCGTGTTGGATGAACTCGGAGCCGCGAAACTCGCCACGGTGGAGGTGGGCGCTCCGGACATCTTGCGGCCGAAACCACTGCTCTTGCATTTGATTGGTGATCGTCTTGCCCAACAAAGCATCTACCACATGGTAGATATTGTGGTCCCTAAACTGAGGGTCCCGGGGTTTGAGGGCTTCGCACGCAGCGACCATCCAAGCGAACCGAGCCGTCTGGTAATCGTGGCTGAGCGAGAGAGATAGCTGCCACATGCTGGCCACCTGCAGAAACTGCCGCCGTCGGTCGGGAGGCAATCCCGTAAAGGCCCTCCACAAGTCGAGGATGTTCTCGGGCAGATGTAATTCAAGCTGCATCCCGTCGACGCCCCGCAGGGAAAAGTCGGGCCGGGAAACTGGTTCGAGCGGAATTGCTTGGATTTCATTTCTATCCGGCATCTCCTTCGGCCAGTCCTTCTCCCAGTAACCAAGGTTCCGGATGTCGCATTCCACCTGACCACTGCAGTTGGTACCCCAAGTCCAGCCACGGCCACCGTTGGGCGATACCCGGACATTCGTGCCCATCACGACGGTAAGAAACACAGACAACTCGCAGAGTGTCAGCTCAAAGGTGGAGGACGCATGCAACTCGTCAATGCCGTTAATCAACGCGTTGACTAGGATGATCCGCGGACCGATCAACGCCCGGTCGTCTTGCTGGGAAGGTGGGCCAAGCCTTAGCGTGTCCTCTAACCACAGCTCGCCACGCCAGGGAAGGCCTTCGTAGTAAAGATGCCATCCGCGATGGAATCGCTCCGTGGCACGTGCTGCGCTGCGCTCGTTGATCTGTCGGAAAAAATCCTTGGCTCGGTCAAGAGGTAATTCTGGCGTTTCGGCAGATCGAGCCCTCGTATTAGTCTGAGGACGGGAAAGCCGTCCACATGGCGAAGGGGGGCAGGAGGCCGAGGCGTTTTGAAGCCGGGAGAATACTCTGTGGACACAGAGAAAGGGCTGCTATGGTCCTATCCCCAGCGTGCAGAGAGACGTTCTCAGCGGTGTAGCTGAGGCATGCCGTGGCCTCTGGAGACCCGGATACATAGGGAAACGTGTACGTCCGGTTCGGTGAGGGGCTACGGGAGACCGGCGGTTGAAAGACCCCACGGCGCCCGTAGTCTACTCTACTCATCCGGTTTGGTTCTCCATGTGATTGACTGAAGTGGGTGACCACTCGTACTTGAAGCCATGCAAGGCACGTAAGCTGCCTACGGAATGCCTGGTAATTGTTGGAATGCTGGAGGCCGGTGATGATACTTACTCATGAGACACTTTGAGTCGAAGGAAATCCTATGAGCAGATCCGAATCCGAACAGATGGGGGAAATTCGCGAGCGGTTGATCAAAAAACGTGACGAAGTCTTCGAGGCCCATAGCTTAGCGATGAAGCACGGCTTATCTTGTCAGAACACGATATCGAGGCTGAAGAAACAGCGCAGAAGGAGGCTATGGCTGATGTTCTGGCAATACTGGACGAAACAGAGCAGAAAGAGATCCAGGCCATAAACAGGGCACTGGCAAGGATCGAACTCGGGGAATTCGGCGCCTGTGAGGTCTGTGAAAAAGAAATCGAGGCGGAACGCCTTGAGGCAATTCCCTGGACAACTGTCTGCAGCAAACATGCAAGAACAGAATGAAGGGGCCGGCTGTTACTTTACCCTATTCTTTGCCGAAAGAGGAACCCCAAATTTGCCGAAATTGCCAACACGTCATTCACCGAAGCTCGATCGTCCTTTGTCTGTTCTCCTCTCGTATCCTTTGTTATTGCTGAGACCTGCTGGGAATCGTCATGGCATCGCTGGTGCGGGTCTTTGGGCTTGGCTTCCGCCTTACGACGTCACTGAGATGCGAGTCGGGTGGAATCTCGACGTTATATCCCATCTTCCGGTAGGTGGCCAGCCTTTTCCGGAACATGGTGATGCAGAGGCCTAGGTTGACATCGACGTAGTCGTAGATTCGGACATCATGCTTCCCTGCGCTCTCACGGTGGAGACGACCAGCGTATTGCACAAGGCGCCCCTTGAACGACAGCGGCATGGCCAGAACTAACGTGCACAGTTCCGGCAGGTCGAATCCTTCGCCTATCAGAGAGCCAGTTGAAAGCAGGAAGGGGAACTCTCCCCTCTCCCTCATCGTCCTGATCTCCTCCAGCATCTGGTTTCTCATGCGCTTTCCGGTATCACTGGTGATGAGGAAGCCCGGGACTTGCTTCTCGGCCTGCATCGTGGTGATCTCAGCCAGAAGCAATTCCAGATGGTCCTTTCTATCGGATAGAATGAGGGGAAATCTCTCTTCTCTCAGGGCGGCGATGACATCGGATGCGATGAGGCGGAGGCGGTCTCTATCGGTTACCAGGGCCTGCCAGATTTCGTAGAGCGCCGGTTGCGGACTATCCTCGGGGCTCATCCGGAATCCCGTCTCTCTCGCGACGACCTGCCGAGAAAGCAGCGACTGGGCCTTGGTTTCTTCCATGGTGTGCAACACCTGGCCGCATTGCATGGTGATTATCCTTTCGAGGCCGTCCTTGCGGTAGGGGGTGGCAGTGAGGCCGAGAAAGTGGTGTGCCTGAATGTGCTTAAGCACCGACTCGAAAGAGACCGCAGGAACATGATGGCACTCGTCTATGACGATGTGGTCATACCCATCCAGTAGCCGGTCAGGGTCGCGGTCCCGGGCAAGGGTTTGCAGCATGCCGATGTCCACGAAGCCCTTCCGTTTCGTCTCTTTGATACCGAAAGTCCCGATCTGGTTTTTCTCCAGGTCCGTGAACTGGAGCAGCTGTTCCTTCCACTGGTCCGCAAGCTGCTTTCGGTGTACGAGAATGAGGGTCGGGAGTCTTCGCTTTCCGATCAGGGCACAGGCAATGACGGTCTTCCCCGAGCCTGGAGGAGCGACGAACACCCCCGACTCTTGGGATGAGAGGGCACGTAAGGCTGCTTTCTGGGGAGGCAGAAGAACGCCCGTGAACCTGATGGGGATACGCCTCGTTACGGGGCGGAGATCTGTAAACTCTATTCTTGCCCCGGCCACTTCGGCAAGCTGTGTGCAAGGCGACAGCAAGCCCCGCGGCAATATCATTGAGTCCCCGTCGTCAGACAGCTCGGCGGAACAGATGTAACGGGGCGTATTCCAGGTGGAGAAACGCATGCGCTGTAACTCGAAGAATTTCGGGTTGGCGAAAGTCGCCGTCCGCTTGAATGCCGAGATCAGGCTGGAAGGCAATCCATGGATCCCTATCTCAAGATGGCGGGAATAGCGGAAGGCGATAGCTCCGGGGTAAATGCCCCTGATCTTCTCCTCCGTCATGTCTATTGACGCTTCGGCCTCGACGATGTCGGCATCTGCCTGGTCGGCTTTGCGTTTCGGTGCCGGTGCGTTGTTACGGAGCACAGTAGCAACATCCTCGGCCGAAAGGAGCCGCACACTGCTCAAGAACTCCCATTGGTCCGGATAGGGGCTGAGATCGTCGTCAACAAAGACGCTGTTGCCGGCTCTCCGGGGGATTCTCTGCAGGGGTAAGGCGATGAGGTTGCCGAAGCCTCCGCTCGGCATCGTGTCCTGGCTGGGAAAGAACCGGTCGTAGCTGTCGAATCCGATGTGGTGGCGCCGGTCCATGGCGTGGGTGAGGATGAGTGTTCCGAGCTGTCGGGTAAGACGCGCCTTGATCGACTCCTGGAAGAATATCCAGGCGTGGCCGCCACTTCCTGATCGGGACCGTTCGACATATACCTCGACGCCCATATCTCTTGCGGCGGCCTTGTATGTCAGTGCATCGACACCCCAGCGCTCTTTGTCGAAATCGGCCGCAAGGAATATGCATGTATCATCTTCGCGAATAGTGTAGGTCCCAACGGTAAAGGCGCCTTCCAGGTGACCGCGGATAACCGTCTCGTCGAAGGGAGTGAAGGCGCGCATCCGGCATACGCTGCATCTGGTCCTTGGCTTGTCGCAGACGCCTCGAACCCACTCAGAGCTGCAAGCCGGTGAATATCCTCTTGTCCCTTTTTTCTGGTTCTCCCACATTTTCGGGAAGACGTCGTCGCGGCAGCGGAACAGCCGCATGAAAAGGGCGATACGCTCTTCGGAGGTTGTCAGCGGCTGTTCCGCTGCCGGAACCCCGAACAAGCCACACGATGGGCTGGCTGCCGACAAAGTCTCCATCTCCTGCAGGAGGGAGGCTCTTTCCTGCTCAAGTTCGGTAAGGCGGGCCTTGATGTCGTCGATGCGGGAATTCATGCACTGCTATACCAGATTGATCTGAATCCGTTTGCCCAACGCCTTGGCGACGCGCTTCAGGGTCGAGACCTTGATGTCCTCGGCGTGATTCTCGATCCTCGATATGGCCGTCTTCTTGGTATGAACTCGACTGGCTAGTTGTTCCTGCGTCAAGTCGGCAGCCTCGCGGGCCTGGCGGAGAACTTCCCCGATTTTGAACTGTTCGTAGCCCTCGTCGAACCCTTCGGCGAATCCCTTGTCTTTCTTCTTCCTCTCCTCGATGTAGTTATCCAGGTCGCTCATGGTTTGGACCTCCTCATAAAATCCTTCTTGTATGTTTCCGCTCGCTCTATCTCATTTCTGGGTGTCTTTTGGCTCTTTTTCGAGAAGCCGTGGGTGAGGACGACAACGCCCTTCTCCGAAATAAAACCGAGAAGGCGATACGTGTCGGACCCCAATTGCACCCGGCACTCCCATATGTCGTCCGTCGCCTCAAGTTTCTTAAAGTAGGTCGAGGGGACCACCTCCAGTTCCTGTATCAGCTTAAGAACCCAGACGACCTTTTGGCCGGCCTTTGCCGGGAGGGCATCAAGGAACTCCCCCATCGGACATCTGCCCTCTTCGGTTCGATAGAAATCGATCCTTCACTGATCCATATCAATAGGTTAACACGTCTGTTAACTTATTTCAAGGGGTGCTCTTTCGCGAGTATCCGCCTGCAGAGGGGCACGCAAGGAAAAGGATCTCGGACACCGTGGATCATTCGTAGTACTTAGAGATTCGTTTGTGGCCCCGCCTGGCGTATCTGCCGGTGAGGGTATCGCGGTCCGCTTTGTACGGAATCTTGGAGACAATTCCCAGTGCACGCAGCTCGTCCCGGATGCGGCTTACATCTGCCTTGTCTGTCCAATCGTACGTGTAGACGCAAATCACTTTCGTGACGGGATCGGAAGCATTCGGGTTCGGTTTTGCAGTGGCGACCTTGGCACTATCACCTAAACGACCATGCTCGGTTGCGTGCTTGATCCTGATCCACACCTCATCGATTTGTGAGATTGGTGCGAATATGAGCCATTTCCCTGAGTTCGGGGTGGCTGCCGGGTAATCACCATTTTTTCGTTCTGCATATAGCCAGTACTTGTCAGTAACTTGAGACGGTCTGGGCTCGGATGGGTCGACCGAAGCTTTTCGCCCAGATTTCATCATCAGACCTCCCGATCAGTTTCGGCAAAAGTGCTTTCGGGCTCTTCTCAGCGCCGACCTTGGCGTCCAGCAACTGCTCTTGACGCGCCCTTCTTTCTACAGGAAGAGTGTACCAGACATTCGTCAGGTTTCCAGCATAATTTCGACTCGACGATATGAATCTAGCCTGATCTCGGCCAGGTTTCCATAACCATAAGCAGGAGGTTATGTTCGCTGACGGGAACAGTGCGAGGATGAATAGGCAAAGGAACATCCGCTGAAGACGATATCAGGCACGAGATGCCATCTGGCTCGCATGAACAGTGGAAATGGGCGCGAGCCGAAGAAGCCACATTACTCAAACAAAAGAAGTAGAGGAGACGAACCATTCCATAAAAAGTTTAGCGCTGCATGCTTTGTTGTGGTAATCTTCACCGTTTAGCGTTAGTTGTGCATACGCTCTTTGTAGGTGTAACGAGGTCCGTACGCCCACCAGAACGGGGAGCACATTCAAGCCGCCATGGAAAAACTCGAAAATAGGTTGGAATTTACCGAATAGGGAAAATGGAAGCCCGGACCCTTGACACAATTACACCAGAATTACACCAGGCAAAAAAAGGCTTGGCGGAAAACCGCTAAGCCCTTGATATCATTAGTGCCCCCGGCGTGACTCGAACACGCGGCACCAGGATTAGGAATTGCTTTGTCTTTTCCTAATCCTTTTTATTTGCCATACTTTGAGGTTTGTACCCACTGCATTGACTGTCTCAAAACACTTGTAAATTTGTGGGGTGTTTTTGGGCATTCCCCCAAAATCTCCCCAGCGCCCAGGGGGGAGGCGCCGAAAAGACAAAAAAACAACCACAAATTCATAAATCCCCTTTTGAGCCATGTTTCATTCGCCCTTTTGTGGTATAAATCAATAAAATGCCGTAGAAACATAGCGGGATTCTCGACTTATTTTTGAGCTACGTGGCTCGCAATCGGATTTTTGGGTGATTCGTGCATAAGGATCCAATAGTCTCACGAAATGGAGGATACCATGGCTTCTCCGACGCTCTGGGCACAACATGGAACTTATCCGCCTCGACAGGGCAATGAGGTTCAGATTCTGATTGACGGGCAGGTAGCCTACCGTGAGGTGGCCGCCGCTTTTCACTGTGCGAAGGAATTCATCTATTTAACGCTTTCCTATGGCGATCAGGATTTTCTACTGGTTCCGGAAAGTAACAAAACCATGTTCGACATTCTGAGGTCTCGCCGAAAGGATGGGGTTGATGTTCGCATGGTAGTGGCCTGACCCCCTGAAATTGGTCCAGATGATGCGTTATACTCTGGGCTCAAATCAAGGGAGACAGGATATGAAGAAAAAACGGTTCGCGGCTGAAGGGAAAAATTATGTAGAGAAACAGTGAGCCCGTGGATAAGGAGGTAGTTATGATGCAGGAACTTGTCACAAAGAGCAGGAGCTACAGGCGGTTTCAGGAGAACAGATCGGTTTCGCACGAAACGTTGAAGGAACTGGTCGCCCTTGCCCGGCTGACTCCTTCTGCCACCAACAAACAGCCACTCAAATACATCCTCTCATGGAACCGAGAAAAAAATGATGTCATATTCCCGTGCCTAGGTTGGGCGAGATTCCTGAAAGAGTGGCCGGGTCCCGCCGAGGGTGAGCGCCCCGCCGCATATATTGTCATTCTTGGAGACACTGAGATTACGGAGACGGTGCAATGGGACCATGGGATAGTCGCTCAAACGATAATGTTGGGTGCAGTAGAACAGGATTTAAGGGGATGCATTATTGCAACCATCGATCGCGACCGTTTGAGGAAGGGCCTCAAAATCCCGATCCGGTACCAGATCTTGCTCGTGATTGCCCTAGGCTACCCCAACGAAACGATCGTGATCGAAGAGATGAAAGGCGGGGATTTTAAGTACTGGCGTGACGAAGAGAGCCGTCACCATGTCCCGAAAAGGTCTCTTTCGGAGCTTATTCTCGACTTGTGACCGCTAAACTCGTAGAAGGACCCAAAAGGAAGCCGGTAAGAATGAGGCCTTTCACCTCTTTGCTTCTCTGGGCAAAGCCTTCAAGAATTCTATGGGGCCCTACGTCCTTGTTCTTAAAGAACAAGGTCTCCAATCTTGGCGAGGAGGTGTCGTCCTGGGAGCCCGGTGAGTCGAGAGATTCACGCCGGGTTCTGAGAGAGCGCAGGGGGGAGGCTCCTCTGCGCCACTCGCCTCAAGGACCGCGAGGTCGCAGCTAACTTCCTCCTATGATGAAAGTCAACAAATTAAAAAAGATAATGACGAAAGATAGGGGGCATGGTAAAGTAGACCCATCTCTTTAGGGGGTGTAGGGCCCAATGGAAAAGTTCTGACCAAAGAGTTACTGTCGGACCAAGAGGGCATAGTTTATGCGGATATAAATTTGGAGAGCATTATACTTAGCAAGTATTTGGCTGATCCAGCGGGACATTATTCCAACCCCAGCCTCAGCATGACTTTTAACCAGAATCGCTCACAGTCCGTGAGAAAAGTAGGGATAAACAAAGCCAAAGCGTTGTCTTATGAACAAATCAATGTTGAATTAGCAAAATAAGGTAGATTCCACAACCAAAAGGATGGCAGGAGCTACCCGGTTTGTTTGTCATACTTCCATCTCTGGAAGAGGGTTTACGTGTTGTAGAGGCGAACGTTAAAGGAGGTGAGAGGCTGGCTTTGTCTTTGAGCAAAGGACGGAAATCATAAAGGAGGGATAGCAGGAACAGTGGGAAAAAGATGGAGGGAGACATATGCTTCTTTTAGACTTGATTACATTCATTGTGGGTTTTGTTGTTTTCGGGGCCTGCAGCGGAGAAGCGGCGGAGAAGAAAGTTTCTAAAGCGACAGAGAGCATGACCCAGGATCAGATGGTTCGTCTCTCTGCGGCTGAAGCGGCCCGTCTGATAAAGTGTGGGGCCCTTTCGAGCACTGCGCTGACTAAAGCGCTATTGGCCCGGGTTGAACAATATAGCGACCTTCACGCCTTCATCACTGTAAACGCTAAAGAGGCGCTCGCTGCAGCTGCCGCGGCAGACCGGCGTGGGAAGGGCCAGAGGAAGGGGCTATTATACGGCGTCCCGTTGGTGATCAAAGACAACACGCATGTGGCGAAGTTGCCCAATACTGCGGGAACGCCTGGTCTCAAAAATTATGTGCCTAAGAAGAATGCACCGGTGATTCAAGCTCTCGTTGATGAAGGCGCAATTATCCTGGGCAAGACAAACATGCACGAGCTTGCTTTTGGCATCAGGAGTAACAATGCAGGTTTTGGCGTAGTGGCCAACCCTTACGACACAACTCTTTCTCCCGGCGGAAGCAGTGGGGGAACGGGGAGCGCTGTAGCAGCACTACTGGCACCGGCAGGTCTGGGTACAGACACCGGGGGTTCGGTGCGCGTTCCCGCTGCCTTGTGCGGCCTCGCCGGTTTACGGCCCACACTGAAGCGCTACTCGCAGGAAGCCATCACGCCGATTGCAAGCACCCGCGACACGGCAGGACCAATGGCGCGAACCGTGGAGGATCTGGTTCTCTTGGATAGCGCAATTACCAAGGATCGGTCAAGTGTTGTTCCCGCCGATCTTCGCGAAGTGAAGCTGGGGATTCCAAAGGATTATTGGGCCGATGTTGACAATGAAAGCGCAGCGCTGGCGCGTAGTGCCCTTGAGAGACTGAGGAAAGCGGGCGTCATACTGGTCGATGTAAATATGGACTCCATCCGTAGCCTCAATGACCAGGTCGGTTTTCCTGTCGCCTTCTTCGAAGGGAACAAGGACATTAAGGCTTACCTCGCAAAATACGTTCCCGGTCTAACCCTTGATGCGCTCGCAAAACAGATTGCGAGCCCGGATGTCTTTGGCACTTTCCGGGATTTCATCGTTGATGGCGCACCCAAAGCAACACCGGCGGCTGTCTATGAGAAGGCTGTGAACGCCCTGAGGCCGCAGCTCAAGCAGCAGTTTGCCGACCTCTTCAAGCAGAATGGCATAGACGCGATTATCTTCCCAACCACACCTTTGCCCGCTACAAAAATCATTGGTTCTGACGAGACCGTGGATGTAAACGGTAAGCCCTTCCCGACCTTCCCGACCTATATCCGTAATGAGGATCCGGGAAGCAATGCGGGGATTCCCGGCATCACCGTTCCTCTTGCACTAACAGCTGTCGGTCTCCCGGTTGGCTTGGGACTGGATGGACCGGAGGGCAGTGATCGGCGCTTGCTCTCCTTGGGATTAGCCTTAGAGCGTGTGTTCGGCAGAATACCTGAGCCATTACTACCCTGAATGAAATTCACACAGGATATGCTGGAGACTTAGAGCATTTCTCAAAACAAAGCAGTAACGATTCACATACCGCCACCCCGGTAATTCCCCCGGAACCTGGCGCGCACTCGCATGTCGCGCGCTTCCCTTGACATCTCCCGCATGTCGGGGAAGGAAAGGCGCAAGCCGCCAAGCTCCTCAATGATCGTCCTGATGATTGTTTGTCCCGATGCCTCGCCGAAGTCGGTGCAGAGGCGATGGAACAGCCTGTCGAGGGCGTCCTGCGTCTCCGATTTCATTCTGCCCCTCCCCACAGCCCCGTGACATCCCGCCAGTACGCCGCGAGGCTCGCATACGTCTTGTGGATTCTCCCCCTCGTGGGGATATATCTGTCCGTGGTGGCGATGCTGCGGTGGCCGAGGCG
>Ga0187884_10004308_pt1 | contig 10559 bp, 7 predicted proteins | sample June2016WEW_20_4_FD_132983 | JGI IMG/M metagenome (GOLD analysis project Ga0187884, IMG submission 132983) | Peatland microbial communities from SPRUCE experiment site at the Marcell Experimental Forest, Minnesota, USA - June2016WEW_20_40 | ecosystem: Environmental > Terrestrial > Soil >...
ATCGGGAGCGCCGTTGCCTCCATGATCTGCTCGACTTCCGCCGGAGTAAGATCGGGATTGGCCGACAATATGAGCGCCGCAACACCGGCCAGGCTCGCTGACGCGGCGGAAGTGCCGTAGAAGTCGGTCAAATCTGAAACAGTCGTGTTGATGTCATCCACGCCGGAGACGGCGACCGGACTGAGTTCATCGGCCGGCGATAACGGAGTGCCGTTGTTGGCAAACAGAAGCTCCGTCCCGGCACCCGACGATGAGAAGCTTTCGCTGACCACGGGATTGACGCCGAAGGCCGGCGTGTCGGCGGTACTGACGGCGCCAGCGGTAATCGCGCCCGGGGTCATAGCGTGGCCGTAGACTGACCCGACGTTTGCGCCGCTGATCGTCGCCGGCAGACCGTCGCCCTCGGTGATCTCCTTGATCAGGCCGGGATTAGGGCCGGACAGGTTTTCGATGGCAACGTAGTAGGTCCCGCTCTTGGCGAAGTCGAATTCCACCCAGGGATTGGTCGGCTCGCCGTCCGATGCGTTGGTCGCCGTGCCGACGAGCTTCCCACTCGAGTTGAAGACGAGTATCTCAAGGTCCGAGGTGGCGGCGCCATAGGCTTGGTTCCACTCCAGCAGCAAGGGAACGTCGTAGCCAGTCCCTTCTGTGTTGATCGTGACCGTCTGCACGAGGCTGCCGCCGAAGCTCTCCGCGTCGGTAAGCGTCTTGCCGTCGTACGTCCCCGAGATGGGCATCCAGGCGGCCTGATAGGCATTGCTGGCGTTATTACCGGCCGCCGTGACGTAGGTGACGCCTTCCGCCTCCACGGTCTGGATCGCCTGCGCCACCACGCCGTTCTGAAAGAACGGCTCGTCGAAATAGCTCACGTCGTCGACGATGACTTTGCAGCCGGCGGCGGCCAGCGCGAGGATGCCGTTGGCAAAGTCCTGCTCGCTGTCGAAGGCGGTGTAGAAGGCGAGATCGGCGCCCGGGGCGATGGCGTGGATGATCTGCATCATCGCGCGCCCCTCGTCGGTGCCGCCCGAAGCGAGGTCTTTAATCACGTCGATGTCGGCGGCGGGCGGCAGCGCCCCGTCCGCTTCGTCTGCGGCCGCGCCGCCGAGATCATTGAAGCTGTCGGAGAGCACGCCAACCCGAATGCCGGCGCCGTTGACGCTCAATCCGCTCTCATCCAGGGCCTGCTGCACTTGTACCGCGGTGGCGCCGTTGGCGCCGATGCTGGAGTCAGTGATGGGCGCTTCGACGGATCCCGCCGCCGGATTCGCCAAACTCGCCAAATCAGCAGGCGCGGGCGCGAAAGCAGCAGGAGCCAACGAAGCGGCCATTGCCGCCATGCCGCCGCCGTTTGAAGGCGCGGCTGCATCCGGGCCGGCGTGGGTGGTGAGGTAGCCGACAATTCCTTCCTGCACTGGTGCCGCGATGGCGCCGTTGGAACCAATACTGGCGTCAGTGATAGACGCTCCGAAGGAGCCTGCCGCCGGGTTCGCCAAATTCGCCAAAATAGCCGACGCGGGTACGAACGTCGCAGGAGCGAACGAAACAGCCGTTGCCACCACGCCGCCGCTGCCCGCGGGCGCGGCTGCATCCAGGCCGGTGTTGGGGGTCCGATAGTCGACAACCTCGCCGGTCGTAGCCGGCGTGTCGGCCGGATCGCCGAGAGCCGCGGCGGCGTCGGAGCCGATGCTGGCGTCGGTGATAAACGCTCCGAAGGAGTCCACCGTGGAGTTCGCAAGGCTCCCAAATTCAGCTGGCGCAAAATCAGCTGACGCGCGTTCCGACGTCGCAGAAGCGAACAAAGCGGCTGGCGTTGCTCCGCCGTCCTCCGCAGCCCCATCCAGGCCGCTGTGGGAGGTCTGGTAGCCACCAGTTCCTTCCCCACCGGGCACAGCCGCCGCACCGCCCGGATCGTCGAAGGGCGTCATGAAGGATTGCCATGTGGAGTCTTGCGGTGCGCCCAGCGCATCGGACGTGGTGTCCTGCACAGTCACGGCATCGGCACCTCGGGTCGCCAAGCGGTTCATCGATGTGCCCGCTACAGGCTATGTTGTGTGGATCGGACACACTTTGCGCGAACGAGCAGCTTCACCTTGATCATTGCCCCGACGTTGTGGAACCGAGGGAACACCAACTGAAATTCAGTCCATGCGCGTTTTAACCGAACGTCAGCGAGTCGCACAGTGTCTACGGTTTTGCCGAACATCGCTCAAGCAGGTCCAAGCGCGATCCACAGGGCTCGTCTCATATGATTTCGATAAGTGCCTACGCACCTTTACACACGTGGATTGAGCAAAGATGTGATTAAGGCGCGATACCGACTAATTCGGCAACCGATCTGCAAGAATTTAACTCGAGTGTTGGGCGAATTTGAGTCCCGACACCAGACATGGCAGTTGCAGCTGGTAATAGCCTCCGGACCCTGACTTCTCGACATCCGCGGATCACGACCGGTGCCGATCGTCATCGATCCGCACGATATCGTTCTCGCCAATATAGCTGCCCGTCTGAGCATCAATCAGCTCAAGATTGAACTTGTCGGATTTTTCAGGTGATCAGTGGGCCGCTCTACCTGCGGCTCCGGCGGCGGCGCTCTTCATTCCTCTGACGGGGTAGTATCGGATGCTTGCCCGGTCGCCAACTCGACCATGTGCTTTGCCTATTGGTTCAGTCGCGCGGTCGTTTGGGGGTGTTCATTCCCACCACCGATTTGTAAATTGCCCGGGTTCTAGGCCAAATTTCTTGATCGCCTCAGCGCTCAACGGGCAGATAGCTCTTGCTCTCTCATCGGGCGCTAGAACGCGCGACACGAGTTGCGCGGCTTTCGTGGGGTCCGGTTCTGCGACAACGAACGGGGCGTACTCCGGCTCGCCATCTCCAAGTCGGCGCGTGGTCACCATAACGAGTTGCCCTGCAGTGGATTCGAACGCCGCCATGAAGGCTAATATGCACCCTTGGCCTCTGCTGACAAGTCGATTTGGCTGCCTTATTCACAACCGAACTTTGCGGCACCGAAACCGCGCCATCTTCTGCACGCCAACAGGATCTCGCAATGAAGCGGGGCAGTGGAATCATGACTGTGCATCATGGAAGTCGGGCCGAGGAGCAGGAGCGCGAATCTGCTGTCTTTTCCGACGCAACCATCGCAAAGATCCCAGATGCCCTAGCCCGTCACGTCCAGCACAACAAATTCTGGCGGGACGCGCCAACGCACTGGCACGCCGCTCGTTCCGAGTCCACTTGTAACATAGAGATACCTTCCCCTCTCCTGGACGAGGCCGTGGCTCCAGCGTAACGGTGCTTTGCTGGCGTTCCTAATAATCCCGACGCCGGGAAACCGAATTTGGCCGCCGTGAGTGTGTCCGGCTAGTGTGAGGTGAGGTCCGGGAGGCACATGCGCGAACCAAACCGGATCATGGGCAAGCACGATGGTCGGGCGGTCCGGTAAGACTCCGGCCAATAACGCATAAGCTTCAGTTCTTGCTACGTGAGCATCGGGTATTCCAACAATATCAACAGAGTGATTTTGAAATTGAATGATCAAACGTTCATACCTGAGCACAGTAATGTTATGGTGCTCCAGAGCATCTGCGACGGCATGCTCCCCATAATTGTAGTCATGGTTCCCAAGGACGGCGAAACGGCCAAGCGGCGCCTTTAGGCGCGAGAGGATCGCCGCTGTCATGGTTGGTGGCACACGACCACCCCCGAAAGGCTGCATGTTGACGTAGTCGCCGCCGAACAGCACGACATCGGGGAGGAGACGCGACGCTTCAGCGACGATAGCTGTGAGGCGGGCAATATCCCCTGCGTGCGAACCGGTATGAAAATCGGACAGAAATGCAACCCGCATTGGCCGCGACCACTGAGGCCACCCGTCAATCTTCAAATGAAGATGACGAACGATGTGCGGCTGAGCGCGGCTGATCCGATTAAACAAGCCCTTATAACCAAGGTTATCACGAAACGGCGGACGCGTGATGGCTCGAATCAACCGGCCGCGTGAGCGATGCCGAACAATCTGGCGCATGTGCTTCCTCGAATACCGCGACGGTGCGGTCGATCCGTCTCTTCGTCGTCAATGAAGCGCCCGACTACCATGTCTTCGGCGGACCGGGGCCAGTCTTCGGAACCGAACATAGAAACCGAACAAATAACGTCTACCCTCTCGCATAATGCATTACCCGGATTGGATGCAGCAATTGCGAATTCGTGACAATCACAGCCGTCGCTCGGTCGCGGAATTTATTTGTGCACGGCAAAAGGCCAGTGTCGGCGCGCGCGCCCGCGAATAAACCGACGACATTGCCGCCAGTCCCACCAGCTCGCTCTAATGCTTCCGCCTCGCCTTGAAAATGGCGGCACGAAGCGCACGTCGCGTCAGAACTTCGACCAATAGCCATAGAAAACTTGGGCCGACAACAGGTAGCCGGCGATCACATTGACAATGGCACCGGATGCAAATGCGATAGCGGCCCTCCAGTTTACCGATTCGAACTCCGAAAATCGTGTTGTTAGGCCGATCGCCAGGAAGCAGAGGGTAAAGACGATGCTACGGAGGGCACCCATAGGCCGCAGGAAATCGGCGGTCTGGCCGGGGGTGATCGCATCGCCAAAATAAAGCGAGACGATCGCGGTTGCGATGAAAAATCCAATGACGAATTTCGGAAAGCGTCGCCACAGCTCGCCGGGATCGATGCTGCGGCCTTTGCCGCCTTCCCAGTAGCGAAGGGCGACGAACGCCCAGAACAGCGACCAAACACCGATCCAGATGTCACGACCGATGACCTTGTTCATCGTGAATGCCCGGATCGAAGCAGTTTCGTTGCCGCTCATTTGCCCGAAGACGCTTGCGGCAGCGTAGCCGGCGGCGTCGGCGAATTCCGACGAGCCAATCCAGGCACCGCCAACACCCGCCGGCAGAGCAAGCCAATGACTGACGAAGGGCAGAAAGAAAACCATTATGATTGCGGCGATGACAACCAATGTGACCGATGCCGCGATTTCACCCTTACGGGCTCCCACGGATGCGGCGACCGCGAGCGAGGCGGAGACGCCGCACACCGAACCCCCGGTACCGAGGACCGCAGCGAAGCGGCGGTCGAGGCCGAACAGCCGCGTGGCCGTGAAGAAGATGATGCCGGCTGTAAGGACGGAGATGATCGCTGATTGAGTTAATGCAACACCGCCTGCCGAAGCGATAAGGGAAATCGGAAATGTAGCACCGAGCAGGACAGAGGTGGTCCCACCTTACGGGACAGAATGGCGGCTTGGCTAAGGTGGATTCTGGGTTCGATTAAGCTCCGTCGAGGTTGCTCGAGATTACGCTAACGAGGGACGACCGGTCCAACCGTCCCCGCCAGCCGGCTGGCACAGTAGCTAACTCTTGCGTGCCGGGCAAAGCAATGTAGTGCCGAGAGCACCAAGGAATTTTGCCAATATGGCGCGTGATTCCAGGCCAGCTGATTCTTCAGACGATCTTTTACTTTCCACTATTGCCGGCTCATTTTGGATCAGCCCCAACAATTTCAGCCGTGTCCCCGACCCGCACGACGTAATCGGCGATCAAGATCGGGTGTAATCCTCTTCGATCCGCCTGATATCCTCTTACCGGAGAGAGCTGCCGGTCTGGACCTCGATCAGCTCCAGGTCGATCTAGCCGGTATTCCGAGGCGGTACCGGGTGCGGGCCCGGGTTTCGGGTGCGGCGGACGCGAGCCTATGCGCACCGCCTCAGTTGGGCGTCGAGAGGATGGCGGCACGCGACCCTGGACCGGGCGGAAAGATGAGGGTAGGCGTCGGATAAAGCATCTGCGGAAAATTATTGCGTTGCCGCTCCTGAAGATGCCAGTTCCCCGCCGCGGACGAGTAGGTTGTTGAGAACCCACTGGTAGGTTTGCCGCAAGCCGCTATCCAACTCGATCCGGCCTCGCCATCCCATCTCCTTGATCCGTGACGAATTGAGCAGCTTCCGCGGCATTCCGTCGGGCTTCGTCGCGTCGAAAGCAAGCGCGCCGGAGTAACCGACGACATTGCAAATCGTGCGCGCCAGCTCACCAATCGAAACTTCCTCTCCGGTCCCGACATTGATAATACGCGGATCGGAATAGGTCTTCATCAGAAACACAAGCGCATCGGCGCAGTCGTTCACATGCATGAACTCACGACGCGCCTTGCCGGTGCCCCAGATTGACAGCGCGGACGCGTTTTCCATTCGCGCGTTATGCGCGCGGACGATCAATCCTGGCACCACGTGACCCGACTGCGTATCGAAACGATCGCCAGGGCCATAGAGATTGGCGGGCACTGCGACGATGAAATCGCAGCCATGCTGCTTGCGATAGGCTTGACACAATTTGACACCGGCGATTTTTGCGACCGTGTACCACTCGTTGGTCGGCTCGGGCGGGCCTTCGAGCAACGAATCCTCGGACATTGGTTGCGGCGCCAAGCGCGGGTAAAGGCACGCGGCGCCGAGGAACATCAGTTTCGCGACGTCGGCCTTTGCGGCGCAACTAATGATGTTCGATGCGATTGTCAGATTGTCGTAAAGAAACTCCGCTGGCCGAGTCGAGTTGGCAAGGATGCCGCCCACGGTCGCAGCAGCTATGAAGACGACCTCGGGACGATTGGCGAGCATCCAAGCTTCAACTTCCGCCTGGCGGCGCAGGTCCAGCGTCTCACGATCAACGGTCAATAGCGTGCACGCTTCGCGCTCCAGTCGGCGCACAAGCGCCGAGCCGACCATGCCGCGATGGCCGGCGACCCACACGCGTTTCCCCGCAAGCGGAAAGATGACCGGAGCGGTCTCGTTCACGATCGTTGGTCCCGCATGTCGCTAATCCCGCGGTGGCGATTATTGTTATTGTATCAAACCGCAGCCGTCGCCGCGGCTTCGCTGCCGAACAGATCGCGTTCGACCAGCGTGCAGATGGCATGGGCGGCGACGATGTGAATCTGTTGGATCATTGGTGTTTCGGCGCAAGGCGCGGCGAGGCAATGATCGCAATAGGCCGACATATCGCGTTGGCCATTGCCAGTGAAGCCCACGGTCGTTACACCGATTTTGCGTGCGGCCCGCAGCGCGGCCAACACGTTGGGCGAACGGCCCGAAGTCGAGATGGCGAGAAACACATCGCCCGAGCGGCCAAGGCCACGGACCTGGCGTTCGAAAGCGCGATCGAATCCGTAGTCATTCCCGATAGCGGTCAGCACCGATGTGTCGGTGGTGAGCGCGATGGCCGGGAGCGGATCGCGGTCGAAATTGAGACGCGAAAGGAACTCTCCGGCAATGTGTTGCGCGTCGGCGGCGCTGCCTCCATTGCCGGCGATCAAAAGCTTTCCACCATTGCGAAACGACCGGGTGATGGTCGCAGCAATGGCATAAATCGCGGCCTGCAGCACCGGATCTTCCGCCGCCCGTTCAAGGCTGTCACAGGACCGGCGAAAATGTGCCCGAACTGTATCGTCACGATCGACCATAAGGCTCGCCTCTTATTCGATGGCGCAAGAATATAACCGTTCCTCGTCATGAGGATGGGAGCCGCTCCCCGATAGCATACAGAGCTCCCGTCATAAATCCAACTTGAAAGCATAGTTCCAGCAATCAGTTCGCACGATTGGCTCGCGTCAGTTACGCCGCGCAATGCGCAACTTTGAGCAACACCCTCGCAGGACCTCCAGAGATGGCCTAAATGCGCAATCTTTGATCGGGCATGCCTCAAATTTCTCTTGCAAATAGCCCCATCCCGCTGAATAACATCGGACATTCGGCAGTGGACGGGGGAGGCTCGATGGGTTCCGATCTAGACCTGCTGCTCATCAATCCCAATGGGCGGGACCGTATCTATCAGGAACTCGGCGAAGAACTGACCGCGGTGGAACCGCCGCTGTGGTGTCGGCTGATCGCCGGCTATGCGCGCGATCGCGGCTACACGGTCGAGATCATCGACGCGGAAGCCGAAGGCTTCGGTCCGGAAACGACAGCCGACAAAGTGGCGGCGCGCCAGCCGCGGTTGGTCGGCATGATCGCTTTTGGCCATCAACCGTCGGCTTCCACCCAGCAGATGGCGGCGGCGAGCCCGACCTGCCGCGCCATCAAGGCGCGGAATGCGGACCAACCGATCATTATTGTCGGCGGGCACGTCGCGGCACTGCCCGACCGCACGCTGCGTGAGGAAGCGGTCGATTTCGTTTGCAACAGCGAAGGGCCGATTACCGTACAGGAACTGCTCGACGTTCTGCGCGCAGGGGCGCCTTACGACTTCTCCAAGGTCCAAGGCTTGGTGTGGTGGGACAACGACACGATCCGCAACAACATTTCGCCGCCACTCATCAAGGATCTGGAAAAGGACCTGCACGGCAACGTCTGGGACCTTCTGCCCATGGACAGATACCGGGCACACAATTGGCAGTGTTTCGGCGATCTGGAGTCGCGCAAGCCCTATGCCTCGATCTACACCTCGCTCGGGTGTCCGTACAAATGCACGTTTTGCTGCATCAATGCGCCGTTCGGCACTAACCGCTACCGCATGCGGGCGCCGAAGGCAGTGGCTGCGGAAATCGATCTGCTGCACAACACCTATGGCGTGAAGACGTACAAGATCATCGATGAGATGTTCGTGCTCAACGAACGCCACGTCATGGCCATTTGCGACGAGCTGATCGAACGCAATTACGGGCTCAACATCTGGGCCTATGCGCGGGTCGATACCGTGCGCGCGCATATGCTGGAGAAACTGCGCAAGGCCGGCGTACGTTGGCTGGCGCTCGGCATCGAGTCCGGCAGCGAGCACGTCCGCGACGGCGCAGAGAAATCGTTCACCCAGAACGAAATCATCGATATCGTTCGTCAGATTCAGCAGGCCGGCATCAGCGTCATCGGCAACTTCATCTTCGGCCTTCCGGACGACGATCTCGAATCCATGCAACAGACGCTAAAACTCGCCAACGAGCTCAACTGCGAATTCGCCAACTTCTACTCCGCCATGGCCTATCCCGGTTCGCCGCTCTACCGCATGGCAGTCGAGAAGGGCTGGGCGTTGCCGGACACATGGAGCGGCTTCTCCCAACACAGCTACGATTGCCTGCCGCTGCCGACCGAGAAGGTGTCGGCCGCTCAGGTGCTCAAATTCCGCGACACTGCCTTCGACCACTATTTCACCAGGAAGCGTTACCTTGATTCGGTCACGCAGAAATTTGGTTGGGAAACCCGACAACACATCGACCGCATGACCCGCCACAAGTTGCGGCGCAAGATCATCGAGGACATGGAAATGTCCGACGCACAGCCGGTCGCGTGAACGGAACTGTCGCGACGCGCAGACGGTGCTTGGAGGCGCTCGACATTTTCGTCCTCGCGGGTGGACTTGGGACGCGCATCCGGCCGGTGCTCGGCGACCTGCCCAAGATATTGGCGCCCATATCGGGACGGCCATACCTCGCCTATTTGCTCGACTGGTTGCAGGGTTTCGGCGCGCGGCGGGTCGTCCTGGGGCTTGGCCATCAGGCACAGATGGTCATTGACCGCCTCAACGCGCAGCCAGTCGACAACGTCGAGCTCGCGACTGTGGTCGAACCCTCACCGCTCGGCACCGCGGGCGCTATCCGCTTTGCCCGCTGCAAATTGCGCAGCGATCCGGTGCTGATCATGAACGGCGACAGCTTCACCGACGCCGACTTCTGCGCATTTGTCGACCGCCACGGCGCGGCCAAAGCGCTCGGCAGTGTTCTGTGCACCGAGGTTGATGACGCGGGCCGCTACGGGCGCGTGGAGCTCGACCAGCGCGGCTACATTCGCGGCTTTGTCGAGAAAGACCCGGCGTTTCATGGCAGGGCCCTGGTCAATGCCGGGGTCTATCTGCTTTCCGCGGCTCTGCTCGACGACATTGCTGCAGGTGATGCGGCATCGCTCGAGCGTGATGTGTTTGAGCGCTTGCCGGCGGGATCTCTTGCCGCATTCGCAGGACCCTTTAAATTTATCGACATCGGCACGCCGGAATCGTTGGCGCTGGCGGCTCATGTCTTAGCGCATAGAGCATGACTTAGAATAAGGATTGCGTTCATGATCATTAGCCGCACCCCGTTCCGTATCTCTCTGTTTGGCGGCGGCACCGACTATCCCTCTTGGTTTCGCGAGCATGGCGGCGCGGTCATCGGCACTGCGATCGACAAATACTGCTACATCAGCGTGCGCCGGCTGCCGCCGTTCTTCGAGCACAAGTCCCGCATCGTTTATTCACAGGTCGAGCTGGTCAACGAAGTCGCCGATATCAAGCACCCGGCGGTGCGGGGAATTTTGACCGACTTGAAGATCACGGAAGGACTCGAAATACATCACGACGCGGACCTCCCGGCACGTTCCGGGCTGGGATCGAGCAGCTCGTTCACGGTCGGACTCCTGAATGCGCTGCACGCGCTCGACAGTAAAATGATCTCGAAGCGCGATCTCGCGCGCGAAGCGATCCGTATTGAGCAGGACGTGCTAAAGGAAAACGTCGGTTCCCAGGATCAATTATGGGCCGCATATGGGGGATTCAACCGCATCGATTTTTACTCCGACGG
>Ga0187884_10004315_pt1 | contig 10529 bp, 7 predicted proteins | sample June2016WEW_20_4_FD_132983 | JGI IMG/M metagenome (GOLD analysis project Ga0187884, IMG submission 132983) | Peatland microbial communities from SPRUCE experiment site at the Marcell Experimental Forest, Minnesota, USA - June2016WEW_20_40 | ecosystem: Environmental > Terrestrial > Soil >...
CAGCGGCAAGCCCGCCACGGCCGCGATCCCGGACGAAGCGTGGCTCAAGGGGGAATTCATCTCCACCGTCCAGCAACGCGGCGCGGCCATCATCAAGGCGCGCGGTTCGTCCAGCGCCGCCAGTGCCGCGAATGCCGTCGTGGACAGTGTCCGCTCGCTCCTCGAGCCAACACCCGCCGGCGACTGGCACAGCGCCTGCGTCTGCTCCGACGGCAGTTACGGCATCGAGAAAAATTTGATTTGCTCCTTCCCCATGCGCAGCGACGGCGACGACTGGCAGATCGTTCAAAACGTGCCGGTCAATGACTTCAGCCGCGCCAAAATCGAGGCGACCGTCAATGAATTGAAGGAAGAGCGCGCCATGGTCGCTGATTTGCTGCCAAAATGAAAAGTCGTCCGAAAGTCGGCGCGACCGGCGAACTGGCTTTCAAAATCGAGCCGCAACACGCGATTGATTTCGCCGCTGGCGGAATGCCCGCCGTGCTTTCGACGCCCAACCTTGTCGGCTTTCTCGAACGTACCGCGCGGGAAGCCATGGCCGGCTGCCTCGATGACAACGAACGCTCCGTCGGCACTGAAATCGAACTCCGTCATCTTGCGCCCACGCCCGTCGGCCAAACGATTCATTGCACCGCGCGCGTGATTCACGCCGAGGATCGCGAAGTGACGTTTCAAATTTCCGCCCGTGACGAACACGAACTCATCGCCCGCGGCCTGCACAAACGGGCCATCATCCGCGTGGACCGCTTCGTCCAACGCGTGCAGGAAAAGGCTGGTTAATTTTTATATTCAGCGTGCGAATTACTCTTGACGCCCCTGCGGTCTCAAGTTAATTCACTGCCAGCCTCCAGAGGTTCCGGGGGAAACCATTAATCATCACCATGAAATGTCTATGAAAACACGGTTATTCCTATTCGGCGCGATCTGTATTGCGGCTGTCAATGTCCATGCCGTCCAACTCAAAATTGTCAAAGTCAATGCCCCCGCAATCAACTACTTGTTCAGTTCCAATGGCACGGTCACCGTCAGTGACACGGTTGCGCAATTTACCACCAATCTGCCGCCGTATGCGACGTCCAACCTTCCCAACGCATCGTTGAGCGGTTTTCTCCAATCCCGCACCTATGCCGGGCTGCCGGGAACACCGGAAGCCGGGTTGAACGCCTATGAATATCGGCTGGTCTTGAAAAGCCTGACCGGGGCCAAGAGTGTCACCCTGAATTCCATGACCCTTAATTTTTCCCCCTATTCCAGCTTTACCTACAACGGGCAATCAAGCAATCAGGTATGGGTCGTGACCAGCGGCGGACTGGGCAGTGTGGGACCAAATTCGGCGGCAACCTCGGGTTCAAAAGTGACTTTTACTTTCAATCCGCCGTTGACCTTCTCCAGTGTTTCAAATCAGGAAACGAGTTCGTACTTTTTCGGGATGATTTCCCCGACCAAGCCTCCCCCGGCGGCAAATGGCTGGGCCAGTTTCACAGGTACGGAAAAATTGACGGGTGGCGGAACCGTTCCGTTTAATTTTCTGATGTTGCAGGTTCGGACGCCCTGACGCCGGACGACCAGCGATTGCGCCTTGCCGCGATTCTGTTAGTTTCGCTGGCGTATGGCTTTTGATTCATTCCGTGATTTCGTCAACCAGCTTGACCGCGCTGGCGAATTGAAACGCATTTCGCAACCCGTTGCCACCGAACTCGAAATCACCGAACTCGCCGACCGCGAAATGAAATCGCCCGGCGGCGGCAAGGCGCTGTTGTTTGAAAAACCCACCGTCAACGGCACGGTGTCGCCGTTTCCCGTCGCCATCAACACGATGGGTTCGCATAAGCGCATGGCCATGAGCCTGGGTGCGAATTCCGTGGACGAAGTTGCCGCCGAACTCGGCTCGCTGATGAAAGCCAAGCCGCCCACGAGTTTTCGCGAAGCGATCGAACTGCTCGGCCAGGCACTCGATTTGCGTCATGCCAAACCCAAGCTGGTGAAGGATGGCCCGTGCAAGGAAGTCGTGCATTTGGTTGAGAGTTCAAAGTTGAGAGCTGAGAGTTGGCCGCCCGCGCCGGACTGGAAGAATCCCTCAACCCTCAACCCTCGACCCTCAACCTTGGCAAACTTGCCAGTCTTGAAATGCTGGCCGCTCGACGGCGGCCGCTTCATCACGCTTCCCTGCGTCGTCACCAAAGACCCCGACACCGGCGAACGCAACGTGGGCATGTATCGCATCCAGATTTACGACGACCACACCGCCGGCATGCACTGGCAACTCCAGAAGGTCGGCGCGCGGCACGGTCGCCGTTATTACGAAACCGGCACGCGCATGCCCGTCGCCATTTTCATCGGCGGCGACCCCGTGTTCACTTTCGCCGCCACCGCGCCGCTGCCCGATGGACTCGATGAATTTCTCCTCGCCGGTTACTTGCGCAAAAAGTCCGTCGAACTCGTCAAATGCGAGACCAATGACCTCGAAGTCCCCGCCAACGCCGACTTCGTCATCGAAGGTTACGTGGACCCGAAGGAACCGTTGCGCGAAGAAGGCCCGTTCGGCGACCACACCGGCTATTACACGTTGCCCGAGCCGTATCCCGTCTTCCACGTCACCGCCATCACGCATCGCAAGGATGCGGTGTATCCGGCGACGATTGTCGGCATGCCGCCGATGGAGGATTTTTACATCGGCGGCGCGAGCGTAAAATTGTTTCTGCCGGTCTTCAAGATGAACTTCCCGGAAATCGTGGACATCGCGCTGCCGGCGGAAGGCGTGTTCCACAACCTCGTTTTTGTGAGCATCAAAAAGACCTACCCGATGCAGGCGTACAAGATCATGCACGGCCTCTGGGGCATGGGGCAGATGATGTTCACCAAATACATCGTGGTGGTGGACGACGACGTGGACGTGCACAACACCCACGAGGTGCTGTTCCGTCTCTGCGCCAACACCGACCCGCAGCGCGACAGCATCTTCACCAAAGGTCCGGCCGACGTGCTCGACCACGCCACCAGCGAAATGGCCGTCGGCAGCAAACTCGGCATTGATGCGACGAAGAAACTCCCGGGCGAAGGATTCAAAAGACCGTGGCCTCCGGTGATCAGGATGAACGACGAAATTCGTCGGAAGATTGATTCCTTGTTCGGCGGCAGCCGCTGAACGGATCCCTCAAGAATTAAACAATCAATCGGCATGGACAACAGACTCGGCATTGACGCGGCAAAAAAAATACGCATCAAAGAGTGGTTCGGGTTGATGGTGCTCGGCGGATTGGTGGTTTTTTTTCTCGTGACCTCATGGCGCAAGTGGCCCGATCCATTGATCGACTTCGGTTGTGAGATCTATTCGCCATGGCGTCTTGCGAACGGCGCGGTGCTCTATCGAGATATTGATTGTTTCTATGGCCCGCTTTCCAAGTATTTCAACGCTGTATTGTTCAAATGTTTCGGCACGGGCTTGATAGTTCTCGTGACGGCCAACCTCGTTGTATTTGCTGCGATCCTGGTGGTTGTCTATGGTCTCTGTCGTCGTGCCTGGGGCGCAGGCTCGGCATTAGCCGCCTCGGCTGTCTTTATTGCTGTGTTCGGATTTTCACAGTTTGTTAAGACTGGAAATTACAACTACGCCACCCCCTATGCCCATGAGGCAACGCACGGTTTTCTGATATGTCTGCTGCTTGTCATCCTGCTTGTCCGCTGTGCGGAGGAAGCAACACTCCGCCGCAGCTTCTTCGCTGGCGGTTTGTTCGGTCTTACGGCTGTGCTGAAGCCGGAGATTATGCTGGCTGCGGGGCTGATTACCTTCACGATGGCCGTGATTCAATGGTGGCATCGAAAGCAACTGAGGCTGTCCGCAATCGTCGCGTGGGCCGGTGGTGCAGTCTTTCCGACGCTGGGGTTTGTTGTTTATTTCGCAGCCTATTTACCTTGGAAGGAAGCGGTCAGAGTGTCATGCACGGCATGGTTAAATGTAGCTACAAATACGCGCTCCAGCAGCGTGTTGCTCCAGGAGGCGTTTCTTGGATTTGACAGTCCGTGGAAGCATTTGTTGGAACATTTAAGCGCGACTTTGCAGGCTTGCGTGCTGATCGCGGCGATCGCCGGGGCTGCCTGGCTGGCCGAGCGCACTACGCAGAGAAGGTTGCGTCTGCTTTTCGGTGGATTATTGGTGGGAGCGTTGTTGTGGTTGGCGTGTTTTGAAATAACTTGGGGCGAAACGGGCCGGTGTCTGTTAGGGCTCATGTTAATCTATTCATTTATCAGCGGAGCCTCACTGATCCGCAGATCAACTCCGGAAACAATTCATCCGGAACAAATCATACGCCTGTTGCTGGCTGTGCTTGCGACGGCGCTGATGGCACGCATGGCTTTGAATGGCCGCATCTACCAGTTAGGTTACTATCAGGCTGCGCTTGCAGGTCTGCTTGTGCCGGCAGTTTTAATCGGCGAGTTGCCGATGCGACTCGGAATGGGTCGTTGCGGGCGAACCATGATCGTGGCCGGCAGTCTCGCGTTGCTGGTCCCGGGGGTGATGATTTTAGCAAGCAATTCACAACGCACGCTTCACTTCAAGACTTTTGCTGTTGGAGGGGGTGTGGATCGCTTCTACGCGCTTCCACCCAAAATGAACCCGACCGGCGAGATGGTGCATGTTCTCAGTGAATGGCTGCGCGAGACGCCGCCCGGGCAAACCCTGCTCGTGTTGCCCGAGGGAGAGATGATTAATTATCTCGCGCGGTTACCGAGCCCCGTATCGCCGTTTAGATTTTACTTTGCCACCACAGACGATGGCCGTGAGGAAAGGATTGTAAATGAATTACAACGGCATCCACCTGATTGGATCGTGATCATTAGTCGGGATTTGCGTGAGTATGGGATACAGCGCTATGGAGAAAAGCCCGGCAGCGGCCAGCTGATCTTGCATTGGGCAAGTGAGAATTACAAACTTGCCGCATCGGCGGGAGGTGATCCGCTTGACTACCAGCAGTGTGGCGGTATCATTCTGAAACGCAAGGTGGAATAACTTGCCAGGCGTCAAAACTTTTTGATCGTTCATTAATGTTCACCAAATATATCGTGGTGGTGGACGACGACGTGGACGTGCACAACACCCGCGAGGTGCTGTTCACCCTGGCCTGAAAACCTCGAACCGGTGTGGGTCGTGCTGGTTCTGGACCGCTACATAAATTTTCATCTGAAGGAAGGTCGGGCCGTCTGAATGGCATCGGTCGGACCAGGCCGGACACAAAGAGTCCTTCCGCCTTCGCGGTGCTTCGCCGAGACAAGCCGGGTCGGGATTGAATGTTCGCAGTTGCCGCACATTGAAAAATTGGCCAGTTTTCCCGGAATGCAATGACCGCTTCGCCACCAGCACAGAATGGGAGCATGGGATGGCTGCGTGACTTGTGGGAGCAAGGCTGGCTGAAGGGATTGTTGCTGGTCGCCGCCGTCTTCCTTGCCTACCAACCGGTCTGGCACGCCGGATTCATCTGGGACGATGAGGCACACGTTACCCGGCCGGAACTTCGTTCGCTGAACGGTCTGGCACGCATCTGGATGCAACTTGGAGCCACCCAGCAGTACTATCCATTGGTTCACAGCCTCTTTTGGGTGGAGCACAGGCTGTGGGATGATTCGACCTGGGGTTATCATCTGGTCAACATCCTGTTGCACGCCTTTGCGGCATTGTTGCTGGCAAAGATTCTGCAGCAACTAAAAATACCGGGGGCTTGGCTGGCGGCGGCCATCTTCGCACTGCATCCGATCCAAGTGGAATCGGTGGCGTGGATTTCGGAATTGAAGAACACGTTGTCGGGTGTTTTCTATTTTGGCGCGGTGCTGGCCTATCTGGAATTCGATCGGAACCGAAGCCGGGGGAAATGGGCGCTGGCTTTGGGGTTGTTCGTGCTGGGTTTGATGTCGAAAAGTGTCATCGCGACCCTGCCCGCGGCGTTGCTGGTGGTTTTCTGGTGGCAACGCGGGAAGCTATCCTGGAAGCAGGACATGTGGCCGTTGATTCCATTCTTTGTGGCGGGAATTGGCGCCGGACTGTTTACGGCGTGGGTGGAGCGGAAGTATATTATTGGCGCGGAAGGTTCGGAGTTTAACTTTTCGGTCGTCGAACGGTTTCTTATTGCCGGGCGTGTAATTTGGTTTTACGCGGGCAAGCTTTTTTGGCCGGTGAATCTGGTCTTTGTCTATCCTCGCTGGAATGTCAGCCAGGGGGTGTGGTGGCAGTACCTGTTTCCGGCAGCGGCGTTGCTGTTGTTGGGAGCATTGGCAGGGCTGCAACGGCGGTGGCGTGGGCCGCTGGCCGGGCTGCTCGTCTTCGGCGGAACGTTGTTCCCGGCTTTGGGCTTTTTCAATGTTTATCCGTTCCTCTATTCGTTTGTGGCCGATCATTTCCAGTATTTGGCCGGTACCGGTCCCATCGCGCTGGCGGCAGGTGGAATCACCGTGGCCTTAAGATTTTGTGGGAAAGGAAAACGATTCCTGAAACCGGTGCTCTGCGGGGTACTGCCGCTGACACTCGGGGTGCTGACGTGGCGGCAATGTGGGATGTATGCCAACGTTGAAACTCTTTGGCGGACGACCATTGCCCGAAATCCAAATTCCTTTCTGGCCCGTGACAACCTCGGCAACATTTTTTTGCAAAACGGGCGGTTGGACGAGGCCTTGGAACAATTTCAAAAAGCCCGGGGAATTCAGCCCCGGGATGCACTGACCCATAACAATCTCGGCAACGCTCTGCTCCGGAAAGGGCGGATGGACGAGGCCATTGAACATTTTCAGAAAGCCATCGATATTCAACCCGGCTTTGCACTGGCCCATAACAATCTCGGCATCGTTCTTTTTCAAAAAGGACAGGTGGACGAGGCCATTGCTCATTTCCAAAAAGCCCTGGCCATCCAGCCCAACAACGAAGAGATTTACAACAACTTTGGCAACGCTCTGCTGAGAAAGGGGGAAGTGGACGGAGCGATTCGTTGTTTCCAAAAAGCTGTGGAAATCGCTCCTGACTTTGCCGGGGCCCAGGAGAACCTCGGCATGATTTTATTTCAGAAAGGACAGGTGGACGAGGCGATTGTTCATTACCAAAAGGCCGTGGCCATCCAGCCCGTTAACGCAGAATTTCAATACAACCTCGGCTACGCACTCTTTCTAAAAGGAGAGGCGCGCGGTGCGATTGCGCACTACCAAAGGTCTTTGGACCTCCAGCCTCAAAATGCGATTGCCTGCAAGAATCTGGCCTGGATATTAGCCACCTGCCCGGAGGCCTCCGTCCGAAACGGGCGCAAAGCAGTCGAATTGGCCGAACAAGCGGTCCGGCTTTCCGGCGGCACGAACCCAATATTTATCGGCACGCTGGCGGCGGCTTATGCCGAGGTCGGGCGATTTTCCGAAGCGGCAGAAATGGCGCAACGCGCCCGGCAGTTGGCGGCCACCCAAAACAATACCGCGCTGGTTAATGTCCTTCAGATGCAGATTGGACTCTATCAGGCGGGTTCTCCTTTTCGTGATGCCAGCCAGACCAATGCCCCGGCCCACCCTGAATGGCCTTGACCGCCAATTGTGTGACGATCCCGCGATGCGGGATGTCGGGCGAACTCCGATTTCATCGGGAATGACGCGAGGTTCATCTGCACTGTTGCATCCCTAAAGAAGCATCGCGTAAGTTGTCCAGCCTGTGACCAAAGCAAATAACAGCCAACACCCGTTGCGGGTCGGCCTGATTTCGCTCGGCTGTGCCAAAAATCTGGTGGACGCCGAAATCATGCTCGGCGCGCTGCTCAAGGACGGTGTGGAAATCACCAACGACCCCGCGCAGGCTGACGCCGTCATCGTCAACACCTGCTCGTTCATTGACGCCGCGCAGGAGGAAAGCGTGGACACCATCCTCGAATCCGCCGAGGTCCGCGCCGCGAAAAATCGCGGTCAAAGCCTCATCGTTTCCGGTTGCCTGCCGCAGCGGTTCCGCGACGAACTGCCCAAACTGTTGCCCGAAGTAGACGCGTTCATGGGCATTGACCAGGTCGCGCAGGTTTCGGACATCGTCAGACAGGCGATGGCGCGGCGCGCAGAACGGGTTGGTAAACCTCGAACCCCGAACATTGAACGCCGAACATCGAAAGAAAAAATCGGCGAGCGGTTGGCTGAATTCGAGAAGAACCGTGCGTCATCTGAACACAAAAAATCCGAATCCCTTCGCGGCACGGAAAAATTTGGCAAAACCAAAACGGCCGTCCCGCATCACACATCGCGCATTACGTTAATCGAGGACGATGGACGAGAACGAGGACGAGGAGGAGCGTTGCTGGAAGTCAACCAGCGTCCCACTTTCATCCCAGACTTTGCCACGCCGCGATTTCGCCTGACGCCGCGCCATTTCGCCTACGTCAAAATCGCCGAGGGTTGCAATCACCCGTGCAGCTTTTGCATCATTCCCCGGATGCGCGGTTCGCATCGCAGCCGCCGGCAGGCGGACATTGTCGCCGAGGCGAAGGCGTTGATTGCCGATGGCGTGAAGGAAATTAATTTGATTTCGCAGGACTCGACTTATTACGGCCTCGATTTACGCCCGAACCACAGCCGCGCCATTTCATCGCCGGAAAAATTTTCTGCGGTGGCCAAGGCGCTTCCGGCTGATTCCATAACCATTTGCACGCTGCTGCGCGAGTTGAATTCGCTTGCAGGTGATTTCTGGATCCGCCTGCTTTACACCCATCCGGCGCACTGGACGGACGAACTTATCCGGACCATCGCCGGGTGCCCGAAGGTGGCGCGTTACGTGGACATTCCGCTTCAGCACATCCACGAAAACATGCTCGAACGGATGCGGCGCGAAACCTCGCAGCAATACATCGTGAACCTCCTCCGAAAAATCCGTGCTGGCGTGCCCGGCATCGCGCTGCGGACGACGTTCATCGTTGGCTTTCCCGGTGAAACCGAAGCCAGCTTCAACACGCTGCTCGATTTCATCCGGGAAACGAAATTCGAGCGGCTTGGCGTGTTCGCGTATTCCAAGGAAGACGGCACGCGTGCCGGGGCGATGACCGGTCAAATTCCCGACAAGGTGAAACAGCGGCGCCGCAAGCTGGCGATGGCCGAGCAACACAACATTGCGCGACAGGTTTCCGAATCCTTCGTCGGCCGCACGCTGAAAGTGCTCGTTGAAGGCCGTGCGAACGAAGAACAACTCCGCCAGGCCAACGTCAGTTCATGGGAACACGGATGGATTCGCACAGAAGGTAGCGCAGGCGTCCCGCCTGCACCGGGCCAAAGAGGAAAATTTGGGAAAGGCAGGCGGGACGCCTGCGCTACTTTTACCGCCCGCGGTGAAGCCGACGCTCCGGACATTGACGGTCGGGTTTACGTGCGCGGCAACTTACCGATTGGCGAATTCGCCCGGGTCAAAATCGTCGGCCACACGGACTACGATTTGATTGCCGAACCGGTTTGAAAACCCAGTTCATTAAGAATTAAGTTCAGCTTCAAGAAAAGCAACATGATCGGCATCTTTTGTCCGAAGCGCTCCTAAAACGTCGCCAACCATCTGTTTGCAGTGTGAAACGTAATCAGGCACTTCCATTGCTCGATGCAGGTAATGGGAGTGTGAGAATTCGTCAGTGAACTTCCTGATTTCTACACATTTGAATTCACTCGTAAATAATTTGTCGAGTCTGGTGTGCCCTGCGCCTGTTTTTGGATAACGAAAACCAAGATAAGTTTCTAACAATCTACGAATCATATTTGGCACACCGCACATTTCTTCCAGCGTAGGCAACGGTTTGGCATCAATGATTTTTAGACAAGAATAAATGTATATGTAGTCTTGCCGGAGTAGTTCCAACCGTAAATCAGATTGTATCGCTTGAATTCTGGGAGTGCTCCCCAAGAAAAATTGCGAAATAATCCAAAACCTTTAACCTGATTCAGTTTCCGAATCATAACGCGCAGGCTAGACGACGACTTGGGCTGCGTCAATTCGCGGACACGTAAAGGAAATTACATTTCACACTGTTCACCCCGGCCTCGGCGCAATCCTCGATGCAGCGGGTTTGGTTTCCGGCGGCGCGGGCATTCCGGATTCAAAATCGGCGGGCAAATCTTCCGGCAACAACGTCGTCAGCGCGTCGCGGTCGCATTGGCCGCTGCTGACGAGGCGCGTGCTCTGATTACGCACGGCGGCCTCGAACAGGTTCCGCATTTCGCGCGCATTGCCGAATTGTTCGTTGCGCGCGGCGTGCAGGTCCGCGCAGATGGCCAGCACCTTTTTTTCCGTTTCCGGCGCGCACACCAGCCCGCTTTGCGCGGCCATGCGATGAAAAATTTCCAGCAGTTCCTCCGGCTTGTAATCGGGGAAATTGAGATAATTCGTGAAGCGCGATTCGAGGCCGGGGTTTGAGGCGATGAATTGTTTCATCGGCTCGTTGTAACCGGCAACGATGACGATGAGCCGGTCGCGGTCGTCTTCCATGCGTTTGAGCAGCGTCTCGATGGCTTCGCTGCCGAAATCTTCCGCGCCCCGGCCGGCGAGCGAGTAG
>Ga0187884_10004320_pt1 | contig 10517 bp, 6 predicted proteins | sample June2016WEW_20_4_FD_132983 | JGI IMG/M metagenome (GOLD analysis project Ga0187884, IMG submission 132983) | Peatland microbial communities from SPRUCE experiment site at the Marcell Experimental Forest, Minnesota, USA - June2016WEW_20_40 | ecosystem: Environmental > Terrestrial > Soil >...
CGTCTTCGGGGCTGTCCACCCGGTTCGCCAGGTCATGAAGGTTGACAAGACCGCGGCCGAGGCCCGGGCCAAGGCCGAGAAGGCCAAGGCCGAGAAGGCCGAAGCCGAGGCCCGGGCCAAGGCCCGGGCTCGGGAAGAAGCCGCGAAGGGTGCCATGGCCGGGGCCGGCACTCGGGCTCAGGCCGAGAAGGCCACCCAGGCCGAGGCCAAGACCCAAGCTCGCGATGAAGCCGGAAAGGGTGCCGTGGCCGGGGCCGGCACTCGGGCCCAGGCCGAGAAGGCCAAGCAGGCCGAGGCCAAGGCCCAGGCTCGCGATGAAGCCGGAAAGGGCGCCATAGCCGGGGCCGGCACTCGGGCTCAGGCCGAGAGGGCCGCCCAGGCCGAGGCCAAGGCCCGGGCTCGCGATGAAGCCGCGAAGGGTGAAAAGGCCAGGGCCGAGGCCAAGGCCCGGGCCGAGAAGGCCGCCCAAGAACAGGCCAAGGCCCGGGCCCGCGAAGAAGCCGCAAAGGCTGCCAAGGTCATGGCCGACACCCGGGCCAAGGCCGAGAAGGCCAAGCAAGACGAGGCCAAAGCCCGGGCCAACGCAGAGCGCGAAAAGAAAGTGGCTTCGCTCCCCAAGGGCCCGTTCACCTTTACGCCCCTCACCGCGCCTCCCTTGCCTATTTCCCTGGAGAAACAGCGAGAGCTGAGTGACCTGCTCCCCAAATACAAAGCGGGTGAAATGACGCCCGAAGAATACCACAAGCAACGCGCGGCCATTCTGGCGAGGCCGTAAGAGGCGGCAACCTTTCTCCAAGACCCGCCAGGTCCGGCGCCTCTGGGGTCCCGTTATCCAGCGGTTGACCGCGGTCTGTTTCCATGTGGGTCATTGCCTTGCTCTGGCAAGCCGCGCGGACAACCTGCCCAACTCCGCACTGGACTCCCTGGTGTCCGGAGAATCGGCCAGGGACTGCAAAGCCCCGCTAGCCTTATTGAGCAAATCCCTGGCCCGATCCAGATGCTGGTCCTCCTCCCTTTTCGCAGCCGCGTTGGGCTCCTGCTGTGCCAGTTTATCAGCCCAGTTGAGCTCCAGTTGTGCCAGTTTCAGCGAGATCTCGACCAGGCAGGCGTTATAGTCCGGTGGGTCCTTGACGCGGATGCGCTCGCACACGCCCTGGGCGGCCTCGAACTTCTCCTGCGCTCTGGGATACTCGCCTGAATCCTCCAACAGGACCGCGAGGTTGCACAAGACCTGGACGTGCAGCTTATAGAAGTTGGTGGCCGCGCAAAGGTCGACGGCTTTCTGGTACATTTGGGAGGCTTGCCGAAATGCCTCTGGGGAACTGCCGGTGCTCTTGGTGGGCGCCAGCATCACCGCATATCTGTTGAGAGTCGAGGCGTAAGCCGCCTTTTCGGCAAAGCTCGGGTCTTGCGCCTCGATCTTCCCGTAAACACTCACGGCTTCCTTGTAATGGTCCAGGCCCTCCTTGGCCTGCCTGCGCTTGATGGCCAACTCGGCCCAGTCGGTGAGCGTCGAGGCCAGGAAAGGGCCATACTTCTTGGGATCTCGTTCCACGAGGCGCCGGCCTTCTGAGACAGCATCAGCGAACGAAGCGCTCGCCTTGGGATCGTCGGCCTCGGCACGAACCGCGGCCAGACCGGCCTTAGTCAGGGCGAGGTCGAACAGCCGTTCCTTGTTCCCGGTGAGCGCAAGGCGCCGGCGAATTGCCATGGCCTTTTCATAGTCCCTGCCCGCCTGGGCATAGTCGTGGCACTTCCGGTACGCGAGTCCCCGGTTTTCCAGGCACAGCGCGTGACGAGTGTCATAATGATCATTTTTGGTGGGCAGTTGGTCGTACAAAATCAGGGCTTCGGTATAAGAGTTGGTTGCCTCGGCGTACCGCTTGTTTTCATATTGCACGACGCCTTTGGTATTGAGCGCCTCGGCCAGGCTGTATGTGCTCTTGCTGTTGCGCGCCGACACAACGGCAACTTCCAAATTGCTCAACGATTCATCAAGGCGGCCCTGGTCGCGCAGAAACAGCCCGAATGCTTTCACATACTCAGGGTTTTCGGGTTCCACGCGAATCGCCGCCAGATAAAGCTCCTCAGCCCTCTGAGGATTGGTCTCCTTTTTGGCCGATGCCACCCGGTCGGCGGCGTCTTTCGGCATGGCCCGCAGGCCTATTTCGTAAACGTAAAGCCCGGGCTGAGGCGGAACGGGCGGGTTGGTTGTGAAGTAACCATCGGCGGTGACCTCTAGCGTCCGCGGCTCAGAGAGTCCATCGTCCGGAACGCGAAAAGTGAAAGCACCGTCCGCGTCCGTGTTGGTGCTCACAACACCAAGCGAGACCGTGGCGCGCGGCACCGGCAATGTGCCCTGAATGTCCCTCACCGAGCCTCGGATGAGCCTGCTGGCGCGCTCGACCCGCACGCGGACGGGGGCGGTTCCGCCGGCCAAGACAATGTTAGTCGTTCCGTTTGGCAACAACCAACCCTCGTTGCTGAGCGTAACCGACGCCGTCCGGTTAGAAAGCCTCAGGGGCAGGGCCTCGAAACGGGCCTCGCATCCATGCGGGATCGAAGCGTGGAAGGTCAAGCCCTCCAGCTGCAACGTGACCGGGCTGCCATGCAAGTCCATTCCGTTGGTAGTTCCATCGGGCCCGCGGAAAACAATGGCTTGGGTGAAGAGCGCTTTGCGGATCTGGATTTCCAAGCGCTCCGACTGCGGTGTGTAGTCCTGCCTGTAAGTCTGGTAGCCTTCCGCCTTGACCTCGAGGTTCGTCGAGCGGGAGACGTTGGTTCCAGGGACGTAGAAAGCGAATACGCCGTTGGTGTCCGAATTGGTGGTGGCGCTGCCCAGGGAAACTTGCGCTCGGGCCACATAGCGCTGGTCGTCAAAGTCCTGCACGCGGCCATTGACCGTCATGCCCGCCCGCTCAACCTGCACCGCGATGGGGGGGCCGCTCGTGAGGGCAATGCTCAGGGTCGGTTTAGAGAGCCGCCAATCCGGCGCGGCGATGCTGACCAACGCCGGCCGGTTGGACACGGAGTTGGGCAACAAATCGAAATTGGCCTCGCATCCACCAGTGACGGTCGCCTTGAAGGATTCGTCCCCTACCTTGAGCGTCACTTGGGAGCCATCCAACACAACCGGGTCATTGGTTCCTTGGGGACCGTGTAAGAACAGGACCAGGGCGAAGGTCGTCACCTCCTTGTGCAACAGAATCTCCTGGGGCACCGAGCCCGGCGCCACGCTTTTGGTGTAAGGGACATAGCCTTTGGCCGTGACCCTCAGGTTCGTTGCCGAAGCGACCTGATCCCGAGGAATGCTCAGAGTGAACTCGCCGCTGGGGTCCGCAACGGCGCGCGCGCTGCCCAGCGAGACCAGCGCCCTAGCCAGAAACTGCTGATGATCGTCAAAATCCAGGACTTGCCCTCGCAACTGAACGGGTTTTGGCGGCTGGAGCTTCCAGACGGCGAGGCTGGCGGCGGCCAGCGCTAACAGAAGGATTCCGGCGGTCACCCATGCCGCCACAGACCGCTTGCGCTCAAGCTGCGGCGCTGGAGGCGTAGGCTCCAGACTGGCAGGCGGCGGAGCGGCGTTGAGTTCGCTCCGGATGAATCGGTCCACGTCATCGGCCAGGGCTTGGGCCGAGGCGTAGCGGCGGGCCGGGAGCTTTTCCAGGCAGCGGAGGCAAATCATCTCGAGGCCGCTGGGGATGGCCGGGTCTATGGACCGGGGTGGCACGGGCTGGATGTCCATAGTTTGCTGGAGTGTCTCAGCCGTGGGTTGACCGTCAAAGGGCGCCCGGCCCGTGAGCATATAATAGAGAATCGCGCCCAGCCCGTAAACGTCGCTGGCGGGGCCAACGAGGCCGCACTTTACGGAGGCCTGCTCCGGAGCCAGGAAGCCGGCCGCCCCAGGGGCGATCTCGCCCGGGGCCTGGTTGGAGCCGGCCTCATTCCAACCGGCCAACCCGAAATCGGTGATGGTCAGCCGCTCGCCGGGTCCGATGAGGACGTTGGAGGGTTTGAGGTCTTGATGGAGGACTCCCAGTTGGTGGGCATACTCCACGGCCTCGGCCGCCGTTTTGAGCCAGGCGGCGGCCTTCATCGGCGGCAATGGCTGGCCCGCCGGCAAGCGGGCCAGGCTCGCGCCGCCGATGTACTCCATTGCAACATAAAGCTGGCCTTCGTGCTCGCCTACCTCATAAATACGAACGATGTTCGGGTGGTCCAGGCTCTCCGCCGCCTTGAGTCGAAGACGCCGTTTGGACTGCGCGCCGGCCCCAACTCCGGCGGAGAGCACCTTCAAGGCGACGATTCTGCCGGAGCTTATTTGCCTGGCCGTGCAGACCCTGCCGGCGGCGCCCTGGCCCAGGAGTTCCAACAACTCGTAGTCTCCCACCCTGGGACCCCTCAGGCCCGGGCCCCCCGGCGCCCCCGAGGCGGAATTGAGGTTTTCATTTGTGCCGTTCATTTTATTGTCCCTTGGGCGTGGCCGTTCATTACGGGGAAGGGCCGGCAACCATCACCGGACGGAAGCCGTAGCAGTCGCTGCGGGCCCCGGGCCCGTTGCGGCTTCGGCTTGAGGACAAGAGGTCCTCGATGGCGAGGCTGAGCCAGCACCCGCCCCGCAGGACGCGGTGTCCGGAACCGGGCGCATATTCGTCTTCGCACCATTCCCAAAGGTTGCCGCCGAGGTCATAAAGCCCGTAGCGGTTGGCCTCGAAGCTGCCGACCGGCGAGGTGAATTCATAGTCATCGACCCTCAGGCCCGGGGCATAGTTGCCGGCTCCCTTGGGTGGCGGCCATTGCGCGCCCCAGGGATAGACGCCCTGGACCTCGCAGTCCCGTTCCTGGGGCGTGCCGCCCCGCTCGTTCTCCAAGCCCGCCGCCCAGCTCCATTCCACGTCGCCGGGCAGGCGGTAAAACTGTTCCGGTCCCAACAAGCCTTCGGCGCGCTCTTTGTCCGCCAGCCAGGCGCAAAAGGCCTTGGCATCCTCCCAACTGATGTTGGCGGCCGGATGGGAGGGGTCTTGCCGGAAAGCAGGCCGGAGCCAGCTTCGCCGTGTGGCCGTCGCAAAGGCCTCATAATCGGCCACCCGCGCTTGCCAGACGCAGATCAGGGCCTCTGGCGCCGGCCCGGGCACGAACTTCATGCCCAGGCTGTTACTCCAGGCCTGGCCCGGCTTAGGCCAGCGCTGGCGGCGCCGTTCTTCTTCCTTGGCCTTGCGCTCCGCCTCGGCCTGCCGGCGGGCCTGTTCCAGGGCCAGGCGCCGGTCAGCCTCTGCCTGGCGCAGCTCCGCTTCATGGGCAGCCTGTTCTTTGGCGTGAAGCTCCGCCCGCTCGCGGGTCAGTTTCTCGACGCATTCTTCACAACACCGCTCCGCCCTCACGAAGTGGTCCAGGCACAAGTGTTCCCGGCGGCAGAGCCGGCAGCGGAACGTCTGGTTAGGCTCATTGCCCAGTCCGCAATGAGGACACCGCACCTGCCCCGTGCCGGAAAGGTCAACATCCCTGGGAGGACCCTCGGGCCGGCCAGGCCCGGCCGCCGCCGCCCGTGGGCCCAGGAGAACCGGGGCCGCGCCGCTGCGCACGATCCAGGGATGCTGGTTGCCGGGCAGGCCATGCTCGGTGGCAAAGCTCCTCATTCTCTCGCGCAGCTCCGACTCACAAGCATCATCCAGGCGCAGTTCCGCCCCGGCCCGCGCGGCCCCTTCCAGTTTCTCCATGAAGGCCCAGCTAAAGAGGCCCCGTTGGATGTGGCGCATCTCTCGGGCGTGTTCGCCCTCGGCGCACCCGCAGAGCAGCGTGAATGCTCCCCCGGCTCCGGCCGGCTTGGCCGTCACGATGTCGCGCAAGCCCTGCGCGCTCCCCAGCCCCCCCGGCTCGCCACGGTCGCTCGACAGGGCCTTGCGGCAGGCGTCGAGCACGAACACCCGATCCACACCCGGGCACTGGGTTTCACTCTTGAGCAGATCCACCGGGACGGTCTGCTGGAAGAACTCGAGCCGGGTCAGGCGCGCCTTTGGACAGAGCAGCAGGTGCCGGCCCCGGGACTCGTAGCCGTGGCCCGCGAAGAAAAAGACGAACATATCGCCCGGCGCCAAAGCCCGGGCCATTTCTTTGGCGCAATCGAGCACCTCGTCCGAATCCGGGGCCATCAGGTTCTGCACCGTCTCATAGCCGGCGGTACGCTTGAGAAAGGCGTACAACTCCGTGGCGTCCGCCTGGGCGAACTCCAGGGCGCTGATTTCCGGGTCGTGATACCGGTTGACTCCGACACACAAAGCCGCGCGTTTCATAGCTCGTGGTTCCTACGGTGTCCACCAGTATTCTAGAATCCTTGCTTCAAAGCCAGCAAATTATTCAATTCATTCTGGCTGGCCGGCGCGCTCAGTGGCGGCGGAGCGCGCGAGTCCGGAGCGGAGCAGGCGCGCATTTCACTTACTTGCGTACCCGCTCCTAATCCTAATCCTAATCCTAATCTTAATCTTAAGCCACGGTCTAATCGCATTGCGACGAGGCCGGAGGGAGCGGAGTTCCAGCTTCGATGCGCAAGAAGGCGACAGCGGTTTCGGTGCGGAGCTCCACCTCGGACAAGCTGGCGGGTATCAGGCAGAATTGACCGGCGGCCAGCGAGAGTGAAGTCTGGCCGTCCCGGACGGACAACGGTCCGCTCAGGACCCCGAGGATGCGCATCGGGCCGTGAGCCAGTCGTAGCGGAACGCCCGCATCGAGTTGCCAGACTTCGACCGTAAAGCAGGAGTCGCGCACCAGGGGCCGCATGCGGGCCGGTCCGGCGGCGGCAAAGCTGCCGGGCGCGAGGGCCGGCTCGAAATCATTGAAGTCGATGCTGGCCAGGGACTGGGGAACATGGAGTTGGCGGGGTTTGCCGTCCAACCCGAGGCGGTTCCAATCGAACACGCGATAGGTGGTGTCCGAATTCTGCTGTATCTCAAAGACGACCAGGCCGCCGCCCAAGGCATGGACGCGGCCGCTTGGCAGAAACATGGCATCGCCCGCATGAACGCCGAGGCGGTGGAAACACTCGGCCACGGTGCCGGCCACGAGTTTTCGCTCGAACTCGACCCGTGTCACGCCGCGCTTGAGGCCGGCGTATAGGCCCGCTCCCGGGGCGGCGTGGGCGATGTACCACATTTCAGTCTTGGGTTCACCCCCCAACTCAGCGGCTTTGGCAACGGGAGGATGCACCTGGAGGGACAAGGTGTCCCGGGCGTCCAGGATTTTGACCAGGAGCGGAAACCGCTGGTTGGGCGAGGCGGGGCGCCCCAGCAACTCGGCCGAGTGCCGGGCCATGAGCCAGGAGAGATCTTTGCCCGCCAGGGGTCCGTTGGCAATGATGCTGGCATCGCCGGGGCGGTCGCTGATTTCCCACGACTCGCCGATGGGCGGGCCGGGCGGCAGGGGCTTGTGATAGAGTTGAGCCAGGTTGCGCCCGCCCCAGACCCGTTCCTTGAAAATGGGCTGGAAGATCAACGGATAGAGCATGACTGATGCATCACACGGCCTCGGACTTTTGCGCCGGGGAGGTCTTCTTTTCGACGAAGTGGCCAAAGCTGCGAAACTTGGCGTAGCGCTGCTTGAGCCGGTCTGCGGGGCATAATTCAAGGAGTTCTTCGAGGTGCCTAAGCAGGTGATCCCGGACGGTCTCAGTAGTCTTGTCGGGGTCATTGTGGGCGCCGCCCTGAGGTTCGGGGATGACTTCATCGACCAGGCCCAAATGACGGAGGTGTTTGGCGGTGATTTTCAGGGCCTCGGCAGCCCTGGGCGCCGCGGAACGGTCTTTCCAAAGGATGGCAGCGCAACCCTCCGGGCTGATGACCGAATAATAAGCATTCTCGAGGATGCAGACGCGGTCGGCAACACCGATGCCAAGGGCGCCGCCCGAGCCGCCCTCGCCGATGACCAGGGCGATAATGGGCACCTCGAGGAGCATCATCTCGCGCAGGTTCAGCGCGATGGCCTCGGCGATGTGGCGCTCCTCGGCGCCGATGCCGGGATAGGCCCCCGCGGTGTCGATGAGGGAAATAATCGGCAGCCTGAACTTGTCCGCCAGTTTCATCAACCGCAAGGCCTTGCGATAGCCTTCGGGGTGGGCGGACCCGAAATTGCGAAGGATGTTCTCCTTGGTATCGCGGCCTTTCTGGGTTCCGATCACCATCACTTTGTGCTCGCCCAGGCAGGCGAAGCCGCCCACCACGGCCCGGTCCTCGGCGAACAACCTGTCCCCATGCAACTCGGTAAAGCCGGTGAAGGCGGATTCCAAATAGTCCAGCGCGTAGGGTCGCTTGGGGTGGCGGGCGATCTTGATGCGATCCCAGGCGCTGAGGTTCGCGTAGATCTGGCGCCGGGTCTCGTTCAGCTTCTTCTCGAGCAAAGCGACCTCTTCCTGGAAACTGAGCCCGACGGCGTGTTTTTCCGGATGTTTCTTCAACTCCTCGAGCGCATTCTGCAAATCCACAATCGGCTTTTCGAAGTCGAGTTGATGTTTCATCGCCCTGAGTTTAGCGCGGTGTCCCTGAAATGGCGACACATTTTGTTGCCCAGGGCCTCGACCGGGCGCGTCTTTTTGGGCGGCAGTTCATCGCTCCTAACGACGGGAGAGTAGGGCGCGTGGCCGTAATCCTGGCCCCTCCTGCAGTCCTGGGCGCTGCGACCGGGGACCGGTCGCGGTCCGGACCGCGCGCCGTCCCGGTGCGCAGCAGGCGGGAGAGTAGGGCGCGTGGCCATAATTCCGGCCCCTCCTGCAGTCCTGGGCGCTGCGACCGGGGACCGGTCGCGGTCCGGACCGCAGGAATGCGCGCTAAGAATCGGGGGGTGCGGCAATATACAGATCCTCATCCTCGAGGTGCCGGGTGATCATGTCCACGGTGCGATCGATGGCGCCGAGGTTTTCGCGCACAACTTTCAGGGCGTTCCGGCCGAGGGTCTGGCGGCGGGCCGGGTCGGCCAGCAAATCCCCGAGCGCCTTTTCCAGGGCCGCGGCGTCGCGCACCTGAACCGCCCCCTCCCGCGCCAGGAGGCTGCGGACCACTTCGGCGAAATTCTGCATGTTGGGTCCGAAGACCATCGCCTTGCCCAGCGCGCTAGGCTCGATTGGGTTTTGCCCCCCTGCGGCGGTCAGGCTCTTGCCCACGAAGATGACGGTGGCGTACTCGTAAAAATACCTCAACTCGCCGGTCGTATTGACCAGCAGACAATCGATTTCACCGGGCTGAAACCGGGTTTGAACCGTGACCCCGTTGCGATAGGCGAATTTGACCCCGCGCGCCTCCAATTCCCGGCCCACCTCGCGGCAGCGTTCAAAATGGCGGGGAACCAGCACCAGGAACAGGTCCGGGAAGCGCGCCCGCAGGCGGAGAAATTGCTCGGCCAGGATCGCCTCTTCGCCGGAGTGAGTGCTGCCGCCCAGGAGGACGGGCGCGCCGGGGGGCAGGCCCAGTTGGCCGAACATGCCCGGCACATCGATGAGCCGGCGCTCATCCAGCTTGGCGGCGTCGTATTTCAAGCTGCCGACGACCTGGACAGACTCTGCCCGGCAGCCCAGCGCCCGGAGACGGGCCGCATCGGCTTCGCTTTGAGCGCCCACCCCTGCCAGCGAGGCAAAGAGCGGGCGGAACAGCCGGCCAAAGCGCCTGTAGCCGCGATAGGAGCGCTCGGAGAGCCGCGCATTGACCAGGAAAACCGGAATTCCCATCTCCTTGGCCCGCCACAGGAAATTGGGCCAAATCTCCGCCTCGACCAGCACGATGGCCAAGGGCCGGATCGTGCTCAGGGCGCGGACCACATAGCTTCGGCGATCAATCGGGTAATAGATTCGGCTGATGTGCGTGGGCAATTTGCGCTGCAACTCGTCCATGCCGGTCGTCGTCGTCGTTGAGACGACGATCTTGAGGTTGGGCAGACGAGGCTCGATGCCTTGGATGATTTGCGTGCAGACATTGACCTCGCCGACGCTGACGGCATGCATCCAGACCCGGTCGCGGTTGGTGAGGGCTTGCTTGAGCTTGGTGCCGTAAATGCCGAACCGCTGATAAAACCCCTTTCGCCAATTGCCCCGCCGCCGCATTCGCCAGAAATAATAGGGCGAGGCGAGGACAGAGAACACAGCAAATAAAATGTTGTACAGCGCACGCACCAGTGCCTTCAGCGACAACCCGTCATCAGTGTGGTGGTTTTCTCCGCAAGGTGCAATGCAATTCGTGGCCCAATCTTCGCGGCTTCGCGGCGGGCTAAACGCTCACTCAACCCCCGCCCCGCCCGGGTGCCCACTCACTGCCGCCTCGAGCGGCAGGGCCGCCTCGATGAGCATCACGGGTATGTCCCGCCGGATCGGGTAAAGGAACTTGCCGTCGGCGCGAACCAGGCCGCCCTGAAGTTCTTCCGCGAGCGGCTGGCCCGCCCGATTACGCAATGCGCCGGCGGCGATCTGGCGATTGAGCTGGTCAATCAACGCGGGTTCTGCCAGGCGCAACTCCTGGTGCGTCTCCGGGCAGCGCAATATTTTC
>Ga0187884_10004323_pt1 | contig 10510 bp, 8 predicted proteins | sample June2016WEW_20_4_FD_132983 | JGI IMG/M metagenome (GOLD analysis project Ga0187884, IMG submission 132983) | Peatland microbial communities from SPRUCE experiment site at the Marcell Experimental Forest, Minnesota, USA - June2016WEW_20_40 | ecosystem: Environmental > Terrestrial > Soil >...
AGCCTGCTCTTCTTCAGCCGGCGCGTGATCCTTTTCCAGCTCGAACTCCCACAGCGTGAGAGTAGGAATAAGCGCGGTGTGTTGCGCCTTCATGCGTGCTAGTTCCTCTTTGGTGTAACCGTCCTCAATCGGAATGGTGTGTGCCAGGATATCCACGCCGGCAGCCAGCGCATTGTCGGTACCCACATGATTTGACGGATGCGCGAACACCGGCTTACCGGCCGCATGCGCCACGTCGACGGCGGCTTTCGCAACGTCGGCTGGCATTGGCGTGATCTTGCCATGACCCATGATTGACCCGGTGAAGAGCTTCAGTCCGTCAGCACCCATGCCCAGTTGTCGGTTTGCAATTCGAGCGGCATCGGCGGGCGTAGCTGCCTCAAATTGCTTCAACTGCCCAGCAATATCCTTCGGAACGTATACCGGAATTCCGTTCTCCGGCAGAATATTGCCCGCGGTGGTATAGATCTTCGGCCCGGGTACCTCACCGCTGTCAACGCGCTTGCGAAGGGCGAGCGTGTCATAAGGATTCGACCCTATGTCCCAAACCGTAGTAAAGCCCCAGCGCGTCAGCATCTCCTGCATGTGAGGCTCGAGCTTGTCCACGGGCGCGCCAGCGGCATTCGTCCACACGCCTTCGGTGAAATGTACGTGACTATTCCAGAAGCCTGCGGTTATGACCTTGCCAGTACAGTCAAGCACCTGAGCGGATTTCGGAACCTGAACCTGGCCGCGCCTTCCGATCTCGCTGATTTTGCCATCCTGCACCAGGATGACTGCGTTTTCGATGGGCGGGGCCGTAGGCGAGAGATAGACTTTCGCGCCGATAAATGCGATATCGGGAGCGGAGCTCTGGTCCGCGCACACGCACACGCCTACGGCGGCAACAGCAAATACAATCCCCAAAGCTAAACGCAAGAACAAAAATGGATCATGACGGGTTTCGCGCATGATCCATAATACGATTTGCAAATTGATTTGGTTCGCGGCTTAGAAAGCCCAGCGCAGCAACGTCGCGCCTGAAGTAAAGCCCGCGCCGACCGCCGCCAACAGCACCATATCGCCCTTCTTCAGCTTGCCTTCCGTCACCGCAGTCTTCATCGCCAAAGGAATGGTTCCGGCAGTAGTGTTGCCGTAGCGGTCGATGTTGATGACCACCTTCTCAAGCGGCATCTTCAACCGATCCGCCGTGGCCAGGATGATGCGCTTGTTGGCCTGGTGGGCGATGAAGCAATCGATGTCATGGCCGGTAAGATGGTTCTTCTCCAGCAATCGTTCGGTCATCTCCGACATTTTCTTCACCGCATACTTGAAGACCTGCTGACCATCCTGGTGGATGTAGTGCATCCTCTTGTCGACGGTCTCATGCGATGCAGGGTTCAGGCTTCCCCCGCCGGGCATGTTGAGGTATTGGCCTCCTGCGCCCTCGATCTGCGCCACAGTGTCGATAATTCCGTCTTCGCCTTCCTCGGCAGGCTCCAGCAGAACGGCGCCGGCACCATCGCCAAAGATGATGCACACCGCGCGATCGGTGAAGTCGGTCATCGATGAGTTCACATCCGACCCGATCACCAGCACCTTCTTGTAGCGACCCGACTCGATGAATTGCATACCGGAGTTCAGCGCGTACAGAAATCCTGAGCACCCCGCCGAGACGTCATAGCCCCATGTGCGATGGATTCCCAGCTTGTGCTGAACCAGGCACGCGGTCGAGGGATACATCATGTCTGGCGTGACCGTGCCGACGACGATGAGATCGACTTCCTGCAGATCGAAGGGATGCGCTTCCAGAAGGTTCTTCACGGCTCCAACGGCGAGATCGCTAGCGGCAACCCCCTTGTCCACCAGGTGGCGCTCACGAATCCCGGTGCGTTCCAAAATCCACTCGTCGGTGGTGTCCACCATTTTTTCCAGGTCTTGATTGGTCAAAAGCCGAGGCGGTACGTAGGTTCCAAGTGCAGTAATTTTGGCGCGACGAACGGTAGGCAATAGAGTTCTCCAACGATGAATGACCATTCATTTTGCAGGATACGAAGCGGAAAGTCTATGAGAAGAGCCGCTCTTCGCTGATCTCTTTTCGCTCTTCGCCATACAGTGCCTGCGCTTGCCATTCGCCAGCTGATTATTGCAATTCGACCTAGATTTTTCGGGAACTAAAACCCTCCGAAGGCCATTACCGCTCGGTGTTGGTAGAGTTGAGGATTCTGGCGAAGAGCGAAAGGCGAGAAGCGAATAGCGGCTTTCAAAAAGCCAGGCGCCAGTTGACCGCTGCACACACACTAGCCTGTTACCGTTGCTTCCTTCCGGACCTGGCGGGATTCACAAGATTGAGTTGCGCGGGACCAGCGCCCGACGAATTCCAATATAACATTCTCACGGCTGACCGTGCGGCGATGCGACTTTCGCTTTCGCACTGACGCCTTCGTTGGCGGCGCAGCGATGATAAAATGGAAAGATTACATGCAGCCGAAAAACGATTCTGTGGCTCTGCTGGACGCGTCCGAGACGCCCCAAGCCGCTACTCCCATTCCGAAGAAAATTGGATTTGTCAGCCTGGGCTGTCCCAAGAACCTTGTGGACAGCGAGGTCATGATGGGTCTGCTCTCACAGGGCGGAGCCCAGATTACCGCGCGCGCCGAAGACGCCGACATCATCGTCGTGAATACGTGCTCGTTTATCGACACTGCCAAGCAGGAGTCGGTCGACACCATCCTGGAGATGGCGCAGCACAAGGTCTCGGGCCGCGCGCAGAAGCTCATCGTGGCCGGCTGCCTGGTCGAGCGCTATCGCAACGAAATCCAGAAGAACATTCCGGAAGTCGATGCTGTGGTCGGCACCGGCGAACTTGAGCAGATTCTGAGTGCTGCCGGCATTGCAACTGCCCCGGCGGCTACAAATCCCGCATTCGTGATCCTGAATGACCGGCCTGAAGGGGCGGCGCGTGAAGCTGCCGGCCGTTTTGCAAAGGACGCCTGGGCCGGCGCGGTCGCCGACCTGCCGAACTATCTGTACGACGACACCACCCCGCGCGTGCTGGCTACTCCGAAGCATTCCGCTTACATCAAGATTGCCGAGGGCTGCGATCATCCCTGCGGCTTCTGCATCATCCCTCAGCTGCGCGGCAAGTTTCGTTCGCGGCGTTTTGAATCGGTCATCGCCGAAGCCGAGCGACTGGCGCAGCAGGGGGTTCGCGAAGTGACACTGATTGGGCAGGACACAACCTGCTATGGCGAAGACTTGGGATTAAGAGATGGTCTGGCTTCGCTGCTGGAGCGACTGGCGCAAATTGACGACCTGCGCTGGGTGAGATTTCTGTACGCCTATCCCAACAAAATTACCGGCAAGCTGCTAGAGACGATCGCCGCACATGAGAAGATCTGCTCCTACATCGATGTGCCGCTGCAGCACGCTGCGCCGGATGTGTTGAAGCGCATGAAGCGCGGAGCGGGAGCCGACATCTTCCTGCGCTCCATCGAGAAGATGCGGAGCACCATTCCGAACCTGACGCTGCGGACTTCGTTCATCGTCGGCTTCCCCGGCGAGACGGAACAGGATTTCGAGCTGCTCTGCAATTTTGTTCGCGATGCGCAGTTTGATTGGCTCGGCGTGTTTGGCTACTCCGATGAAGAAGGCGCGAAGGCCTTCGACCTGGGCGATAAAGTCCCGCCACGGGAGATCGAACGCCGCCGCAAGAAGCTGATGTCGATTCAGAAGCAGATCAGCCGCAAGAAGAAACGCAGCCTGATCGGCCAACAGTTCGATGTGGTCTTGGAAGGCCCTTCAGAAGAAACAGACCTGCTGTGGCAGGGCCGCAGCGCCATGCACGCGCCAGAAATCGACGGCGTGGTTTACGTTAACGATTTCGGCGATCACGAGAATGTTCGTGAAGGCGAGTTTCACCGCTGCGAGATCACCGAAGCGCACGACTACGACTTGGTCGCAAAGTTGCTTTAGTGGTGAGTAGTCGATTGTAAGATTCCGGCTCCATGCAGAGCTTTCATCAATTTCACGACGGCTTTGTCGACGGTGTATCCACCGAAGGTCGCATCGGTGGCCGCGTCCGCATCTACCTGAGAACGGTTGACAACGACAGATTCACCGCAACAATCGATGGAGTCGTGGCTCTCAATCTGAGTGGATTCAGGGCTGGAAACATTATCTTTGATGTAGCAGTGTTCGACTATGGCGAAGTCACCGCGAAACATGTCGAGGAACTGTACGACCTTCCCTTGGAAAGTGCAGCAAGAAGCAAAATGCGTTCGATGCTGCTCGAGAAGGTGGAGGCAGAAAAGTTGGTTGTATTGAGCATTGACCCATCGTATGGCGCAAGGTGTACAGCTCTGGGACGAGCTGTTGAATTGGTGGAAGAAGCTCCCACCCTCTCGCCAAAGGCGGGCGAGCAGGATGGGGCACCCCCAACTGCGCATCCGAAACTGACAACCGGCCACTGACAACTGGCAACTGTCTTATGAAGAAACGCACCCTCAGCCTCCGCTGTCCGACCTGCAGAAAGATCGTGTTGAAGACCGATCCGGACTTTCCCTTCTGCAGCGACCGCTGTCGTGTCATCGATCTGGGCAAGTGGGCCAGCGGAGCCTATGTCATCTCCTCGCCCATGAACGATCCGGAGTCCGAAGATTTCAGCTCATCCGACTACGATGACGAAAAGCCAAACTGAGACGGCGGTTGCAGAAGCCCCAACTCCGGTATGGGCGACTGCGGTGGCTACTCTTTTTGGCGCAGGCCGCCTGCGGCCCGGGCCTGGAACTTGGGGCGCTCTAGCCGCTACGCTGCTCTGGTGGCTGCTGGCTTCGCAGCTGCCGCCGTCGGCAAGAATTCCCGCTATTCTGATTTTGATCGTCATCGTGACAGCGATCGGAATTCCGGCAGCGACGCTGGAAGCGCGTGGTTGCGGGAAGAAAGATCCTCAGCACGTCGTCATCGACGAGGTCGCCGGGCAACTGGTGACGCTGATTGCGTGTCCCATCGTGTGGAAAGCCCTGCTCGCGGGCTTTATACTTTTCCGTGTGTTCGACATCCTGAAACCCCCACCGATTCGCAGCCTGGAAAAGTTGCCGGAGGGTACCGGAATTGTGGTGGATGATCTGGGCGCCGGTGTTTACGGATCGATTGTCTTACAACTGCTGTTGCACTTCGGACTTTTCCGCTAGAAGCGACTATGGAACGCAAAACGGGCACAAAGAACGTGAATGGCCAGCCGCACATCGACTCCATCGATCCCGTGTGTGCTATGCCCGGAGGCGAAGTCCGTATTGTTGGGACTGGCTTAAGCCCGCGCGAACTGCGTCGTCCCAGGGTTAGCTTTGGCGATCTGGACGGCGCGGTCGTCATCAGCTCCGATCAGTTCATCGTCGCGCGTGTACCTGACGGCGCGGCATCAGGGAAAGTCGTGGTCGGCGCGAGTGGATCGCGCAGCAATCCTGGCGAACTGAGTATTGCAACGCCCATTGCGGGGGACCTGCATCCGGTTGCGAACCCTGCCGTCGACGAACAGGGAAACATCTACGTGACGTTCTCCGGACAACGGGGGAAAAAAGTCCCCGTCGCTATTCACCGTATCGATACCAATCACCAAATGAAGCCGTTCGTCCACGAGATGATGAACCCGACCGGCTTGGCGTTCGATCGTGCCGGCAGTTTCTATGTCTCGTCGCGTTATGACGGCACCGTGTACCGCGTCGCGCAGAACGGTACCATGACTTCTTACGCCGAAGGTATGGGCGTGGCGACCGGGATTGCTTTCGACCGCGATGGCTTTCTGTACGTCGGCGATCGTAGCGGAACCATCTTCAAGATCGGTCGCGACCGCCAGATCTTCGTGTTCGCCATGCTGGAGCCGAGCGTCGCTGCCTATCATCTCGCTTTCGGCAACAATGGCAATCTCTACGTCGCCGGCCCGACAACTTCGAGCTATGACGTCGTCCACCAGATCGATCCCCACGGCCAAGTCAGCGTGTTTTACAGCGGGTTGGGGCGTCCGCAGGGACTCGCTCTCGATGTCGATGACAATTTGTATGTGGCAGCATCACTCAATGGTCGCCGCGGAATTGTGAAGATCACCCAGGATCGCAAGGCCAGTCTCGTGGTGTCCGGACAAAACCTGGTTGGATTGGCCTTTGGCCCCGCTCGCTCGCTCGTGTTGGCAACCACCACCGGGGTCCATTACCTCTCGTGGAATGTTGAGGGCCGCTCGTTACTTCCGGACTTCTAACCGCGTGTGCCAAATTTCGAAATGAATACTCGTCGGGAAATGAGCGTCAGAGCCTCTGTGTCTCCGTGTCTCTGTGGTGAACAATTCCGGTGCTAGACTGAATCTGTGATCGCCGAAATCATTGCCATTGGATCGGAGATGCTCACTCCGTACCGGCAGGACACCAACTCCCTTATCTTGACGGAACGCCTCAACCAGTTAGGGATTCGTGTCGCCTTCAAGACTATCGTCGGTGATCATCTGGAAGATTTGGTCTCGGCCGCGCGGACCGCGATCGGCCGCTCCGACCTAATCGTGTTCATGGGCGGACTTGGTCCGACGAAAGATGACCTCACCCGCGAAGCCGTGGCCGCCGCTCTGCATATCGGACTTAGGCGCGATCATGCCCTGGTCGCCGAGATGTACAAACGCTTCGCAGACCGCCGCATCACCATGCCTGAGAATAATGCCCAACAGGCCGACATCCTGACCGATGCAGTCGTGCTGCCAAATGCGAAGGGCACGGCTCCCGGCCAGTGGCTGGAAACCGAATTCCACGGTAAGCCGCGAACCATCGCGCTGCTACCCGGACCTCCGCATGAAGTCCGCGAAATGTGGGACCTCCAATGCATGCCGCGACTGCGAGAGACGGTTCCTCCGGGGGCCATGGCAACGCGCGTTCTGAAGGTCGCGATGATGGGTGAGTCGGCTGTTGATGAGCGCGCTGCCCCTATTTACACCAAGCATCCCGAGGTCGAAACCACCATTCTTGCCGGGCAGGGGCAAGTCGAGTTTCATCTGCGTGCAAACGCTGGCACCCAGGGAGAAGCGCAAGCCGCAGTCGATCGTCTGGCCGGCGAACTGGAAGACGAATTCGAAGACGCGGTGTTCTCGGCGCAAGGCGAGTCGCTGGAAGAAATCGTCAGCTACTACCTGCAGATGCGCAACGTAAAGCTGGCAGTCGCCGAATCCTGCACCGGAGGCATGATCGCTGAGCGCATCACTTCGGTGGCCGGCAGCTCGCGATACTTCCTGGGCGGCGCGGTGGTGTACTCGAACGATCTCAAAACGCTCTTCGCGGACGTTCCTCCGCTGATGATCGAAGCCCATGGAGCGGTCAGCAAGGAAGTCGCCTTGGCGCTCGCCGACAATATCCGAGAGATCTGCCAGGCCGACATCGGCGTTGGTGTAACTGGGATTGCAGGCCCGGGCGGCGGTTCCGAAGAGAAACCGGTGGGTTTGGTCTTCATCGCGGTCTCGACTGCGCACAAGCATGAGGTTGCGCACCGGCGGTTCTTCGGCGATCGCGAGCGGGTCCGCCGCTGGGCCAGCCAGATGGCGCTCGATATGGTGCGCCGGATGCTCATGTAAGCCATGCGACTATTCGTTGCCCTAGATATCGATTCGGAGATTCGCCGGCGCATCAGCGAATTCCGCGGCCAGATGCGGCCTTACGCTCCTGATGTTCGTTGGGTCGGCCCCGAGTCCTTTCATATCACCCTGCAATTCATAGGCGAGACCGAGAAGGTAGACGAGATTCGCGGCGCTTTGCAGCAGGTCCGTCAGTCAGCGGTGCCTCTGACATTTCGGGGGACAGGGTTCTTCCCCAATGCGAAATCTCCCCGGGTATTTTGGGTAGGCATCGAGTCAGATGAGCGTCTGCAGAATCTGGCGGCCGCGATCGGGAACGCTCTGCGACCCTTCGGCTTGAAAGAGGAGACTGCGCCTTACAAGCCACATCTCACATTGGCGCGCGCCGGAAGCGGAAGGCCGCGTGCAGTTCGCGGAGAGCAGAGCGCTCCGGGATTACGAGTTGTGGGAATTAAACTAGACGGTCTCACGCCAGAAGATTTCGGAAGTATGACAGCTCGCGAGTTCTGTCTCTACGAGAGTAAGACCGCGCCGTCAGGGGCAAAGTACACAAAGCTGAATACGTATCCGTTGGAGTAAATCCTCGATGCGCGCACGCATTCAATCAGGCTTCTACCCAGAAACTCTCGAACGTTGAGTTCTCCGGTTGCGTGGCGTCGCAGGTTGCACTGATTTCCCTTCCGCATCAGTCGGCGTGTGGCCGCCCGTCAAACTATCGAAGTAATTGCCGAGTATCTGCTTCAACGCCGTCTCCGGCATCAAGCTTCGGTCGAGCATGTTTTCCAATCCCAGCGCATTCGTAACCGCAGAGAGACTCATCGCGATCGCCGCCGGTGATACGGGCAGCTTTCGGCCGGAACCTTCCATAACGTCTCGCAAAATTCCGATGCGAGGTTTCACCAAACGCCGGTTCATGGCGGCCAGTCGCACTTTGACGTCGGGATGACGGACCGCAAATAGCTTGAACTCTAGCGCCAGAAGGCTCCAGCGGCGGTCCTCACAAACCGTGAGGAAGAATTCGCGAAAGGCGCGCAGCTTATCTTCGGGATCACGCAGATTCCGGGTAATGTACTCAACCGCATTAATACGTGACGAAATTTGCGCTTCCAACAGTGCGAAAAACAAATCTTCCTTGCTTTCGAAATTGGCGTAGAACGCGCCGCGAGTGTAGCCGGCTTCAGAGGCAATTTCCTCCAGTTTGGCGGCTTCAAACCCATCTCTGGCAAAAATCTTTTCAGCCGCGCGGATCAGCCTGGCGCGCGTTGCTTCGGACCGTTCCTGGTGGCGAGATGTGGCGGACCGCGGTTTCATTTATCCTCTAGAAGGCGCCGGAACGGCAGACGTATTGGATGCGGATTTTACGCAACGCGATTGCATCCATGTACATCTAAGTTCGGAAGTGGTTAAGCTTATTTGATACATGCATGTATGTACTAATTAAAACATGGAACGATCGGAAAGCAACTCGTCACGACGCACGCTCAGGATTTGCCGAGTCTTAACAGGATCCGCCACGGTGGTTGTTCTGTACAGCTGCTTAGCCTTCGGACAGCAGCCGGGACTGACTACTCTGCCATCGGCGGAGCAGGTAATTCAGCGGAACCAGGACCCTTACGCGGGCTCATTAACCCAGGGCAAAGCCACGAACGAGGTGATCGAGCTGTCGGTTGCCGACGCCTTGGATCGCGGACTGAAGTACAACTTGGGACTTTATCTCAGTGAGCGCTCCACCGATCAGACGCGAGCCGAACGGCTGCGCACGCTCAGCAACCTGATGCCGGTCATCAACGGCGGCTTTACCGAGGAGGAAGAGAAACTCAACCTGAAGGCCTTCGGTTTCTCAAACTTCCCAGGGTTCCCCACTTCGATAGGACCTTTTGGCCTGACGGAATTGCAGGCGTCAGGAACGTGGACTCCAATCAATTTGCACTACATCAACAACCTTCACGCGGCGTCGCAAGATGTAAAGGCCGCGCAATTCAGCTATCGTGACGCGCGCGACACTGTGGTGTTGGCGGTTGGAGCTAATTATCTGCTTACCATCGCCAACGAGTCTCGCGTTGCTTCGGCTGAGGCGGAACTAAAGGCTGCGCAGGCGCTGTATCAACTGGCGGTCGATCAGGAAAATGCCGGTATTTCTCCTAACATCGACACGTTGCGTGCGCGCGTTCAGCTTCAGACACAGCAGTCGCTGCTCATCACGGCGCAGAATGATCTGGAAAAGCAGCGCATTTCCTTGGCACGCGTGATCGGATTGCCGGTCCGGCAGAAGTTCGCGCTCGTAAACCGCGTTCCTTACGAGCCTCTGCCGGAAACGGAAGTGGAGAATGCCTATGAACGCGCCTTGCAGACTCGTCCCGACTATCAGGCGGCATTGGCTTCTTTAAAGGCTGCGCAGTACAGTGAGCAATCCGCGTGGCAGCAGCGTCTGCCATCGATCGGATTTTCAGGTAACTACGGGGTGCTCGGCTTCACTCCCGGTTCTATGGCACCTAACTGGACGGCTGCAGCCACTCTGGACATTCCGATTTTCCAGGGCGGCAGGGTTGAGGCCGACGTCCAGCAGTCCCGAACGACGCTCAAGGAGCGCCAGGCGCAGGTCGACAACTTAAAGGGCAGCATCGAGCAGGAGATTGAGAATGCGCTGCTGGACCTGAAGGCCGCCGCTCAGCAGGTGGAAGTCGCCAAAACCGGACTCGACTACGCGCAGGAAACCCTGGTGCAGTCGCAAGACAGGTTTGCGGCAGGCGTAACCAATAATGTGGAAGTGATTCAGGCGCAGCAGCAGCTGGCTTCCGCCAACGAACAGTTCATTGGCAGCCTTTACGCTCACAACATCGCAAAGGTATTGCTGGCACGCGCCATCGGCAATGCGGAACAAGCGGTGAAGCAATATCTGTCGCAGCCTGGCAATGTTCTTCCGGCCGC
>Ga0187884_10004327_pt1 | contig 10507 bp, 6 predicted proteins | sample June2016WEW_20_4_FD_132983 | JGI IMG/M metagenome (GOLD analysis project Ga0187884, IMG submission 132983) | Peatland microbial communities from SPRUCE experiment site at the Marcell Experimental Forest, Minnesota, USA - June2016WEW_20_40 | ecosystem: Environmental > Terrestrial > Soil >...
CTAGATTCCTTTGTTTTGTTGTGCTTTCCGAGGCAAAACCGGCGTCCACTTTCGCCGAAAGCGCTCTAGCCGCCGCGTGTCGCGATCCAGATGACATGCCGCCCGCCGCCGCCGCCCTTCGCGCGCGCCTTGACCTCCTCGACGGAGAAACCCGCCTTTCCCAACCGCCCCGCGAAAGCACGGTCCGGCCCGCTCGACCAAACGGAAAGCACGCCGCCGGGCCGCAGCGCGGCGTGGGCCGCGCGCAAGCCCCGCATGTCGTAAAGCCCGTCGTTGGCGGAGCAAGTGAGGCCATCCGGGCCGTTGTCGACATCGAGCAGGATCGCGTCGTAAACACCGCGCCCCGCGCGAATGACGCGCCCAACATCCGCCTCGACGATTTTCACGCGCGGATCGGTCAGGCTGGAGCCGAAGACCTCGGCCATCGGCCCGCGCGCCCAGGCGACGACAGCCGGAACCAGTTCGGCCACGTCGACCCGCGCCCCCTCGTCCAGCGCGCCAAGCGCCGCCCGCAGCGTAAAGCCCATGCCGAGCCCGCCGATCAGAATCCTCGCGCCGGGGCGCGCGCGAATTCGCTCGCAGGACAGCGTCGCCAGCGCCTCCTCGGAGCCGCCGAGGCGGCTGTTCATCAACTCATTATCCCCGAGCATGATCGAAAATTCGCCGCCGCGCCGTTTGAGCCGCAGTTCTCCGCCGCCGGGAATTCGCGCCGTGTCGAGCAGGAGCCAGGGAATCATCGGGAATCTTCAGCTTCGTGGGACACATCTTTTTGCGCGACGGAAAATGCTCATAAGTCCCTGAACAGTCAAATCGCTTGCAAGCCCGCGCCGGCTTCGGGCGCGAAAATACGCCGCGACGCGACATCGTCAGGCGTTGCCGCCTCGTCCAAAATGCGGCAATCTGAACCTCGAAGGGCGCGCGGATCGTCCAACGCCCATTTGTTTATAGGTTATTTCGGGGAGGCCGTTGATGTCGGCGACTCGTTTTTTTACCGCCTACGAGGTCCAAACGGACGGACAAACGCCGGCTATCCCGGCGTTTTTTATTGAGAGCACGGCACCGAATAATTTCGACGACAAAGGCGAAACGCTCCCCGCGCCAGATCATTGCGTCGATTTAGGCGACCCGCGACAGGCGATCGAACGAATCGCCCAAACGCTCGCGCGACAGGAGGCCCCAAAGCTCGTGATCACCGTTCACGGCTTCAATAGCCCGCGTGACGCGGTGTTGAAAACCTATGCCCAATCGTTTCAATCGGTGAATGGCGACAACGCGCTGCGCGACCGCGGCGTCGTCTGCGTCGGTTACCGCTGGCCCTCGGAACGAATGGGAACGCCCTGGCGCAGCGGGCTCGCCGCTTCGCCCATTTTCTTGCTCATAACTCTCTTCGCCGCGCTCGCCTCCGTCTATTTCGTAAACTTTGTGTTGGAGCTATGCGAAGTCGCGCGCATCGTTCGAATGCTGATCACCGCAGCGACCGCGTTCATGGCCGTCATACCGATCACCCTGTATTTGCTGCGACTCATCGTCTATTTCCGCGATGGATACCGCGCGACGACCTATGGCGTGCCCGATCTCGTCGACATCATCCGCCTTCTCGACGACGCGCTGGCCAAACAGCTATCCGAGATGGGCAAAACGCAAGCGCGGGCGGACCTCTCGTTCATCGGCCACAGCATGGGCGGCTACGTCGTGACCAACGTCGTGCGCATCCTCACCGACGTATTTTCGCCCGCGGCGATGACGGCGATGAAGGCAATGACGGCCGGAGAGGAAGTCCTCGGGACGCATGCGGACGACAACATTGAACTATCGTATATCGGCAAGGCGTTTCTACTGCGGCGGCTGGTGCTCGTCTCGCCCGACATACCGGCGGAAGTCTTGCTGTCGGGGCGGGCGAACGCGCTGCGCTCCTCGCTTATCAGATTTCAGGAAGCGCATCTGTTCAGCAACGAAGGCGATGAAGTTCTGCTCGACATATCGACGACCGCGAATTTCTTTTCCCTGCCGACCAAGCAACGCAATTTCGGCTTCCGGCTCGGAAATGTCGGCGTTTTGACGGATTGGGGGATCACCAAGGGCGTCAGCCTCGATAAATTGCGAGTCGGCTCTCAAACGCTCTCGCAGCTTTACACGGCGCTCGACGCGGCCCAGTCCAGCGACGATTTCGCGCAGCGCCTCACCTATTTCGACTGCACGGATAGTATCGAAAACGGCGAAGGCGTGGTGACGAACGCGCGGCCCGGCGAACCGTGCGATCTATCGACCATGGGCCATCTGCGCTTGCTATGGCTCTATGTCACGCAGGGTCGTCCCGACGTTCACTCCGGCTATTTCGCGCCCGGCTTCGTCGGGCAGCTGATTTATCGCTTCGCCTGCATCGGCTATGGCGATAGCGAGCAAGCCTACGGCCAATTCGATGCGTTCAGCGCCGAATGCAAGGCGCATCAGGTCAAGGCGCTGCGCGGCTGACCCTTGGCTTTTAAGGTCCAGCCTCGCGTGGCGAGGAAGGATCTACGAAGGCATGGCCAGAGGCTTACAGTTCCCCTCTCCGCTCCGGAGTTTCCTTCACGGGTCCGCGCGCGCCGATTGAGGCGCGCGCGGCTTTGTTGATCGCCGAGGCGAGCGCCCTACGTCAAAATGTGGTCGGCGACGAGCCTCGCGGCGCGCGCGCTGGCTGCGCGGAGGGGAAGATGCAACATCATCGCCGGATCGCCGCTGTCTCCCTGCTTTGGGTGGCGCTGGTGGCCTGCCAAACGGCGCCTCAACGAGATTCGCACTGCCGGCGGGGCAAAAACGCCAGTAAACCGCCGGCCTATGCCGACCGCCTTCGCTCGAATGAACGGCCCGCGCCATGGCACGGACCGGCAAGTCCTCCAACCGGATTTAGGTAAACCACGCCGTGGCGTGGTGATGCTTTTTTCATTTCAGGCACTCGATGAAGGTCACGGGAGAGTGGTGGAGAAAGCTGCTCCAGAAGTCTCGACCACAGGCCGCTTCCCCCTGCGGAGATAGGCGAGGCGCATGCCAGCGGATTTCTCGAAATCCGGCTGATCGGAACGCCTCCTCATGCGCCGAGGCGTCGAGAAAGTAATTTTCGATCTCAAAGGAACCGTCTTCAAGAAAGAAAGTCCAGGTAATTGGCGCTCCCTCGCGAAGCTCGCCGACGAAGCTCGTTTTAAATCCATACTTGCGATAGGAGGGCGCCACTCGGAAGTCTAGACTCGCGCTGCAATTGACCGTCACGAAACGGCCGCCCGGCTTCAAGCACTGTGCGATTCCTTTGCACATATCGCCCAATTCGCCGCGGTCTCGAGCATAATTCAGTAGATATGCGGCTACGGCGAGATCGTATTTCGCCCCCAGTTCCAGATTCCTTCCATCACCCACGACATAATCTATGCCCAACCGCTGGACCGCTTCCTGCGCTTTTGCTAACTCAACCATGCGCTCGGAAAGATCGACGCCGGTGACTTTTTCCGCGCCTTGTTGGCGGAGAAGCCGAGTGTAATAGCCCTCGCCGCAGGCGATATCGATGACTTCCTTGCCCGGAGGATCGCCGATCAGGTCCATTAAAGTGAAGGCCTCAATGTAAGTTCTCCACGGCTGTTGTTTTGACCGCTTATATTGCTCGGCGATGGGATCGTAATCAGTTGTCATGCTTGACCTCGGCTTTTTCAGCGAGTGGGCGCTGCTCGAGATAGTTCGGAAACAATCAATTTCCCACTGCTCGGATGGACAGTGACGAGACTTCCGACTGGCGCAATGAAATTAACTAGAACGCCGGGTTTGACAAGAGCGCCGCGAACGCGACTCTTTGTACGTTGGCGCGAAGCTTGTCCGTGGTCTGACGAGAGGCGAGGGCCATTGTCATCACCATCTCGTTCGCGATGTGCAGTTGCGTAACTTGGGCGTAACGCGGTCTCAGCTCGCACATGATTGTTATTTTTATCTTCGTTTGCGGAGGTCGCCAATTTCAATCGATGCTAGGTTTGCCTTGCCCGAGCTTCTTATTCGGAGCTGTGAGTTTCCGCGTCGATCGGTTTGGAACGTTGGAGCGAGAGATGAGCGATTATATCTGCCGCTGCGGTCAAGCGCATATCGTTGGTCGTCGGGGAGCTATTTCACTGCTCATCCGCGCTGGGATCGGAGGGGTGATCTTTAATGCCGCGCCAGCCTTCGCTAAGGCGGTGCGATCGCCAACTCGCCCCGAGGATGAAAGCTTCATGCGCTTGGCGATCGCCGAGGCCGCTAAGGCCGATCTTCCTTTCGGAGCCGTCATCGTGCGCGACGGCAAGGTTTTTTCCACGGGGCGAAATCTCGGCAAAACAAACAATGATCCGACGGCGCACGGAGAGATGGTGGCTATACGCAAGTTTGTCGCTGAAAGGCCCGCCGCGGAACTTGAGGGCGCGACAATCTACACCTCGGGGGAACCTTGCCCTATGTGCATGAGCGCGATTTTGTGGTGCCGACTTGGCCGAGTGGTCTATGCCGCCTCTATCGATGAACTCGCGACGCGATTGGGGCAAATCATGTTGCCGAGCCGCGAAGTCGCCGATGCGGCGCCTTTCGCCAACATCGCCATAACGGGCGGCGTACTCTCCGCTGAAGCCCTGGCTTTGTTCCGGCGGAATTAGAGCATTCCCCGCCTAACATGCCGCATAACCGTCGTGTTCGAAATAGTGCACGCGGAAATTTCGCCCTCTTTCTTTCCGGCCGGCATACTGTAACCTGGCTGCTCCAAATTTCACTCGAGAGGCGACAACATGTGCCGCGGTTGTTTCAATCCCCTTATTCTCCACAAGGATTGCTTTGAAGGCGGGAGCGACCGCGTCTTCGATCATGTGGCCGCCAGCCCGACCCGACGCAACTTCATGGCCTATTCCGTCGCCGCCGCGGCGGCGGCCGGGTCCGTCTCGGGCGGCCGGGCCGCTCCGGCGGCCGACTCGGGCGCGGAGGTGATCTTCAAAGGCGGGAAGATCATTCCGGTTCCCGGCGCCGCGCCGGTGAAAGCGCTGGCGATCGGGGGTGGCAAGATACTGGCCCTTGGTTCCGAAAGCGCCGTCGACGTCCTGAAGACGAAGAACTCTCAAATCGTCGATCTGCAGGGACGGGTCCTGATGCCGGGCTTTGTCGACCCGCATAATCACACCGTCCTCTCCGCGCTCATTTTCGAGCTCCTCACCGACGTCGGATACACGAAATTTCCCACACGCGGGCAGTTGCTGAACGAAGTGCGCGCGCTGGCGGCGCGCACCCCGCCGGGACAATGGATTTTGTGCTCCAATTTCGACAATCTTCTTCAGGGCGGCGACCTCTCGAGGGAGGAGTTGGACGGGATCTCGACGAACCATCCGATCTTTGTCTGGTATACAAATGGTCATGACGCGTGCGTCAACAGTCTCGCGCTGAAGGTCACCAACATTCCGGATAATATCGGCGCGCTCCCCGGCGGTGGGCACTTCGGACGAGACGAGAAAGGACAATTGAACGGGCTCGTTTATGAAGAGAGCGCGATGAAAAAGGTCCTTCTCCCTGCTCTCCCAAAAATTACGCCCCAACTCGCCGTGAAGGCTGTGAGCGATTATCTGCGCTCTGTCGCGGCGGTTGGCAATACGACTGTCCATGAACCCGGGACGTTGCGTTCTGACTGGATAACGCCCTTCGCAAAGCTTTCCAGCCGGCTGGCCTGCCGCACGAGCGCCAGCCTGATGTACGACGATATGAAAGGGATTGAGCCTTATCGCGGTCTGGGGCTCGGCGCGAAGGCGACGCAGTTGCCGAACTCACTGTTCTCTCTCTATGGCATCAAGATTATTGGAGACGGATCGAACCAGACGGAGACGGGCGCTCAGACACTGCCCTATCTCGACACGGATAACAGTGGTTCGGCGAATTACGACGCGGCGCGGCTGAAACAGATGGTGGCCGAGGTCAAGGCCGCCGGTCTTCCGGTATTGATCCACTGTAATGGCGACCACACGATCGATATCTCCCTTGACGCCATGGAGGCCGCTTATGGCGGTTCAACGTCCAACGGGATCAACCGCATCGAACATTCGACGATGGCGCGGCCCGACCAGATCCAGCGCATGAAAAAGCTCAACGTCCAGCCGAGTTTCCTCATGAACCACGTGCGTTTTTATGGCGCGGCCTACCGAGATCAGATTTTCGGTCCGGAACGTGCGGCGTTTACGGATCCCGCGGGCGCATGTGTCAAGGCTGACCTCCCGTTCACTCTGCATACTGACTCGCCATGTTCGCCGCCGGGGTCGCTTGCGCTCGTAAGCACGGCGGTCACGCGGCGGTGTGACATCGACGGTTCGACGATCGGTCGAGATCAGGCGGTCACGCTTGATCAAGCGCTTCGGGCGGTAACGATCGACGCGGCGCGCCAGATCGGAATGGGGAATCGCATCGGTTCGCTCGAAAAGGGCAAGGAGGCGGATCTCGTCATTCTTGAGGCGGATCCTTACAAGACCGAGCCCGCAAAGCTCGGCGCCATCAAGATCAGTGAAACTTGGGTGGCGGGCGAGAGGAAATACAGTAGCTAATCCCGTCCTCATGGGGTGTTGCTCAAGAAGACGAGCCGCCCCGGAGACCGAAATTCCTCCGGAACGGGCCCCGAAAGCGGCAGGTTTGCGGGGCGACGCCCAGCGCACTGGAAAAAGCCGTGATCGCGGAGAGCGATTGGTGGGGGAAGTAGGACTCGAACCTACGAAGGCATAGCCAGGGGATTTACAGTCCCCCCCCTTTGCCGCTCGGGACATTCCCCCACGGGTCCGAACGCGCCGCGAGGCGGCTCGGACAAAGGCCTAAGCGAACGCCGAGGCCTCAAGTCCCGCGCTTATGGGAATATCGCGGCCCGCTGTCAACCCCGCCGGAAAGACGGTTCGCGGCTCTCCAGCTTCCGCCGGAAGAGCCGCCTCAATCGCTTCACTTATTCGCGCGACGTCCCAGCCGCCTTACTTCTTCGCCATTTCGAGATGCGTCAGCGCTTCCTCGGCGTGTTTCGTGGCGGCTTCGGCGTGTCCTTCCTTGCCCTGCTTGATCGCGGCGTGGAGATGGGCGATGGCTTCCTTCACATGCGGATTGGCCTTGGCGCTCTCCGCCGCCTCGGCATGATGCAGCGCCGCCTCGGCATGATGCGCGACCGCCTCCGCATGCCCCTGCTTGCCCGCTTCGATGGCTTCGTTGGTGTGGTGGATGGCGGCGTGCAAATGGCCCCAGAACACGGCGTGGACCTTGTGCTTGAGGGGCGGCGGGGGCACATCCGGCACATAGGTCAGAGCGACGCTCTCGGCGCCGGCGCTGAGGCCGAGGCCTTCTCCACCTTCTACGTTGAATGGCTGGAGCGATATCGTGTTGTTCGAGCCGCCCACGAGAATGGCGCCGCCGCCGCCGACGCCGACCCTCAGCGAAGCCTCCGGCCCCACATAAGCTCCGGTCAGCGCGCCCGGAGCGAGCGCGTTGGTCTCCGCGACGACGCCCCAAACCAGATCGCCCGGCCCGTTCACGCCGATATTCGCGCCGACCTTGGTCAGTTTGCCGATGTAATGTTGGGGTCCGCCGCCCGCTATTTCGTCTTCGTAAACGCAGTCCAGCGCCTGATTCTCGATCAAAACCGTTATGCCGTTCCCCGACAGGTGGCACTCCAGAACGCCGACCTGCTCGCCGGCCAAAGCCGCCGCCGGCGCAATGCCCGCGAGAAACAAACCGCAGCATAATGTGCGCCTAAAATCAGTCATTCGCGCCATGTTCGAAACTCCTTGTCTGCTTTTGGTCGTCGGCAATCGGGCTCGCGCGACATCGTGCGGCCCGCGCCAACCCCATCGACATATTGGCTTAAGACCAAAAAACAACTGTAGCGCGACAATTTATCTCATCGATCCAACGCATCGAAGCGGCGGCGGCGCTCTCGGCGACAACGCCCCGCCTTGAGAAAGCCCCGCTCTTCAGCCTTCGTTCAGTCTCGCCGCGGCATAGGAGGAGGGCGGCGTCTGTGATAGAGGGGTGCGCCGACGCAAAGGCCGGGCTCGGCCTTGCGATCCTGTCTAGCGGAATTATCCATAATATGAACGAGCTGCATCACGATTTCACGCAAGACGCGGCTCCCGCGCGCGCGGCCAATGGCGGCGGCGCCTTCCAATCCGTGGCCCCGGCCGGCGCGATTTTGCGTGGCAAGGCGGACCCGCGGCTGCTGCGCGACGAATTGCTTTGCGAGATTTTCGCCGCCGCCGTCGCCGCCACGCCCTCCGCGCTCGCCCTGACGACGCTGGAGCGCCGTTACAGCTATCGCGAAGTGGACCTGTTCGCGACGGCGATCGCCAAGGGACTCGTCGAACGCGGCGTCGGCCCCGGCGATGTCGTCGGTCTCTGGATGGCGCGCGGGCCGGAGCTGCTGATCGCGCAGATCGCCATCGCCAAGACGGGCGCCGCCTGGCTGCCGTTCGACGCCGACGCGCCGGTCGAGCGCATCACCGTCTGTCTCTCCGACGCCGAGGCCAAGGGACTGCTGACCTCCGCCGCCTTCGCGCGCAAGGCGGGCGGCGGCGTCACGGTTCCCGTGCTGATCGACGCCGAAATCGCGACGATGGGCGACGGGCCCCTGCCCGATCCGCGCCAGCGCGGCGCGACCCCGGACAGCCCAGCCTATCTGATCTACACCTCGGGTTCGACCGGCACGCCCAAGGGCATCGTGATCACGGGGCGCAACATCTGCCATTATCTGCGCTCGGCCAACGAAATTTACGGCGTGACGGCGTCCGACGTGGTGTTCCAGGGCGCCTCGGTCGCCTTCGATCTCTCGATGGAGGAGATCTGGATTCCCTATCTCGTCGGCGCGACGCTGTTCGTCGCGACGCCGGAGATTTTGGGCGAGACCGAGCAACTGCCGGATATTCTGGAGGAAGCCGGGGTCTCCGTGCTCGACACCGTGCCGACGCTGCTTGCCGTGCTGCCGCGCGACATAAAAACCTTGCGCACGATCATTCTCGGCGGCGAGGCCTGTCCGCCGGCCATCGCCGCGCGCTGGACCCGCATCGGCCGCGTGATCTACAACAGCTACGGCCCGACCGAAGCCACCGTCGTCGCGACGATCGCGGAAGTATGGCCGAAGGAGCCGGTGACGATCGGCAGGCCGATTCCCAATTACAGCTGCTATGTCGTCGACGACGCGCTGAATTTGATCGCCCCCGGCGTGGAAGGCGAATTGCTGATCGGCGGCCCCGGCGTCGCCAAGGGCTATCTCAAGCGCGACGCGCTGACGGCCGAGAAGTTTATCGCCAATCCGTTTCACTCGGACGGCTCCGACCCCGTGCTCTATCGCTCCGGCGACGCGGTGGTTCTGGACGAGAACGGCAATATCGCCTTTCGCGGCCGCATCGACGATCAGATCAAGATCCGCGGCTTTCGCGTCGAGCTTGGCGAGATCGAGGCGGCGCTCTCCCATGCGCCGGGCGTGCGCCACGCCGCCGTCGCGCTGCGCAACGAAAACGGCATCGACGAACTCGTCGCCTTCCTGACCGTGGACGGCGGCGAAAAGCCCGAGCCTAGAGAGTTGCGCGCGAAACTGCGCGAGACGCTGCCGCCCTATATGGTTCCAGCGCGTTACGAATTTCTCGAAACGCTGCCAAAACTCCCTTCCGGCAAGATCGACCGCAAGGCGCTCAAGCGCATCGAGCTGATGACCCCCGCCGGAATCGACGAGGAGCAGGAAATCCCGCGCGACGAGACCGAGGCGAAGCTGCTGGAGGCCGCCAAGCGCGTGCTGCCGCCGGGCGCCATCCCATTCGACGCGGATTTCTTCACCGATCTCGGCGGCCATTCGTTGCTCGCCGCCCGCTTCGTCGGCGCGGTGCGCGAAACGCCGCGCCTCGCGTCGGTCACGCTACAAGACCTTTACGCCCACCGCACGCTACGCGCGCTCGGCAAGCACCTCACGGGCAAGGCCGAATTTGACGCGCCACAGCGCGATCTCTCCTTCACGCCGCCGCCGCTGCTCCGGCGTTTCCTGTGCGGCCTGGCGCAGGCGGCCGCGCTGCCGTTCATCCTCACGATCGTCACCGCGCAATGGCTCGGCGTGTTCGTCTCCTATCAGTTGCTCACCCCGGCGGACGCCACCCTCCTCGAAGAATCGGCCGCGCTGCTCGGTGTTTACCTCTGTGTGAACGTCGCCACGGTGGCCGTGTCGATCCTCGGCAAATGGCTGGTCATCGGCCGCACCAAGCCGGGCCGCTATCCGTTGTGGGGCGTCTACTACTATCGTTGGTGGCTGTCGCAGCGCTTGATTGGCCTCACCCACGCGAAGTGGTTCCAGGTCTCGCCGCTGATGAATCTCTATCTCAAGGCGCTCGGCGCCAAGGTGGGCGAGGACGCGCTGATCAGCGAGTTCGACGCCGGCGCGATCGACCTCGTGTCCATCGGCGCGGGCGCCTCGCTCGGCGCCAAGCTGAAACTCTCCAACGCGCGCGTCGAGGGCAATGAGTTGATCATCGGGACCATC
>Ga0187884_10004333_pt1 | contig 10499 bp, 11 predicted proteins | sample June2016WEW_20_4_FD_132983 | JGI IMG/M metagenome (GOLD analysis project Ga0187884, IMG submission 132983) | Peatland microbial communities from SPRUCE experiment site at the Marcell Experimental Forest, Minnesota, USA - June2016WEW_20_40 | ecosystem: Environmental > Terrestrial > Soil >...
CGAGTATGAGCGGACTTTTCGGCCGACCGAGTTTCGCCATGCTGTCTCCTCCCATTGCCTTTATGGGGGAGACGGTCAACCTGTTTATTTCTTCAATTATTTTCTGTTACGACCGACTAGCGCGCGGTGCGCGCCGCCGGCCGCGAGGCGTGACAAGCCGAGCGCGAGCCGGAGTTCAAAGGGAAATAGTCGAGAGCCGAGAGGGCGACCCGGTTAGGATGAAGCCGCCTGAACGCCAGGGACCACAACCGCCAGCCCGGCCGTAGCGAGTAGCAAGAAGTGCGGTGCGTTGAACGTCAGCAGGACCGAGGCTCCGGCACGGAGCGCACAGCGCGTGATCACGGCATCATAGGTGCGCCCAGCGCCAACTCCGTCCCTTGCGGCCTGGCGTAACAGACTTCGATCGGTGAGGTCGCAACCTGTTCGCAGTCACTGATGGCGAAATGGGTTGACGATGCGCACCGTGCCGTAGAGGCGTCCGTCGGCGAAGTCCTCGCTCAAGATCTCGTTCAGACCGTAGTGCTCTGCGTAAGCCCATAGGTGCGCGTCGAACCACGAAAGCTGGTAGGCCGCGGCCCCACGCACCGCGGTCCGCACGAGAACGTCGTTCGGGTAGAGGATGTCGAACTGGCTCAGGATTTCCTCCGCTTCGCGTCGTGCCTCGTGAGCCGGCAGGAGTGGTTCGCCGTGGAGCAACGGGCGGCTGACGGCCGCAACGAATTCCACTATGGCCTGATGCGGCACCCGCAGCGTGTTGTCGGCGATCCCCCTGCGCAGCAGCTCGGTTGCGGTGCGTTGCTTGTCGGGGAATCGCGGGTCGAAGCGATAGACGAGGACGTTGGTATCAACGAGTGCCGCCACGGTCGTACAGGTCTTCCCGCCGCCAGCCTCGGTCGCGTACGCGTGGAGGCTTCCTCTTCGCTTTGGCCTGGCGCGCTTGTTGGCGCTGCGTCGCCAGGTCGAAAAGTTCCAGCTGCCTGGCGATTGCGTTTGCAGCCCGCTTCTGCGCCTGCGGCGCCGCCTTGCGGACACGAACCGCGTCGCCGGCCGGGATCCATTCAATGTCGTCCCCGGGCCGAATCCCGTACTGCTCCGCGATGATCTTTGGAACGGTCACCTGGAGCTTGCTTGTGACCTTCGCCATGTGATCCTTGATACAGCAAGGATGGTATCCTTGTCAAAGCCGGGCGGCGAGCATCAGTGACGCGCTACCCGGTTGTGCTCGCGCACGAAGAGGGAAGAAGACCGCGCCAACCGCGCTCATTTCTTCTTGGCGAACAGGGCATCCAAGCGGGCACGGGTGTGGTCACCCTTGCCCGCCCTAGCCGGGCGCCCGGTCCGGAAGCTGAAGTACTCGCAGAAATTGCCGACCTGCTTGTCGACTTGTCGCTCCGCCTGCGGCTCGCGACACTGGTTGTGATAGCCGGGCTCGTAAAAGCTGCAGTTCAGGCAGCAATGCAAGTCGGTACCGCAGTGCAGGCAGGCATCGCGCCGCCCGACACGTTCGACGGTGGCGATGTCGTGGCCGCAACGGTGGCAGACACGCTCGCTTCCTTGCTGCTGCATCAAACGGTTGATACCATAGCGGCCCCTGACAGCGGAAGCCATGTTGACGCGGATCGCCGAGTTCGGACGCAGCCTGCTGGTCGAGGAGAACGCCTCTCCCCACACTGTGCGCAACTACGTCAGCGACCTGCGGCAACTGCGCGCCTTTCTCCTTGAGCACCGCTTGGCGCTGAGCGACAGCGGCGACGAGGCCGTGCCGGAGCGCGTCGATCAAACGGCCATACGCACGTACCTGGCCGCGCGGCTGCGCCGTAACCGCAAGAGCTCCGTCGGCCGCAAGCTGTCCGCGGCCAAAGGCTTCTTCCGCTACCTGCTGCGCCGCGGCGCCATCAGTCGTGACCCGACCGCCGGGATCGTAACGCCCAGAAAAGAGCAACAGCTTCCCGTGCATCTCACGGTCGATGACATGTTCCGCTTGTTGGAGGCGCCGCCGAAGGACACGCCGGCCGGGCTGCGGGACCGCGCCCTGCTCGAGGTCCTCTATTCGTGTGGCCTGCGCGTCAGCGAACTGGTCGGGTTGGACTGGGCCGATATCGACAGCTCACTCGAACTGGTGCGTGTCCGTGGCAAGGGTGGCAAGGAGCGCCTGGCGCCCATCGGCCGCAAAGCCTTGGCGGCGCTGGCGGCCTACCGCGAGCGGCTGAGCGACCTGTGCCCACGGCGGCTGCGTCACGAGAAAGCCGTCTACCTCAACCGTCGCGGCGGCCGGTTGACAACGCGCAGCGTGGCGCGGATGGTGGAGCACTATGTTATGGCGACCGGCCTGGCGACCAAGGCGAGCCCGCACGCGCTGCGGCACAGCTTCGCCACTCATCTGCTGAACGCGGGCGCCGATCTGCGCGCCATCCAGGAGCTGCTGGGACATGCCAGCCTGTCGACGACGCAGAAGTACACACATGTCAACCTCGATCAGCTGATGAGCGTGTACGACAAGGCGCACCCACGGGCGTGAGGCGATAGGAAAAGAAATGAGAAACCGGAAACCGGAAATCACAAACCGGGAACCGCGCAACGAAGATCAGCTCCTGTGCGGCTGGCCGGTTTTGGATTTGCGGTTTCCGGTTTCCGGTTTTTCATCTTCTGCCGGGGCCAAGGGATGAGTGTGCACACGCGGCTCCGCAGCACGACGATCCTCGCCCTCCGCCACCAGGGCAAGGTGGTGGTGGCCGGCGACGGGCAGGTGAGCATGGGCGCCACGGTGATGAAGCGCGGCGCCCGTAAGGTGCGCCGCATCTACAATGGGAAAGTCATCGCCGGGTTCGCCGGCACCAGCGCCGATGCCTTCACGCTGTTCGACAAGTTCGAGAAGCAACTCGAGCAGCACGGCGGCAACCTGCGCCGTGCCGCCGTCGAGCTGGCGAAGGACTGGCGCACCGACCGCGTTCTGCGCCGGCTCGAGGCCTTGCTCATCGCGGCCGATCGCGACGCGCTCTTGGTCCTCTCGGGCAGCGGCGACATCATCGAGCCCGACGACAACGCCATCGCCATCGGCTCGGGTGGCAACTACGCGTTGGCGGCCGCGCGCGCACTCATGAAGCACACCCAGCTCGACGCCCGTACCATCGCCGAAGAGGCGATGAAGGAAGCGGCGTCCATCTGCGTCTACACCAACGATAACTTGGTGATCGAGGAGCTGTAGGAAACGGCCGTGCGCGCGTTCGCGAGTCGTGTTCGTCTGGTCTTGAGCCGTTGCACGAGCACGATTCACGAGCACGACGCGTGAGTTGCATCACGGCCACGGCGTGATACCTAGTTAATTCGATGAGTCAGATGACGCCTCGGGAGATCGTTTCGGAGCTCGACCGCTACATTGTCGGGCAGCGGGCCGCCAAGCGCGCGGTGGCGGTGGCCATGCGCAATCGCTGGCGGCGCCTGCAGGTCCCGGAGGAGCTGCGCGACGAGATCGCGCCGAAGAACATCATCATGATCGGTCCCACCGGCGTGGGCAAGACGGAGATCTCGCGCCGCCTGGCCAAACTGGCGCAAGCGCCGTTCCTGAAGGTGGAAGCCTCGAAGTTCACCGAGGTCGGCTACGTCGGCCGCGATGTCGAGTCGATGATCCGCGACATCGCCGACCTCGCCATCAAGATGGTGAAGGACGAGGAGCAGGAGAAGGTAACGCTGCGCGCCCGCGGGCTGGCCGAAGAGCGCGTGCTCGACCTGTTGCTGCCGCCGGTGCGCGTGGCCGAGCGCCGGGTGCAGGGGATCGGTGAGCAGGTCGCAGTGGGTGAGCCGGAAGAATCCAGCGCTGCCACGCGCGACAAGCTGCGGCGCATGCTGCGCGAGGGCAAGCTCGACGACCGCATGGTGGAGCTGGAAATCACCAAGGCGGCGATCCCGATGATCGAGGTGTTCACGCCGCAAGGTATGGAAGAGATGGAGTTCCACCTCAAGGACCTCTTCTCGAACCTGATGCCCAAGAAGACGAAGAAGCAACGGGTGCGTATTCCCGAGGCGCTCGATGCCCTCACGCAAGAGGAGGCCGGCAAGCTGGTGGATATGGAGATGGTCACCAAGGAGGCCATTCGCCGCGTCGAGCAGTCAGGCATCATCTTCATCGACGAGATCGACAAGATCGCCGGCCGCGAGAGCGTCGTCGGGCCGGACGTCTCGCGCCAAGGCGTGCAGCGCGACTTATTGCCCATCGTCGAGGGCAGCACGGTCAGCACGAAGTACGGCATGGTGCGGACGGACCACATCCTCTTCATCGCCTCGGGCGCTTTCCACATGTCGAAGCCGTCTGACCTGATCCCCGAGTTCCAGGGGCGCTTCCCCATTCGTGTCGAGCTGGAGGCGCTCACGCGCGAGGACTTCATCCGCATTCTCACCGAGCCGCAGAACGCGCTCATCAAGCAGTACGTCGCCCTGATGGAAACCGAAGGCGTGGCCCTGCGCTTCACCGACGACGCCATCGCCGAAATCGCTGCCATCGCCGCGCAGGTGAACCAGAACACCGAGAACATCGGCGCCCGCCGGCTGCACACGGTGATGGAGCGCTTGCTGGAGCCGCTGTCGTTCGATGCGCCGGAGATGGCAGGTCGCGAATTCGTGATCGACGCGGAGCACGTGCGCGCCAAGCTGAGCGACATCGTCAAGGACGAAGACCTGTCCCGCTACATCCTTTGAAACTACGGTCGACAGTTGATAGTTGATAGTGAGAACTTAGGGCCGACATGCAGGTATCCGGACACCATCGACTATTGACTATCGACGATCGACGCGAGGCGAAACCGAGCTGATGGAGAAGCCTATCGCCAAGGCCGAGGTCCTCCTCGACGCCCTGCCGTACATCCGGCGCTACTCGGGGAAGACCATGGTCATCAAGTACGGCGGCCACGCCATGGTCGACGAGGAGCTGAAGGAGAACTTCGCGCAGGACATGGTCCTGCTCAAGTACGTCGGTATCAATCCGGTCATCGTCCACGGCGGCGGGCCGCAGATCGGCCAGCTGCTGAAACAGCTCGGGATCGAGTCGCAGTTCGTGCGCGGCATGCGCGTCACCGACCAGCAGACGATGGACGTCGTCGAAATGGTGTTGGTGGGGAAGATCAATAAAGAGATCGTCAACGCCATCAACCATCACGGCGGCCGCGCCGTTGGCCTCTCGGGCAAGGACGGCGAGCTCATTGTGGCCAAGAAATTGACTGTGCCTGCCGGAGAAGGCGGCGCGGAGAAGCTGGACATCGGCATGGTGGGTGAGGTGCGGGGGATCAATCCGATCGTCATCGAATCCCTCGAGCGCAGCGATTTCATTGCGATCATCGCGCCGATCGGTGTCGGGGAGCGGGGCGAGACGTACAACATCAACGCCGACTCGGTCGCCGGGGAGATGGCCGAGGCCCTGCACGCGGAGAAGCTGATCCTGCTGACGGACGTCGAAGGCATCCGCGACAGCAGCGGCAACGTACTCCCCACTCTCGACCTCGAGCATGCCTTGCAACTCATCCGGGACGGCGTCATTTCCGCGGGCATGATCCCGAAAGTGGAATGCTGCATCAAGGCTCTGCGGGGCGGGGTTAACAAGACACACATCATCGACGGTCGCGTGCGGCACGCCGTGCTGCTGGAAATCTTGACCAAAGAAGGTGTCGGCACCGAAGTCGTCCGCGGGGCGACGACGAAAGCGCAACCCAACAGGTCCAAGCTCCAAAGTCTCCGGTCGAAGGCTTAGACGCGGCGAGAGGGACGAAGCGGGGACTTCACTGACCGTTGACTATCGGCTATCAACCTATCGACTGTCTTCCGCCATGACCAACGACGAGATCATTGCGCTGAACGACCGCTACCTGTTCCCGGTCTATCCCCGCGCCCCTGTCGCCTTGGTGCGGGGGCAGGGCTGTCGCGTATGGGACGCGGACGGCAAGGAGTACCTCGACTTCTTCGCCAGCACGGTGGTGGCGAACCTCGGCCACGCGCACCCGCGCGTCACGCAGGCGATCGCCGAGCAGGCCAGCAAGATTCTGCACGTCTCCAACCTGCACCACAGCGAGCCGCAAGCGCTGTTGGCCGAGCTGCTGTGCACACACTCGTTCGCCGACCGCGTCTTCCTCTGCAACAGCGGCGCCGAGGCCAACGAGGCGGCCATCAAGTTGGCGCGCAAGTATGGATCCGAGCACGGCGACGGTCGCTTCGAGATCCTCACCGCTTTGGGGTCGTTCCACGGACGTACGATCGCGACCATCACGGCGACCGGGCAAGAAAAAGTCCGCCGTGGCTTCCAGCCGTTGCCGGAAGGCTTCCGCTACTTTGCCTACAACGACATCGACGCGCTCGCGGCGGCCATCTCGCCGCGTACCATTGCCGTGATGCTCGAACCCTTGCTGGGCGAGGGCGGCATCGTCGTGCCGCATCCGGAGTACCTGCGCCGCGTGCGCGAGCTGTGCGACAAGCACGATCTGTTGCTCATCCTGGACGAGGTGCAGACCGGAATGGGTCGCTTGGGCACGCTGTTCGCCTACGAGCAGAGCGGCATCACGCCCGACATCATGACGCTGGCGAAAGGCCTCGGGGCGGGCGTGCCGATCGGGGCGATGCTTGCTACCGAGCGCCTCGCCGGGAGCTTCACCGCCGGCGCCCATGCGTCGACGTTCGGCGGCAACCCGCTCACGTGTGCGGCAGCGGTAGCGGTGATGCGCGTGATGAGCGAGGAAGGCGTGCTGGCCAACTGCAGCGCGCAAGGCGAGCACCTGCGCACCCGGCTGCGTGAGCTGCGCAGGAGCCTACCACGTATCAAAGACGTGCGCGGAAGAGGGCTGCTCGTCGGCGCCGAGCTCGACGGTCCCGGCGCGCCGGTGGTGGAGGCCTGTCGCGCCGCCGGCCTTCTGATCAACTGCACTATGGAGAGAACGCTGCGCTTCTCACCCCCGTTGATCGTGACGAAGGACCAAATCGACCGCGCGGTCGAGATCACGGCGCGCGTTCTGGGCCAATGAAAAGGGACTTTTTGAGTCTGGCTGACTTCACCCGGCCCGAGCTGGAGGAGATTCTCCATCTGGCGGCACGGATGAAGCGCGATCTCAAAGACGGCAAACAAGCGCCGCTGCTGGCCGGAAGATCGTTGGCCATGATCTTCGAAAAACCGAGCCTGCGGACACGGGTGACCTTCGAGATAGGTATGAATCAGCTCGGCGGCACGGCGGTGAATCTTACACATAGGGACATTCAACTCGGCCAGCGTGAATCGGTGCCGGACATCGCGCGCAACCTGGAACGCTGGGTCGACCTGATCATGGCGCGCACCTTCGCGCATGCGACCTTGGTTGAGCTGGCGCGGCATGCCGGGGTGCCGGTGATTAACGGGCTCTCCGATCTGTTCCATCCCTGTCAGGTGCTGGCCGACTGCTTTACCCTCATCGAGCATCGCGGCCGCCTCGACGGCATGCGTATCGCCTTTGTCGGTGACGCCAACAACGTCGCCAACTCGTGGATCGACGCGGCTGCCACACTGAACTTCGACTTAATCCTGGCGTCGCCGCCCGGTTATGAACCCGACGCGGCCACGCTGCAGGCCGCGCGCGCGGCGGGCGGCCGCGTGACCATCACCCATGACGCTGCGGCTGCGGCGCAAGGTGCGGATGTGCTCTACACCGACGTGTGGACCAGCATGGGGCAGGAGCGCGAAGCAGAGAAGCGGCGCCGCGATTTCGCTGCCTACCAGATCAACGCCGACCTCCTGCAGCGCGCCGCCGCCAAGGCGGTGGTGATGCACTGCTTGCCGGCGCACCGCGGCGAGGAGATCACCGCCGAGGTCATTGACGGGCCCCAGTCCGTCGTGTTCGAGCAGGCGGAAAACCGGCTGCACACGCAAAAGGCGATCATGGTGTGGCTGCACGAGAAGATGAAGAAACACAGATGAGATGAGTGCGCCGGTTCAAAGAGAACCCACCGGCTCACCTTTGGAGATATCATGACAGATAAACCCAAGAAGATCGTACTGGCGTACTCTGGTGGACTGGACACCTCCGTGATTCTCAGCTGGCTCATCGACACCTATGGTGCCGAGGTCATCGCCTTCTGTGCCGACTTGGGGCAGGGGGAGGAGCTGACGCAGGTGGAGGGCAAGGCCAAATCCGGCGGCGCCAGCAGGGTGTACATCGAGGACGTGCGCGAGGAGTTCATGCGCGACTTCGTGTTTCCGATACTGCGCGCCAACGCTGTGTACGAGGGCTACTACCTGCTCGGGACTTCGATTGCCCGTCCGCTGATCGCCAAACGCCAGGTCGAGATTGCCCGAGCGGAAGGGGCCGACGCCGTCTCTCACGGGGCCACCGGTAAAGGTAACGATCAGGTGCGGTTCGAGGTGACCTACTACGCCCTGCAGCCGGACATCCGCGTCATCGCGCCGTGGCGCATCTGGGACTTGGGTTCGCGCTCCAAGCTCGTCGCCTACGCGGAAAGCAAGCGCATTCCGATACCGGTGACGGCGGAGAAACCCTACAGCTCGGACCGCAACCTGCTGCACGTCAGTTTCGAGGGCGGCATCCTCGAAGATCCGTGGCGGGAGCCGTACGAGGACATGTTCGTCCTGACGGTGGCGCCGGAGAAAGCCCCGGACAAGCCCGAATACATCGAGGTCGAGTTCGAACGCGGCGATGCGGTGGCGGTGAACGGCGAGCGACTTTCGCCGGCGACTCTACTGGCGCGACTGAACCAGATTGGCGGGCGCCACGGCATCGGTAGAGTCGACTTGGTGGAGAACCGCTACGTCGGCATGAAGTCGCGGGGGGTGTATGAGACGCCAGGCGGCACTATCCTGCACGTCGCGCACCGCGCTGTGGAATCGCTGACGCTCGACCGCGAGGTGCTGCACCTGCGTGACGGACTGATACCGCGCTACGCGGAGATGGTGTATTATGGCTACTGGTTCTCCCCCGAGCGACTCATGCTGCAGGCCGCCATCGACGAGGCGCAGCGGCCGGTGAATGGCACAGCGAGACTGAAACTCTACAAGGGCAACGTCATCGTCGCGGGCCGCAAGTCCGCGCACTCGCTGTACCGGACCGACATCGTCACCTTCGAGGAGGACTCGGTGTATCAGCAATCAGACGCCGATGGGTTCATCCGCCTGAACGCGTTGCGGCTCAAGATTCGCAGAAGGGTGCTGGGTACGGAGTGAGCGGGTGCGCAGGGCTGCGGGCGAACAAGGACGCGCCGCTCGCCCCTGTTGACGGGCTCAGCGGCTGACCCGCATACGCACGGACGGATGAAAGTCGGCATCGCAGGCTTCCCGCGCAGCGGCAAGACTACCATCTTCAACGCCCTCACCGGACAGCACGCCACCGTCGGCGGCTTCACCGAACCGGGAAAGGTGCATCTCGGCGCGATCAAGGTCCCTGACCCGCGCGTGGACCGGCTGAGCGTCATCTTCCATCCGCGCAAGACGACCTATGCGGAGATCGTGTTCGTGGATTTCCCGCCCGCGTCCGAAGCCGCCGGAGGCAGCGCGCTGGAAGTGACGACGCTGACGCAGATGCGTGAAACCGATGCGCTGGTCCAGGTAATCCGCGGCTTCCCCGACGACGCGACCGGCGCGCCCCCCGATCCGGTGCGCGACCTGGGCAACTTCAAGAGCGAGTTGGTGCTTGCCGACTTGGTTCTGATCGAGAAGCGGCTAGAGCGCCTGAGGAAAGAGAAAGGCAAGGAGCGGGAGCGGGCGCTGCTCGATCGCTGTAAGGCGACACTGGACGAGGAGCGGCCGTTGCGGCGCATGCCGTGGACGCCGGAAGAGGCCAACGCGCTTGGTGGGTTCGGCTTCCTGTCACGGCGACAGTTCATGGTGCTGTTGAACGTGAGCGAGGCCGAGGTGCTCGCGCCCCTGCGGGTTGGCGTCGCCGAATGGCTTGCATCCGAGGACGTGAAAGGGCTCGTCTTATCGGGCAAGATCGAGATGGAGATCGCCGCCCTCGAAGCCGAGGACCGCCAGGCGTTTTTGGAGGACATCGGTTTGCCGGCGCCGGCGCGCGACCGCTTCATCACCGCCGCCTACGAACTCCTAGACCAAATCAGCTTCCTGACCTGCAGTGAGGAGGAGGTGCGTGCGTGGACCATCGCGCGCGGGACCTCGGCGGTGAAGGCGGCCGGCAAGGTCCACAGCGACATGGAGCGCGGATTCATCCGCGCCGAGGTGGTGCATTACGACGATTTCGTTCGCTACGGCAGCGACGCCAAGTGCCGTGAGGCCGGCAAGCTGCGCCTCGAAGGCAAGGATTACGTCGTCCAGGATGGTGACATCGTGCACGTCCGCTTCAACGTGTGATCTTCATGGCACCCCCGCGGCGACCCCTGCGGTCGATCCGTGCGGTGCTGTTGGTGCTGTTGTTGGCACTTACACAAGTCCGGGTCATTAGCAGTTATAGATGTCCGCTCGGTTAGACGGAGATCTTCCTGCGATTCTTCTTAGTGTTTTTATTTAGGGTTCTTAAGGCGCGTACTTC
>Ga0187884_10004339_pt1 | contig 10477 bp, 9 predicted proteins | sample June2016WEW_20_4_FD_132983 | JGI IMG/M metagenome (GOLD analysis project Ga0187884, IMG submission 132983) | Peatland microbial communities from SPRUCE experiment site at the Marcell Experimental Forest, Minnesota, USA - June2016WEW_20_40 | ecosystem: Environmental > Terrestrial > Soil >...
GGATTTTATCGGCACGACTAAAGTCGTGCCCTGACGCAAAACTCGCGAGGATCAGGCGAAGGCCTTGGCCAGGAAGCGCGAGATGTGCCAGGCGTCCATGTACTTGTACGGCGTCTCGCCGAGCGAGTAGTGGCCGCAGGGGAGTGCCTTGATCGTGGTGTCCAGCCCGCGCCGCAGGAACTCTCCTGCCGCCTGCGCGGAAAACTCCGGCAGAAACGTCAGATCGTAGCGCCCGTAAATCATCAGCGACTTCTTCGGCCAGCGCTCGAACTTGTTGAAGTACACGATGGGGCTGATCGACATCCACACCTTGCGTAGCTCTTCCTGCGTCACCACACCTTCCAATCCCTGACGGATGTGCTGCGTGGATTGCCCGGTCCAGACCACGTCGCCGAACGCCGTGGACGCGTGGTTGAACACGTTCACCCGGATGCGGGGATCGTGCGCGCTCGCCAGGAATGCATGACAGGAACCCAGGCTGGTGCCGACGATGCCGAGCTTGGTGTAGCCGCGCTGTTCCAGCCAGTCCATGCACGAGCGGATGTCGGCCACGGCCTGCCGGGTCGCGTCGATGGTGCGGCCTACGTTGGCCGATACCGCATAGTCGGCACGCGTGAAGCCGGCCGGGCGGCGGATGTCGTGATACGGCATGCTGAGCCGCAATGCGGCGATGCCGAGCATGTTGAAGATACGGCACAGTGCGTTCTGGCTGACGCCGTCGGCGTTCCACTGCGGCAGCAGCACGACCGCGCGATGTCCCTTGGCCGGAAACCAGCGCGCGTTGACCAGGTTGTTCTCGGGGTAAGGCGACTCGACCGGCGAGGTGAAGCGCAGAAACTGGGCCTGCTCATCCTTGGGAAGCTTTTTCGGCGGTGCGCTGCCGGTGTGAAAGAGTTCAACCTTGCGATGCTCGACGCGAAAGTCCTTGGGCTTGTCGTAGGCGAAGAACTCGTCGCTGTTCTCGGCGAGGTGATCGTTGACCTCGGACATGTAGCGGATCATCGCGTCGCGGTCGCCCTCGTCCTTCGGTATCTCGATGGCGTCGATGCCGGGCCAGTTGCGAGTCCAGTCCAAGCCCCATTCGAAGGGGCGCACGATGCGATTGTTGTCGCGCGAGGTCATGCGCGACTCCCAGTTATGCATCCAGCGGCGGTAATGTTCTCGCATCTGTAAGTATGCTATCGCAAGGGCGTTAGATCGCTGCAGTGGGACGCAATGAACACGCGGTGCTGGGAGTTAAATGGCGAGTATGACTAGTTGAGCGGAGAGTTGCCTGATGCGTAATCGCTCTTACTAGCGGGTGGAGCACGCCTTAAGGCGTGCATAAGAGACCGTCCTTTTGAAGGTGCGCTTTAGCGCCTGAGGTAATCACTCGCCGGCTGAAGCCGGCCATTTCTTTCAGGGCATGAAACTGCACCGCTGAAGCGGTGCTCCACCCAAATCCCCAACGACCTAGCCGCTGTACTCGCTGTCCATCGCCAGATTTTCGAACCGCGTGAAGCGTTTGATGAAGGCCATCTTGATGGTGTCGATGGGGCCGTTGCGCTGCTTGGCGATGATGAGTTCCGCGATGCCGTCGAGGTCGGGATCGTCCTTCTTGTAGACCTCTTCGCGGAAGATGAAGGCCACCAGGTCGGCGTCCTGCTCGATCGAACCCGACTCGCGGAGGTCCGACAGCTGGGGGCGATGATCGCCACCGCGGCTTTCGGGAGCACGGCTGAGCTGCGAGAGCGCGACGACGGGCACTCGCAACTCTTTCGCCAGCGCCTTCAGTCCGCGCGAGATGGCCGAGACTTCCTGCGTGCGGTTCTCAAAGCGCTTGCCGCCGATCGGCACCGCCGACATGAGCTGCAGGTAATCGACGATGATCAGGTCGAGTCCTTCCTGCTGGCGCAGCCGCCGCGCCTTGGCACGCATCTCGCTGACGGAAATGCCTGGTGTGTCGTCGATGAACAGCTTGGCCTGCATCAGCTGCTCCATGGCGTGCGTCAGCTTGCGCATGTCGTCTTTGGTCAGAAAGCCCTGGCGCAGATTCTTGGAATCAACTTGAGCGCAGGATGCCAGCATGCGCATCAGCAGCGCTTCGCGCGACATTTCCAGCGAGAAGACGCCGACGACCTTGCCGTCGAGCACCGCCGCGTTCTCGGCGATGTTCATGGCGAAAGCGGTCTTGCCCATCGACGGGCGCGCAGCGAGGATGACCAGGTCGGAGGGCTGGAAGCCGCTGGTCAGCTTGTCGAGCAGCGTGTAGTGCGTGGCTAGTCCAGTAATCTCCTGGCCGCGGGCATAAAGCTCTTCCAGGGATCCGAACGATGCTTTGACGATGTCCGGGATGTTGAGAAAACCCTGGCCAATGCGGTTTTCGGAGAGCTGAAAGATGGCCTGCTCGGCGCGCCCCAGAACTTCTTCAGCTTCGTCGGTGTGCTCGATGGCTTCGGCGATGGCGTTCTGGGCAACGTTGATGAGCCCGCGCAACAAGGCTTTGTTGCGAACAATGCGAACGTAGTGCTCGATGGACGGGCGCTCGGGTACGCCGTCGATCAGCGACGAAAGATACGCCACGCCGCCGATGGACTCGACCTCTTTGCGCCGGTCGAGCTCCTCCATCAGCGTGATCATGTCGACCGGCCGGCCGCTCTCCTGCAAGTCGCGCATGCGCGAGTAAATGCGGCGATGCGCGTCGAGCGAGAAGTCGTCGCCGCTGAGGTGCTCGGCGGCCTGGTCGTAGAGGGAATTGTCGAGCAGGATGGCGGCCAGGATCGCCCGTTCCGCTTCCATGCTGACGGGGAGTCCGCGCTCGAGGCTGTAGTTGGTCGTTGCCATCGCTGTTGTATCCATTTAGACATTGAAGGGGAAGCGTGGTCAATGTCGAACGGGATGCAATGGCCGGGCAAAATCAAGTTTCCTTCGAAAAGCTGTGGGCGGCTGTGCAAGACGGGACTACATCTTGAGGGTACGCACGAACCGCAGATCCCTCCGCTCCGCTTCGCTCCGGTCGGGATGACAAAACAGGAGGGATCCGGTGAGTTCAATCGGGCATAGGGGTCCTTCGACTCCGCGTTCGCAAAAAGCGCGAACGCTCCGCTCAGGATGACACTTCTTTGTAGTATTTCTGGAGTAGCGGACACTTCAACCGGTATCTGGCGAAAAGCGAAGAGCCAATAGCGAAAAGCTATGAGCGGCTTTCAAAAACAGTGCGACCCGAGGCCAGCCACCTCGGGTCGCTATTGAGGCACAAACTGTACGCCCTTCGACGTAACGCGCGGCTTCCTTCGCTCAGCCCAGAGCAATGGCGTTGAACACCGGCGTGCTGCGCAAGGTGCGCTGTTTTAAGTACGAACCAGGAGGAACAGTCCCGGGCCGGTAAGGGCCCAAGGTAGTTCGTACAAAGCCACGCCAGGCCCAAACTGCCTCATCAGTTGCGACGTCCCAGCATGCGGCAAGTCCCGATGAGCCAACTGTCGTTGTCTCCCGGAACGAGATCAAGGCCGCAATCTGCACAACCCCGATCGCCTCTCATCGCCGAATGGTCGTCACCCAACCGGGAAGCGGCACGCAACAGCCCGTGCCCCGACTGCGTGACAGGATGCCCTAAAGTTCAGGAACTCTCAAGGAGAAAAGTCTCTCGCCTGTGCATTTCGTGTGCACTCTGCACTTTTGCTGTGCAAATCGCGCCTGATTTTCGAATTTCTGCCGCCTCGAAGGCCCGACTAATCCACAACAGTGACGACTTTGTTACTACCGCGGTCTTCGACTTCCGGTTATGCTCGCGGTTATGGCAGTTTCGGTAACGGTGTTGGCTAGCGGAAGCAAGGGTAACTGCACCCTTGTCTCCAGCTCCACCACTCGCTTACTGATTGATGCCGGGCTGTCGTGCCGCGAAGTCATGCGGCGACTGCTTTTGTGCGGCGAAGATCCCTGCTCGGTGGATGCCGTCCTGATCACCCACGAGCATTCGGACCACGTTGCCGGAATTCGTGTGCTGGCCCGTCGGCTGAAAATCCCGATCTACATCACCGCTGCAACCTACATGGCGTATCAACGCTCGGTGCACGACCCCGACGGTCATCGCGTTTCGATTGAGCGCAAAGAGCATTTCTGTTCCGGCACGCGCTTCCAAATCGGCGACATTCTGGTAACGCCGTTCACTATCCCACACGATGCGGTCGATCCGGTGGGCTTCACGTTGAGTGCTGACGGCATCAAGGTCGGCATCTGCACCGACCTGGGATACATGCCACCCAACGTTCGCGATCAACTGCGTGGATGCCACATGCTGATGATCGAATCCAACCACGACCTTGAACTGCTGCGCGGCGGCCCATATCCGTGGAGCGTGAAGCAGCGGGTGATGAGCCGGGTCGGTCATCTGTCCAATGACGCGCTCGCGGATTTTCTGACAAGCGACTATGATGGAAGTGCAGAGTTCCTCATCTTGGCGCATCTTTCGGAGCAGAATAATCATCCAGAGATAGCGCGCCAGACGGCGGAACGTGCCTTGGGGGATCAGCGCAGCCTGTTCTTGCAGAATCGGTTGATGCTGGCAGCCCAGCATGAACCCCTGGCGGCGGTTCGACTGTAATCAGCGACTGCCGGCGCACCTTCCCTGGGCGCGCAAGGTTTGCAGCTTTCATCGATGGCAAAGTGTACTGACCCCGTCATTGGCAAGATCCTAGCCGGATGGCGATACGACATCTCCGGTCTGGCTCCCGAAATGTGCGAAGACTACGAAGCGCATCTGCGGGAGTGTGCGTTTTGCCGTTCGCGCCAGCGCCTGCACCGCGGCATTGATATCGGCCTGATGGGGCTGGCCTCGGCCTCGATGCTGGTCTTCCTTCTGGCCTATGGCGTGATTCGCCACTTCCACCCCAGCCACGCTTTTTGGCTGGAGATCGGTGCCCTCGGCGGGTTCCTGCTTTCCATGCTGGTGTGGCTGGTCGTTGCTGTGGTGACGCCGGCGCCGATGGTGGTGAAGGATGTTGCGATGTTCGGCGCGCGCGTGGGATTGGAGAAGCTGCCCGACGAGATTCGCGATCGCATTCCGGAAGATTTGCGGCTGAAGATTTCGGGGCAGAATTAGAAGGGCAGCAATTAGCAACAGCGAGAACGTTCGCGCTGTTCTGTCATTTTTGCACCCAATAACGCTCGCGGCTTTACCCCGGCTTCGGCTGATCCGCTACGAGCGTCTGTAATTTGGTTGCCATCACTCTTATCAGGCGTGTATTCAACGGCAGAGTTGCATCCTCGAACTTGCCAATCGCTTTCGATAGTGCGTTCCCTAACTCAGTAAGCGAGTTCCGATCGGATTTGTTCACAAGAATTTGTGCGATCAATTGCCTGAGCTCTGGTTCTGCGGGGCGGTAGACCGCGACCATTTGCTCAATGTCCTGGTAGTCGACAAACTTCGTCCACACGCCGGGTTGGTCGAGGCGGGCGTTCTGCGAATTGGTTCTCATCAAATCCAGTTCGCGCAGCAGTTTGGCAGCCAGATCCGGCAGATGATCATTCGAGGTCAGCGCAATGTTCCGGCTCGAGAATTCGCTTGCCGGTTCCAGAAACATAAACCGATAGCGGCAGATGAGTTCCAACCCCTTCAGGAGCAAAGTTGTGTGTTCATCGCCGTATTCGTTTTGCCGGAGCGTCTGCACAAAGTACAGATTAAATTCCCGAACATCGTTGTAATAACTCGTTGCCGTCGTAAGCACAACCCGATACGTCTGTAGCCCATTGCTCGAGATGATGATTTGGCTATTGTCGACGTTGAAGGACTCCGCTAAAGAGGAAGTGATAACACTGCTTATCGCTTGCTTCCAGGAATGCCGGTAAGTATCCGGCGCTGCCTGCAAGAACTCACTCCAGGACATCGTCTCGCCGGAGATTCCGAATATGCTTGTCATCGGGTTGTCCGCACCCTGTGGAACAAGCAGTGCATCCAGCGGCAGATCGTTTTCGCTCTTGCGGAGAGCCGACCCGGTGGTTCTCATCGTGATCTGTTTCTGTGGCTTTAGTATCGTATCGACAGTGGTCCTGAGGTGACCGAATATAGCCAGGCGAATTTTCTGGACGCATAGAACCGGATCTTGCTCGTCACGCAGCGGGGTCCTCGGATAACGGGCTTGCTCCCGGATATCCTGCACTGATTCCTGAAGTCTGCGGATCCAATTGCACGCGGGATCGTTCTTGTCGACCGCGTTCTGTGCGCCGAATTCCTCGACCCCAAGGTGCAACCGATCGCGTGGCACGTTTAAGCTGATACCCTGAGTATCCGCCGCTGTCGCGGGGAGTTGTTCCAGGAACAGTGGTACGATCCGCCGGTCGGGATGGTTTTTCATCCCTCTTTCAAAGTATCCAACTTCCCATCCTGTATAGCTGTGACTTTGCTTGTCCACCCCGGTGTAGACGATGACAAGTTCGTTGGTTTTTTCCAGCTTCGCCTCAAGCTCTTTTTTGAAAACGTCGCCGGCCTGCAAGAACCACTTGTCCATACTGACTTCTGCGAAGCCGTCTCCCAGCGCCTCGCGTAAACCTTTGGCTATCGCCAGGGCTATGCCGACATCTTCCGATGCGTAGCTGATAAATAGGCGCAGAACAGGGGGCTCAGCTTGGGGCTGTGGCTTGGCCTGAGAACTCATGGAGGTCTCCAGTTTCTGGGAGCGGAGGGGCTTGGCTCAAGAATGTACCACAGGTTTGAGTGGACTAGGCAGGCATTTGCACGTGAATCGACAAAAGGAGCGGCCGATGTCGAGGCGCTCGCCTGTTTGCTTGCCAGGCGGCGCGGCTAGCCTTGACGGTGAGATCGTTCAGACGCTCTTCGGCGACGCGCATGGAGGCTTCCACTTCGGCGACCGTGGGCTCCGGCTGTCGTGCTTTGCTAGCAGCCGTGGCTTGTGCGCTAAGAAGATGGCCAGGAGTAAGTGCAGTGAAACACGGGAGTAAGTGCGATGAAGCAGAAGATAACGGCGGCGAGAAAGGGTAACCGGACAGCGTGGCGCATAGGATAAACACCTACGGAATGACATTGTAATGCCGCGCTCCGCTGGGCCCCCTTCGCCGGATGCCCCTCACGATTCACAGCTTCTATAATTGCGACCATGCCCACGCTGATCTCGCAACCCACTCGCATTACTTCCGCCGGCAACAAACCTAAGCTGATCGACGAATATATCGGACGCGTGAATTCAAAGGACTTGGCAGTCAGCGTGGCGCACATGCGCAGTCCGCAAGGATGGGTCGAGCCGGGACAGAAGCCCGAGTTCGACGAATTCACCATCGTTCTACACGGCATGCTGCGGGTGAAATCCCAAGCCGGCGAGCTGGACGTGAACGCCGGCCAGGCGGTGGTCACACATGCCGGTGAGTGGGTGCAGTACTCCACTCCCGGTGCGGATGGCGCGGAGTACATCGCTGTCTGCCTGCCTGCGTTTTCCATGGACACGGTTCATCGCGATGAATAGAGAAGGTGCAGTCCGCTTCGCGCGCTGGGTCTTTTTGCTCGCGGGGATTGTAGGTCTGGTCGAGGTAACGCCACTGTTCTTCCTGGCAAGGGTGAGGCAGCACAGGTGAGTGCACAAGGATGAGGTTTGCTCTCTTGAACGCAGAATCGTTGGAAGCCGTAACGATCAAGCATGACGATTGCCTTGTGTCAGGGCACGACTTCAGTCGTGCCGAGGTTATTCGAAAACGAACGTTGGCTTCAGCCGCGGCACACGTCCCGCAGGGGCTAAAGCCCTACTCGTCTTGAAGCCCGTTTGCGGCACGGCTAAAGCCGTGCCCTGACACAAAGCGAATGCAAAATCCGTGTTGAATTTCGCGAGGACCCTGTTCGAGAAGCGCGAGGATTGTGGTATCCACGTTGCTGAGGGGATTTCATGAAGCACGCGGTGCTTGGAGTCGGGGCTGTCGGGGGACTGACTGCCGCGGCGTTGGAGTTTGTGGGCGAGGACGTCATTCTTATGGTCCGCCCAGAGAAGCTTGCCGGCTATCCCGAGCGCCTGACGCTCGAGCAGCCTGACCGCACCATTACCGGCGCTGCGCATGCGGTATCGAAACTTGTAGAGCCTGTCGATGTGCTGTGGATCGCGACCAAGACCTATCAGCTGCAATCTGCGCTCGAAGCGGTGCAAGCATCACCCGGCATCGTCGTTCCATTGCTGAATGGAGTCGATCACATGTCCACGCTACGTGCACGGTTCGGAGACGATTCGGTTGTGGCCGGCGCAATCGCCGTGGAAGCGGACCGTAGTGGAGACGGCCATTTCGTGCAGCGCTCGATGGTTCGCCTGAGTCTGGCTGCGAACGGTGAACCATTGCTGGGCAGGATTCTCAACCAACTTCAGCAGAGCCTGGGCTTCATCTGCAAGTTTGTTGCTGACGAGAAGACGCTGCTCTGGACCAAGCTGAGCTTCCTGGCTCCGTTTGCGCTGCTGACCACCGCCTCGGGCAAAGACAAGGGCGGAATCTTTGCCGATGTCGAATGGAGGTCTGCTCTCTACGACGCGATTTCGGAGGCGACGTCGGTCGCCAATGCGTCGGGCGCGCAGGTTGAGCGCGACAAGGTGCAGCTCATCCTGGATGGATCGCCGGCAACGATGCGTAGCTCGATGCTGAAAGATTTTCTCGCCAGAAGAGAATTGGAGCTGGATGGCATCGGCGGGCCGATTGTGCGGGGAGGGGAGAAGTACGGCATTCCTACGCCAGTGACGAAAAGGTTGATGGCAGAGATCGAGACGAAGGTCAGCGCGAAGACGTAAGGTAATGCGAACTTGGAGATTTGTCCTGTGGCTGAAAGCAACAAATCAGAGAGCTTCGACGAAATTGTGGAGTGGGCCTACGGTACCCTGCCGCAAGCGATCAGGGAGTTGTCGGACTTTCCCAGCATTCAAGTGTTGGACGAGCCGCCCGAGAACGTGTTGAAGGAAAAACAGCAGCTCCCGCGAAAGGAGCTGCTGGGACTGTTCAGCGGGGTAGGTAAGACCCAACAGCGACACGATGATGTAAGGATAGCTCCTGATTTGATATTTGTTTTTCGCGGTCCAATTCAGCGGTGTTCAAGAGGAGATTTGCGGGCCGAAGTGAAGGAAGTCGTTTGGCACGAGGTGGCGCACTGGCTTGGTCTTGGCGAAGAAGAGGTTAGGGAACTAGGCCTCGCGACTCTCTCACTACCCCGCGGAGATGGGACGCCCCCCAAGCCAGAAAACAAACTGAATGACCTTGGTGTAGAAACCGCAAAGAGGAACGATCGAATCCCCTACGGTCCTGAGGAATCGGTCGACGCGCAAGAACAACCGCTGCGTTGTCTGAAGTGCTATTCGGCTGACATCACGTGCCGCGATCTGGATAAATTCATGACGCGCCCCGGAGGGTGGCTCAGCGAGCCTGCTGCTGTCCGCGCGAGAATCTGTACATGCAAATCATGCGGTTACGAATGGGACGACGAAGACAATATGTAGACTGTTTGACGTCGCGTGGGTGCGGCATCTTTTGCCCGCTGGCGGAGATGAAGGCCGCAAACAACCGGCTGAGGGCAACAAACAACTAGCCACCGGCAACTGCCTCTAAAACTTCTTCGCCGTGATGCGCTCCGCTCCCACATACCGCTGCAGAATTTCCGGAATCAGCACGCTGCCGTCGGCCTGCTGATAGTTTTCGACGATCGCCACCCACGTGCGTCCGATGGCCAGACCGCTGCCATTGATGGTGTGGACCAGTTCCGTCTTCTTGCCGCCCTCGGGGCGGTAGCGGATGTTCGCGCGCCTCGCCTGATAGTCCAGGAAGTTCGAGCAGGAGGAAATCTCGCGAAACAGATTTTGCCCGGGCAGCCAGACTTCGATGTCGTACGTCTTAGCCGACGACCATCCCATGTCGCCGGTCGATAACGCCATCACGCGATAGGGCAGTCCGAGCTTTTGCAGTACGGCCTCGGCGTTGCGCGTCAGCTTCTCGTGCTCTTCTCGTGATTGCTCGGGCGTGGTGAACTTCACCAGCTCGACTTTCTGGAACTGGTGCTGGCGAATAATGCCGCGTACGTCCTTACCATACGATCCCGCTTCGCTGCGGAAGCATGATGTGTAGGCCGCGAGCGAGATCGGCAGGCGGGCGCCGTCCAGCGTCTCATCGCGATAGAGATTGGTGACCGGCACTTCGGCCGTGGGGATCAGGTAGAGACTTTTGGGATAGAGTAGAGTCTGACGGGGGACTTTTTCCTCCGGTCCACCATGTCCGGGTGTGACGCGAACGAAACCATCCCTATCAATTCCTTCAATCCAAAATAGCTCGTCGCCGCGGCCTTCCATCAAAACTAACAATCCGGCCGATGGAGTTTGGTGCTGGTCTTTGGCAAAGGCGTTAGTCGGAACCTTGAACAGGTCGGCTTCGAACTTCGGCAAATTTCCGGTGCCGTACAAAGACTCGGCATTGACCAGAAACGGCGGCAGAACTTCGGTGTAGCCGTGCTCGCTGGTGTGCAGGTCGAGCATGA
>Ga0187884_10004343_pt1 | contig 10469 bp, 8 predicted proteins | sample June2016WEW_20_4_FD_132983 | JGI IMG/M metagenome (GOLD analysis project Ga0187884, IMG submission 132983) | Peatland microbial communities from SPRUCE experiment site at the Marcell Experimental Forest, Minnesota, USA - June2016WEW_20_40 | ecosystem: Environmental > Terrestrial > Soil >...
ATAATCATGTGCAGCGCGTGCAAACCGGTCATGGCCCAATACAGCGAGAAATAGATTTCAGTGTGCACCGGGTCACTTGCGGGATGAGCCGGATCACCGGTTTGGAAATGGAAGTTTGGTCCGGGAAATTCGTGGTGCTCCCAGTGTTCGTGGTACTCAATCGCCTTGATGCCAAGGAACCCGAAGCCGCAGATGATGGTAAGCACCAGCAGAATTGCCATCACCTTGCGCTGGCCGAGTTGAGCGCAGCGGACCGCGAGCGCCATGGTCAGCGAGCTGCAGATGAGCACTGCCGTGTTCGTCGCGCCGAGGGCGATGTTCATCTTCCCGCTGCCTTCGACGAATGCCTGGTAGTAGGAGGCGCGGTACACCAGGTATGCACAGAACAGGCCGCCGAAGAACATGATTTCGGTCAGCAGGAACATCCACATGCCGAAGGTGGACGTTTCCCGTTGCTGCTCCATGTCAGCAAAGTGATGCTGCAGGGCGTGTTCAGCGATCTGGATATCGCTAGTGGCCAACGGTGACCTCCTCTTGCGGCTGATGCTCGTAGTCGTAAGCTTCCCACGTCACGATGGGAGTTTCGTCGAAGTTATGCGTGGGCGGCGGAGATGCAGTCATCCACTCCAGGCCAACGGCGTTCCAGGGGTTCGGTGGAGCAATTTCTCCGTAACGCAACGACCACAGGAAGTAAATCATCGGCAGTACATAACCAACCGCCAGGATCGACGCGCCGGCGGTCGAGAGCACGTTCAACACCTGGAATTCCGCTGGATAGGCGTGGTAGCGGCGCGGCAGGCCCATATAGCCCAGGATGAACTGCGGGAAGAACGTGGTGTTAAACCCGACGAACACCAGCAACGCCGACAGCTTGGCAAACGCCTCGGGATACATTCGTCCGGTAATCTTCGGCCACCAGAAGTGCAGTCCCGCCATGTAGGCCATGACCATGCCCCCCACCATCACGTAATGGAAGTGCGCCACCACAAAGTAGGTGTCGTGAACGTGGACGTCGACGCCCAAGGACGCCAGGAAGACCCCAGTGAGTCCGCCGATGGTGAACAGTCCGATGAACCCGAAGGCATAGAGCATCGGCGTGTCGTACCGTATGGAGCCCTTATACATGGTCGCGGTCCAATTAAAGACCTTGACCGCCGACGGAATCGCAACCAGGTAGCTGAGGAGCGAGAACACCAGGGCAGCGTAGACGGAGATGCCGGCGACGAACATGTGGTGCGCCCAGACGATGAAGCCGAGTACCGCAATGGCGATGGAAGCCAGCGCAACGAACTCATACCCGAAGGCGCGCTTGCGTGAGAAACAGGTAACGATTTCGCTGATGACGCCCATGCCGGGCAAAATCATGATGTAGACGGCCGGATGCGAATAGAACCAGAACAGGTGCTGGAAGAGCAGCGGATCGCCACCCAACTGAGGATTGAAGACCCCGATATTGAAGGCCCGCTCGAGCGCAACCAGCAGCAAGGTGATGGCGATGACCGGGGTGCCCAGCACCATGATGAGCGCGGCCGCGTAATTCGACCAGCAGAACAGCGGAAGGCGGTTCCAGGTGAGGCCGGGCGCGCGCATGCGGTGGATGGTGACGATGAAGTTCAGTCCGGTAAAGATTGATGAGAAGCCGGCGATAAAGATGCCGATCGCGGCTCCGATGACATGCGTGTTCGAGTAGGTGGTGCTGAACGGGGTGTAGAAGGTCCAGCCGGTATCAACGCCGCCGGTCACCATGGCAACAAGCGCGGTGATGGCGCCGGCAATGTAGATATACCAGCTGAGCAGGTTGATGCGTGGGAACGCCAGATCTTTCGCGCCGACCATCAATGGAATCAGGAAATTGCCGAGCACGGCCGGCACGGACGGAATCAGGAAGAAGAACACCATGATGATTCCGTGCATCGTGAACAACTTGTTATACGTGTCGGACGAAACCAGGTCGCCGGCCGGAGTCAGCAACTCCAGGCGGATCATCATGGCGAAGAAACCGCCAATCCAGAACATGGCGGTGATCGAGATGAGATAGAGCAGCGCGATACGCTTATGGTCTGTCGTCAACAGCCACGACTTGATGCCGTAGTTGGAGTTCAGGTAGTTCTCGCGCTCGACGGGTTGTACAGCGGTTGCCATGTCACACACATTTGGGTCTAGCCTTACTGCACGCTCGACGTATCGGAAACAGCGGGCCGGTTGCTTCCAGACTCGCCCTGTTGCGGTTGCGCCAGCGACTTCACATACGCCACCAGGGCCATCAGGCTTTCTTCTGAGACCTGACCCTGGAAGCTAGGCATGATGGGCTTGAACCCGGAGACGATCTTGGCGCCGGGATTCAAAATGGATTCACGAATATAGTTTTCGTCGGCGGTAACGGTACGACCGTCATCCAGCAACACCGGCTTGCCGAAAACACCGGCTAGATTGGGACCGCGGCCCTGCGTGTCGAAGCGATGGCAAGTGGCGCATCCCAACTGCTGAAAGAGCTGTTGACCATTGGAGGCCAGCGTGCCGGTCGCCCCGCCGCTGCTGAGCCATGCCTGGTAAGCCGCCGGCTCCATCACAATTACCTCGCCAATCATGCCGGAGTGCAGTGTGCCGCAGTACTGCGAACAAAATAAATAGTAGCTGCCGGTCTTGGTGGGCCGGAACCAGGTCATGGTGTAGCGCCCGGGCAGCACATCGGCTTTCACGCGGAAGGCCGGCACGAAAAAGCTATGAATCACGTCCTGCGAACTCATCACCATCTTCACGTCGCGACCGATGGGCACGTGCAGCTGGTTGATTTCGCGCTGGCCGGTCTCGTGTTCAAACTTCCACATCCACTGCTTACCGACGGCGTAGATCTCCATCGCTCCTTTGGGAGGGCGAGCTTCCTGGAAGTAGATTAGCGAGCCCCAAGCGAAGAAGATCATGCAGATGCCCAGCGGGATGAGGGTCCACGTCAATTCCAGCGGCAGCGAGCCTTCAATCGGCACCGGATGGGGGTGAGCAGAGCGGCGGTATTTGATCGCGAAGACCAGGATCAGGGCGAAGATCAGCAGCGTAAAAAACGCCGAGACCGCGACCAGCAAGAAATAAAGTCCGTCCACCTGCCATGCCATTGCCGAGGCACGCTCAGGAAAGAGTGGGAAGTTCTTCCACATATCGATCAGGCCCGTCCTGTTCCCTTTTTGCTGTCCTGCGAATCGCGCCGGAACATCACGATCAGAAATCCACCCAGAACGAGCATGGTGGCGGCTCCGGCTATACGCATGATGTTGGCGACTACAGCGCCGTATCGCCCGGTTTTCGGGTCGTAGTGATAGCAGTACAGCAATACCTCGTCGACTACGTTACCGATCTTCTCGCGCGAAGCCTCGATCAGGCCGAGGCGAATGTCTTTGGGCGAATATTCCACGCCGTAGTAATACTGGGCAATCTTGCCGGCCGGCGTGACGATCATGATCGCCGTCGCGTGAATATACTGCTTGGTCTGCGGGTCACGCCGGTAATGAAAACCGACCGCATCAGCCAACTGTTGTATCTGTGGCTCCTGCCCGGTTAAAAAATGCCAGCCTGATCCGTCCGTCTTGGGATCCAAATGTTCATTGACGCGATCGATGTAAATCTTTTTGCTCGCGGTCGCGTCTTTCGGGGTTTCGTCCGGATTGAAGCTGACCGAGACCACTTCGTACTCTTTGCCCGGCGTGAATTTCAACATGCTGAGCGCGCTGGCCTCGCCGGTCAGTTCTTCGCCGCATAGCATGGGGCAGGTGTAATACACCAGGTTTAGAATCACCGGACGGCGGGACTGAAAGTAGTCGCCCAGCTTTACCGTCTTGCCGTTTTCGTCTTTAAACTCGAGATCGAGCGGCACCTGCTGGTTCAGCCGCTGATCAATGCGAATGTTCTGCAAGTCAGCCGGAGTCTGCTGCGAGGTCGGTCCTGTACTCTTGTCCTCAAACGACGAGGGAGGCTGCGCGAAGGTGACCGTCGCCGCCATCAGCATTGTTGCCATCACGAGTTGTTGCCAAAACTTCACTTCTTACAATTCACTTCCTGCGCTTTGAGCGCACGTTGCTTCTACTCGCCACCTGGCGATTTTGCGGAAGGCACGTCGGTGTTGCCCGAGGGCAACGCCGCGGGTAAGGACTTGTAAACGTTCGGAGCGTCACCTCCCGAAGAACTCAAGTCGGCAGGCGGTGCTTTGGGCCGGACCGGCAAACCGCGTTCGGCAATCAATTGCATCGCCATCGATACCGGAATGTGAACCGCGCCGCTGGGATCAGTAAAGGGCTGCTTCGGGTCCAGCAGCTCCTGCTCCGAATGAAGATAGGTGCTCATCTCGCCCGCGTCATTTGTCTGCAGGCGCGGCTCAGGAAAGACCGACAAGTTGACCCCGGGCGTGTTCTGCAAGACGGAAGCCGGAGCGCCTGGAACCGGTGGCGCTTGAGCGGCCATCGGATTTTGCTGTCCCTTGGCGAAGAGAATTTCGCTGTGCGCCATGAAGCGGAACATTCCCCAGACCACCAGCTCGATGAAGACGCCGACGATCAACAGTCCAATCAAAAAATAAAGAATGCCGCTAGGGCTCAGGTCGGAACGGTCGTAGTCGACCTGCGGGTTGCGCAACGGATCGCGATTGTCGTGATTAGTGGCCATGTCCCGATCCTTGATGCAAGAAGCTGGGCACTTGCGGTTCATAGAGCGGCAATATCGGCCGCTTCCGGAAGTTATGGAAGAAGTACGTCAGCCAGAGACCGCCCAAGCCCATCGGCGCCGCCAGATACCAGATGCTGAACAGCCGGGCGTCGGCGAAGTTGGGGATGACGTACCAGTAGATGTCGACCATGCGCATGCAAAGTAGCAGGATGGCCAGACCGATGAGCCGGCTGCCTGCGCGCTTGCGTTCACGCGAGAGCAGCATGGAAAACGGCAGGGCGAAATGCAGCAGGACGATACCGAGGATGACCACGCCCCATGCGCCGCGGATGCGGTGCAGGAACCAGCCGATTTCTTCCGGCAGATTGCCCGCCCAGATAATCAGCCACTGCGAGAACGAGAAGTACGCGAACAGCATGACGAAGGCGAAGGTCAGCTTGCCGATGTCATGGAACTGCGTGGGCTTGATGATCTCGCGATATGGGCTATACCGTGTCAACACGGTCAGCACGATGATCGAGAAGCACAGCGCCGACAGGCCTTGTCCGGCCAGGAAAATCAAGCCGTAGATGGTCGAGCCCCAATGTGGATCCAGCGACATGACCCAATCAACGGACGCGAAGGCGAGCGTCAACGAGTACAGCACCAGCCCTAAACCACTCAGCCCCTGGAAATGCGGCTGCACGGTTAGCGGGTGATCTTGCAGATCGCCGCGCTTATTCAGCACGTACTGCAACACGCTCCAGATGGCGAAGTACAAGACGAAGCGTGCGATCCATCCGCCCAGGCCGCCCACGTGGAGATACCATCCGTTGCGCGCCGTCAGTGAGGGGTCGGTCATCCACGCGTATAAATGATTGCGCAGGAACACAACGGGCAGGAACAGGATACCCATCAGCGGCAAGCACTTGCTCGATGCCTCCAGAATCCGGCGAATCGACAAGCCCCACAGGCCGCCAGACAGATACTGGACCATTAACAGGCCCAGGCAGCCCAGGCTCAGGCCGGTCCAGAACATGAACGCGATCAGGTAGCCGCGCAGGAAATCCTGCATATCGAAAATGGCGCCGGCGATACAAAATGCGATGCCGACGACGCCGACGATCAGCGCGCGCCCCTGCCAACGCGGGGAGTCTGGGGGAGCGGCAAAATCAGCGGCGCGAAGCTCTACAGTTCCTTGGCTCATTACTTCTGTGCGCCTCCCTTGCCAACGGCCGCGGCCGAAGGCGGAGTCGAGGCGGCCGTGTTGGCGCCCTGCGTGTCATATGGCGGCGAAATGAGGACACCATCCGGCGGCGTGCTGGCAATCTGCGTGCCCGCAGGAACATCCGCCTCACTGGCGTGCTGGCTCAACTGCAACGCCCGAATGTAAGCGGCAATCGCCCAGCGGTCGGCCGGCTGTACCTGCTGAGAGTAGTCGGGCATGGCTCCGAATCCGTTGGTCATCACGTCGAAGAAGTAGCCGATCGGCGCTTTGCGCAGGCGATCGATGTGGTACGACGGCGGACGCTTGTAGCCTCGCTGCACGATCATCCCATTACCGTCGCCGAGTTCCGAGTGACAAGGCGAGCAGTAGATGTTGAAGCGTTGCTGGCCGCGCGCCAGCACTTCCGCTGTGACTGGGAACGGCATGTAGTCGCCGTCATTGCTGCCGATTCTTCCGGTGAAGAAGTAAGTGTCGGCGTCCAGGTGTCCGCGGGCCACAGTGCCGGAAATGATGGGACGCGCCGAACGTCGGTCGGCGTAGAAATCGCTTTCCACCAAGGGCCGCTGATAAGGCTGGTTCTGCATGTCGGCGCGGCAGCCGGCCAGCAGCAGCACAGATGCTGCCGCCAAGGTCCAGGCCACGACTTTGCGGCGACGCAGCTTCACGCCTGAAGATGCCGAACAGGAGGGAGCCGTCATAACTTGTGTTAGCCGGTTAATGCGGCACCTCCGAAATCGTCAACGGATCAAGGCTTTCCATAAATTGATGCGTCGTCACTAAGTCGAACTTGCTGTCCGCAGCCTCTACGCAGAGGAAAAATTTATCGCGCGTCACCATCGCGAAGCGCTCGGAATGAAACAGCGGATGGTATGGCATGGGCAAGCCATTCAGCGCGAACATTCCGAACACGCCGCACAATCCGGCGAACAGGATCGTCAACTCAAATGTCGGAATGATGAATGCCGGCCACGACAGGTAAGGCTTGCCGCCGATGTTCAGCGGATACGAGATGCAGTTGATCCAGTACTGCAAACCGAAGCCGGACGAGCCGCCAAGGATTCCACCCAGCAGAACGATGAGCGGCACGCGGCTCTTGTGAAAACCGATGGCCTCGCTGGCTTCCTCGATGGGAAACGGGCTGTACGCGTCCATCTTGCGATACCCCGCGGCATACGCGGCCTTCGCAGCATAGACCAGGTCGGTCGGCGTATCGAACTCAGCCAGCAACCCGTAAATCGGTGGTGAGAGCTGTGCGTGACTCATTTTGCCTTCACCTCCGCCTCAGGCAGCAGTGCCCGCATTTCGAAGATCGAAATCGCAGGCATGATCCGGATGAAGATAAAGATGGCCGTAGTGAACAGGCCGATGGTTCCGAAGAACACCGCGTAGTCCCAGCGCGTCGGCGTGTAATGACCCCAGGAAGACGGCAGGTAATCGCGATGCAGACTGGTAACGATGATGACGAAGCGCTCCAGCCACATTCCAACCAGGATGACCAGCGAGATACAGAACAGCCAGCCCGTCTTGGCGCGAATCTTGGGGAACCACAAGACCTGCGGGATCAAAATGTTGAACAGAATCAGGCACCAGTAGAAAAAGGCATACGGGCCAAACCAGCGGTTCTGCATCATGAAGCGTTCGTAAGTCGATCCGCTGTAGAACGCGATGAAAGCTTCGAAGGCATAGCCGTAAGCCACAATCAGACCCGTCGCCAGCATGATCTTGGCGGAGTTCTGCAGGTGACGCATGGTAATCAGGCCTTCGAGTCCGTAGTACTTGCGGATCGGAATGGCCAGCACCAGCACCATGGCGAAACCGGAGTAAATTGCGCCCGCGACGAAGTACGGCGGGAAGATGGTCGTGTGCCATCCGGGAACGATGGCGACCGCGAAATCGAAGCTGACGACGGTGTGTACGGAGAGCACCAGCGGCGTCGCGATGCCAGCCAGCAGAAGGTACAAAGCCTCGTAGTTCTTCCAATGCCGTGCCGAGCCGCGCCAGCCCATGGCCAGCAATCCGTAAATCTTTCTGGCAATCGGATGCTGCGCCTTCTCGCGCATGGTGGCGAAGTCTGGCACCAGACCGACATACCAGAACACGGCCGAAATGGTCGCGTAGGTGGATACCGCGAAGACGTCCCACACCAGCGGGCTGCGGAATTGCGGCCACACGCCCATGCTGCTGGGATAAGGGAACATCCAGTAAGCCAGCCAGGGTCGGCCCATATGGAGCAGCGGGAACATGCCGGCGCAAGCCACGGCGAACAGCGTCATGGCTTCAGCGAAACGGTTGATGGAGTTGCGCCAGGTCTGCTTCAGCAGCAGCAGAATTGCGGAGATCAGCGTACCGGCGTGGCCAATACCGATCCACCACACAAAGTTGATGATGGCGAAGCCCCATGCTACCGGGACTTCGATACCCCAGATGCCGACGCCAATCAGAAACAGGTAGGTGACCGCGGCCATCAGCACGCCCAGCAGGGTCATGCCGATGAAGAGACCGAACAGCCAGCCCAAACCGATCGGCCGAGTTAAGACCGCATCGGCGATGGTGTCCGTCACACTGCCGAACGTTTGCCCCGGCAACATTACCGGTGGTTCGTCCGGCCAGGGCACGTCCTGCAGAATCGTTTTTTCTTCTGGTCCCTGCTGCATCGCTAACTGGGCTCCGACTGTTCAATTTCCGGATTCGGGTTCTGCACCACCGCCATATATGTGGTGCGGGGACGCGTGTTCAAATCTTCCAGCAACTGATAGTTACGCTGCTGCGCCTTGATCTTCGAAACCCGGCTCTCGGGATCGTTAAGGTCGCCGAAAACGATGGCGCCTGCAGGGCAAGCCTGCTGGCAAGCGGTCAGTACTTCGCCGTCGCGCACTTTGCGATTCTCACGTTCGGCTTCGATGCGGCCGCGGGTAATACGTTGCACGCAGTACGTGCACTTCTCCATGACGCCGCGGCTGCGCACGCTGACTTCCGGATTGCGCATCATCTTGAGCTGCGGCGTGGTGAAATCCTGGAAGAGCAGGAAGTTGAACCGGCGCACCTTGTACGGACAGTTGTTGGAGCAATAGCGCGTGCCCACGCAGCGGTTGTAAACCATGTCGTTCAGGCCTTCGGTGCTGTGAACCGTCGCGCCCACCGGGCACACCACCTCGCAGGGCGCATTCTCGCACTGCTGGCAGGGGATGGGCTGGTAGTACATGGTGGGGTTTTCCGTGCCGCCTTCGTAGTACACGTCGACGCGCAGCCATTGCATCTGGCGGCCACGCATGGTCTGCTCCTTGCCGACGACCGGGATGTTGTTCTCCGCCTGGCAGGCCACGATGCAGGTCTTGCATCCGACACAGGAGTTCATGTCAATGGTCATGCCCCACTTCAACTCGGTGTACTGGTAGTTGGTGTAGAGCGTCATCTCCGGACCCGGCGACTCGATGTCTTCGTGCGCAAAGTTCGGATTCTTGATGAAGTCCTCGAGCGTTGCCTTGCGGATGATGTGGCGATTCTTCAGCGGCTCGGTGCCCTTCGGCAGATCGGAATAATCGATGTACTGGAAGCCCTGCGGATGGGCAAAGCCAAAGCCCTCGCCTACCTTCTTGATGTTGACCGGGGCGAACCACGGCGCATCGCTGGTGCGGACTTTGTAGCCGCTGAACCCAACATTGGTTCCGACGTGGCCGGCTTTCGTGCGTCCATAGCCGAGGTACACGGTGATCGCGTTGTCCGGATGTCCCGGCTGCGGCCAGATCGGGCCATTCACCTTGCGACCGTTGACCTCGATCTCGATGATGTCGCCAGTGACCAGGCCGGATTGTTTTGCCTGGTTGGGACTGATCAGCACAGCATTGTCCCAGGAGAGATTGCTGACCGGCTTGGGGGTTTCCTGCAGCCATCCGTTGTTGGCGCGGCTGCCGTCATAGATCATCGGATCGCGGCGGAACATCACTTCCATCAGTTGAGCACTGACGCCATTGACCGGAGGAATGTTGCCGCCCTTGGCCGAAACTGTTTTCGCCGGAAACGCCGTGTTGGGCAGGTAGCCGTCGTTCAGCGCCTTGCGCCAGGCCGTATCGAAGTCGCCCGAGATCTTGTCCTGCCAGTATTTGCGGACGATGTCGTAGCCTGCCGTCTCCGGCGATCCGACCAGTGCGCTGATGAACTCGTACTCGCTCTTGCCGTTATAAAGTGGCGCGATCAGGGGCTGAATGAGCGACGCCGTTCCGTCGAAGGAACGGGTGTCGCCCCACTGCTCTAAATAATGCGTTCCGGCGATCAGCCAGTGCACGTGATCGCTGGTCTCGTTGCTATAAAGGCTGTGCTGAATCCGCAACGGAACCTTGTCCATCGCGTCGGCGAAACCGAAATCGGCAGGCGCGTCGTACACCGGATTGCTGCCCATGATGAGCAGCATGTCCACCTTGCCGCTGTTCATCTCGCCGACAAGTTCCTTCAGACCGGCCGTACCGTCCGCCGGTTTCACCTGCACCGTGTCAGTGAAGATAACCGTGTTGCCATTCGCGCCCAGCGCCTGATTGATGGCGTGCGCCAAGGCATGCACCACCGGCGGCTGATTGTCGCCCGGGATGACCACCGCCGCGCCCTTGTGCGCCTGCAG
>Ga0187884_10004345_pt1 | contig 10466 bp, 8 predicted proteins | sample June2016WEW_20_4_FD_132983 | JGI IMG/M metagenome (GOLD analysis project Ga0187884, IMG submission 132983) | Peatland microbial communities from SPRUCE experiment site at the Marcell Experimental Forest, Minnesota, USA - June2016WEW_20_40 | ecosystem: Environmental > Terrestrial > Soil >...
AGGTGATTGGTGGGCTCGTCGAGCAGCAGCAGGTTGGGCTTTTCCAGCAACAGCTTGGCCAAGGCAATCCGCATCTGCCAGCCGCCCGAGAATTCCTCCGTGCGGCGGCGCCAATCGGATTGCGGGAATCCCAGACCGGCCAGCACCATCCCGGCCTGTGCCTCGAGCGAATACCCGTCGCGCTGCTGGAACTCGGTGTCGAGGGCATGAAAGCGCTCGCTCACCTGCCGGTACTCGTCGCCTTCGGGGTCCAGTTCGGCAATCTTCCCCATGAGACGCTCCATCTCCTGCTCCATCGCGAGCAGATCGCCGAACACCGACATGCACTCGGCGAGCACGGTGCGTCCCGAAAGTGTCAGACCGTCCTGCGGCAGGTAACTTGAGGTGATCCCCTTGGCGAACGCGATTTGGCCGTAATCGAGCGGCTCGAGACGCGCCAGCACCTTGAGCAAGGTGGTCTTGCCCGTGCCGTTCGCACCCACCAGGCCCACGCGATCGCGCGGCGCGATGAGCCAATCGAGATCTTCAAACAGCAACTTGGGGCCGAAACGCTTTCCGGCCGAAGAAAGTTGGATCATATCGGCTTGGGCGCCTCACCAGCCGCAGTCCTGGCGCCGGGTTTCGGCGCGGGATTTGGCGTACCCGATAACCAGCGGTGCTGGGGGAGAAACGTTACATCGGAGGCTGTGCACCACCCACCAGTTTAGCAAATTTGGCGAAGAGGGCGGGGAATGGGCAGGCAGCAAAAGGTCGTGGCTCATCCGTAGGAACTAAGGTGGTTATGGTCCCTTGAAGTGGGAAGCTGTGAAATAATCCCTGGATGAGCAAAAGCATTTCATCCCGCGCGGCGGGACAAAGTCGTAGAAGGCGCAAAGAAAACAAAGCAGTTGTCCTTTGCGAGTCTTTGCGCGAGATTGTTTATTTTTTCACAGCTTCTGGCGCAGGGAGCGAAAGCAACCGTCGGCGAAAAGAAAAACACTTGCTTTAGGCGGCGACTAAGCGTATGGTTGGAGACGTCCACAGTCCAAAAGAATATTCTGATCAGGAGGGTTGAACCCATGAACAAACTCAGCCGGTCCATGTTGGGAATGTCTCTGGTCGTTGCGTGCAGTTGCATCGCCGCGGCGCAGGAGAACTCGCAGGGAAACGTGTCTATACCGAAAGTATTGCAGATCATGCGTGAATATACCAAGCCCGGCAAAGGTGGCTTGGCGCATGAGAAAACGGAAAGCGCATTCGTCCAGGCGATGACCCGGGCCAAGTGGCCGACGCACTACCTGGGCATGACGTCGCTCTCGGGCAAGAACCGCGCCTTGTTCCTGACCCGGTATGCTTCATTTGAAGCCTGGGAAGAAGATAACGCAGCAACTGAGAAGAATACCGCTCTCTCTGCCGCGCTGGATCGTGCCTCCATGGCCGATGGCGAGCTGCTGGATTCAGAGGACCAGGGCGTGTTCGTTTTTCGTGACGAACAAAGCCTCCGGCCGAGGCTGGACCTCTCGCAAATGCGTTACCTGGAAATCTCCACTTACCATGTGCGGCCGGGGCGCGACGGGGAATGGAATGAGCTGGTCAAGATGGTCAAGGCTGCCTATGAGAAGGGCGTGCCCGATGCTCACTGGGGCATGTACCAGAAAGTGTACGGGGACGAGGGCGGCACGTTTCTTGTGCTCACCGCGCGCAAAACGCTTGCCGAAATCGATCGTGCCTTCAAGGAAGACGACCCGCAATTCGCGGCGGCCATGGGCGAAGACGGCATGAAGAAACTCGGTGAGCTTATCGGCGCCTCGGTCGAATCGTCCCAGCATCAGTTGTTTGCCTTCAATCCACGCATGAGCTACGTTCCCGACGAGTGGATCAAAGGCGACCCGGATTTCTGGAAGCCCAAGACAGTCAAGGCGCCTGCCGCCAAGCCCGCCACGGAGGAGAAGAAAGCCCAGCCATAGCTTTCAGCTCCACGCTCAACCATCGGCATTTTGGGAGCGGCTCCGACATTGTCGGAGCCACTCCCTTGACTCTTCTGGGCCGCGGAAAACACCGGCCCGGCAATGTTTTCAGCCGTTAGAAAACCGTCCCACCTCATACTTGGAGCGGCTCAAACTGGGGAGTGGTACGCCTGGCAGGATTCGAACCTGCGACCTGTTGCTCCGGAGGCAACCGCTCTATCCATCTGAGCTACAGGCGCATATTATCTAAAGCAAACCAGTTAACTAAAACACAGAATCTTCAATCTCCATCGGGCGAGGCAAAACTCGAGTGATAAGCTGTGCCTCGTTCGAATACGGTCATCGATTGAAGTCTATCTCTAGCCAGACGAGAAAGTCAAACCGGAGGTTGCAGTTTCCAGTCGTCTTTTTCGCTCGGTTTACCAGCTAGACACATCGCAGCGGTGGTCTTTATACCGCCTGCGCACCTCGATTACTTTCTTGGCTAATTCGGGAGCGAGTCGAGTGAGGCCCCACTTGAGGGCCATTTCAAGCGCAGGAGAGTTAAAGACCGTGTCATAGAATTGCACCGCGCCCCCCTCAAAACTTCCGTGACACCCGAACCGGCATAGGGGCAGGACGTTTGCACCCAGCTTGTCGTCAGTTGCCAAGACTCAGAGAGGAAAGCTGGGGTCATTTTCCCAGGCCGATGCGGCACTCGTGCCGCTCGCGCGTCAGGCGTTGCTGCTCCAGGTAGGCGCGGCTACGGCGGGTCAACTCCTCAAAGTCAACTTTGTGGGCGTGGAATTCCGGGCCGTCCACGCAGGCGAAACGCACCTTATCGCCGACGCTGGCGCGACAGCCGCCGCACACGCCGTTACCGTCCACCATGATGGGATTCAGGCTGGCCAGGGTGGGCACACCCCAGTCGCGCGCGAGTTCCGCCGCCGCGCGCATAATCGGAATGGGACCAATCGCGTGGGCGACACCCAGGGGGACGACTGGGTAGCCTACCACACGCGCGTCGAACGTCAGCCCAATGGAATCAACCGTGACCGAGCTGGTGTCCGAGTCCCAGGTGTAGTGATGGTAGCTGTCATACGTCAGGTTGCCGAAGGCGTCGTAGGTGGGCGAAGGCTGCCGAGTAGGCTCACCCGGTTGCTGGAGTAGGTCGGCTGAAAGCCCGTGGGGCCGCTTAGGGTTCTCGCCGGTCGGCGCGGCCCCCTCATATTTTTCAGTAAGTTGCCGATAAAGAAGCCGTGGAGAAAAGGCTACCGACGGGAACCCGGTCCCGACGCGCGCGGGCGCTGCTGTCGCTCCTCCTCGCGATGGCCTGCTCAGGCTGTCGAAAAAACCCACTCGCCCAGCAACCGGTGACGATCACTTTCTCCTGCCTCAATGATTGGCACAGCCCGTCCCAGCTTGGCCCGGAGGCGATTGCTGAATTCACACAGCAAACGGGTATTGTCGTCAGGACTTTGCCGTATGGTGAGGAACTCGCGCAGCGCCGGGCCCAGGACTTGGTATGGCTGGAACGGCACTCGACCACACCAGACGTCTACGAGACCGACATCATCGAACTTCCCGGAATAGCCGAGCACATGATCGACCTCGCTCCGTTTATCGGCCAAGATGCGAAGAGCTACATGCCCGCAATCCTCAACAATTTCATCTTCAACGGCAGACTCGTAGCGGTCCCGAATGACACCGATGTCGGCCTTTTCTTCTACCGGGCGGACCTGCTGCGAAAGTACAAATATTCCGGGCCACCTCGGACCTGGGATGAATTGGGGAGAATGGCGTCCGCCATTCAGGCGGGAGAAAGGGCCGCCGGAATCAAGGACTTTTGGGGGTTTGTATGGGAGGGAGCGGCGTGGGAGGGTCTGACCTATACAGCCCTCGAATGGCAGGCCTCCTCGGGTGGAGGGCACATCATTGAGCCGGACGGTACCATCAGCGTCAATAATCCGCGAACCATTGCAGCTTTGAGGAGAGCGAGGGGCTGGGTTGGGTCCATTTCGCCCCCGGGCGTGATTGCCTACCGCATGGAAGACGTTTTCAACATCTGGCAATCCGGTCGCGCGGCCTTCATGCGTAATTGGCCTTACGCCTATCTAATCGGCAACCGGCCGGATTCAGGGGTCAGAGGCAAGTTTGATGTCACCTACCTGCCGAGCGGGGGCGTGGGCCACACGGGAGCGCTTGGGGGATGGCAGTTCTCGGTATCCAAATACTCGGCGCATCCTCGGGAGGCGGCTGAGTTCGTGCTGTATCTGACCAGGCGCGAGGCGCAGTTACGGTTCACGCGGGAGTTGGGTGGACACCTGTCAGGCTGGACTTATACGATGATCCGGAAGTGCTTCGAGCGAATCGCTATTATCGCTGGCTGAAGGATGCCTTGCCCCGCATAATCGTGGCACGGCCCTCATTGGTCACAGGGAAGTCGTATGCGGCTGTTTCCGATGCCTACGCGCAGGCAGTGCATTCGGTTCTAACGGGAGAGAAGAGTGCACCCGACGCGATGGCAGGCCTCGAGAAGACTCTAGCCGAGCTGACCGGATACAGAATTCGGACGTCGGCAGGGGCGGCGCCCATTCCGGCAGGGTCATTGCAGCCATGATTTCCAAGCCTTCACGGGACCACTGGCATCGGCCAGCCGGCGTCCGGAAGCAGTGGTCCGCGTGTCCCGCTCGCAACAGCCAGGACTCTTACGGTGAGTTGCCCCGAGAGCGTCCCCCCACTCTCCGTGGGGTATCCCGCAAAGGTGGCATGTGCCTGTGAGAGCACAAGAACTGCTCGCGCCCCGGGAAGTTCCCCTGATCCTGGATCCCCTTGGATTTGCGCTGCTTTTCGCCCCTAGGGGTGCGCGCTGTTGGCCTGTCCTGTCGTTAGGTACTTCGGATGTACATTGAACGTCTCAGCATACGGGCTCGGCTGGCACTGTCATACGCACTCGTAGTGTTTCTGATGCTCTTGGGTGTGGCGGTTGCCCTTTGGCAATTCAACAGCCTCCGAACCAAAGCTCAGCGCATGTCCGAAATCGACGTAGAAGCGCTCGCGGCATTGCACGTCCATACGAGCGTGCTAAACTTTTTCGAGTGCCTCCACGATGTCGTGGACTCGCGGTCGGCCGACCAGTTTCTTACGGTGGCCGGACCGCTCCGGAAGTCGGTCCTGGCTGCCGCCGAACAGGCAAAGAATGCACTGCAATCGAACCCTGCCGATGCACAGCGGCACGCGCTTTTGGCGGACACGCTCACGAGCGCCAGCATCTCGCTCGCCACCCAGACCGATATCATGTCGGCATTGGCGAGGGCCGGTGACTGGCAGGCGCTGCAGCTTCGCTTTGATAAGCAGGTGAAGGCGATCAGCCAGATTACCAGTAGCGTGGTCGCTCAGGTTGACACGGAAGTCAACGCCGAACGAACTCAGATGATCGAGAACATGCACCGCGTGGTGCGCCAGGCTTATCCTGACGCTGATCCTGACAGCCCTCGCAACCATGGCTGCCGCGACCACGCTGGGCTTCTCGGTTACCCGCCGCATTGCGCAGCCGCTTGCCCGCTTGGTCGAGGCCTCGCGGGCGCAGGCGCGTGGCGAGTTCGATCACCAGGTAGAGGTCAAGGGCTACGACGAACTGGCCGACCTGGGGCGCGTCTTCAACGACACGTCGGCGCAGTTGCTCAACCTCTACAAGACGCTGCAGCGCCGCGAGGCCCGCTTCCGCTCGCTGACCGAGAACGCTACCGACCTCATCACGGTGATTACGCCTCAAGGCGCCGTGCTGCACGCGAGCCCCTCCGCTGCGAGGATTCTGGGCCGTGAACCCCAGGAACTGGAGGGCCGACCGATCTCCGAGTTCGTCCATCCCGACGACGTGCCGGCCTTGCTCAGTGCGGCTTCGGAGGAGGGAACCGCCGCCTTCAGGCTCTAGCTACGCTTTCTGCGGAAAGACGGCACCTGGGGCATCCTGGAATCACACGTCCGCAACCTGCTGCACGATCCTGCTATTGGTGGGGTGGTCATGAACTCCCGCGACGTGACCGCGCGACGTCGGGCGGAGGAGGAAATCCGGAGGCTTAACAATGATTTGGAGCGGAGAGTGGGCGAGCGTACCGCTCAGCTTGAGGCCGCGAAAGCAATGGCTGAGGCTGCCAACCGCGCCAAAAGCGAGTTCTTGGCCAACATGAGCCACGAGATCCGGACTCCCATGAATGGAGTGATCGGCATGGCGGAACTCGCGCTGGACACCGAGCTCACTCAGGAGCAGCGCGAGTACATCAATTGGGTCAAGCTTTCCGCCGAGTCGCTGATGGGGGTCATTAACGATATTCTCGACTTTTCCAAGATCGAAGCCAGGAAACTCGATCTGGACCAGATCGTCTTCAACCTAGAAAGCTGTCTGGATGACACTCTCAAGTCTCTCGCGGTGCCAGCGCACCAGAAAGGATTGGAGTTGGTCAACCGCATCCCACCCGGCATCCCCATCTATGTGACGGGGGATCCGGCCCGCCTGCGCCAAATCATGGTCAATTTGATCGGCAACGCCGTCAAGTTTACTGAGCATGGCGAGGTGCTGGCCAGTGTCGAGGAGGAGTCGCGTGACGAAACCCATGTGACGTTGCACTTCGTTGTCGCTGATACGGGCGTTGGGGTCCCTAAGGAGAAGCAAGCCCTCATTTTCGAAGCCTTCACTCAAGCGGATAGTTCAGCCGCGCGTAGGTTTGGGGGGACAGGCCTGGGCCTCGCCATCTCATCACAATTAGTCAAGATGATGGGTGGCCGGATCTGGGTGGAAAGCGAAGAGGGCAAAGGTAGCGAGTTCCACTTCACCGCGCGATTCGGTTTGGCGAAAAGCCCCAAGGCAGAGCTGCCCTTACCGCCTGCCGCCTGCCTGCAAGGCCTCCGCGTGCTTGTGGTCGACGATAATGCTACGAACCGGTTGATTCTCGCGGAACGGCTGCGCCGGTGGGGCTGCAACCCGACATCTGCGGAGAGCGGCGAAGCCGCTTTGTCGGCCATGAAGCGGGCGGCGGAAGCCGGAGAGCCGTTCTCTCTTATTATGATTGACGCACAGATGCCTGCTATGGATGGCTTCGCTTTGGTGGAGCACATCCAGCGCCATCCGGAATTCTCCCGTCCGACGATTATGATGCTGACCTCGACGGGTGAGCGTCTGGGCATCACTCGCTGCCGGGAATTAGGTATCGCGGCATACCTCGTCAAGCCGATCCGGGCTAACGAACTGCGCGATGCCTTGCTGGGCGTGATCAGCTTGAAGGTCCAGGAGGCGCCCCCGCAGGAGTTGGCGTGGTGTCAGACTCCGCGCGAGGATCAACGGCCACAAACAGGGCTTCGCATCCTGCTCGCAGAAGACAACCGGGTCAACCAGTACTTTGCCTTACGGCTACTTCAGAAGCGGGGCTATGAGGTTGTATTGGTGGGCAGTGGACGCGAGGTGTTAGCCGCGCTCGAAAAGCAAACCTTCGACCTGATTTTGATGGATGTTCAGATGCCCGAAATGGACGGGTTTGAGGCCACCACAGCGATCCGGGAAAAGGAGAAAGCCACCGGCACGCATGTGCCCATCGTTGCTATGACGGCCCACGCTATGGCCGGTGACCGGGAACGATGCTTGGCCGCTGGCATGGACAACTACGTGTCGAAGCCCATCAGAAGCCAGGAGTTGTTCGCGGCCATTGCGGCGTCCGGCTCGGCGTCCGGCTCGCTGGGCGCGGAAAATCGGATCGACAAGAAAGAAAACGGCGTTGGTGACCAATCGGTTCTATTGACCCGGCCTGACGGCGACACGGAACTTCTGAAAAAGCTCATGGATTGATTTCTACCGACCAGCCCCGGAGAGATGCAGGAGATCCGCGACGCCATAGCCCGGGGGGACGCCAGGACCGTTGAACGTGCTGCGCATCACTTCAAAGGCTCACCAAGATTCAATCGCTGACGTTGTGGAAAAGGAGCAAGAAACGGCTTCTCGCACACACACTCCCCCCAGCGAGGACTGCCTCGACGGAACTTGGGGCGGAGTTGTGCGCTGATTTCGCGCACTTCCACCCCCTGCTCCAAAAGAACGCGATTGCTGGGGGAGTTTTGCAATCTCCGGCAGCGCTAGGCCTCGCTCGGACGCACGTTCGTAGCCCGGGGTCCTTTATCCCCTCTCTCCACTTCGAGTTCGACGCTATCGCCCTCCTTCAAAACGTCGAAGTTAAGACCCTGAAGGCTGCTGCGGTGGAAGAAAACCTCCTGGCCCTCAGCAGTGCGGATAAACCCGAACCCACGGTCACGGATAATTCGCTTGATAGTCCCTTGCATGGCCACCTCGGACAGCGTATGGGGATCTTCGCGCCGGGTCGAAAAAGAATAAGCCAGCCTGCGCTTGAAGTCACCTCACGTACGCATTGGCGCAACTGTACCAACACACAAGCGCCTTGTCAAAGGCCAACCGGCGGTGTCCCAGTCCCCTGCCAGTTATCCCGCCAGCGCGGGCAGGTAGCCAGCCTTCTGCGCTCAGCACTGTTCCTCAGACCTCTTCGCGGTCGAACGCTTGGAGGGCCGATTCCAGGCTATTGTGAATCTCGAAGACGGTAACGAGACGCGTGATTTGCAGCAATTGATGCACGCCTTGGGGCAAGCGCACGAGCTTCAGATCTCCTCCCTGTTTGCGCACGGAGGCGAAACTCGCTACCAAGATAGAAAGGCCCACACTGTCGATATAGGTGATCGCCCCGAGGTCGAGGATCAGACGCTTGTAGCCGGCATCGATCAGTTGTCTGATCTTATGGCGAAATGTCTCGGTCTCGCGCCCCAAGGTGATACGTCCGCGCAAGCTGAGCAGGATTATTCCGCCCACCAGCTTTTCGACAATATAGAGAGGCATGAAAAACCGCCTTCGGTGCAAGGTCCAAATTACCCCAGCCCCTGGCTAGGGCTCGGGCGTGGGGGCAATCACCCAGCGGTTACGGTGCAGGAAATCACTCACCGTGCCGATATCCGGTGCGTCGCACAGCACCAGGCGACAAAAAACCTCTGCCGTCCCCACCTTGGGCTCCACCTTCGCAGCCTGGCGGAAAGCGGCCAGGGCATCCTTCTTGCGCTTGAGCTGCCAGAGGGAGATAGCCTGAAGGGCCAACATGGAGGCGGAGTCCGGTTCGGACCCCAGCGCCATGGCGGCTTCTGCAAGCGCCCCCTCGAGGTCATGCTGCTTCCGGAGGATAAGCGCCAGCAGGCGGTGCCCCTCGGCCGCCTGAGGCTGCTCTGCAATCAGCGCACTCGCCTTGGCACTGGCTTGCTTCAAATCCCCTCGACGCACCAGTCCCATGACCAACTGCTCTTGGGCGGGCAGAAAATCCGGGTGCAGGCGCGTGACTTTCTCCAGCAGGTCCGTCGCGCTCCCGGCTTCCCCGGCCTCATTCAGCAATACCGCAAGCTGATACTGGCTCTGCCAGTCTTGCGGATCCAGCGCCACGACTTTTTCCAGCATGTTGCGCGCCCCAGCGGAACGACCCTGTTGAATGAAAACCTGCGCCATGCCCGCATACGCCGGGGCGAGGTTAGGAGAAACCTGGATGGCTTGCTGAAAATTCTCTGCCGCCTGCGCGTATCGCCGCTGGAAGAATCGGATCTGGCCGAGCGCGAGATACGCTTCGCCTTCCTTTGGGTTGAGCTTCAATGCTTTTTCGTATTCTGCCGCGGCCTTGTCTTCCTCTGCTCCGGCGAAGTAGGCCCGGCCGAGGGCCACGTGTGCTCCGGAGTTATCCGGCGCCAGTCGGACAGCCTCTTGCGCCTCACTAAGAGCGTCCCCTTTTCGCCCCATCTCCAAGTCGATCTCGGTCAGGATTTGCCGAACTGAGGCATCTTGAGGCCTGAGTGCAGCCAGCTTTCTAAACTCCCCGGCGGCCAGCGCGCCATAGTCCTGGAGCGGCGCCCCCCTGGCGCGCTGCGAAGCTGAAGACTGGTTGCTCAAGGCCCAGGCGGTCATGGCCAGCGCATAATGGGCATCCGCGTCCGAAGGGTCGAGGCGCGTGGCCACTTGCAGTTCGCGCAATGCAGCCTCATCCTGGCCGCGAGCCCGCAGAGCTAGGCCCAGGCCGCGGTGCGCCATCTCGATTTCCGGTTGCAGGTCGATGGCCTTACGAAACGCGGCTTCTGCGCCTGCTGCGTCATTTTGTGAAAGCAGGTCAAAGCCCTTGTTTACCGCCTCGGCGACTCCCGGCAAGGGTTGAGTGGCGGCCGGTAAGACGGTCTGCTGCGACATCGCGGACGCCTGTGCAGGCTGCAAGCCACTTAGGAACGAAAGCCAACCAGCCAAGACCAAAATAACTCCCGCGCCGCAACGCATAGGGCCTTTCAATCCGGCAGACTCCGGGCTTTGGAAAGCGTCAGGGCGCCAATCGAATCTGCTCCGGATCATGGATAATGATTTCGGGTCTTCCCTGATACACGGTAATGGGCCCGCGGATTTCAATTTGCCTCCCTGCCAGGGATGCGAGATCTCCAAACTTGTTCTTGTCGGAGGAAAAAATCACG
>Ga0187884_10004351_pt1 | contig 10458 bp, 10 predicted proteins | sample June2016WEW_20_4_FD_132983 | JGI IMG/M metagenome (GOLD analysis project Ga0187884, IMG submission 132983) | Peatland microbial communities from SPRUCE experiment site at the Marcell Experimental Forest, Minnesota, USA - June2016WEW_20_40 | ecosystem: Environmental > Terrestrial > Soil >...
CGCTCGGCCTACGGCCTCGCAGGGCTACGCTTCGGGAGCCGCCAGAACAATTGGAAGAGAACCAGCCAAGAGGGACATTTCTAATGAGTTAAGACAGGGGACATTTTAAACGAGGCTTGACACCGGCGCAGGGCGTGGTTCGCCGAAACGGCGAGCGGCCCGGCATTGTCGATATAATTGAATAAAGGAAGTGTCTTTGTCGCGAATTCCTCGACCGCTTCTGCTCTCCACCATCGCCGTGGCGCTACTCGGCGCCTATTTTCTGCATCGCCGCTACTCTTCGGCGCCATCCTCGAAGAGCGCGGCGGTCAAAGCGGTCAAGAACCGGGTGAGCGCGCCGGATTTCACGCTTAAAGATGCCGACGGCAAGACGGTGCACCTCTCCGACTACCGCGGCAAGGTGGTGCTCCTCGATTTCTGGGCTACGTGGTGCGAGCCGTGCGCCATGGAGATTCCCTGGTTCATCGATATGCAGCACAAACGCAAGAACCAGGGCTTCGAGGCGCTCGGCGTTTCGATGGACGACGAGGGCTGGGATGCGGTGAAGCCGTTCGTCGCCCGCATGGGCGTGAACTACCGCGTGTTGTTGGGCGACGACCAAACCGCCCAAATGTACGGCGGCGTGGACGCGCTGCCGACGACTTTTCTGATCGATCGGGAAGGGCGAATCGCCGCGGTCCACCTAGGACTCGCCGACCGGAAGGATATCGAAGATGGCGTGGAACAACTCCTGCAGGCTCCAGCGCCGGCTGCTTCTGGCCGCGCTATTGTGTCTCCCACGGCTGCCGGCGCAGAATAACGGCTACCTGACCGCCGGCGAGCCGCAGAAAGTCGCGGGGAAGCGCGGCGCCGCCCTGCAAGCCAGGATTCCGTGCTCCGTGCAGGCGGGCTACCACGTGAACAGCGATAAGCCGGCGGAAGATTATCTGATTCCGCTGAAGCTGACCTGGACGTCCACCGGCGCGTTGGAGGCTGGGCCGGTGATCTATCCCGCGCCCAAGATGGAAAAGTACGAGTTCGCCGACAAGCCGCTCTCGGTGCTGACCGGCAACTTCGACCTGATCGCCAACTTCAAAGTGGCGGCCAACGCCCCGGCCGGGCCGGGAATCGCGGCCGGAAAGCTGCACTACCAGGCGTGCAACGACCGGGCCTGCTATCCGCCTAAGACCATCGATATCGCGATTTCCTACCAGGTGCAGTAGCTGTTTGGCCCCAGTGGGCGGACCTCCCGGTCTGCCTTCTTCGTTTTCCTTTGAACTCCGCCGCGCAAGGCGCTGGCTGACCGTTCTGCACGCCTACCCCCATCGCCGCGTCAAATCTGTCCGACGGTAGATTCTCTACCATCTTTGCCGATTTGGGGGTAGAATATCTACCAGCGCCATGCCGGACCAATCGCCAGACCGCGTCGAGCTTCTGCAGGGAACGCTGGACATGCTCATTCTTCGTACCCTGCGCTTCGGCCCCGCCCACGGCCACCAGATCGCGAAGCATATTCGGCAGACCACCAAGGACGTGCTGCAAGTCGAGCACGGATCGCTCTACCCGGCCCTCCACCGCCTGGAGCGCAAAGGCTGTATCGCGGCCAAGTGGGAAACCGCCAAGGGCCGCAACCGCCAGTTCAAGTACTACCGGCTCACGCCCGCCGGGAAGAGGCAGCTCTCGGCCGAGGAATCCGACTGGAAGCGGCTCGCCCAAGCCATCGCCAGCGTGATGTGGCCCGCCGCGGCGGAGGAAGAGTCATGAGCAAGCGCGAGGACGACCTGGAGCGCGAACTTCGCGACCACCTGGATTTGGAGGCCGAGGAACAGGAGGAAGCCGGCGCGTCCGCGAAGGAGGCCCGCTTCGCCGCACGGCGCGCCTTCGGGAGCACAGCCCTCGTCGCGGAGCAGGTGCGCCAAGCGTGGGGCCGGAGATGGATCGGCGATTCGCTCCAGGACCTCCGCTTTGCCCTTCGCCTGCTCGGCCGGAACCGCGGCTTTACCGCCGGCTCCGTCATTCCGCTCGCATTCGCCATCGGCTGCCTGGCTTGCACGGCGACCATCGCCGACGCGATCCTGTTTCGTTCGCTCGGCATGAAGCAGCCGGACCGCATCGCGGCTATTTACACCTTTTCCCGGGCGAAGAACGTCTTCCTTCCGTCCAATTCTTACCCCGATTTCCGCGACGTCCAGTCGCTTGGAAGCCTGGTGGAAGCGGCGGCGGCCTTTGCTCGCATCTCCGTGAACGTCCGCATCTCCGAAGCTACGGAACGGATGAATAGCGAGGTCGTGTCGGCCGACTATTTCCGGACTACCGGCGTGGCTCCGGTCATCGGGAGGCCGCTTCGAGCCGAGGACGAACGCCCCGGCGCTCCGCCCGTCGCACTGGCCAGCTATTCGGTATGGCAGAACCGGTATGGGGGGAGCGCGTCGGTTCTGGGTTCGGTGGCGTGGATCGACGGCGTGGCTTTCACCCTTGTCGGAGTGATGCCCCGCGGATATGAGGGAACGCTGCTGGATTGGGCCGCCAACCCGTCGTTCTGGATTCCACTGCCGCAAATCAAGCAGATGTTGCCTTTCTTCGCGCGCCTGAATTACGAGAACCGCCGTGAAGTCGGCTGGCTGATGACCATCGTTCGCCTGCGTCCGGGCGTTGCCTTGGGGCAGTTACAGGCGGCGGTTAGCACGCTCGCCGCCAACCTCCCGGGCCGGCACGATGCGACCTTGGTGGCGCTGGCAGCGGACCAGGCGCGCTTTTTTCCGGGTCATCGGGCTGCCACGGTACGGATCGTCTGGGTGCTGGTGGCGGTCTCGGCGGCGGCGCTGGCGATCGCATGCTTCAATTTGGCCAACCTGCTCCTCGCGCGTGCAGTGGCGCGGGAAAAGGAGACGGCCGCCAGGCTGGCGCTGGGCGCCGGGCGACTGCGCCTGCTCCGGCAGTGCATCGCCGAGAACGCCGTTCTAGCCGGATGCGCTTGCGTCTTGGGCCTCCCCATGGCTCTCGGGCTGACGAAGGCGGCGCAGGCGTTTGAGAGCGCGTTTGGCCTTGCTCTTAACCTCAACCCCGATCCGCGCGCGCTGGCCGCCAGCGCGCTGGCGGGGCTGGCGGTCGCCGTGTTTGCAGCTTCGGCGCCCGCCTGGGCCTTCTCTCGGATCCAACTGGCTGGCACTATGAAGGGCGCTGCGCCCGCGCCGGTTGGACGTGCGGCAAAGCTCGACCTCCGCGACGTTTTCGTGGCCGTACAGGTGGCCTGCGCCATGGTGGCGTTCACCGCCGCTGCGCTTCTCGGACAGAGTATGCGAAAGTGGGCCGCGATCCCCTTGGGATATGACCCAAAGGGCGTGCTTGTGGGATCGGGCGACACTCTCAGCGCCAGGATTCCGGAAGCCGATAGGGAGAGGATCTACCGGGCCCTGCTGGCCGATCTGCGGACCGAGACTCGCGGCGCAGCTCTGGCCGGCCAGGCGATGCCGACCGGGCAACACATGGTTGCGGACATGATGCCGGATTCGGAGCCCGGCCGATGGACGCTGATCGACTATAACGAAGTATCCGACGGCTACTTCAAGCTGCTTCGAATCCCCGTCGTCGCAGGCCGGGATGTCTTGCCGGAGGACGATAGTAGGTCTCGCCCGGTGGCGATCGTTAACCAGGCGGCCGCCAGGCTCTTCTGGCCGGGACAGAATCCAGTGGGGCGGAGTCTGCAAATCCGCCTACTGGAGACCACCGACCGTGAGGTGGTGGGCGTAGTGGCAGACGCGCGTTACCTTCCTTTAGGAAACTCGCAAGCCGCTCTGCCCATCGTGTTCCTGCCGATTTTCCAGAACGCTCCGCAAGTCGTCGCCATTCACGCGCTCACCCCAGGCGACCCGAAGAGCTTCATTCCGGCGCTTCGCAGAATCGTGGGCCGGACCGTGAAAGATCTGCCGCTCTCGGATGTGCAGACGCTCGAAGAAAGGGTGGATGCCGGAATGTCGCAGGCGCGCCTGGTCTCCCAGGCGGTCGCGGCTGTCGCCGCGGTTGGCGTGTTGCTGGCCCTGGCGGGAATCCTGGCCTCCGGCGCCTACCGCGTCGCGCAGCGCAAGCGCGAGATTGCCGTGCGGATCGCCATCGGCGCCGAGCCGGCGCGCGTGATCCGGGCTTTCGCCGCGCGAGGGCTCGTGGTCGGCCTGGCGGGCTCCGTCGTGGGCCTGCTTCCGGCGGTGTGGGCATCGGGACTTCTGCGCTCGTCGTTGCGCGGGATCGATGCGCCCGGGCCATGGCTGTTTGCCGCGTCCGGACTGGCCCTGGCGCTGGCGGCCGGCGCGGCTGGATGGGCGGCCGCTCGCCGGATTGCGCGGCTCCAGCCGGCAGCGGCTTTGCGAGTGCAATGACTTATCCGGCGGCGTGGGTATTGCGCCGCGTCACCGATTGGGCAGCGCCAGCAGTTCCCGGTAAACCTCCCAGGTTTCACGGACGGCCCTCTCCCACGTGAAAAGACGCGCCCGAGCCAGCCCCCGTTCGACTAACTCCCGCCGCAAGTCGTCGTTCTCAGCCAGGTTCCGTAGCGCCTGAGCCAGAGCTTGCGTGTCCTCGGGATTTACCAGCAGGGCCGCGTCCCCCGCCACCTCGGGGAGCGCCGACCGGTCGGAGGTCAGCACCGGCGCCCCTCCCGCCATGGCCTCCAGCACCGGCATGCCGAAGCCCTCGTCGAGCGAGGGGAAGGCGAAGATGGCCGCCCGCGCGTACCAGGCCGCCAGTTCGTCCGGATCGACGTAGCCCAGCACGGAGATGCGATCGCGCGCCGGACTGCTTTCGATGCGCGCGCGAATCTCATCCGCTCCATAGCCAAACGACCCGGCCAGCGCCAGCCTCCAGTCCGCGTTCAGGGTTTCGAACGCCTCGACCAGGCGCGCGACGTTCTTGCGCTTCTGGATGGCGCCGACGTTGAGCACGACCTTCTCCCGCGCCTGCCCCGCGCGGGGCGGATACGCCAGGGACCGTACTCCGTGGCGCACCACCCGCACCTTCGATGCCTGCACGCCCAGCAGCGCAACCACCTGACTCTTGGTGAACTCGGAAACCGCGATGATGGCGTCCGCCCGCGCCGCCGCGTCGCGCGCCTGGGTGGTGAAGCGGGCGCGGAAGTCGGGCATGGAATACTCGCCGGACATCACAAACAGGTCGTGGAAGGTCGCTACCGAGCGGCGCAAGGGCTGGCGCGGCAGCCGCTGGTTTAGGCCGTGAAATAGGCCGGCCGAGCGGGGCGCCAGCGGCCCGGCCAGCAGGCGCCGGCGTGCGTTCGGAGGCAGCGCGCCGGCCCACGAGCGCGCGTAGCGCTGCGGGCGGTACCAAAACTCGAAGCGCGCCTCCGGATGGACGGCGGCCAGCCCCAGCATGATCTCACGCGAGTACAGGCCCACTCCCGAAAGCCGATCGCCGATGCTATAGGTTGCGTCTAGCGCTATTTTCAATCCAGACCGTATTGTTTCATTTTCCGGTAGAGCGTGGTACGGCCTATTTTCAACAGGCGGGCCGCGCGGCCTCGCTCGTTGCCGGTAGCCGCCAGCGCCTCGCGAATGGCGCGTTCCTCGCTCTGGGGGATGGAGAACACGGGGGACCTGGGGGGAAGGTCGAATGTCTCGGCGGGCTGCTTCTCCGCGGCCCCGGAGAGGCGGTGCAGCGCGGAGGTTGCGGAGAGGCGATGGAATTCCGACACCGCGAGGTGGTTCTGCAACGCGGAAGGCATGTCGCACATCTGCAGAACGCCCTCCGAGTGCATGGCCGCCATGCGGTCGATGGCGTGCTTGAGTTCCCGCACGTTGCCCGGCCAATCGTAGGCGAAAAGCGCTTCGACCAGTTCCCGGTCCGGCCGGAAGGGCGGAAGCCCGGCGGCCTGGCCCAGTTCCAGGAAGCGGTCCATCAGCAGCGGGATATCCTCCTTGTGCTCGCGCAACGCCGGCAGATGGACGACGACCACCTGCAAGCGGTAGAACAGGTCCTGGCGGAAACGGCCGGCCGCCACCTCGGCTTTCAGATCGCGATGCGTGGCTGCGATGATGCGAAGATCCACCTTCCTCCATTGCAGCGCGCCAACCGGACGGAACTCGCGCTCCTGACTCAGGCGCAGCAGTTTGACCTGCATTTCGAGCGGCAGGTCGCCGATCTCGTCGAAGAAAGCCGTCCCGCCATCGGCCAGCTCCACCAAGCCCTTCTTGTTCTCTACCGCGCCGCTGAACGACCCCTTCACGTGCCCGAACAACTCGCTCTCCATGAGCGTTCCCACCAGGGAACCGCAATCGATGGGCACGAACTGGCCTCGCGGGTTGGCTTCGTGGATGGCGCGAGCCACCACCTCCTTGCCCGAGCCGCTCTCTCCCAGCAGCAGTACCGGCAGGCGATTGCGGGAGGCCTTTTCGATGAGCCGCTGGACCTCGCCGATCCGCGAGGAGCTGCCCACCAGAAAGTGGGGGCTGCCGGCGCCGGACGCATTCATGCGATGCGAAGCCTCATGAAAGAAACGGTCGGGAAATCAATTCTCTCTGAAAACAAATGGCTTATCCCTATCGGCCCAATCTGGGTTCAGTGCATCAGAATCAATTTGTACAACCGAGCCCGCAATATTCTCAAGAAAAACTTCGAGGCCGACGACGGCGCCAACCGCACGGCCTCGCGGAGGTCAATCGCCACAATACGCAGCAGCCTTCCCGCGGCATCCTGTCGATCGCTCAAACGGCCGTTCTTTTCGAGGAACTGCCCGATCGCGCAGGCAGGCCGAATTCCCCTTCCACCGGAACCTGAGTACCGCTTTCTTTGCCGGGAATCACTGGGAATCAGTAACTTACGAGCTGAGAACGGGAACTCAGTACCCGTTTCGGCAGGCGAATCAGACTGCCCGGATCGTTTGCCGCGGGCTGCTTGGGCCATTCACCCCCGCGCCCTTCGCACTCTCGGGCGCCCGCTCTCCGATCAAGTCGCCAACCACCTTGGAGAGTAACTGAGCCCGATACGGTTTTTCGACGATCGCCAGGGAATTCGAGCCGAGCCTCTCCAACTCGGCGAAAGCCCTGTCGCTCCAGTGACTGACCGGATGCCCGGACGTGAGGATGACCGGCAAGTTCGGAATCGCCGAGCGAAGAAGCAGAGCCACCTGCGTCCCTGAGCCTACCGCCAGCGTCACGACGGCCACCAGCAAATCGACCTGACGATCATGGGAAATGAAAAGGCCAAGCGCCTGCTCGGCGGTGGACGCCTCGATCAAACTGAAGCCTTTCAGTGCGCGGCGCAGAAATTCCGTGACAATCGGCTCGTCTTCCAGCACCAGAACCGTCTTCATCGCGACACTCCCGCGAAACGACGCTTCAATTCAGCGCTGGAAAAAGCCCAGCCAGCGTTGTCCTACCCGTTTGCCGAACTGCGCAGCCGGTCGACGTATTGCCTGAGCGAACCATCGCCCGGTTCCTTGGCCCTTTTGGTTGCCGTCAGTGCCTCCGGCTCTGATTTGGTTGCCCGTGCGCCGCGCCGATGAAATCCCTCTAAGGAAAGGATGGCGCGTTCGATCTGTCTCCGCTCCCAGCGGAGCTCCGCAAGGATAGGCGTCACATCCATGGGTTCCCCTTTGGCGGCCCTTTTCGCCCGACGACAAATGTTGCCAGCCGGCCGCCACTATCGCAAGACACTACCATCTTGGGCGCGTCTCCGTCTGTCCAGAATTGACCACGCTGAGCCGAAAACGCCCTTGCCGATGCAGTGCAGTGTATGACGCAGTACAGTTGTGCGACACCTGTGGTACCGTGCCGTATCACCGTGCGGCAATCACTTGAAAGCTCCGTTCGAATGGGTTATATTCTGTGGCTGGAAGGAGGTCGGAAAGGTGCGAGCGAAGAAGCCCAAGTCCTTCGATGCAAAGGTCTTTCTGACAAGAGCCAACGGCGGAAGCACTAGCGTCGCCTACCGCGCCAAGGACCGCATTTTCGCTCAAGGCGATGCAGCCAACGACATTTTCTATGTCAGAGAAGGAAAGGTCAAGCTCACCGTTGTCTCCAAGCAGGGGAAGGAAGCCGTCGTCGCCATTTTGAAGGAGGGCGACTTTTTTGGAGAAGGGTGCCTGGCGGGACAACAGGTACGCATGGCGACCGCCACTGCGCTTTCGGCGTGTACGGTCATGAAGCTGGAGCGGACGGCCGTGGTAAGGCTCATTCACGAAGAACCGTCGTTTGCGGAACTGTTCGTAGGCCATCTTCTTTCCCGGAACATCAAGATCGAGGAAGATCTGGTCGACCAGTTGTTCAACTCCAGTGAAAGGAGGCTGGCGCGAGTTCTTTTGCTGCTGGCGAACTTCGGGAAGGAAGGCAAACCGGAGTTGATTATCCCGAAGATCAGTCAGGAGACGCTGGCTGCCATCGTTGGCACGACACGACCGAGAATCAGCTTCTTCATGAACCGATTCCGCAAGCTCGGATTCATCGACTACAACGGCGGTCTGAAGATCCACAGTTCCTTGCTGAATGTGGTTCTGCACGACTGACCACCGGCGCGAGTTCTTGGACCGTGTGATGGAGTGCCCGCGTGAGGGAACCGCTCCCTCGCGTTCGCGCCTCCGATCGGGGCTTTGAGCGCCATCGAAAGGTACTGTAATAGAACCGAATCAAGCGGTCAAAGCGCTGGTCGCGCTCCCGGCGATCCGAATTCGCTCATTGATCGATTCGTACGACGAAGCCGGCGGTTGTGGCGGAAGAATCTCCACGGATCCGCGCCGCCAGGGCCGTGGCGCCGTCTTCGGTGCTTTCGGAGCCCACCAAAACCCGCCACAGGTCCGGGTTGCCGGAACGCTGGACGAGGCGCGCCGTTCCGTAGCGCGCGGCCATCTGGGCGCGCAGCCGCTCCGCATTCGAACGCTCGGCGAAAGCGCCTACCTGGACGGCGAAGAGCGCTGGCTCGGCCGTTCCCGGCGGCCGGATCACCTCCAGGCGGACGCGCGCAGTCCCGGGGCCAATCATGTCGATCGCCCTGGCGGCGGCGTGAGAGAGGTCTATGATGCGTTCGCGGACGAACGGGCCGCGGTCGATGATGCGCACCTCCACGCTTTTTTGATTTGTCAGGTTCAGCACCCGCACCCAGGTATCGAACGGCAGTGTGCGGTGGGCCGCGACCATGGTCTCCATGTCGTAGATCTCGCCGTTCGCGGCCGGCCGGCCATGATAGGGATGCCCGTACCAACTGGCCACGCCGGTCTCCGTGTAGCCGGGACGGGGAACCACCGAGGGCGCCGGCAGGCGGGCGTGTTTCTTGTGCGCGCAGCCGGAGGCGACCAAGGCGGCCAGGGCCGCCGCCAGCAAGCTGGCCCGTAAGGTTCGCGGCATTGCCTCGATTATGCCATGCGGCTCGCCGGGATGAGCCGCGAAGGTAAGAGAGCGGTAGAATTGGGTTCGGTCCGCGAACTACTCATACCGGTAACCGCTCTCTTGCTCTCGCGGCTCCGAATCGGCGCATTTGCGTCGTACCTCCGACCCATGAAAAACGTCGTCGCCGGCACGGCCGGGCATATCGATCACGGCAAGACCGCGCTGGTCAAGGCGCTGACGGGCATCGATACGGATCGCCTGGAGGAAGAGAAGCGCCGCGGCATTACCATCGACCTGGGGTTCGCCCATCTGCAACTGACGCCTTCGCTGCGCCTGGCCTTCGTGGACGTGCCGGGGCACGAGCGCTTCGTCAAGAACATGCTGGCCGGCGCGGGCGGCATCGACTTGGCGCTGTTGGCCATCGACGCGGCCGAATCGGTGAAGCCGCAGACGCGCGAGCATTTCGAGATCTGCCGCCTGCTGGGCGTGTCGCGCGGCCTGATCGCCCTGACCAAAGTCGACTTGTTGGACGCCGGCCGCCTCGCGCTCACGCGCATGGAGGTGGAAGAACTGGTGGCCGGTTCGTTCCTGGAGGGCGCGCCGGTCGTGCCGGTGAGCGCGGTCACCGGCGCCGGCCTCGACGAGCTGCGCCGTGAGCTGGCGCGCGTGGCCGAGTCCGTCCCGGAGCGGAACCCCGAGGGCTGGTTCCGCCTCCCCATCGACCGGGTCTTCTCTGTAAAAGGCGCCGGCGCCGTGGTCACGGGCACGCTGATTTCCGGAACGGTCTCCAGGGAACAGGAGGTGGAGGTTCTTCCCGGAGGCCGCCGCCTGCGCGTCCGGGGAGTGGAAGTGCACGGTTCCAAGGCGGAGCGCGCCGCCGCCGGGCAACGGACGGCGTTGAACCTGGCGGATGTCGAGGTCCACGAACTGTCCCGCGGCGACGTGCTTTCCGAGCCGGGCCGGTTCGGCGCGGCAGGCCAGATCAATTGCCGGCTGGATCTGCTGCCTTCGGCCAAGCCGCTCAAGCACCGCGCGCCGGTGCACTTTCACTCGGGGACGGCGGAGATCGAGGCGGAGGTGCGGCTGCTCGACGGGGCCGGCGGTCCGCCGGCCCCGACGCTCCAACCCGGCGCCAGCGCGTGGGTCCGCATCATTC
>Ga0187884_10004352_pt1 | contig 10456 bp, 7 predicted proteins | sample June2016WEW_20_4_FD_132983 | JGI IMG/M metagenome (GOLD analysis project Ga0187884, IMG submission 132983) | Peatland microbial communities from SPRUCE experiment site at the Marcell Experimental Forest, Minnesota, USA - June2016WEW_20_40 | ecosystem: Environmental > Terrestrial > Soil >...
AAAGAAATCTGCGTCTGGATATGACCCTTTGGCCCCTGAGCGTATCCGTCAGATCATCGCGGAACTTGATCGGCTCTATCCCGGAGCGACCTGCGCTCTCACCCATCGGAGCGCATGGGAATTGCTGGTGGCGACGATTCTTTCCGCCCAGTGTACCGACGCGCGGGTGAACATGGTCACGCCTGGACTATTTAAGAAGTATCCGACCGTCCAGGATTTCGCGGCGCTTGAGCCGGAACAGTTGGAGCCGGATATCCGCTCGACTGGCTTCTTCCGCAACAAGGCGAAGTCGGTGGTAGGCGCGGCGCGAAAGATAGTCGCGGACTTTGGCGGGAAGGTTCCGCAAACGATGGAGGAGCTCCTGACCCTCCCCGGAGTGGCTCGCAAAACAGCGAACGTCGTGCTCGGAACGTGGTTCAAGAAAAACGAAGGGATCGTCGTGGATACGCACGTAACGCGAATCTCACGCCGTCTGGAGCTGACGAAGCAAGAAGACCCGAAAAAAATTGAACAGGATCTGATGCGGATCATTCCTCGCCAGCGCTGGACGGACTTTTCTCACGAGGTGATCTTGCACGGGCGGAAGCTCTGCGTGGCACGTGGTCCGAAGTGCGCCGATTGCGGGCTGGAAAAGCTGTGTCACGCGGCGGATAAGACCTGGTCTACGGTGGAAATCCATCCGGGAGCGCGGCCTTAGCTGCCGGTGTACGACAGTTCGACGACGGTGCAATCGTCGTTGAGCGGCGTGCCTCCGCAAAAATCGGCGACTGCCGCAAATACGTCCTCCATTGACCTACTCTTCCCTGCCACATGTTCGAGGCGTTCGCTGTCAAACATATCTCCGCGGGCGTTCTCGGCTTCGGTGACGCCATCGGTCACCAGGATAAGTCGATCCCCCGGCCTCAACTGGCAGCGGTCGCTCGAGTAAGTCGCTTCCGCCAGCAGGCCTACGGGCAGGTTGCCGTGGGATGGCCGCAGCACTTCGTTGCCACAGATCCACACCGGCGGAATGTGTCCGCAGTTGACGTATTCGAGGTCCCCATCGCTGCGCAGGCGCGTAATGATCATGGTCGCGTATTTCTCACCGATGTGTTTGTAGGTGAAGAAGCGATTGACGGCGTCTACGATCTCCACCAGTGGCATGCCGGAAATAAGTTGAGAGTAGACCATGCCCTGGAGAATGGAAGCCAGCAGAGCGGCCGAGACTCCCTTACCGCTGACGTCGGCGAGGACAACGGCCAAGCCTTGAGGTGTGTTCACGGCTTCGAAGAAATCGCCTCCGATTTCCTTACAGGACATATTGCGTCCGTTGACCCGCGCAAAAGGAACTTCGGGGAGCGTCACCGCCAGCAGGCGCTGCTGAATGGTGGCCGCGATCGAGAGTTCCTGCTGGTAACGCCGTCCGGCTTCTTCGGCCTGCACCAAACGCGCATTCTCGATCAACTGGGCCGCTTCCATCGCGATCGCCCGCAGAACATCTTTGCTGACGCTGGTGATATCGCGGGAAGCGAAGCGCGAATCGACGTAAAGGGCGCCCATCACCTCTCCGCCGGCGGGTTGCTCGCCGCGGCTGGCTTGCACCAGCGGCTTGCGCAACGGCATGCAGATCACGGTTCGCAGATCGAAGGCGACGATGCTCTTCCTCTCCTTTACATCGAGCTCCTTACTGGTGTCTGTGACCAGGTACTCGGAGTTCGAGGTCAACGCGCCGTCGAGCACCGATCTGGAAATGGTCTTGTCGTCGAGCAGCGGCTCGCCGTTCGAGTTGCGTCCGGCGGCGAGCGTCAGGCTCCCGTCGGCATCCCGAAGGAAGATATACCCGCGTTCGGCGCGTGTCAGTTTGAGCGTGGCCTCGAGCAGCGTGACCAGGATTTCATCGAGCACGCCGATCGTGTTCAGCTTGCGCGCCGCTTCCATGAACAGCGTGAGTTTCTCCAGGTCGCTAGCCTCCGGCGCAATCTGGATGACCGAGATCTGGCTCAGAAACTCCCGCGCCGTGTTCGAGGTTGTCTGCAGCGGATGGAAAATCAGATAAGCAATATCGCGCGCGCCAAACTCCAGGCGGTCGTTGCGCTGCAGTTTGCGGCGGTCCACCTTCTCGCCGTTGACGAAAGTACCGTGTTTACTGCCCAGATCGACGACAAAAAATTCGCCGTTTTCTGAAACGATCGTGGCATGCTCGCGCGACACGCGCGGGTCCGCGATCACCAGATCGCGATCCACCTTGCGGCCCACGGTGTAGGGGGTGTGATTCAGCGACAGCGTCTGCTGATCATTCCCCTGCACGAAGATCGCGATGGGAAAGATGCTCGATATACCCGAAATACCCGAATGCGTAACCGACATGTACCCTGAACTCTCCTGCGGCCATCATGCTAGCAGACTGACACGCGCCCCCAAGCATTCTACGACGCGTCCGGCCTTGGCGGTGCAGCAAAAGTCATCTGATAGCAATGGACCAGCATTAGGGCAGCCACGGCCAGAGGGGTCTGGAGCGCTGTCCAGAAAGGGATTGCCCAGGCTCGCTCGACCGTCTCCTGCGGCAAGATAAAGGAAAGCCCGGCCAGCGCAATACATGATATCCACGGCCAACAGATCAGGCCAATTGTGATCACGCACAGGGCACGGCTGGCGACGCTTCTCTGCCAAATCGTCCGGCGCTCCTTGAGCATGATCAGCAACGCCGGGATCAGAAGCACCTGATTGTAGGGGCCGTGTGTGGGCACGAGGAGGACAGTGGTGGCCAGCACGAGGCCCAGGATGAACTTAAAAGCGTTGGTATTCACCGCCTGCCGGCGCTCTCTCCAGCAAGCGCCTATCAGGACCGCGAACGCCGCCAGTTCGAGAACCCAACTCCAGGGAGCGCCAATCAGTTCGTCCATTACCGACATTTCCCCCGTGTAGCTCCGGTATTCGTGAAGCGCCTGCCAGAAACGGGGAATCCAGTGCGGGAGGTACCACTCCGCGGCAGCGCACAGGATGGCCATGGAGAGTAGGAATGACGCCGCCCAGCGATAGCGGCGGCGCCAGTCGGCCAGGGTCCAGATCATCAACCAGAACAACAACAGGCAGACAAGTTGCGGCTTGATGGTGGCCAAAGCCAGCACAATGCCGGCGGCAATGGGGCGCTCCGACACGAGGAGCGCCAGCGCAATCGCCAGCAGGGCAGCCACTACAAGCGTCATTTGCTGGAGCTTAAGGCCCTGCATGACGGGCAGGCTGCCGACGGTGAATACGACCAGGCTCGCCTGTGCCCACAGCGGCACGGACCAGCGCAGCACCCGCAGCCACAGCGGAATGATGGCAAAGGTGAGCCCGAGCAAGACCCAGGAGAATCCCTTTCGCACGATCTCAAACGAAAGGTGAATGGTGGGCGCAAGGTAGAAGACGACGTAGATCGGATAATAGAATCCCTGCTGGTAATTTTGATCTCCGGGTCGGTCCGGATCGAGCGTGCGACCGTAGTATCCGGCTTGAATTTCGCGCGTGACGTCGGCGCTATAAGGATCTCGCCCATGGAGGAGCAGTTCCCTCGCGCCCAGCCAGCGCGGATAGAGGTCGGAAAGATTTCCGCGCGGCGTGCCATGCACGGCGGAGTCGGCGATCTGGTGCGGAATCAGCACCCGGTTGGCGTAAGTCCACGTGCCGGCGGCACAGAGGATCGCAAGCAACGACCACTGCCAAGAACGAAGCTGGAGCAAGGGCGAAGCCAGGACGGCGCTCCTCTTCATCTTCATCCTAATCCTAGCCCGCCCGGCCCCGGTGGCCTTGTCGCTGTGCCCAGCCTCGCGCCCGCGTCGCGCAGCCTGCGTGCCCAAGCGAGACCCAGCGCCAGCACAGGCAGTGTCATTAGGCATTCGGCCTTCAGTTGCACTTTAGCAAACCAGAACACGGGCGTGAGAAACAGCACCAGAAATCCGGCGGCTTCGAGATATCGAGTAACCCGATCTGCTTTGAAAGCTTCTGCAACTCGGGCATGCATCGCGAGCAGGGGGACGATGAGCAATAGCAGATCATATTCATAGGCGTAATAACTGGTGATGATCGCGACAATGATCGCCAGCCCAAAACCCTCGGCCAGAAAATGGTGTCCCGCTTTTCGCCAAATGAGCCCGGTGTACACAGTGGCTCCGAGCGCCACTGGCGCCAGCGTCCAATGGATAGGCCCGGGATACGGTAAGCGCCCGATGAACAAAGTAAGCAGCCCACGGAGATTCATCTGATTCTCTGGCGTAATCACTCCAACGCCCATTGCCCGATTCAAAGCCAACAAATATCCGGGGTACTTTAACAAGCCTCTCCAACCAACGATGACCGCGGAAATAGCAAGGACGGCGAAGGCGGACATGGCAAAGCCGGGTAGCACTCGTTTGCGACCGGCGATCCACAGCGCAATGACGAAAGGTATCACCAGCTGGAACTGGAAGAGCGCCAAGCCGAGAGTGATGCCGGCGCTCACATCCCTGTCAGTTGCTAGTTGCCAATAGGAAATCGCGAACAGGAAGGCCAGCAGCGGCGCATCCTGGCCCAGGAGCAGATCCATGAACTCCGGAAATGTGCCGAGAATGAGGATACCCACTGCCCAGAGCGGGACTTGTTGCTTCCATGATCCGCCATTGACCACGACGAAGGGAATGGCCGCGAGGAGCGAAAGTTTGAGCGCCGTCCAGAGGAGCAGGGCTGGAACGTACGGCCACCTGGCGAATGCGGAAAAAAGTAAGGCTTCGAACGGAGGCCGAATGTAAGGCAAAGGGCCTTGGCGTATCTCCACTTCGGAAGCAAATTCCTGCTGCACCTTCCACTGTGCTTTGTAATTGTAGAGTTCGGCCCCGAGTCCCCTGCGAACCAGAGTGCCAGCGGTATAAAACGACGCAAAATCGCCGTAGCCCTGCCCGATATGAACTCGCGTATTCCATAGCATGACGCCGTTGCCAACTACCATCCAGAGGAGGGCTATGGCCAGCAACCAACTGCGCAGTTTTCGTGGGTCGCGCATGGCTCGAATGGAATGCCTATTCTATCCACATTCTGTTCTGTTTATGCGCCCCTCCTTAAGCGGACGCTACCCAGGACCGCGCGCATTCTATAATCGCGACGCAACATAATCGCGAAGAGCATGCCACGAATCCTCCAAACGCTGCGCAGCACACAAATCGCGTTCGCGGGCATCCTCCTCTTCGGCTTGCTGGCGATGACGGCGCGCAACGCCACCGATCCCGATCTGTGGTGGCACCTGCGCACCGGGCAGTGGATCGTGGAGACCGGCCACGTTCCTCACTCCGACCCTTTTTCCTTCACTCGCACCGGGCATGCCTGGGTGTCACATGAGTGGTTGTCGGAGGTCGTATTTTACGAACTCTGGAAACACGGTGGCGATGCCGCACTGATCGTATTCTCGGCGATCACTACGACTGCCGGATTCATGCTGCTCTATCTGCGCTGTCTTTCCTGTGGGGGGAAGGAGCATTGGGTAGCCGCCGCGACGGCCTTCGGTGCGCTGGCTTCGGCTCCTTCGTGGGGTGTGCGGCCGCAGATGTTTACCTTTATTCTTGCCAGCCTTCTTCTATGGCTCCTCGAAGGTGGCACAGAACTTGAGGGTGGCACAGAAAAAGGTCGCCCCCGGCTGCTGTTTTGGATACCACCGCTGTTTCTCCTATGGCTGAATCTGCACGCCGGATTCGCGCTCGGCCCCGCACTGTTGTTTGCGTATGGTGTCGGCCTGCTTTTGGAGACGGCAGTCGGCAACACGCCTTGGCAGGAAGCACGCCCGATCCTCTTGCGCGTGCTGCTGCTTCTGCTGGTTTGTTTGGCGCTCGTGCCTCTCAACCCCAGTGGCGCCGAACTCTATCGTTATCCGTTCGACACTTTACGCTCGCCCGGGATGCGGTCATTCATTGGCGAGTGGCGCTCACCGAATTTTCATGAATGGCTCTATCGTCCATTCTTGCTGGTCTGGCTGCTCGTTCTGACCGCACTCGCCAGTTCCCGCTGGCGGCCCAAGGGACGTGTGATCGTACCCCTGCTCCTTACCTCTTTCGCCGCTCTGGACGCCGTCCGCCACATACCAATTTTCGTTTTGGTGGCGACGCCGGTGATCGCTGCGGCTCTCCCGGTCACTAGAGGCGATCGCAGCGAAAGTCCCCGCGTCTCGAAAAGCGCGAGACATGGGGTACCCGACTTCTCGCGACTACGGCCACTTTTCAACGGGCTTGTTGTCATTCTGATCGCTGTGTTTGCATTGGTGAAGTGGGTCAGTCTTGCCCGCAACCAGGATGCCTGCGAGGCGGAGCAGTTTCCTCAAAGAGCTGTCGCGTTCTTGCGTTCCGGCGACTATCCTCGGAGAATTTTCGTTTACTATGACTGGGGAGGCTATGCGATCTGGAAGCTCTATCCTGAATATCGCGTATTCGTAGACGGCCGCGCGGACCTGTATGGCGACGCCCTCCTGCGCCAGTTTAAGACCGCGGTGCAGCTCCGGACTGGCTGGCGAGACGTTCTTGATAGCTGGAAGGTGGAGGCTATACTTGTGCCCCCTACCTGCGCGCTGGCTCAAGCCCTCCTTCTGGACAGCAATTGGTATGCTGCATTCAGCGACTCTAAGGCAATCATCCTGCTCCGGAGGCACCCCGCCGTAGAAAATACTGAAATTTTCCAGAAATCCATCGCCAGAGGGGCAAGAAAGTGCAAAAATGTTTCCCAGAGTTATCCCGAATCTGCGAAACTAGGACGCATACAGGAAATGCTTCCTCATCCCATATTATGAGTTTCTGGCGTGAAGCTCGAAGGAGTCCCGAATGACAGATTTAGCTAAGCTCTTGTGGCGCAATGACGAAGGGCAGGACATCGCAGAATACGCCGTGATGCTGGCCGTAATTCTGGTGATCGTAATCGGCACTGTCCGTCTGATCGGCGGCAACGCGAACAACGTGTTCTCACAGGTAGCCAGCTCAGTCGGCAACCAGTAGGGGAGAGCCCGCGCGCAGGAAGTACGTGACACGCGGAGATTCAGTCCGCCGTGGCGATGAATGAGTACGGAGTTGTCTCCAAAGGAGAGGAATGAACCGAAGCCGTTTATTGATGATCGGAGGCTTGGCGCTGGCCGTCGGCCTGCTCGTCAGCTTTACCGTCTATAACCGGCTGCGGGGCTTCGCGGGCTCAAACAGCTACGAGCGCGGTGTGCCGGTCGTGGTGGCCGCCGACGATGTTCAGGTCGGGGTCAAGTTGGAAGCTCACGATGTCCGCGTGATCACTCTCCCGGAATCGGCGGTCCCTCCCGGCGCGTTCTCCGGAACATCGAAGGTCCTGGGCCGCGGCGCAGTTCTGCCGATAAGCAAAGGCGAATTTATTCTGCCGAGCAAGCTGGCGGCGCTGAACGCTGGAGCCGGCCTGCCCTCGATGATCCCGCCGGGAATGCGCGCGGTTTCCGTGCGTGTCAACGATGTGGTTTCGGTGGCGGGCTTCGTGCAACCGGGCACGCGGGTGGATGTGCTGGCCACCGGTCAAGGCGGCGGCAATGACCGCCAGACTACTACCGTCCTCGAAAACGTCGCGGTCATTGCCGTGGGCAAGAGCCTGGACCGAAATGCTTCCGGAGAGGCGCAAACCGCCCCGGTGATTACGCTTCTGGTTTCTCCGGACGATGCGCAGAAGCTGGCGCTGGTTTCGCAGGAAGGACGGATTCAGCTGTCTTTGCGCAATCCGCTGGACACAAAAAAGGGAGGCATCGGCGCGACCCGGACAAGTTCGGTGTACCTGGGCGATAAACCGGTGGCAACCGAGCCAAAACCCAAAGCCCACAAAGCGGTAGCGAAAGTTTCGGCGCTGCCTCCGACTGCGCCTTACCAAGTAGAAATGATCCGTGGCAACAAAAGGGAAGAAGACAAGTTTGGGCCGCCAACACCGCAGTAGTTCGTGTACGCTCATTGCCTCGATGGATCTGCCCTCGATGGATTTGCTCGTGCATCCTCGCAGAGGTGCGAATTCATGAAAGCTTTTATGCTGGTCGCAGCCGCTTTACTTCTTAGTGCGACAACCGTGTTCGCGCGCACCGTGTCTCCCGACGGTAATCCACCAGCCGCTCCGGCAACGGCTTCTTCTCAGAACGCTTCTTCTCAGAATCAGGACAATGCGCCCGCCGCGCAACCCTCCACCATCACATCCGCATCCAGCCAGAGCGTTACTGCGGGTGCAGCTCCGCTGCGCGTGATGGTCGGTAAATCCCTCCTGATTAACACTACCGAAAGACTGAAGCGTGTCTCGGTAACCGACCCCTCGGTAGCGGATGCCTTGGTCGTCACTCCAACGCAAGTCCTGGTCAATGGACTCGCTTCGGGCGAGGTTTCACTGCTGATCTGGGACGAATTGGAGCGCTCTCGCAGCTTCGATCTTCGGGTGGATGTCGATATCACCGCGGCTTCGGAAGAAATGCATCGCCTTTTCCCGAATGAGCAGATCGATCTGACGCCTTCGCGTTCCGCGATTGTTCTCTCCGGTCATGTAACCACCGAGGACGTCGCCAAGCACGCTGGCTCGCTGGCCTCGGCGTATTCGAAGAACGTCGTGAACGTGCTGACGTTCGGCCCGGTCGGGGCAGAGGAAGTACTGCTGGAAGTCAAGTTTGCGGAAGTGGATCGCTCGGCTTTGACCCAAATGGGCTTCAATCTGCTTTCGACCGGCGCGGGAAACACCCTCGGTAGCACGACCACCGGCCAGTTCGGCGGAGTCACCGGCATCGGGAACATCACCGATACCGGATCGAACAGCCCATTTCCCGCTACCGCGACGGTATCGAACGCACTCAACATGTTTTTCTTTAACCCTCAGGTCCACCTCGGCGCAGTGATCGAAGCCCTTAAGACACAAAATCTTTTGCAGATTCTGGCCGAGCCCAACCTGGTCGCGATCAATGGCAAGGAAGCCAGTTTTTTGGCAGGCGGAGAATTTCCCTTTCCGGTCGCGCAGCAAAACGCCAGCGGAATCGCCACCGTCACGATTCAGTTTCGCGAATTTGGCGTGCGGTTGAAGTTCACCCCCGTGATTCAGCCGAACGGCAACATCCACCTGCACGTGATTCCCGAGGTAAGTACGCTGGACTTCGCGGACGCGGTCACGGTTGCCGGGACCACCATACCCGCCATCAGCACGCGCAAGGCGGATACGGAATTCGAACTGCAAGATGGCCAGAGCTTCGTCATCGCCGGTTTGATGGATAACCGGGTCACCAATGTTGGCAACAAGATTCCGGGACTCGGCGATATCCCGATCCTCGGCAATTTCTTCAAGAGCAAGAGCAACCAGAAGAGCAATTCAGAATTGATGGTTTTGTGCACGGTGCGCCGGATTTCACCCAGTGTCGAGGCGCCGAAGGGTCCGATGATGCCGGTGCCGAACCTGGATCAGGGCAAGTTCGATGGCAAGAAGCCCGGGGGCAGCAAGTAAAATCGGGTGATCGGATCATCGGGTGATCGGGCCATCTGAAAACCGATCACCCGATGGCCCGATGGTGAGATGACCCGATCAGGGGTGGAAAACGAGTCATGCCGGAATTGTCAGTAGCCGTATTCGCCACGGACCATGATCAGCGCGCGGTACTTCAGGTTCTGGTGGATGGCACCAGGGTAGCCCGCACCGTGTGCAGTAACCCGACCATGCCTCTGGCCGCCAACGACCCGGTCATCCGCAGAACTCAAACCTTTGCGCCTGACGTGGTTCTGGTGGATATCGCCGCCGACGGCGTCACCTCGGCGCTGCGGGCCGTGGAGTTGCTGCACCAGGAACTTCCTGATTCCGCCGTGTTCGCCGTCGGCCCTATGACTCAACCCCAGTTGATTGTCAGTGCCATGCGGGCGGGTGTGCGCGAATACATCGAGCGCCCCACCACCACGACCGATCTGCTGGAAGCCTTCGTCCGCCTGACGGCAACTCGCCGCAAGCCCGGACGCGAAAATTCCCGGGGAAAGGTGTTCACGATCGTGAACGCCAAAGGCGGCAGTGGCGGCACTACCGTCGCCGTCAATCTGGCTCTTGCCTTGCAGTCGGTTCATCACAGCACGGCGCTGGTGGACTTGGCGCCCCTGGGTCACTGCGCCTTGCATCTCAATCTCAAGCCAACATTCACCGTCACGGACGCCGTCACGAACCTGCACCGCTTGGACTCATCCCTTCTCGAAAGCTTCATGATGCGTCACGATCGCGGCTTGCAGGTGCTGGCGGGCGCTTCGACTCCTACGGTCATCGAGCCCTCCGCGTCCGACTTCGCCCGCCTGTTTGACACCATGGTCGGCCTGTTTCACTACATCGTCGTTGATGCTTCCTCCCGGCTCGACAGCGCCACTCGCCTGGTCAGCAACCTGTCGGAGAAAATTCTGCTCATCGCTCACGCCGATGTCGCTTCCCTGTGGAGTGCCGGAAGAGTAGCTCAGTATCTCGGCGAGAGCGGCTCACGGGACCGTTTTGC
>Ga0187884_10004353_pt1 | contig 10454 bp, 8 predicted proteins | sample June2016WEW_20_4_FD_132983 | JGI IMG/M metagenome (GOLD analysis project Ga0187884, IMG submission 132983) | Peatland microbial communities from SPRUCE experiment site at the Marcell Experimental Forest, Minnesota, USA - June2016WEW_20_40 | ecosystem: Environmental > Terrestrial > Soil >...
GGCATGAGGGTCAGCGAAAAAGACGAAATCATGGGCCTCGATTTGACGCAGCATAATGAGAACGCATATACTCTCTTAGAATAGGAGGCCAACGATGAAAGTAATCATTGCGGTGATAAAACCGGACAGGCTCGAGGCGGTGAAGCAGGAGCTCTACAAGGTGGACGTGAACCTCATCACCGTGAGCGAGGTACTCGGGCATGGGCGTCAAATGGGCGTCACCGAGGTCTATCGCGGCGTCAAGGAGATGGGGAACCTGTTAAGAAAAATTCAGCTCTTCATTGCCGTGAATGACACCTTTGTCGAACCGACGATCAAGGCCATTATCAAAGGCGGGAAGACGGGCGAGATCGGCGATGGCAAGATATTTGTGCTGCCCCTGGAGGAATGCGTCCGCATAAGGACGGAAGAGCGGGGCGGGACAGCCATCGGTTAACGCCGCGGCGCGACCGTCCGCTCCTTTCGCCGGGTGCGGTTACCAATGGATGAGATTTCTTACTTGTATGCGGCGTAAAGTGTATGACGCACGGGGGTTTATATCCTTATCTCAAGGATGCCCGGCGTTCCAGGGCTTTAGCCAAAACGGTTGAAAGCCTTCTGCACATGAGGTTTGCGAATGACAGGCACGGACAGCAAGAACAGGCTGAGGTTGGCCAGGATCGCCGGCGACAGCGTCCTCAATGAGCGAATTCTCCCGAAAGAGAGGCTCACTAGCGAGCTTGTGGGCGTAATCGCGGGCCAGATGAGAAGCATAGTCGGGGAGATGGAAGCGGAATGGGAATCGAACCCCGCCTCGGACGAGCTGCGAGGGGGGTTCGACCTGCTGCGCCGTTACCTCGATTGCCTGAAAAAATACCGAAAAGAGAGTACATAAAAACAAGGAGGAAAGTGATGGAGAAGAAAACCGGCACGAAAGCGAGCGGCAAATCATTCCGCTGGACTGGAGCGGTCACGGACAAAGACGTCCAGAATGTGGCGAAGCTTATCAAGCAGAACAATATCCAGGTCGCGGACCTGAAATTCTGCGACCTGCCCGGCCTCTGGCAGCACTTTTCGATCCCGGCGTCCGAGCTGGTCGAAATTGAAAACCTTGCAACGAGCATATGGGAGGACGGCATAGGTTTCGACGGTTCTTCAATCAGGGGGTTTCAGAAGATCGACGAGTCCGACATGGTCCTCCTGCCCGACCCCGGAAGCGCAGTGGTCGATCCCGTCTGCACCGTGCCTACCTTAAGCGTCATTTGCGACATTTATGACCCCGTCACAAAGAAGCCTTATACCCGCGATCCCCGGTACATCGGCAAGAAGGCGGAGGCATTCCTGAAGACGACCGGCTTTGCCGACGAGAGCGCCTACGGCCCGGAACAGGAGTTTTTCATCTTCGACAATATCCGCTTCGATCAGACCGTCAACAGCGGCTACTATTTTATCGACTCCGTCGAGGGGGCCTGGAACTCGGGCCGCGACGAGAAACCGAACCTGGGCTACAAGCCCCGCTATAAGGAAGGCTACTTCCCGGTCCCGCCCACCGATTCCCTCCAGGACCTGAGGAGCGAGATCCTTCTCATCATGATAAAGGCAGGGATGAAGATGGAGGTGCAGCACCACGAGGTGGGTACGGCGGGCCAGTGCGAGATGGACATGAAGTATGCGCCGCTCGTCCAGATGGCGGACCAGTGCATGTTGTACAAGTACATCGTCAAAAACGTTGTCAAAAAGCATAACATGGTCGCCACGTTCATGCCGAAGCCCCTCTTCGGCGACAACGGCTCGGGCATGCACACCCATATATCCCTCTGGAACAAAGGGACAAACATCTTCTACGATCCCAAAGGGTACGCCGGCATCAGCCAGTTGGCCAAGTACGCCATAGGCGGCCTGCTGAAACACGCGCCGGCGCTGCTCGCTTTCGCGGCACCCACGACCAACTCCTACAAGAGGCTGGTGCCGGGCTACGAGGCGCCCGTCAACCTCGTCTATTCGGCGCGAAACCGCTCCGCAGCGGTCAGGATACCCATGTACTCGGATAATCCCAAGGCCAAGAGGCTCGAGTTCAGGCCGCCCGACTGCGCCTGCAACCCCTACCTGTCCTTCCCCGCGATCCTGATGGCCTGCATTGACGGCATCGTCAAGAAGATCGACCCGGGCAATCCGACCGATGTGAACACCTACCACATGGCGCCGGAAGAATTCGCCAAGATACCGACCGTTCCCGGCTCCCTTGCCGAGTCCATCGATGCCCTGGAGAAGGACAACGAATTCCTGCTCCGCGGCAATGTCTTTACCAAGGATGTGATCGAGATGTGGATCGACTATAAGAGGGAAAACGAGATCGATCCGATCCGGCTCCGGCCGCACCCTTACGAATTCTACCTCTACTTCGACCTGTAGGAAGGGATAAGGGGCCGTGAATGGAATCATACATGAGGGTGACGAAAACGGCGGGGCCGTCCGTAAAGGCCGAGAAAGACGGCCCGCGCAGCGCTGCGCCTTCCTGAGACAGAGGAGATTGTCCGCTCAGGCGGCGTGAAGGATGACCTGTCAACCGTTATTGACAAGAGCCCGGATCTGGTAGTACACTGACGACGGCACAGAGGGGTGTCAAAAAGACAAGGACGTCCGCTCCGGACGTCCTTTTTTCGTGGGTGGGAATATTTATGGAGGCCAACCGGCACAGCACCAACACCACAATCTTTTTCTGTCAACAGCTCGACCCCGATCAAGACACGAACAGGCGGCTCCTCGAAAAGGAGCTGGGCCGGAAGATCCGCTTTTTCCCTCTGCCCTGCAGCGGCAGGATAGACGTGCTCCATCTGCTGAAGGCACTCGAGACAGGCGCAGAAAAGGTCTACCTTATTACCTGTCCCGAAGGCGCCTGCAGGTACAGGCAGGGCAACGTGCGGGCAGGGAAGCGGCTCGAATACGCGAAAAGCTTGATCCAGGAGATAGAAATGGCGGCCGGATGCCTGGAGATTGTCCGTGCCCCCGGCACGCTCCCGCTCTCGATAGGCGGTCTCGTCCGGAACCTCCTCGGTCTGGCTCCGGCGACAGACCCTGTCCGGGCAGGGAAGACCGGCAATGGCGCCGGGTGAGCGCGCGCGACCGGCGTCTCTTCCTTTTTATGAGGGGGTGGCTCCATGAGCTTGCTCATGGAGGGGGCGACCGGGTACCCGCTTGCGGGTGTCCCGATAATTGCAAAGGAGTGACGCATGATAACCGCTGAAAGAAAACCCTTCCCTGAGATAAAGGCGAGCATCAAGCCCTACGAAAAGATCCTGATGGTGGGATGCGGCACGTGCGTGGCCGAATGCGCGGCGGGAGGCGAGAAGGAAGTGGCCCTGCTTGCGTCTCTGCTCCGCATGGATGCGGCCAGGGAAGGGAGAAAAACCGAGATCAAAGAGATGACCGTGGACAGACAGTGCGTCTATGAGTTTATCGACCAGGTCACCGCGTTGGCCGATCAGTACGACGTGATCCTCTCCCTGGGATGCGGAGCGGGAGTCCAGGCCATGGCGGAAGTGCTGCCGAAGATTCACATCATCCCCGCCCTCAATACCACCTGCATCGCAGAAACAAGGGAGGCAGGGGTCTGGCTTGAGGACTGCCGGGGGTGCGGCGACTGCAAGCTCGATCACTTTGCCGATATTTGTCCCATTACCCGGTGTGCGAAGGGGCTCTTCAATGGACCCTGCGGCGGCTCAAAAGACGGCCACTGTGAAGTCGACCCCGAGGCGTTGTGCGCCTGGCATCAAATTATCACGCGCCTTGAGGAGACGGGCCGGACCGAATCGATGGACGAGGTATATCCGCCCGCCAATTGGGCGAAAAAGCAGGGGAAGGGGCCCAGGAAAATCGTGAGGGAGGATCAGAGAGCGTGATGACCGAGAGTAGGCTTAAAAAGGTACTGACCATGGGCCATTTTGCGGTTACAGCAGAGTGTGGCCCCCCGAAAGGCGCGGACCCGGAGGTGATCCGGAGCAAGGGTCGCCTCCTTAAGGCATATGTCGACAGCGTCAACGTGACCGATAACCAGACGGGCGTCGTTCGTCTCTCCAGTCTTGCCTCATGCGTGATCTTGAAGGGAGAGGGGCTCGATCCCGTGCTGCAGATGGTGACGAGGGACCGAAACCGCATCGCCTTACAGTCGGATGTCCTCGGTGCCTCCGCCTTGGGGATCAGAAACATCCTCTGCCTGAGCGGCGACCACCAGAGCCTGGGCAACCAGCCTGAGGCAAAGGGCGTCTTTGATCTCGACTCCATGCAGCTCCTCCAGGTCGTGCGCCGGATGCGCGACAAGGGCGTGATCCTTGGCGGCGATCAACTGAGCAGCATGCCCGAGCTCTTCATCGGCGCCGTGGAGAACCCTTTCGGGGACCCGCAACACTACCGGGTCACCCGGCTTGCAAAAAAGGTGCGGGCAGGGGCCGAGTTCATCCAGACCCAGTGTATCTACAACCTGGACCGCTTCAAAGAGTTCATGCGAGAGGTGGTTAACAGAGGGCTTGACGGGAAGGTTGCGATCCTGGGCGGGGTAACGCCGCTGAAATCGGCCCGTATGGCGGAATACATGGCCAAGAACGTGGCAGGCATGGACATACCGGCAGGGGTGATCGATCGCATGAAGGCCTCACCGGCCAAAGGAGAGCGCCAAGAAGGGATCAGGATCGCCGTCGAGACCATCCAGGCCCTTACGCAGATAAAGGGCGTGCGGGGCGTCCATATCATGGCGATCGAGTGGGAAGAGGCCGTCCCGGAGCTGGTGGAGAAAGCGGGATTACTTCCAAGACCTTAAAGCGTGTGAGGAATAGCGATGCCGGCAAAATATCATATAAACACCCAGCCCATCCCCAACAGGTTCCAGCCTGTGATCCGCTCGGGCGTCATTGCCTGGGAGGAGGGGTGCCTGAGGTGCGTGCAGTGCGTCAAAAAGGAATGTGTCTACAAGGTCTACGAAAAACGCGGGCTCGATCCGCGGCAGATGCTCGACTCTCTCGACAGTATGTGCAAGGACTGTTTCCGCTGCGTCCAGAATTGCCCTAACCGCCTGATCGAGAAGGGCATTAACCCTTCATATAAGGCGCTTGGAAACGAGTACTGGACCCCGGAGATCATCTCGTGCCTCTGGTTCCAGGCAGAGACCGGGCGCATACCGGTGTCCGGCGGCGGATATGGCGGCCCCTTCTCGGGACCCGGCTTCGATGCGATGTGGACCGATATGTCGGAGATCGTCCGTCCTACCAGGGATGGCATACACGGCCGCGAATATATCAGCACAACCGTCGATCTTGGACGAAAGGTAAAGGCCCTGGAGTTCGAGGCCGAAAGCGGCCGCCTCACTTCCTCCATCCCGCCCCTCGTAGAGCTGCCCCTGCCGGTGATCTTCGATGTCCTTCCCTTTTCGCCGCCGGGCCGGCTCATTACCCGGGTCATCCTCGGCGCCGCGCACCAGGTGAAGACCCTCGCGGTGGTGCGCGCCTCCGCATGGGATACCGATTACGAGCCTTACCTGAACGAGACGCTCCTTTACGTCGATGAGGAAATAGACCGCCTTGACGCGCTCCTCGGCGTACTGCGCCTCGTCGAGATCGACGACTCACCCGATGTCCTCTCCCGCCGGGCGGCCTTCAAGGCACGGAACCCTCGCCTCGTCGTCGCCATACGCCTACCCCTCGACGGCAATTCGGCGGCCAGGACGGCCGATCTTACTCATGACGGCGCCGAGGTGATCCATCTCGTTGCCGACGCCCACGGTCTCGACCGGCACGAACAGCCCATGTTCATAAAAGACCGGATGAGGCAGATCCACCTGCATCTGGTCAACGAAGGCATCCGCGACCTCGTGACCCTGATCGGCGGAGGAGGGGTGGCCATGGCCGAGCACATGGCAAAGCTGATCATCTGCGGCGCAGATTTGGTCTCCTGCGACATACCGCTCCTCGTTGCCATGGAATGCCGCGTATGCAAGCGGTGCAGCCAAGGCATCCCGTGCCCCGTGGAGATCGACACGGTCAACCCGGGATGGGGTGTGGCGCGCATCGGCAACCTTATCGCGGGTTGGCACAACCAGCTCATCGAGGTCCTCGGCGCCATGGGGATCAGGGAAGTGCGTCGTTTGAGGGGCGAGTTGGGAAGGGCCATGTTCTACGAGGACCTTGAAAAGGAGTTCGCAACACTAGGAAGGCGGAGTTAAACTCATGGCAGATCAGACCACAAACATGTCCCCCGAGGCAAAACGGACGCCCACCCGCTTCCGCAACCCCCACTCGAAATACCGTCTGATCATCGGTGAGGCGTGCGATAACTGCGGCATCTGCGTCTCCCTCTGTCCTTATGGGGTCTTTCGGAAAGGCGCGAAAAAGCCCAAGGCAATAAGCGACCACCTCTGTCTGGGCCCCGGGTGCGAGAAGGACGCCTTTTACTGTATTCGTCAATGTCCTAAAGCAGCCATAAGCATGCGCCTCAACCCGTCCTTCGAGATGCTAGGGGACAGACGCTGGACGCCCGATCTCCTTGTCAGTACGTGGTATATGGCGGAAACGGGAGAGCTCCCCTATCAGGACCTGAACTACAAAACAGGCGCTTCGCGTGGGGGGTTCGACAAGATCCGCTTTGTCTATCCCCGCCAAAACGGCGCTATTGCCGGGGCTAGCGTCGCCCCCTCCAGCGGCAAAGCCGCCGGAGCCTCCCCCTCAATGAAAAGCGCTACTGCTACCGGGGTTCAGCACCCCCTCGACGGGCAAAGCCCGTCGAGCCTCCCCGCTCACAAAAGCGCTACTGCGGCTATCAAGGCAGAGGATATCTCCTGCGCCGTCAACCTGAACCACTCAGGCGACGGGCGCCCCCAACTGCGGATTCCCCTGCCCCTCTATCTGGGGGGCATGTCCTTCGGCTCCATCAGCATCGTCTCCATGCTCTCGCGGGTCAGGGCCGCCACAGCCCTCGGCACCTTCTGCTGTACCGGAGAAGGGGGCTACCCCGACGAGCTGAAGCCCTATGACGATCACGTGATCACCCAGGTCGCGACCGGGCTCTTCGGCGTCCGGGAGGAGACGATCAAACGGGTCTCCATCGTGGAATTCAAGTATGCCCAGGGAGCAAAGCCGGGTCTTGGCGGACACCTCCTGGGCGACAAAGTGACGCCCAGGGTGGCGGCCATGAGAGAGGCTGTGCCGGGGAGCGCCTTATTCTCCCCCTTCCCCTTCCACAGCGTCTATTCCGTCGAGGATCACAAGAAGCATGTAGACTGGATCAAGGAGGTGAACCCACGGGCCCTCGTGAGCGTGAAAGTCTCCACGCCCACCGACGTGGACATGGTTGCCGTGGGGAGCTTCTTCGCGGGCGCCCATATCATCCAGCTTGACGGAAGTTATGGCGGGACAGGTGCGGCCCCTGATATCGCGAAGAAGAATATTGCGATGCCCATCGAATATGCCGTCCCCAAAGTGCATAAGTTTCTGAAGGAGGAAGGAATCCGGGACCAGGTGACCTTCGTCGCAAGCGGCGGTATCAGGACCCCCCATGACATGGCAAAAATTATCGCTCTCGGAGCAGATGCCGTCTGCCTCGGGACCGCGGATCTCGTTGCCCTGGAATGCCTCCGCTGCCACCATTGTGAATCGGGTCGCGGCTGTGCGCGCGGCATCGCTACGACCGACGACGAGCTGACGGGCCTCATGGATCTGGAATGGGGTACGCAGCGCATCGTCAACCTGTATCTTGCCTGGCGGAAGGCACTTGTCGCCATCCTCCAGCGGCTCGGCATGCGGAGCGTCACCGAGCTGACGGGCCGCACCGACGTGCTCGTCCACCTGGACTATATGAAACAGGAAGAAATTGACGGAGAGATAGACTAATGTCAAAAGTCCGATGAAAAGGCCCAGGAGAGGGGGCGACGCGAGCCCCGGTAACGAGCGAAGCGAGCTGAGCGGGGAGGCTCCATCAGCTTTGCTGATGGAGGGGGTGCTGAACCCCAATAATTGACTAATGAGGGTCACATGAAAGAGGAATCGTACGCCGCATTAATCGCCAATTCCCGAAAGCCCCTCAGAGATAAAGCCCCCTCGGGGCCGTTCCGTGAGGCAGAGGAAGGGGGATGCGGCGTCACCGGTTTCGCGTGCAACATCCCGGTAAGCGGCCGCCATATCATCGAGCCTTCGGTGCAGATGCACAACCGCGGCAACGGCAAGGGCGGCGGTATCGCAGCAGTCGGCCTCGGCGCGGGCCAGCTCGGCGTCGACCAGAAGACCCTCGATGAGGCGTTCCTCCTTCAGATCGCCCTTCTCGATGATTCCGTCCTGCCCGATCTCGAGCAGCGGTTCATTCGACCCCACTTCCGCGTCGACCACGAGGCGTTCATCGACACTGTCGGGGACTACCGCGACATCCCGGGCATGGAGGTCAAACCGCCCACGGTGAAGCGCTACTTTGTGCGCGTCGCGCCACACACACTCGCCCGCTTTCAGCAGGAGCATGGCCTTCAACACCTGCCCCTTGAGAAGGTAGAGGAAGAGTTCGTCTACCAGAATACCTTCCTCCTCAACCAGGCCTATTACAGCTCTCTCGGCGACAAGAAGGCCTTTGTCCTCTCTCACGGAAGAAACATGATGATCCTCAAGATCGTCGGCTATGCGGAGCAGGTCGCCCAGTACTACAAGCTGGAGGGCTTCAAGGCTCATGTCTGGATAGCCCATCAGCGCTACCCCACCAAGGGCCGCGTCTGGCATCCGGGCGGCGCTCACCCCTTCGTGGGGCTCGACGAAGCCCTTGTCCATAACGGTGATTTTGCCAACTATTACTCGGTGACCGAGTACCTCCGCCAGCGGAACGTCTACCCCCTCTTCCTCACCGACACGGAGGTATCCGTCCAGGTCTTCGACCTCCTCAACAGGGTCTACGGCTATCCCCTCGAGTACATCATCGAGGCCCTGGCGCCGACAACCGAAATGGATTTTGACCACCTGCCCGAAGAAAAGCAGCGCATCTACCGGCATATTCAGGCCACCCAGATCCACGGCTCGCCGGACGGCCCCTGGTTCTTCATTATTGCCCGCTCGATCCCCAGGGAGCGCAGGTTCCAAATGATCGGCATTACCGACACGGCCATGCTGCGTCCCCAGGTCTTTGCCCTTCAGGAAGGTGCATTTCAAGTCGGCCTCATCTGTTCCGAGAAGCAAGCCATTGACGCGACCCTCCAGAGCCTTGCCTCAGAGGACCCGCGGTTCGGTACCATCGCCGACCGGTATTGGAACGCGAGGGGCGGCAGCTACACCGACGGCGGCGCCTTCATCTTCACCATCTCCGAAGCGGGAGAGGGCCATACCCTGACCTGCACCGACAAGTTCGGCAGGGAGATAACGATACCCACCCACAAGCAGGCTTACGACTTCAGCACCTGTCCCGTCCCGGCCGTCCTTTCCGCGACCGTAAGAGCCGACCTGAAGAACGCGCATGCCTCTTCCCGCGCCGATTTTTTTCGCTATTTCACACAAGGCATTCTTACCTGGGATTTCGAGGAGATACGGAACCGCATTGCCTTCCTCGCAGGGCTCGCGGCCGAGGAGGGCTCGCGGCCGGTCGTTATCGAGCTCCTCACACGCCTTCTCGACCGCCGCTATCCCACGGGGGCAAAGAGGAGGCGCTCCCTCCTCCAGATGGTGACGGATGCCCTCGACCACATTTTCCTTGACGTGCCGCTTATCACTAATGGGACACCCGCAAGCGGGTACCCGGTCGCCCCCTCCACGAGCAAGCTCGCCGGGGTACCCGCTTGCGGGTCGTCCCCCTCAAACGAAAACCTTGAGACGCCGCAAGGCGCCTTCGTGAGAATCGATTTCCCCTCCCGGAATGGTTTGCGGCCGCCAAAAGCGGGCGAAGAAGTACTCGTGACCGATGCCGGCGGTTTCCCGGCCGAGGGCGACGAGGCCCATGCCCGGCTTGTGTGCGACGCCTACGCCCTCGGGTGGCGCCGATTCATCTGCTTCGGCCATCGGGGACAGCGCTTTCTCGGGTGCGGTCTCGGTCCCGAAACTCGCGGTGTCCGCATCGACGCCTACGGCTCGACAGGTGATTATCTCGGCTCCGGCATAGACGGTCTTGAACTCTACGTACACGGGAACGGTCAGGATCAGATCGGCCAAATCCTGAAATCGGGTAAGCTCGTCGTCTATGGCGATGTGGGCCAGACTTTCATGTATGGCGCAAAGGGAGGAGAAGTCTATGTCCTCGGGAACGCCGCAGGGCGGCCCCTCATCAACGCCGCAGGGCGGCCGAGGGTCGTCATCAACGGCACGGCCCTCGATTTCCTCGCCGAATCGTTCATGGCCGGCGACCCCTATAATGGCGGCGGCTTCGTGATCGTGAACGGCCTTGCCTTCGACGATGAAGGGCGCGTGGTCCCCCAGGAGACCCCGTATCCCGGCTCGAACCTCTTCTCCCTCGCCTCCGGCGGCGCCATA
>Ga0187884_10004363_pt1 | contig 10440 bp, 8 predicted proteins | sample June2016WEW_20_4_FD_132983 | JGI IMG/M metagenome (GOLD analysis project Ga0187884, IMG submission 132983) | Peatland microbial communities from SPRUCE experiment site at the Marcell Experimental Forest, Minnesota, USA - June2016WEW_20_40 | ecosystem: Environmental > Terrestrial > Soil >...
ATGGCTGTATCGCGACCCCAACCGCCCCGTCGAGCGCATGACCGCGGGCGAAGGTTTCCAGCTCACCGGCCGCGAAGTGATGCTCAACTCGCCGCTCACCGAAGCCCAGGTGCGCGCGCTCAAAGTGGGCGACGTGGTGCTGATCTCGGGCGAAATGTTCACCGGCCGCGACAACGTGCACGCCTACCTCATGAAGAACCCGCCGCCCATCGACCTGCACGGCGCCGTGCTCTACCATTGCGGCCCGGTGATGTTGAAGGAAGGCGAGCGCTGGAGGGTGAAAGCCGCCGGTCCCACGACCAGCAGCCGCGAGGAACCCTACGAGGCCGACGTGATCCGGCGATACGGCGTGCGCGCGGTGATCGGCAAAGGCGGCATGGGCGCGAAGACCCTGGCCGCGATGAAAGAGTGTGGCGCCGTCTACCTGAACGCCATTGGAGGCGCCGCGCAGTATTACGCCCGGACCGTCGAGCAGGTATTGGGTGTGCACCTGATGGAATTCGGAATTCCCGAAGCGATGTGGCACTTGAAAGTCAAAGGTTTCGTCGCGATCGTGACGATGGATTCTCAGGGCCACAGCCTGCATGCCGCGGTCGAGAAGGCGACTGGAGAGCAATTGGAAACGTTGCAGAAAGTGTAACCGGGTTGGTACACTGAAACTTCTCCCGGCCAGGTAGCTCAGTTGGTAGAGCGCAGCCCTGAAAAGGCTGGCGTCGGCGGTTCAAGTCCGTCCCTGGCCACCAGTTCTAACCTTCCCGGTTTCATGGAGTTGTGGGCGCTTCCCGGTGACATTGGACTCTGGGAAAGTGCCTCTTTGGAGTCCATTTGGAGTCCAAACTCTTCACGGCCGCGTTCGTGGCAAATCGGCGATAGGTTCGGCGACATCGAGGAATCAAGTCGGGCATCGGAGGGGGCAAGACCCGCTGGGCCCCGCTTCCCAGATGAGGACTCGTACAGTGGCCCGGGAGTCGTGCCCCGTCCCCAGCCCAATGGACGAGTCCACTTCACGGTCGCAATCCGGCGGTCTTCAGGAAGAGAATCCCTGCCACGAGGGGCGGTCCACTGAAAGCGAGGGTCGCGAGCGCGCGGCTGGCGGCAGGCAACTGCGGCGGCGACCAGATCGCGTAAGCCACTCCGGCGGACAATCCGACGATCACAAGCACAAGCCCTCCTGTCCGTTCCCAGCGCCACGGTACCAACGCCAGAAAAACAAAAAGCAGGCCTACGCCCACCCAGGGCAACGCTACGACCACAGGCGTGTGCCACTCCCACGACTCTGCCACGAAGAAAAACATCCAGAATCCGGCCCACAACAGCGCCAGTGCGCGAGCCAGCAGCGCCAACCGAAGTTTCACACGAGCCTCCAGGTAGAGTATGTACCCCACAGAGAGCCGTAACAAGCCCACGGAAGTGGTTTAGATCGGGGCAAGAAAACCATCCTTTTGGAGACTGGACTGCCGGGTTCCACCACCTGCGGCCCGATGGAAGCTAAGCCCATTTCGGTCAAGGGGGAGGACACTGGTGAACGCCAAGGCGGGCGGGAAGACCGATTCTGGAGGACCGTCACTTCGGCTGTGGCATAATTTTCGGTGACAGGTTCCCCAAAATGGATAGCAATCGTGATGCCCCGGCAGCTGCGGCCTCTGAAGCGTTGATCGCGGCACCGTTGAACCTCGTATGGTCTGTCCAGACGAATATCGGTGAGTGGAACCGATGGAATCCCGAGGTCTCCTACGTTGATTTGCGCGGGCCGCTCGCGCTCGGAACCGAATTTCGCTGGAAATCCGGTGGAACTTCTATCGTGTCCACAATACGGGAAATTGAGCCCGAGCGACGAATCGCATGGACCGGACGAACGTTGGGCATCCGTGCAGTCCACGTCTGGACATTCGCGGAACAACAGGGTGGTGTACTGGTTCGGACGGAAGAATCTTTTGATGGGCTGGTTGTACGGCTTTTTGCGGGGCCGATGCGACGGATGCTTGCATCTTCGTTGGAGAAGGGCCTGCACGCCCTAAGAACGGAGTGCGAACGCCGCTTCAAGGTTGGCGGTGGTAAGGCGTAGTTGCCCGGACGCCAACCAGTTTGCATGGAGCGGCGATCAGGACTGGATAGTCGCCTACTCGGTGTAGTTGGCCCAAGTTTCGGGAATTGCGCCGGCAATCGCGTACCGTGTGCCGATAGGGCTGCGGGGTGTTCCCGCCAAGATCGGGGCCGTGAAACCGGCTCCGGAAAGTGGCCCGACACTGGCCCGAAGTCCGCGTTGTGGGCGATCACCATCGGGCGCCCGGGGCGCGCCGCTAGGTCTTTGACCGCTTGAGGTGTGGTGGTTCTTGAGCGCAACTCGCCCAAGCTTCGTTGCTTATGAGCCTGTTAGGTTGTCTCGGTGCGTGGTCGGTTTTTAGCCACTGCGGCCGGGCGGCTCGTACTTGAACAGCTTCCTGGCCTTCTTTCGCGTGAGCCGCCAGTTGATCTTGGTCCGTTGCTGGTTGGCCTTCCGGTTCCAGGCCTTGGTTTCCCGCTTCAGCGTTGTCAGATCCGGGATCCTCCGCGTGCCCAGACATTGCCGCGAGAACATGCTGAGTTCGATCTCTGCCTGATCGAGCCAACTTCCGTGTTTCGGCGTGTAGTGCACGGCGAGCCGACCCCAGAGATCCCCGCCCTTCTGCTCGCCGAAGCAATGGGCTGACCCCTTGCGCCTTTTTTTTCGCTACACTGAGGCAGAGCACTATGCCCACTTCAATTCTGACTGTGGGGTAGCGTCGCCCAAACGACCCGGCGAGCGGCGTTCATCCGTGACTCCAGGGCGCGAGCATTCAAATCCTGAATATTTTATACGAGGTCTGTGATTCCATGTCGTCTCTTCTCTCAAAGGTCCGCCAGGTTCTTTTCCAAGTAGCGTTGCCTGCAATCATCGTTTGTTGGGCGGCTGCCTCCCTTCGCGCGTCAGCGCAAGAACCGCAAATACGCCTGCTTCACGGTTCCGACGTGGTGGAAGTCCAGGCCGTGGCCCCCAACATCGTCCGGATCCATCTGGAGCCGGATGGAAAGGTCACGCCCCGGACCCTGGTGATGGACCCCTCCTTTCAACCGGTGGACACCAGCGCGGTGCATCGCGAAAAGAACGGCGCCATCCAGACGCTCACATCCCCCGAAATGAAGGTGGTGGTGAACGACACCCCCACTTTCTCGGTGGAAGTGCAGGATCCGGCGGGGAAGGCTCTGGTGACCCTGAAGAACGATTCCGGCCCGCGGTCCCGGTCCGGCAGCACTGTGCTGCAACATGACGCGAACGAGGATCTGTATGGGATCCATGGGTTGGATATTGCCGATGTGGGCACGGGAATTCTGCGGACTGCGGGCGGGACGGTGGCCGCGGGGGCTCAGGGCAATGCCGGCGGGCCCTTCTTCTTCACCACGCGCTACGCGGTGATGGTGGATTCCGACGGCGGCTCCTTCCAGACGCGCGATGATGCCATAAGGTTTTCTCGCGGCTCCCGGCCCGACACGGAATACTTCGTTATCGTGGGGCCGCCCATCAAGAGTATGGCGGGGTTAGCCACGCTCACCGGGAATCCTCCCATGCCGCCCAAGTGGACGCTGGGTTTTCTGAACTCGCAGTGGGGATCCACGGAGCAGGAGTGGCGGCAGATCACGAACACGTATGAGGAGAAAGGCATTCCGGTCAGCGGCTATATCTTCGATTTCGATTGGAAGGCCTGGGGCGAGGATAATTATGGCGAGTGGCGCTGGAACAGCACCTCGGGGGAAGGCAGCCACAGTCCGAATACGTTCCCCGACGGGGCTTCCGGCAAGTTCGCTGCGGAGATGCTGCAGCACGGGATTCAACTGGCCGGCATTCTGAAGCCGCGAATTCTGCTCACGCGAATCGACGGGCAGCCGACGGAGGCGGCCGCGTATGCCACGGAGCACAATCTGTGGTACCCGAACGAAGTCCGGGGCGACGACTATTTCACCCACCGGCCGGCGGCGAACATCGATTTCGGCAATCCCGAGGCGCGGAAGTGGTTTTGGGACCATCTGGTACCCGCGTTTCGGACGGGGATGGCGGGGTGGTGGAATGACGAGGCGGACGAGAACGGGAGGGCCCTGTTTAATAACTTCCAGTTCATGAACATGGCCCGGTCACTATACGAAGGCCAGCGTTCCATTTCTAACGAGCGCGCCTGGTCCATCAATCGGAACTACTATGTCGGGGCGGTTCGATACAGCTACGCGGAGTGGTCGGGGGATATCAGCACGGGGTTCCAGAGCATGGCGTATCAGCGCCGGCGGATGATATCGACGCTGGATCTGGGGGAGTCGGCGTGGAGCATGGATACGGGAGGGTTCAGTGGCCATCCGACCCCGGAGAACTACGCCCGGTGGATGGAGTTCGGGGCGTTTGTGCCAGTGTTCCGCGTGCACGGCGGCAACAACGAAAAGCGGCAGCCGTGGGTGTATGGGCCGGTAGCGGAGGCGGCGGCGAAGCGGGCCATGCGTCTGCGCTACGACCTGATGCCTTATATATATTCCAACGCGCGGTTGGCGAGCGAGACGGGAATCGGTGTGGCCAGACCGTTGTTCTGGGTATTTCCCGATGACGCGCGGTGTTCCGACGAGACCAGCGCGTGGATGTTCGGAGACGCCCTGCTGGTGTCGCCGATTGTTGAAATGGGAGAGGCGACCCATCGTTTCTACCTGCCGCAGGGTCAATGGTTCGACTATAGCAGCGGCAAACCGGTTCAGGGTGGGCGCGATATGGCTGTTTCCACGGATGCGAAGACGTGGCAGGATATTCCGATCTACGCGCGCGACGGATCCATCGTGGCCACGCAGCCCGCCACGCAGGGGAACGAACTAAGTCCCAAGACCCCTCTGGTGCTGGACGTATTTCCGGCGACCGCGCGGGTGGCGAAGTTCGTGGCGTACGACGACGACGGCCACACCTATGGATACGAGAAAGGGGAATACTTCCGGCAGGAGATTGCGGTTAGGCGGTCCGGCAGGACGACGGAGGTGGCGGTTAGTGCCGCGGCGGGTACCTATCAGGCACAATTTCCGAGTTACCTGTTCCGGGTGCATCAATCGAGCGAGAGCGTGACGAGCAATGGCAGCCGGCTGAAGAAGTCCCCTTCGGAGAGTGCGTTTCGCGCCTCCACCGCGCCTGGCTGGTTCGAGACCACCGACAAGTTTGGCCCGGTGACCGAGGTCCGGCTCCCGACCGACGCCAAACCGCACACTTTGACGCTGCCCGCGCATTGAGCCGCTGGCGAAACGGTGCTGGCGTGCGAAGCGCCAAGACCGTGGCTGTGGTTGATGCGCGAAGCAGCAGGCGTGGTGATGCAGGTCCTCGGCGCGATGGCGGTGTTTTGAGTAGGGCCGGTTCAAAACGCATACTGCTCCACGAGGCGTACCACGTCTTCTGGCTGAGCTTGAACATCAAAAGAGCCGCAGGATAGTACCATGGATATCTCATGGCTGTCCTCGAGATCCTGCTCGGATTTCTCGCTTGTGCCGTGACGTCGCTGGCTTCCGGCATCACCCTCGTTCGCATGCTCCGGCTCGATCTGCGCCGGGCCGAAGCTATCGGCCTGGGATATGTGGTCGGCAGCGCTCTCACCAGCACCGTTACTCTCGTGCTTGCCGTCCTCTGGCTCGCGTGGGAGGGCGTGTTTCTCGCGCTGGCAGCCTTTTCCGCAATCGTTCTGTGGCGCCATCGGCATTGGCTCCGCAATCTGAAGCCGGCGGTCCTCTCCAACATCCCACTGACGCTCCGGTTGCTGTTCTACGCGGCCATCGTGGCCTACGGCATTCTTTATTTCCGCCAGGCGCTTTCTCCGGAGATGAGCCCCGATGGCATGGGATACCACCTCGGTCTCGTCAACCTGTGGAACCATGCACATGGTCTTGCGCGCAACATAAGCACGCAAGCCACCAAGTCAGAGGGCGTCGAGATGCTGTTTCTGTTTGCATTCGCCCTCGGGCGGCATTCGGCTGCCGCGCTGGTCCATTTCAGCTTTCTGATGCTGTTGCCGTGGCTCATGGTGCTCTACGGCTGCCGCTTCGGCTGGCCGAACGGTGCGGCGGTACTGGCGGCAATCCTGGTTTTCGCGAGTCCACTGACCGGTGTGGATGGTACCTCCGCCTACAATGATGTTGCGCTGGCCACGGTGGTGTTCGCCTGCGTGTTCCTGTTCGACATCTGGAGACAGGAGCACACCTTCGGTTTGCTGCTGGCCACAAGCCTGCTGGCGGGCTTCGCCCTGGCGGTGAAAACCACGGCGACACTCCTGGTTGTGGTCGTGGTCGCGTCGGTGGCGTGGGAATTGCTCCGATCATCCAGGCGGCTGGCGGCGCGAACCCTCCTCCTGGCCGTCGCGATCATAGCGGCCGTCTCAGCCCCGTACATCGTTCGCAATGCCATCTGGTTTCAGAACCCGATTGCTCACTTCGGCAATGCGATCTTCCCGAACCGCTGGTTTCACATCTCCTTCGAGAAGTCCCTCGTTCAAAGCGAGGCCCATCCCAACGGAGTCACCTGGAGCGAGGTGCCGCGTGAGCTGACGCTGGGCGGCCCCAAGATCCAGGAATCCTTCGGTCCCCTCTTCGTCCTGCTGCCTCTGGCGCTGATTGGCCTCGCGTGGCCCCGCACCCGCTTCCTGGTCTTGGCGGCTTTGGCCGCGGCGCTGCCGTTCGCGGGTTTCAAGAGCGCGCGCCTGCTCCTGCCCGCCGTTCCGCTCCTGGCAATGGCCGCGGCTTTCGTAATCGGCCGCTTCCCTCGCGCTTCGTTGCTCGCCGGCGGAATTGCCCTGGCGCATCTGGTCGTGTCGTGGCCGTCCATCAACAACCGTCTGCACATCTCGACGGGCTGGCGCATCGTCTATCACGTCTCGTGGCGAGACGCGCTGCGCGTGCAACCCGAAGACCAATATCTCCGACGAAGATCGGGCGAGTACGTTATGGCGCGTCTGATCGAAGCCCAGGTTCCGGCCGGCGAACCGGTGCTGTCGCTCAACGCTTCGGTGGCGCAGTCGTATACCCTACGGCCGATACTAATAGCCTGGGAATCCGCATTCGCCGAGCGGATGAGCGATTTGCTCACGGCGGCGGGCTCCGCTCCCGACAACGGGGCCCGCACATGGAGCGCCATTTTTCCGAAGACCATAGCTAACGAACTGCGGATTACTCAAACAGGCCATGGCGACGGAGAGGCGATGTGGAGCGTCAACGAAATTCGCTGTTGGTCCCAAGGCGAGCCAGTGCCTGGTTCGCCGCTCTGGCAACTGCGTGCGAATCCGAACCCGTGGGACATCGCGCTGGCATTCGACGGGTCCGAGGCAACGCGTTGGAGATCCTGGGAGGCTCTACGCCCCGGAATGTCGATCGGCGCTCGGTTCGATCGTCCGGCAACCATCGACAGGGTCGATATCGTCAGCTATGACCCGCAATGGGAGAGCAGCATGGCCGCTTCCGTCCTTACGGGGAACGGCGAGTGGCAGCCTGCCATTCGATCCTGGTGGCACTCGGAGCCGGCGCCAGACCTCCGCAAAGACGCCACCCAAGCGCTCAAGCGCTCGGGAATTCGATTCATCGAGACGAGCCGCGAGGCCTGGAACCGGGCGCCGTTTGGCGGCGATTGCGCAGGATGGGGTGTGCAACAGGTCGCTGCCACGCCGGAGTCGGTGTTGCTGCGGGTGGAGTGACGTGTTCACATCTCCGCCGTACGCGGCACAGCGCGAATACGACCCTGAAAGTGGATTCACACCCGTACCGCCGGAAGCTTACTGCGACTGGTTCCGGGTGGTCGCCGCAAACATCGCCGCGGTCCTCGCGCCGGATGGTTCGTACTTCCTGAACATCAAGCCCCACGCGGAGGAGGGCGAAAGAAACCGACAGGGGCTTCCCCCTGAACGGCCCAAGGGAAGAGAAGCCCACTTTCGAGGAACTTGCCATGGGCGCGTCCCGACGGGGGTTCCGTAAACGCTACGGCGTTACAGAGGAGTAATCGTCGCGGCGAGTCCCTTCCCGCTAATGCGACCGCCGCCCGATCACTTTGCCGTGTAGCCGTTTTACGTTCAGTTGCCGAACTCGATACGGAGTTGTGGTAAGCGTACGTCCTGAACCGTGTTGACGAACCGAGTTGGAGTAGTAGGCAGTGACTCCTGTCCACGATCCGGAGTCGTGGGCACGAGGCCAATCGTGTTAGTCCGATTCCACAGTGGTGTTGATGGGAACGCCGACGTGCAAGACAGGAGTTCTTCGATGCTGGCGGGTCGGAGGATGTTTCTCCCAACCAGGAAATAATTGTGAAAGCGACACTTGCCATGACTCCCTTTCTTCAGTATTATGAATAAATGCGAAAGGGCGCTTATCTCGGAAACTTTGACCTCATGCTGCTGCTGGCACTTCTGCGTTTGGGCGAGGATGCTTATGGAGTGACGATCGCCCAGGAGCTTGAAGAACAGACAGGCCGCGAAGTCGTCGTCGCGAGTGTCTACGCAACATTGGAGCGTCTTCAGGAACGCGGCCTGGTTACTTCAAGTCTGGGCGACTCCACTCCCGAACGTGGCGGCCGAGCAAAACGCTATTTTCATATTACTACGGCTGGAATACGCGAGGTCCGTGATGCCCGACGATCCCTGATGAACTTGTGGAAAGGTTTGCCAGAACTAAAAGGAGAGAAAGCATGACGTCGAAACAACCCCCCAGAATTGCAACGTGGATGCTGAAACATTTTGGGTCCGGCCCCAACAATGACGCGATCCTCGGCGATCTTGCCGAACAGTACCTGCAGAAGGACAGCGCGATGTGGTACTGGCGTCAGGCAATGAAAGCCATTCCGGTGAGCTTCTTCAAGGAAATTAGAGGACACAAGCGGATCGCCGCCAGAGCGCTTCTGACAGGTTGGGTCATGTGGATTCTTGGCGGCATATCGATCTTCCCTCTCGTCTTCTTCGGGACCAACGTGGGCTTCGACTTTGAACCGCGCCACCCAATCGGCACTGCGTGGAGCTTCATGTGGATGCCGGTACTTGGTCCAGCAAGCTTTCACCGGCCTTTCTCCTTTGTATTCGCAGTCGCGTTGCCTCTCATAGTCGGGGCAATGTGTGGCTGGCTGGTCGCCCGCTGGCAAATTTGTGCTCAACGACATCCGCCAGCGATTCGGATATCACAAGTTCATCGCGACCAACAAACAGGCGTAGTACTTCTGTTTGCCGGTTCGATCCTTCTTATGGACCTGCTGCTCTTCGGACCGTTTATCCTTACCGTTGGACCTCTCGTGGCTAACCTCTTCTTTGGACCTCTCGCGGCTAACGTCGCTGCTTCGGTCCTGGGAATTCTGCTCGGCGGCGGATTGCTCCGCGATAATTCAAGGACAGTGAGCAATTAGCGGAATCTGGGTAAAACGGCTCTGAGCAGGAATCTGTAGAGGCCCCGGATTTGAGGGCATTTCGCGACACGAGCGCCATTCGGTAGATTTTGGCGTTTGCTGACCGACAACGAGTTCACCAAGATCCTGGGCTGGCCGGGCTACCGGGTCTATCATCATGAGATTGACGAGAAAGGCCAAGACCCTAAAACTTTGGGTGCGACGCAAGCGCGGCAACCGGGTACTGAGGTGTCCGCGGCGTTCATGTTGGATTAGGCCGCGCTTCTCAAGTTCCGCCATGTCGCGCTTCACCTGGCGGGCAGACTTGCCCAGTTCGATGGCCATCCTCTGGAAGGAGCGCCAGAAGACGCCATTGGTGCCGGCCCAACGCACACTACGCTCGTACAGTCGCTTTTCCCCGTCCGTCAGATCCGTTTGGCGTGCTACGATATCTGGCGGGTAAAAGCCACCACAATATCTCTTTGGGGGTCATGAGACGTCAACACTGTGGTTTCACCGAGGGGATGAAACCCGTCTGCATCGTCGGCGCAGGCGTTGCGGGGATTTCCACCGCTTACGCCCTGTCCCGAGCGAAAGTGCCGTTCGACTGGTTCGATGATGGTTCGCAGCCGGGAGGTTTGTGGCGCTACCAGAACGACAATGGCAAGTCAGCGGTGTACGCTTCGCTCATCACCAACACGTCGGCGCCGAACATGCGGCTGTTCGACCACGACAAGCCCTCGCTCGGCGAGAGGTATTTGCGGCACGATGAGGCCATGGAATATCTGGACTGGTTTCTGGAGCGGACCGGGCTGCGCGAGTTGCTGACGCCGGGAACCGCGGTAACTTCGGTGGTCAGAGCGAACGCGGGTTTCACGGCGACCACGCGCTCCCGGTCGGGCGCGGCCGGGTCGCGGGAGTACGGCTCGGTGGTGGTCGCCAACGGCCGCAACTGGTGCCCGGTGGTCCCGAAGTTCCGCGGCGAGTTCTCAGGACGCTTCCTGCATTCCCTCGCCTACAAGACGCCGGAGATCCTGAAAGACCAGCGCGTCGTGGTGGCCGGGTTC
>Ga0187884_10004367_pt1 | contig 10436 bp, 9 predicted proteins | sample June2016WEW_20_4_FD_132983 | JGI IMG/M metagenome (GOLD analysis project Ga0187884, IMG submission 132983) | Peatland microbial communities from SPRUCE experiment site at the Marcell Experimental Forest, Minnesota, USA - June2016WEW_20_40 | ecosystem: Environmental > Terrestrial > Soil >...
ATCGCGTCGGCCGCCAGGAATGCGCTGAAGACGCAAATGTAGACTGCCTGCTGCTGCACGTAGAACACAACGTCATCGGGCACCACACGGTCGCGGCCGAAGCCACCGGCGGCCAGCGCGGTCAGAACGATCCAGGCAAAAAGGATCAACACCGGCCAGCGATGCTCGCGCAGGAAATTCGCTGCGATAAGCGAGACTGCCCTCACGCGTCGTCTCCGCGGTTGGTCAATTCCACGAACACTTGCTCCAACGTTCGGCGCACCGGATTCACGCTGAGCACTTCGCCGCCGAGCGCCCATACTCGTTCCAACGCATCGCGCTGCGACGGGGCAGGCACGACGAACTCGGTGCGTCCATCTTTTTGCAGCGCGTTCTCGAAACTGTCGGCAGGCACTCCCCGGGCGACAACTTCAAAGCGATCATGCGATACCAGCAGTTCCTCGGTCTTCCCGACCTTCACCAGCCGTCCTTTGTCGAGGATGGCGACGCGATGGCAGATCATTTCGATCTCGGAGAGCAGGTGCGAGCTTAGGAAGATGGTCTTGCCGGCACGATTAGCTTCGAGCAGCAATTCACGCATGGCCACGCGTGCCAATGGATCGAGCGCCGAGGTCGGCTCGTCGAGGATCAACAGCTCAGGGTCGTTGATCAGCGCTTGCGCCAGGCCGACACGCTGTTGCATTCCCCGCGAAAACTTTGCAACATTGCGGTCCGCCTCCGTCGCCAGATCGACCTGACGCAATACTTCGCGGCTGCGCAGTTTGAGACGCTCCGGACGCATGCCGTTCAGCGCGCCATAGAAGCGCAGGAGTTTGTTCGCCGGACGGTGGTAGAGTGCGACGTTCTCGGCGAGAAATCCCACCCGCGCCCGGGTAGCGGCGTGGCCGAACGGCTTTCCCAACAGGCTGCCTCTTCCCGATGACGGCCGCATGAATCCCAGCGCGAGATGAATCGCCGTGGTCTTCCCCGCTCCATTCGGGCCGAGGAAGCCGAAGATCTCGCCGCGCTCGAGAGACAAGGTGAAGCCGTTTAGTGCACGAACACGTCGTTTGGACCAGGCGTTCCCGTAATCTTTCGTCACGTTGTCGAAGTCGAGGATGCCCGGCATATGTGGATTGTAGAGTGCGGCAGGAAAAAGCGTATTCACCACAGAGGCACAGAGACACAGAGAAATCGTTTTCGTTCTCAAACAACTTACGATCTCAGCGTACTCCGCTTCAACTCGATATCAGTCCGTGAGACCTAAAACCTCTGTGTCTCCGTGCCTCTGTGGTGGATTTTCTTCCGCCCAGCAAGAAGCCCCATCCGCGGATGGGGCTCCTGTTCGAAACTTGTCCGAGATCTAGCCGACCTTGGCGAAGATAATAACCAGCGTGAACAGCACCAGGGACTCGATGAACGCGAGACCGAGAATCAGCGCGAGCTGAATCGCAGGACGCGCGGCTGGGTTGCGGGCCATCGCTTCGCAAGCCGCGGCACCGACGCGGCCCTGGCCGAGACCGGCCAAGCCGGCAGCAATCGCGATGCCGAAGCCGGCTGCGATAGCAACATAATTACCGTGGTTGGAAGCGGCGCCTCCCGCCTCCTGCGCGAACGCTGGCATGGCCACCATCATCAGGGCCATCAGCGCAAAGACAATCATCATCACTTTCCGCATTGTGTTTCTCCTTCGTTGCCCCGGCGGGCCGATTTTGCGCTCGTTGGGGTGGTTATGAATCGCTGCCAGTGGGTGGTTGACGTTCACCGTGCTGACGCCCTCACGCTGACAACAGCTGCATTTAGCAGTTGGCACTTGGCATTCAGCCGAAGCCAAACCGCATTTGCTAACTGCCAATTGCTAAATGCCAAATACTTCTTTCTAGTGTTCGTGCGAAACCGCTTCCCCGATGTAGACCGTCGCCAGCAGCACAAAAATGTACGTCTGGATGATGGCGACGCCGGCATGCAACATCATGAAGACCACCGGGATCGCAAGTGGGAAGAGGCTAAAGAACACGAGGGTCACCATGTCGCTCGCAAACATGTTGGCGAAGAGACGGATGGTGAGCGAAAGCACGCGAGCCAGATGGCTACAGACTTCGATAACAAACATCAGCGGCGCCAGCCACCAGACCGGGCCCAGGAAATTCTTGATGTAGCCCGCTCCATTCTTGCGAATGCCGTGGAAATGATAGTAGAACCACGTGACCAGCGCGCATCCCAGCGGAACCGATGGCGAGGCCGTCGCAGTCTCAAAGCCGGGGACCAGCCCGATCAGGCAGCCAATGAGGATGAACAGCCCGAGTGTCGTCAGATAACCAACGTATCGTTCGTACTCGTGGCCGATGACTTCGTGGCTCTGTTCGCTGACGAAGGAGTTGAGGCCCTCGACCATGTGCTGCATCGCGCCTGGATTGTCGACCGAAAGGCGCAACCGCACGGCGACAAAGAACAGCACCAGCAGAACGAAGACCAGCAACTCCATGGCAACGTAATTGGTAAACGGCGCCTGGGGATACGCGGGATGCACATGGCACGCACTGAGCAGCGCATTCGCCGGGCCGGCCAGATACTTATTTAGAAGTGCGGTTAACCAAAGTTGATCAGGCATGAATGCTTACTCGTATGACCAGATAGGATGCCGTAAAATTCTCAGCCTGGCACACGCCCGGTATTACCGTAACCAGTGTCCAGATGCTGTTATTGAAAATCAGATTCCGTGCCGTAGCGCGATGAAAATCTCAATTGCAACTTCGCAGGCAATCGCGGCTATCGGAAGTAAAACCCCGCCGAGGAAGCCGTAGAGCCCACTCAGGGAAACATTAAATATAACATATGCACCGCAGGCGATCAGTGCGTAGCGCATGAGCGCCCGAACGACGATCACGCCGCCGCGCTCGGTACTTTGCTGGCTGGTAATTCGTTCGCCCAATGCCTCAATCGCCTGCTCCAGCCAGCGCTGATTCAGGTATGAGATGACGGCTCCGACGAAAAACCCCGCCGTTGCCGGCCAGCCGAAAAATATCGCGCACACGATCACACCGGATCCGGCGAACGTCAGCATGAACTTGCGAATTCGGGGCAGGGCCCGGTCGAGGAACTCTTCGCTAAGCGGGCTGGCGGATTCGGGCGTGGACATGGGAACAAATCCTAGAGGCAGGGCGGGTCATTTGGTCTGCTTAATCACCGTGCGGATGACATCCCAAAGACCGGCGATGGCTCCTACAATCAGTCCCGCAAGAAACAGCCAGTGCGTGTGGAACCAGTAGTCGAACAGTTTACCCAATAGCAAGCCGACGACCACCGCAGCCGGGATAATGAACGCGATCTGCGAATAACGGGCCCAGATGACAGCGGCGTTCTGGTTGCGATCCTGCTTCTCATCGGCCATGGCGACAGCCTACCATTCTATGGCCCTCGGCGCACTCTAGCGAATACGAGCAGGTACTCGACAACCCGACCGAATCCTTCTCTCGAACACCGCAATCTGATGTGCAGGAGAGGACATAGCGTATGCAGCTGGGTCTGAAAGACAAGGTAGTTCTGGTTACGGGTGCGAGCAAAGGCATCGGCAAGGCCGTCGCGGAAGCTTTCGCTGCCGAAGGAGCGAAGGTTGCGATTGCGGCTCGCGGCGCTCAGGAACTCGAGAACGCAGCTCGCGAGATCAGCAAGAGCACAGGCTCAGAAGTGATCGGCATTCCCGCTGATTCAACTAAGGCTGACGACATCATTCGCATGACAAACGCCGTCATTCAGCGATTCGGCACAGTTCACGTGCTGGTCAACAATGCGGGCGGAGTCGGCGAATTCGCTCCCTTCGAAACGCTTACCGACGATGACTGGCTCAACGTACTCAACCTGAACGTGCTCTCCGCCGTGCGCGCTATCCGAGCCGTGCTTCCCCACATGCAGAAGCAAAAGTGGGGACGCATCATTAACATCTCAAGCGAGTCGGGCACCCAGCCGGACGCCTTCATGCCGCATTACAACGCTTCCAAGGCCGCGCTGAATAACCTGACCAAGAGCCTCTCCAAAGCGTACGCAAAGGACGGCATTTTGGTGAACACCGTTTCGCCCGCGTTCATTATGACGCCCCTGGTCTCTGACCTGCTGAAGAAGATGGCTGCGGAGCAAGGTATCTCTGAGGAACAGGTAACGGCGAACTTCCTGGCGACGAATCGTCCGCACATTGAGTTGAAGCGGCCGGGTGCTAGTGAAGAGGTAGCTTCCGCCGTGGTATTTCTGGCATCGGAACAGGCGTCATTTATCACTGGGACAAATTTGCGGGTGGATGGTGGGTCGGTAGCCAGTGTGTAGGGTTCTACGATGACGCTTACGGAAGCGGGTTACTGTTTGAGTTCGGCCTTCTTCGGGGAATGTCCATTCGTTCCGATAGCCGCGCCTTTCAGGATTACACGGCAAACATCACTGACGTACCGTTCGTTGAGTTCGTCATGGCGAATCAAGAAACGCATGTAAATTCCACCGTAGAGCAGGTCGAGCACCAGGTTGAGATCCAGGCCACGGGGCAGTTCGCCGCGATCGATTCCGCGCTGCAGTGTCTGGTAAGCCTCCTGTCGACGGGGACGCAGGAAGCGCGCACGAAAGTCTTCCATCAGCTCTGCGTCGGACTGACCGCCGGCGATTATGGCAGCGACGATGCGTCCAGTCCGCGAGCCTAACACCTCCAGGAACTGGTTCATCTGCGCGCTCATGTCGCGATGAACGGAACCGCTATCAGGGAAATGCAGTTCATCTTCGATGCTGGAGGTGAAGGCGTCGACCACGAGAGCGCCTTTGTTCGGCCACCAGCGGTACACCGTGGTTTTTCCTACACCGGCGTCAGCGGCAATGGCTTCGATGGAGAGGTCGGCAAAACTTGTCCTGCGTAGCAATTTCAGCGTGCTGCGCAGAATGGCTTGGCGCGACCGCTCGTTCCGGGGACGCCCGGGCGGCCGTTTCGAACCGTTCTCACTGTTGTGAGGTTTCCCTTGTCGAGAAGGGGTTATTTCCTGCATAAAAAATTGAGCTCTCGTTGAATCCAATACGTATCGTATCGTATCATAACCAATACCCGGATCAATGGGCTCAAGCGTTTCTGCTCACAATAAGAGCTTGATCGGAGTCTTACCCAAATAAATGTGGATTGTAGCCCTTGCGCTACGGCGCCCTTATACGTTCGTCGTCATGGCTCTGGTCATCATCTTGTTGATGCCACTGGTCATCTTGCGCACGCCCGTCGACATTTTTCCCGACATCAACATCCCCGTTGTCAGCGTGGTGTGGAACTTCAACGGCTTCGCGCCCGCCGACATGGCGGACCGTATCATCAGCAACTCCGAACGCGGCATGACGATCACCGTCAACGACATCGAGCATATCGAGTCGCAGTCGGTGCAAGGCATCGGCGTCATCAAGATTTTCTTCCAGCCGCAAGCCAACATTCAGACGGCGCTGGCGCAGGTGACGGCCATCGTTCAAACGACGGTGCGCAGTCTGCCGCCGGGCACGACCCCTCCGCTGGTCATCACCTACACGGCATCGTCCACACCGATTGTGCAGCTGGGCATCAGCAGCAAGACCTTGCCCGAGCAGGTGTTGTTTGACCTGGGAAACAATTTCATCCGTACGCAATTGGCTACGGTCCAGGGCGCAGCCACTCCGTATCCTTACGGCGGAAAGATGCGGCAGGTCCAAGTCGATTTGGATATGCCGCGGCTGCAAGCGCAAGGCTTATCTCCCAACGACATCGTCAACGCCGTCAATGCGCAGACCCTGATCACGCCCTCCGGTACCGCCAAGATCGGCCCCCTTGAGTATCAGGTCGAGATGAACAGCGCTCCGGAAACGATTGCGGCGCTGAACGATCTGCCGGTCAAGACGATTAACGGGTCCACGATTTACATGCGCGATGTGGCGCACGTCCGCGATGGTTTCGCACCGCAAACCAACATCGTCCGCCAGGATGGCGTACGCGGCGTCTTGATGTCCATCTACAAAATCGGCAAAGGATCGACGCTGACCATCGTGCAAGCGGTGAAAGGCATGGTGCCCATCGCCCTGCAGTCGCTTCCGGAGGGAGTAACGGTCAAACCGCTTTTTGATCAGTCGTTGTTTGTCCGAGCGTCGCTGAACGGGGTGTTGCGCGAAGGCTTGATTGCGGCCGCGCTCACGGCCTGCATGATCCTGCTCTTCCTTGGCGATTGGCGTCCGACGATTGTTATTTCGATTTCGATTCCGTTGTCGATTTTCGTTTCGGTGCTCTTGCTGAGCGCGCTGGGCGAGACCATCAATATCATGACGCTGGGAGGTCTGGCCCTTGCGGTCGGCATCCTTGTCGATGACGCAACGGTAGAAATTGAAAACATCGAACGAAACCTGGCGCAGGGCAAGGAAATGCGTCAGGCAATTTTGGATGGCGCCTCGCAGATCGCAGTACCGGCTTTCGTGTCCACGCTTTCGATCTGCATTGTGTTCGTTCCCATGTTCTTCCTGACCGGCGTGGCGCGCTACCTGTTCGTTCCGCTGGCGGAAGCCGTGGTGTTCGCGATGTTGGCGTCCTACTTCCTGTCTCGAACTCTGATTCCTACGCTGGTGATGTACATCATGCGCGGGCACGAGCACAAAGCGGCAGGGCCAAAGACTATCTTCGGACGCTTCCAGCGCGGATTTGAAAATCGCTTCGAGCAGTTCCGCAATGGCTATTACCAGTTGCTGGAGACCACGCTCGACCACAGCAAGCTTTTCGCTACGTGCTTCATTCTGTTCTGCATTTTGTCCATGGGGCTGGTGCTGTTGCTTGGCCAAGACTTCTTTCCCGACGTCGATGCCGGCTTGATGAGGCTTCACGTGCGTGGCCGCGCCGGTTTGCGCGTGGAAGAGACAGCGCGCCTGTGCGATGAAATCGAGCAATACTTGCGCGGACAGATCCCCAAAGATGAGCTGAATACGATTCTCGATAACATCGGGCTTCCCTACTCCGGCATCAACCTGTCGTATGCCAACTCGGGCGTGATTGGCACCAGCGATGCAGAAATCCTGGTGGGCCTGAATCAGGAGCATCATCACCCGACGGCAAACTACATTCGGCGACTCCGCCAGGATTTGCCGCGCGAGTTCCCCGGCGTGGAGTTCTACTTCCAGCCCGCAGACATCGTTACGCAGATCCTGAACTTCGGATTGCCCGCTCCCATCGACGTCCAGTTGACAGGCTTCGACACAGCCACGAACTACGCCATGGCGCAGCGTATTGCGAATGACATGCGGCGCATTCCCGGAACCGCCGACGTGCACGTGCAGCAATTGCTCGATCTGCCGACGCTGCACATGGACATCGAGCGTAACCGCATCACGCAGGTTGGACTCAGCGCGCGCGATGTGGCGCAAAGTGTACTGGTTTCCTTGAGCGGTAGCTTCCAGACTGCTCCCAATTTTTGGCTGAATCCCGCCAACGGCGTCACCTATCAGATAGCTGTGCAGTCGCCGCAGTATCGCGTCACTTCCTTGCAGGATCTGATGAAAACGTCTGTTGACAGTCCGACTGCGCCGAATCCGCAACTGTTGAGCAACCTTGTTCAAGTTCAGCCCACGGCGAGAGCGGCAGTGGTATCGCATTACAACGTACAGCCCGTGATCGATATTTACGCCAGCACGCAGGACCGCGATCTTGGCGGCGTGGCGCGCGATGTCAACAAGGTCCTGCAGCCCTATCGGAATCATCTGCCGCGTGGCACTCGGCTGAGCGTTCGCGGCCAGGTACAAACCATGAACACTTCCTTCATCGGTCTGGGCGTCGGATTGGTGATGGCGATTGTCCTCGTCTACTTTCTCATCGTGATCAACTTTCAGTCGTGGCTTGATCCCTTCATCATCATTACGGCATTGCCGGGCGCGCTGGCTGGGATTTGCTGGATACTGCTGCTGACGCATACGACCATGAGCGTGCCTTCCTTGACGGGCGCCGTCATGTGCATGGGTGTCGCTACCGCTAATTCCATTCTGATGGTGTCGTTCGCCCGTGACCGGATGGCGGCTGGAACTCCGGCCGTGCAGTCGGCGCTGGAAGCCGGCTATACGCGTATGCGCCCTGTACTGATGACCGCGCTGGCCATGATCATCGGCATGCTGCCGATGTCGCTTGGATTGGGCGAGGGCGGTGAGCAGAATGCGCCACTCGGACGCGCCGTTATCGGCGGATTGCTGTTCGCGACGGTGGCAACGTTGTTCTTCGTGCCATCCGTCTTCGCCATCATCCATGGCCGCAGAGAACGACGGGCAGGACAAGAGCAGGTATAGAGATTGTGAGTGATAGGACAACGATGGAAACTGATCAGAAAGCCGCAGTAGAAAACGAGACGCAAGGTCACGCAAATGGCGGAGAGCATGCTGCGCCGACGATCACTCCTCCACCCAAACTGGAGGCGGCCTCGCCAGCCAAAGCGGTATTCGCCGTCGGCGTGATCGTGTTGTTGCTGGTCCTGGCGGGCGCCATCACGATTGTGATGCGCATGCATGCGAGCCGCGTGCTGGCGGATACCACCGTCGAGAACGCAGTCCCTACCGTGTCCGTCGTCCATCCCACCGAGGAGAAGCCGGACGAGGAACTGATTCTGCCCGGAACCTTGCAGGCCTATGTCGAGTCTCCTATCTACTCGCGCACCAATGGCTACTTGCTGCGCTGGTACAAAGACATTGGCTCGCACGTGAAGGCGGGCGAACTGTTGGCCGACATCGACACTCCGGAAGTTGATCAGGAGTTGATGCAGGCTCGCGCGGCCCGTCAGCAGGTGGTGGCGGCGATGGATCTGGCGAAAATCAATGCCGACCGCTATCAGGCGCTGCGCAAAACGGATTCCGTGTCGCAACAGGAATCCGACACCCAGAGCAGCGGCTACCAGCAGGCGATCGCCAACCTTTCAGCGGCGGATGCCAACGTCAAACGGCTGGAGGAGCTCGAAGGCTTTAAGCATGTGTATGCTCCCTTCGACGGCGTCATTACCAAGCGCACCGTCGATCCCGGCGCGCTGATTAACGCCGGCAACGCGGGCGCGGCCGGCCGTGAGCTCTTCGACATCGCACGCGTTGATCCTTTGCGCGTATACATTCCGGTTCCGCAAGCCTACGCACCTGCAATCCACGATGGGATGAGCGCTGTCGTAACGCTGCAGGAGTTTCCTGGCCAGAAGTTCAGCGCGACCGTCACGCGCACGGCGGACTCCATCGATCCGACCACGCGAACCTTGCTCACCGAAGTTGACGTTCCCAACAAAGACGCCAAGCTTCTGCCCGGCTCATACGGCGAAGTGCACTTCAAGCCAAACATCAACGTGAACAAGGTCACCGTTCCGGTCAACGCCATGCTCTTCCGTCGTGAAGGTGCTCAGGTGGCCGTCGTCGGAAGCGATGGCAAAGTTCAACTGCGAAAGATCAGCATTGGCCGTGATTACGGCAACAGCCTTGAAATTCTCGGCGGCGTGGATGCTAACGATCAGATCATCGTCAATCCATCCGACTCCATCGAAGATGGCGAAAAGGTCAACGTGGCTTCCCCGAAACAAGGGGGCCAGCAGTCATGAAGATCTGGCATCTTGCCGCGGCCGCGATCGCTTGTGGTCTGCTGGCCGGCTGCACGGTCGGACCGAACTACAAGCGTCCGCCTGCGCCCGCGCCCGAGGCTTACAAAACGCCGGCTCCGTGGCGTGAGGCCGCGCCCAAGGACGCTCTTCCAAAGGGCGCGTGGTGGGGCGTCTTCAACGATCCCGAACTCAACGCCTACGAGCAGCAATTGCTGACAGCCAACCAGTCGCTGCTTGCGGCCCACGATCGGCTGGAGGAAGCTCGCTCGCTGGCCCGTGTAGCCTCCGCTGAGTTCTTCCCTCAGGCTACGGTTGATCCCGGCGCCTCCCGCAATCGCTATTCTGCAAATCGGCCTGAGGTCATTACGCTTGGCAATCCGTTGACGCAGAGCACCTATCAAGTCCCGTTCTACCTGAACTGGGAGCCCGACTTGTTCGGCCGGATCCGTCGCAACCTGGAAGCGTCGAATGCGAATCTGCAGGCTACAGCCGCCGACATGTACAACGTCAACCTCGTGTTGACGTCCGAACTCGCAGCCGACTACTTCAGCCTGCGAGAACTCGACGCGGAATATCAAGTGGTGCAGGGCTCAGTAGAGATTCAGCAGAAAGGTCTGCAGCTGGTCGAATATCGTCACAATGGCGGCGTCGCTTCCGGACTGGACTTGGCGCAGCAGCAGACATTGCTCGATTCCACGCAGACGCAGCTCTATCTGGTAAAGCAGCAGCGCGAGCAGTTCGAACATGCCATCGCGGTTCTGACCGGCAATCCCGCTTCAACCTTCAGCGTGCCTGTGCGGCCGCTGACCGAGACGACGGTGCCGGTTCCACTCGGCGTGCCGTCCGATCTGCTGGAACGCCGTCCTGACATCGCCATCGCCG
>Ga0187884_10004368_pt1 | contig 10431 bp, 7 predicted proteins | sample June2016WEW_20_4_FD_132983 | JGI IMG/M metagenome (GOLD analysis project Ga0187884, IMG submission 132983) | Peatland microbial communities from SPRUCE experiment site at the Marcell Experimental Forest, Minnesota, USA - June2016WEW_20_40 | ecosystem: Environmental > Terrestrial > Soil >...
ACGCTCTCATTGGCGGCTGCGTTAGCGACCATGTCGAAGCTCCAACGCGAGCCGGTAGTGCAAACTCTGGCCTGCCGGGGCCAGAAGATCATGAATGGCCTGCGGCCGCGCATTGAAAGATACGGGGCCGCACATTTTCTCTCCGTATCGGGCCACCCGGCGTGGTCGTTCCTGCTGATCAAGGACACTCCGTCGTACTCGCAGTGGACGATCAAGACGCTGCTGCTGCAAGAGATGTTTGCCCGTGGGATTCTCACGCTAACCACCCACAATGTCAGTTATGCTCATACGGAAGACGACATCAACCGGCTGCTGGCCGTCTATGACGAAGTTCTTCCCATACTCGTGGACGCAGTGACCAACAACCGCATGGACCAGCATTTGCGCTGCCAACCGCTGCAGCCTTTGTTCAAAGTTCGGTAACCGATGAACGTCTTTATTCGCGCCGATTCGTCGGAACAAATCGGCACCGGACACGTAATGCGTTGCCTGGCTTTGGCCGAGACCTTACGTGCGAACGGCGTGGACGTGAGCTTTGTCTGCCGCGACTTGCCGGGGAACGCCGGGCGTGTCGTCCGGCAAGCGGGTTTCCCGCTGCACCAGCTCCCTCAATTCGGCGATTGCGCCGTGCGAGACGAATCTGGTTGGTTCGGCGGTGTGGACTGGGCAACCGACGCCAAGCAGACCATGGCGGTCGTGAGCAGCGGACGAGCTGTCGACTGGTTGTTCGCGGACCACTATGGTATCGATCACCGATGGGAATCGCATCTACGCCCAGCGGCCGGCCGGATAGCAGTCATCGACGACCTCGCCAATCGTCGCCACGAATGTGATCTGCTGGTAGACCAGAACCTGCACGCAGATACACAAACCCGATACCACGGGTTAGTGCCGCCCGAGTCCGTAGTGTTTTGCGGTCCCAAGTACGCGCTGCTGCGCCCGGAATTTGCGCGCGCGCGCGCAGCCCTGAAAACGCGCGATGGTCAGCTCAAACGCATACTGGTGTCGTTTGGCGGCACCGACGCCGCCAACCAGACGTGCAAAGCACTGCAAGCGATAGCTTCACTGGACCGGCGTGACATCGCGGTGGATGTAGTTGTGGGTGCATCCAACCGCCACCAGGTTGCAGTCCGGGAGCTGTGCGAGGCGCATTCGAATTTTACGTTGTATCTCCAGAGCTGCAACATGGCGGAGTTGATGGCCGCAGCGGACCTTTGCATCGGCGCCGGCGGCGTTACGACCTGGGAACGATGCTGCCTTGGTTTGCCGAGTGTGGTGATTTCCGTTGCCGCCAATCAAGAGGCCTCCATACGAATCATGGCCGAAGAAGGCCGCCTGCTTTATCTAGGCACCCATGCGGAGGTAAAGGCCGAGTCGATTGTGCGAGTTCTGGCTGCATTAGAAGTATTACCGCACTGGCTACAGTTGCTGGCCGCGCGGAGCGTTCCGCTGGTGGACGGGCGTGGAGCCGAACGGGTGGTCCGACAGATATTGCTTCCCGCCATCTGCCTCCGTCTGGCTGGACTCCAAGACTGCAGGGACATTTACGAGTGGCGCAATGCGGCGGAGAACCGACAGCACTCCTTCGACTCCGGCGTATTTGCATTCGCCGACCACGAAGCGTGGTACAAAGCAACCCTTTCTCGTTCCGACCGTGTGCTTCTGATCGGTGAAGCCCATAACAGCCCCGTCGGGGTTCTGCGCTACGACTTAAAAGGACAATGTGCCAACGTCTCTGTGTATCTGGTGCCTGGGAAGCACTGCCAGGGGCTTGGATCTAAGCTTTTGCATAGTGGGAGTGAATGGCTGCGGAAGAACCATCCTGAGGTTCGCGAGGTTCTGGCGGATATCCAGATTGCAAATCAAGCATCTCAGGCGGCATTTTCCCAAGCAGGTTACGAGCCGTATTTCTGCACCCACAAGTTGAAGCTAAGACAGCTTGAACACGAGAAGAAGTAGGAAAACCGAGATGCAATCCGCAACTCTCAAGATTGACGAGCACTGCATTGGATTGCACCAGCCGCCTTTTGTGATCGCGGAAATGTCCGGCAATCACAACCAGTCGTTTGAGCGGGCGCTGGCGATCGTGGATGCGGCGGCGAAGGCGGGCGCGCACGCCTTGAAAATCCAGACCTACACCGCGGATACGATGACGCTGGACCTGGATGAGCGCGAATTCCATATCTCCGATGCGAACAGTTTGTGGAAGGGCACCTCGCTCTACAACCTCTACCGGCAGGCATACACGCCCTGGGAATGGCACAAGCCGATCTTCGAGCGGGCGCGCCAATTGGGGCTGATCGCCTTCAGCACGCCTTTCGACGCCTCTGCGGTGGAGTTTCTGGAGTCCCTGGAAGTACCGTGTTACAAGGTGGCATCGTTTGAAAACACCGACCTGCCGCTGATCCGTAAGATCGCTGCCACCGGCAAGCCGATGTTCATCTCGGCCGGCATGGCCACGGTGGCGGAGTTGGGCGAGGCCGTCGCCGCCGCGCGCGAAGCCGGATGCCGGCAACTCGTCCTGCTGAAGTGTACAAGCACATATCCCGCCAGCCCCGAAGATACCAACATTCGCACCCTACCAGATATGCGTGAGTTGTTTGGTTGCGAGGTGGGATTGTCCGACCACACCATGGGCGTCGGTGTCGCGGTCGGCAGCGTGGCGCTCGGCGCCACGGTCATCGAGAAGCATTTTACGTTGCGTCGTGCCGACGGCGGCGTGGACTCCGCCTTTTCTATCGAGCCGGACGAGATGCGATGTTTAGTGATTGAGGCCGAGCGTGCCTGGCAGGCATTGGGTCATGTGACCTACGGACCCACTGCCAAAGAGCAGGCGTCTTTAAGATTTCGCCGCTCGCTTTACATCGTGGAAGACGTGAAGGCCGGAGCGGTCCTCACCCGCGACAACCTGAGGGCGATTCGCCCGGGACTGGGTCTGGCTCCCAAATACCTCGAGTCATTGCTCGGCAGGACCGTCGTGCGCGATGTGAAGCGAGGTACGCCCATTTCCTGGAGCCTTTTGGCCTGACATGAGCCTGATACCGCAATTTCCGCTTGTCAGACAATCCGCTCTGCTCAAATTCGTGCGAGAAGACTGGCGATTGCAGTGGAAAACGAGAGTTCGGAAGCAGGACCCCAGGTGGGATTGAATCCCATAGCTGGAGAAATCGTCCCGATCCCGGTGGATGCCGCCAGGGTCACAGCGTTCGGGCGAGTATTGTCAACTTATCAATACGCCCGGAATTTGCTGGCCTCGAGCCTCGTCCGGCGCAGCGCTGTATATACTGCCTCGCAGTCGCTGAGTGCGCTGACGAACTTTATATTGTTACCGGTTCTTACCCGATATCTGTCGCTGGCTGATTACGGCATCATTGAGACTTTCCTGGCCGTGGTTATGCTGCTGACCGGCGTGATCGGCTTGGGCACGAATACAAGCCTGACGAAGGACTACTTCAAATTACAGGAGCAAGACCGGAGTGTTTACATCGGTAACAGCTTCGGGCTGATTGGTGCAGCCGGTCTGCTGATCAGTGGTGCTTTGATCATCCGGCCAACTAACGCCCTGGTGGCGGATTGGTTGAAGATCCCGGCGGCGGCTGTTGCGGCTATCGGGGTGGTTGCCTTTGCGAAGGCGGCGATCTCCCTGACACAAACGCTCTTCCAGTTACAGAGGCGTGCCAAAACCTATGCCTTGTTCACGAATTCGCTGACGGTTGGAGAGCTACTGCTCTCCATCGTGTTGATTGCGGGCCTAGGACTGCACTGGAGCGGCCGCCTGCTGGGGATCGTTCCCAGCTATACCGTGGCGGCACTCATCACCTTCATCTGGCTGAAGCGAAGCGGGCTGCTGCAGGTGCTGCCGCTTAAGTTCGACGGCGCAATTCTGAAGAGTGCTCTTCCGCTTGTAGTGGCGCACGTGAGCGGTTGGAGCACCGTGATGGCCGACCGGCTGATTGTCAGCCACCTGCTGGGGCCTGGCGCCACCGGGCTGTATGCTCTGGGATCGCGTTTCGCCATGGTCATCATGTTGTTTCAAACCTCGTTCAGCCTCGCCTGGCTGCCATTCTTTTACGAGAACCTCGCTAAGAATACGAGGGAAGCTGAGATCAGGATCGTGAAGGCAACCTATCTGTACTCGCTGGGCCTGATCTCGTTCTCATTGATGTACGGGGTATTCTCGCGATTTCTGCTCTACGTCATGGTGGATAAGCGTTTCTATGGAGCCAGCAACTACATATTCCTGCTGAGTCTGGCCTACTGTGCTGACGGTATATGGAAGCTGTTTCTCGGTTATCTGCTGCATCATGACAAAGCGACGACGTACGCGCTGATCCTGTGCGTTGCCTCGGTCATAGATGTCGGGTTGAATTTTGCGCTAGTGTTGCACTTCGGGCCGATCGGGGCGGCGTGGGGAACGCTGGTCTCCTTAGTTTTTGGGATGATTGCCACTATCTTCGCGGCCGCTAAGCTGCATAAGATGCCATGGTCGGCCGTGTTCTGGTGGAAGAACCAGCAGGGAGCCGCGGGATAATGAACTTGATTTTCGCTCCTGAAAGGAACGATCGCACAACGGAATTCGAGAGCATTGTGCAATGCCAACGTGATTATTGGAATACGCTGGCAAGAAATATTGACGATGATATCGCGGCAAACCACTGGGTAACAGAAGAGAACCTGCCCGTTTCGTCCGCCCTGTTTTCGGAGATAGCGGAATTTCTTGTAGGCGAGTTTCTTGGACAAAGGGCTGGCGCCAATGTTCTCGAGGTCGGCTGCGGAAACGGGCTCATCTTGGATCAGCTTGGCAGCCAGTGGAATCTTTTCGGCGCGGATGTCAGCTCCGAGATGTTGTCGCGGGCCGTGGTAAAGGTTGCAACGCTCTATTGTTGCGACGCGACGTCGATTCCTTGCGAAGATCGATCATTTGACTTGATCTACATGCACAGCGTCGTTCAGTACTTCGGAAGCGATGAATACCTCGATCGCGTCATGGCTGAATGCTGCCGGTTGCTCAAACCGGGCGGTTCGTTGTGTCTCATGGACGTGCCCATCCGGTGGTATCAGCATTTGATGTCATCACCACCAAGCTGGAGAAGCAAGCTGAAACAAGGGGTGAAATGGGCCATCGGATTTCTCCCCGTCCGCATGCAACAGGCTGCCCGGCGACCGCGCCGGGTGCAGGAACAGATATGTGGCAGAACAGTGTGCGTTCCGGCGGTGCGCGGGTTCTATGCGGATCCCGACTATTTCCGGAAATTCGAGAGTCAATTCGCCAAAATCTCGATCGAGCTTCAACCATTCCCCCACAAGCCGACAATTTACAAGAAGTTCCGGTTCAACATCATCCTGAGGAACAGACGGGAAACAGTGCCGGCAAGCAGCGAAACGGCGCGCCAGTCGCGAGACGCCTAATTGGGGTGCTGCTTTCGGCGGAATGTGCGCTTCTTCCGTGTGCGCACAGCGCGGCTGCCAGTACGGAAGTCTTGGGAGGGTAGTTTTGAAAAATATAGCTATTGTTCTTGCGGCTGGGAGAGGCAATCGTCTTAGGCCACTGACGGAGACCCTGCCCAAATGCATGATCTCAACCCCCGAGGGGATTCCTTTAATCCACCGGACCGTCAACAAGCTGGTTGAAATCGGCGCCTCGGATCTTATTCTGGGCGTGGGATTCGAGAAGGATTCAGTCACTACTCCGGCAGCCCCCGGGTTGAGAATTCACCGGGTTGAGAACGACGACTGGGAAAACACTAATAACGTTTACACATTGTTATTGTGCTTTGATTATTTGAAGTCTTCCGGAATCACGTTTGACAATGTGTTTCTGATCGAGGGCGACATTTGTCTCGGCAACTCCGTTCTTCCGCGGCTTCTGATGGAGGCGGATTCGGCGACCGCGGTACTGCCCGCCTCTTACACGAAACGGGGTTCCTGCGTTTCCATCAACGACGTGGGATATGTTACCAGCCTGAGCGACAACCGGGACTGGAATGATTCCGGTATATTCAAACTGGCGAACGTCTACAAATTGACTTACAAAGACTGGGTGGCCGTAGGCGAGGCACTCGACTATTACGACCGATCGGAATACTACGAGGCGATCATCGGCAGGCTGATCGGCAAGGTCCGGTTGAAGGCTGTGATTGACGGCGACTGCCGCGAAATCGACAACTCCTATGACTGGTTCTGCCTACAGGACTCCCATCACCTCAGCTATGACACCGTTCGGTCGAACTGGGGCGGGTTGTGGCGGCAATCGCTCCGCGATCACTTTTTCATCTCCAATCCTTTTTACCCGACACCCTTCATAAAGGACCGGCTGAAATACTGCTTCGACGCGCTCATAGGCAACTACCCGAGCGGCCGCAGACGAATCAACCAGATGCTGAGGGCTTGCTGCAATGTCGACCCCGGATTCCCGTTATATGCGGTCAACGGAGCGTCGGAAGCAATCCGGCTTCTTGAACAACACTTTAATCCGGCAGAGGTCAAGTTCCATTTGCACTTCCGCCCGACCTTCGGGGAGTACCTGCGCTTCAAGCTAAGTGACGGTCAGGACGCAACCGGCCTCATCATTGTTTCGCCCAACAATCCTACCGGGGAGGAGATCGATATCCCCAAGCTGGAGCAATTGCTGGGACGGTATCGTTACGTCCTTCTCGATCTGTCTTTGAGCACTCAGAAAGACACACCGTATCTGGAGCTGATCCGGCGCTTCCCGAATCTGGTGATCGTAAAGAGCCTGAGCAAGCTGATGGGTGTGCCGGGAATCCGTGTCGGCTACGTTGCGGCGGACGAGGCGTGCGTCCCCGGTCTCGAACAACGCCTTCCGATATGGAACGTCAATTCGCTGGCGGAGATGTTTCTGGAACTGCACCTGGACTCACTCTCGGATTACGAGCGCGCGCTGCGGGAGTGGAAGAAAGAGGCCGCCCGTTTCCGCCAGGAGCTGGGCGAGTTCATTCCTCCCGCAGACATCACTCCGCCACAGGGCTTCATTACTGTGACTAGCGAGGTCAAGCTCGCTGCTCCCCTTTACGAGCAATATGGCATCTTCGCCGCGGACCTTACCGCGAAGTTTAACGACGGTAGGTACCATACACGCATCGGTGTCCGCTCAAGTAAGGCCAACGATTATCTGCTATACGCCTTAAGAACAATACTGACGGGCAAGGCGACGCTCTGTAAGGCCGGAGCGGCGGCTGCAGCAGGTCGCGGTCCGGATGGAGACGCGCGGTCATCGATTACGACACAAGGGACCTCAGGCCGATCTTGATCACCCATGAGACTAACTGAAGCCAAGCCGGTTGAGGAGTATCCCCTTCCAACAAGAAACGACGGGTATGCTCAGTTTAAGAGTGCGGTGCTTGAGGAGCAGTTTCTCCTCTTCAAGCTTCATGCGTGGCTGACGAGCGCGCCTGTCGCCTGGCTTTGCTACAAATGCGGGATGTCCGCCAATGCTGTGACCGTACTGGGGATGATACTCAGCGTGCCGGCGGCGCTGTTGAACGTGACCGGGAATTATTACTGGGCCATCGCGGTGTTCCATGTCTTCTTTCTTATAGATTGCGTGGATGGCGTACTGGCCAGGGCGACGAAGACAACGTCCCTCACCGGCGCATACCTTGACGACTTTGCTCACTACGTCTTTCATGCGATCTTCTTCATTAGCTTAGGCACGGGGCTCGTGCTGGAGCACAAGGCATATGCCGCAATCCTTGCCATTGCTACAGGATTGATCAACAACCTGATGCGGGCCCATATTGAACTCGTCAAAGTGCGCGGCGGCACCGGGAGTCCCAAGCCTGCTCCAGGGGAACGATCCACCGTCCTACAAAAAGTGAAGAACTGGATTCTCCGTTCTTTCGACTTTCCAAATATTCTTGTTTACATGACATTCCTGGCCTGGCGCTTATCCTTTCTAGAGCTGTATTTTGCCTATTGCATCGTGATGACCTCTCTTTATGTGATCTACTGTTCGGTTCGCCACGCGTGGGTATTGAAGGAAATGGACAGAGTGCGAGCGACAATAGAATCAAGTGGTCCTGCAGGCGACGCCAGGTCTTCCAAGCCGGCGGAGTTAGGAGACGGGGCTTGCGCCATGAGAGCTGACGTGGAAGGGAGTTCGTATCAATGACGACGACGCCTGCGCAGATCGAAGAAGTACGCGCCTTCTGGGACCGCAGACCGTGTAATCTGCGCCATTCGCCTGCGCCGGTCGGGTCGCTGCAGTGGTCGCAAGAGGTAACGGGACGGAAATATTTCGTTGAGCCTCACATTCCGGGGTTCGCCGACTTTGAACGCTGGAGAGGCAAGAGGGTTCTCGAAATCGGCTGCGGCATTGGAACCGATACACTGCAGTTCCTTAAGCATGGCGCGCATATCGACGCCTCCGACCTTTCATCGGAAAGCCTGCGTATCTTGAAGTTGCGGTTGCAAAGCCATCTCGAATGCGACGATCCGGCTGAACGGATTGCCGACGAGCCCAATCTGCATTGCTGCAATGCCGAGGAGTGGTTGCCCGCGGGCCCTTATGACCTGATCTACTCATTCGGCGTGCTGCATCACACGCCGCATCCGGAAGTTGCCATCGCGAATATCCGCGATCGGCTCGCGCCCGGCGGTGAAGTGCGGTTGATGCTATACGCGCGCTGGTCGCTCAAAAACCTGATGGGCGAACAGCCCGAAGCGCAAGCAGGGTGTACAATTGCGCGAACCTACACGGCGCAAACGGTGCGCCAGTTGCTAGAAGGCCTGCAGGTCACGAGCATTAAGAAGACGCATATCTTCCCATGGCGCATCGAGGACTACATTCAATATCGATACGTGTTGCGTCCGGCATACCGCTGGATGCCGCGTTGGCTGTTTTCCGCGTTGGAACGTTTATTGGGCTGGCACCTGTTGATCGTTGCCAGGAAGGCATGATGACTCTATCAGCGGCGGTGGGCACCCGGCTGCGTTCAGCGTCTAAGACTCATAAGGAATTGCAGCGTTGAGAGAACCTACCGAGTTGTTTCGCAGATACCTCAAGGCTAACAGGGACTTTTTCAGGCCAAGGTCACATTCTTCCAGGGCCGAGCAAGGGTTACTCTACGTCGACTGCGGCACGGATAACAGCGTGTACTATAACGCCGTCCTGCGCCTGGCAGCGGCGCTAGCAGAGACGCAGGGACTGCGGCCTGTGATTATGACAAGCAAGGCAGGCAGCCGGCGAGAACGACTCATCGGTCGCAGCTTGGGCGCGTACGATCTGGTCACTACATGGGGCACTATGCTGGTGGGTCTTCTGGCGAATCCCATGGGCGCGTGGCGGTGTTTCAAACATATTCGTTATGGCACCGCTCTGGTCAGGCTGAAAATTGGACCACACGCGATCGGGAAGAGCATTTACGATCTGCTCCTGCGCCGACATCATATTCCTACCCTCGGAAAGCTGCCGCTTAAGCGTAGGCTCGAGGTCTTGGCGGAAGTGGCCTATTATTTTGGCGTAAAGAGGTTTTTTGACCGGCAGCAGTTTTCGTTTGCCATGCTGGGGGACAACGCATATCGACAGGGCATCACGTTTGAAATACTGAAAGAACGAGGAATCCCTTCCTTATGCGGCATAGATCTCAACGGGATGGCCGGCCATCTTTATCGGAAACAGGAAGACTACAAGTATCACTGCCGTACGCCGGACGCAGCGCTGGTGGCCGCGTTGGATTGCGATCCGGAGATCCAGAAGACAGCAGCCCGTGCGCTGGAGGCGAGAACCGCGGGTAAAGAAATACAACATGACCTGGTGCGCGCATATGGAGCAGGAAAACAGCAGATCGGCGCCAACGACCTGAGGCAATCGCTGGGAGTCACCGGCGACAAGAAGTTAGTGGTGATCATGGCCCATATCTTCCAGGACGCGCCACACGCGTACCCTGACACTATTTTCCGCGATTACCGTCAATGGCTGATCGAGACGTGCCGCCGGTTGCAGGCTAATCCCAACGTGATTGCCGTGGTCAAGGAGCATCCCAGCGTAGAACTCTATGGTGAGCAAGGGATAATTGACGCAGCTTTAGCCGAAGTTGGCGAACGACCGATGCAGCTTGTTCGAAACATCAACACGAAGAGCTTTTTTGACTGCGCGGATGTCATTGTCACCGTTGGCGGGACCTGCGGTATGGAGTTTCCGTGCTTCGGAGTCCCGGTTGTCCTCGCCGCCGGCGCGCCATACGCCGGGTTCCCATACGCTCATTGGGCCAGAAGCCGAAGAGAATACTACGACATCCTGGATAACATTCACCTCATTCCCAAACTCAACAAGGAGCACGTCCAACTCGCTCGAACCGTTTTCCATGTTTTGCAATCAGTGTGTAGGGCCGATAAGTCGCGCTTGGGGCTTGGCACGCAGGGACATAACTTGGGGGAGAGCGCCGATGAGGCACAGGCGTGGCGGGAAAT
>Ga0187884_10004372_pt1 | contig 10422 bp, 8 predicted proteins | sample June2016WEW_20_4_FD_132983 | JGI IMG/M metagenome (GOLD analysis project Ga0187884, IMG submission 132983) | Peatland microbial communities from SPRUCE experiment site at the Marcell Experimental Forest, Minnesota, USA - June2016WEW_20_40 | ecosystem: Environmental > Terrestrial > Soil >...
GGCGTGCCGCATCCAGCAACTTCTCCCGCAGTTGCCGTTGCGATCCGCGCCGCCATGCGCCCCAGAATATGCGACGCCAAGTGCTCCACCTTCACCCACGGCAGAATCAGGAAGCGCGTGTTGTAGGCGATGAAGCGGATGTTGCGGCGGCGCGCTTCGGCACTCCAGCCGATGTAGCGGTCGCGCGCACCGATGTGCCGGGGCGCGCTCGACCATGCCGCACAAGCGACGGGCCTGCCTTGCGCCCACACCAGATACTTCAGATGCTCACCCACCGGCTGTTCGTAGCCGAGATAGTGATGCTCCTCCATCAGGCTATTGAACAGCGGCTCATCGGCCGTGCGCCGCACCGGTTCGAACGCGAGCGGCTGTAAGTTGCGCAACCGCTCCTCGATCGGCATAGTGTCGATCAAGACTGGCTCCGGCCGCACGCGATGCGCCAGCGGATTGTGGCGCACGTAACTCACCGGCGGCAACGTGATCTCACCGGCCCGCTCCAGCAGCAACAGCAGGCCGCGACAGACCATGTCACGCAACGCGCCATTGGCCTGCCGCCACTGCCAGGCTTCACACAGCCGGGCCGAGAGCCGGCGCCGGCTCTCATTCGGGTGCTGCGCGATCAGCGCACGTATATAAAGGATGTCTGCCTGGCTGATCTGCCGGCCGCGATATCGGTACTCTGCCATTGCCAGCAGTATGCAGCAACCGTTTTTGGAACGCAAGGGGTGAGAGCGTGTCGTGCCGAAAGTTTACGACTCTTACTTCAGCGCATTCACGCGACGCCACATCGGTGCCGCTCGCACGCGCGACACATCGCCCGCCGCCATCAGCAACTGGGCCTCGTAGGCTTCCAGCGGTTTGGTCGGTCCGCTCGCTTCCGGCCACCACACGAATCGCCCCTTGGAAAGCCGCTTGTAGCTCAACCCGGAGTGCAGGTGCTTCGGTCCCAGCGATGCGTCTTGTGCGCATCACGCATCCATTCCATCCGCTCAGCGGCAGGGAGGTCGCTTGCGTGGGCGAGCGATACAACCGTTACGGAAGACGTCTCCTGCTCCGGGTCGATGATGTCACGGTCTGCTCGGTTCCGCCGCAATGGACGGATCTCGTTGCTCCCGATCCGGAGATCGTCATAGGCGAGTATCGTGCGCTCTTCCGCGTTGCGGATTTGCTGGAACTCGAACGCCTGGTAGATCAGCTCCGCAAGCGTGATTCGTGGAAGAAGCCAGACGATGCGTAAGGTCAATTTCGCCGCGAATGTAAAGGAAAAGACGCCGCATATGGATGCGGCGATCTGGTTGTTACGCGCTAATTACAGCAATCATAACGGACTATACATGTTGCGAATTTGCTGGACTGGCTTTCGAACGCAACGTCGGCGTGGCCCACCAGCCAAGCGCCCCAGAAGTCGTTGCCGGTATAGCACTTGCAACAAGTTTTCATTTGGACTATTTTCTGAATGGAAGGTGCAATGTGGAACATGGAACCGACAAGAACGTCCAACCCCCTTTCGATCTGAAGGTCTTTCTGATCAAGGCCAACGGTGGAAGAACGGGTGCTGAATACCGTACCAACGACAGCATTTTTGTTCAAGGCGAACCGGCAGATGCCATCTTCTATATCAAGGAAGGCAAGGTCAAGCTCACCGTCGTCTCCAAGCGAGGAAAGGAAGCAGTCGTCGCCATTTTGGGAGACGGCGATTTCTGTGGTGAAGGATGCTTGGCGGGACAGCCGGTACGTATGGCAAGCGCAATTGCAATGTCGGCGTGCTCGGTCATGAAACTGGAGAAGACGGCAGTGCTCAGGCTTCTCCACGAAGAACCTTCATTCACAGAACTATTCGTGGCGCATCTCCTCTCCCGGAACATCAAGATTGAGGAAGATCTGGTTGACCAATTGTTTAACTCCAGCGAGAAGAGGCCGGCACGAGTGCTTCTGCTGCTGGCAAACTTCGGGAAGGAAGGCGTACCGCTAACGGTCATCCCAAAGATCAATCAGGAGACGCTGGCCGAAATCATTGGCACCACACGTTCGAGAGTCAGCTTTTTCATGAACCGATTCCGCAAGCTGGGATTCATTGACTACAACGGTGGCCTGAAGATTCACAGTTCATTGCTGAATATCGTCCTGCACGACTAGCGAGTGATCGAGCGAACTGAAGAGGCGCTGCGTTCTCGTGCTGGGTGATTGAGCACGGCGCTAAATTGTAAAGCGAAGACGAAGACAACCGAACGTTGCTCGAGCGCCCCGTCGAATCCGACACCCTGATCCTTTCCACCCGACCACCGAATCGACGCCCTTGGATGCCACTCCCTTTACGCGCGTGATCCCCTTGGCCAACTCTGGCGCCAGCAGCCCGTTGTCGATGGCTTCCACTGCCAGTTTCCGCAACGTGGTGATCCGGACGTTCGTGGAAACCGCGCCGAGCCCGAGATTGTAGACGCGGCGGGGCACTTCTCCGGGAACCGCGTCTACCAGCGCCGCGATTGGCGATGCGCGCCGCCGCCCACCCCGCCCAGATCAATGATCACCGCGATCAACAGTCACAAAAGATTGATTCCCGCCGTCGGCATGCCGCTGTTAAGTTCCCAGGCGTATACGATCGTGGTTAGCGGCAGGAAAATGAAGCCGAGTACCGGCAGCACCAGACCACCGTGGAATGCGCGCCGTGCGGCAGCATCCTGGGATTAAAAACATATTGCTTCCGAGTGCCGGGATCGCGCTGGGAGATGATATGTCGAACCAGAGTGTAGTACGGGCGGCGGACCGCTTCCGACCGGAGCGGCAGTTCTGATCAGGGGTCAAGACCTTACGGCTGTTGTTATTCCATTTATTCCGTTAACGACGGATTCGGAAAGCGGCCACGAGGAATCAGTGAGTTAGGTTGCCTTGTATCAACGCCTTGGACGCATAAGTCTTCTATTTCCAAACGCCGACTAATTTCCCAAGCTGGACGTCGCGGGTTCGAGCCCCGTCTCCCGCTCCATTTTTTCTTAGGTCTACGCACCACTGAGTTTTCAACCATTACTCCGTTTACTCCAATAAGCCTGCTGAACGCTTCACGCGGACAGCCTTCGTTGACGTTTTCGAGCCACCAGGGACTCGAGCTTTTTGACCGCTTCGCGCTTTTGATGACGGTCCGAAATGGTGTACACCTCCATGCTCACGCCAAGCCGGTGGCCGCGCTGATCAGCCGAGACTTTGGCGTCCACGCGAGCCTCCCTGGAAAGGCTCGCATCGGTTTTTCTCAAGACCTGGAACGTGGCCCACTGCAGACCGACCTTCCCGAGCCGCGGTGCGAATGCTCGCCTCCACAGGTTCGCCCTATCGAGCGGCGACGCTGAATTCTCGGAAGGAAATATGAAAACGTCGGGGGCCGTCGAACTTGCCACCTGACGGGCAAGCTCGATTCACCAAAGAACGGAAAGACTCGCGAAGCAGCGTTATCCGATGGAACGCTTACAGATGTTCGGAGGCGCCCGCAACCGGACTGCGCATCTCGGAGGCTCTGCACTTGCTGGTTTCTGACATCACATCAGACGGTTTGCTGATCCGGAAAACCAAGCTTCAGAAGACCCGATTGGTGCCGTTGCACGACACCGCAGTAGCGGGGATAGCTCGGTACTTGGCGTACCGCCAAAGAGCGCGCCGCGGTGGAGACCATATCTTTGTTTCGGACGAAGGGCAACCGCTCGTCTCCTGGAAGGTCCACAGTGTTTTCCGGACCCTGCTGAAATCGGCGGGGCTACCGCTGAGTCGGTGAGCCGAGTGACCTCCTCCTGACTGAGAATGACCGGCAATCGCCGCGGGATTTTCGGATACGGAAAGTCTTCCCGTAGATACGCCCGTTTCAGCGTCCGGAGGAAGAAGAACTGCACGGCCGCCATGCGCTGCTTGACAGTGTTGGGTGCTAGGTTGCGGTCGCGGAGCAGGTGAAGTTGAAACTGTCGGACATGATCCGGCCCGAGCTGATCGGGAGGACGTTTGAAATACCGCGCAAACTCCCGTAGTGCGCTGATGTAGGCTTCTACGGTACTCTGGGCGTAATTACGACGCTGGAGTTCCTCCAGCATCATTTTGCGAAGATGGGTCACAGGGACCTCCTTGTGACCCACAAAATATCCCCACCGTCAGCCGATCGCTATACCCTTTAGCCACGCGTTAGCGTCCGCCGCGCCGGCGAATTAGTGCAAACGGCGTTCGCGTCATCGCGAATCGGCAGTCTGTACCGCCATACTGGACCCCGCGGCGTAGGGGGCCGCCAGTATGGCGCGCAAGCAAAAGGCAGCGAAACGGCCAAAGCCCAAAACGGTGCTTCGTCTCCCGGACTTGGAGCATTCGAAAAATGCGGTGTTGAATTCGCTCGCGGCGGCGAGTTCCCAGGAATCGTAAGGGCACGCGATCGAGGAGTTTCATCGGCTGGTACTGCTCTGAGCCCCGCCTTGAATTCAACCGAACGATGGTCCTACGATACCGCTTCTTTCTGGAACAGAAAAACCTCGCGCCTGCCACTATCAACGTTCGTTTGGCCGCCGTGCGGAGGCTCGCCTACGAAGCTTCGGACACAGGCCTACTCAGCCCCGACCTGGCGGCCGGTATCCGCCGCGTGAAAGGCGCGAAGCAGCTGGCGCGGTGAGTGCGCCTCACGACGACGCGCGTTAAGCTGTTGACCGAATGTCGCCATCAAAATCGTTATAACGCTGGAAGCCCCCAGCGGAACTAAACCGTTCCCTTCCGCGCCCGGTCCGCCTGAACGGCAGCGGCTTCGCGAAGTGCTTCTGGTTGGTGCTCCTCGTCGTTGGCGAGGTGTCGACGATGTACTGGCTCGCTGGGAGCAGCCTGCGCCAGGACGCCGATCACCACCGAGTGATCGCGGATAACCGGGAGATCGAGGGCGCAGTAACGCGGTTGCGGCGGATCACGACGCTGTATACGAGTTGGTACGTCGACTACAGTTATTCCGTGGGCGGCCAGGAATCCCCGGCGTAGTGGTGTCAGTAGCCGTCGACCAGTCCAGAGGAAGAGTAAGGCCCCCAGGGGGCATAGAAGCAAGATGGGCCACAAAGATTTTGCCGCGGGCGGATCCGCGCTCGGAAAACTCTTGGCATGGCTGGAAGGAAGGTAGCTAATGCCGATAGGCGACCCCAACCTGCAGGCTCTCCCAGCGCTGCTGCGCGATGGCGCCGTGACGGCGGCCCTAAGCGGAACGTTGGCCGGGATCGAGGTGAATACCAGCCGGCTGATCAGCCAAATCATCTAGCCGAACAGGATTCCGGCCAGGCCGCCCAGGCCGTGAGCACGGCGGCTTCGAGCAGAAACTGGATCAGGATGTCGGTGGTCCGCGCGCCAACCGCCTTGCGGACGCCGATCTCATGCGTGCGCTCGGTCACCGACACCAGCATGATGTTCCTCACGCCGATTTTTGCTTCATTCGCTTCTACGGGCATGTCCGTCTGCTTCACCCCTCGCGCGAGGATCGCGCGCAGAATGTCGATCGCTTCGGAAATCTCGGCGTGTGCCAGGCGACGCCACCGCCGAACACGTGGGCCGCGTACGACACGCCGAAGGTTCTCGCAGCCTGTGTGAGGGCCAAGAATCTGCCGATGAGAACTGCGACTCCGGAGAAGCGTGCGGAGCTAGAGGGGGAGTTCTACTGCGAGGAGGGAGTAGCGAAGGGGAAACAGGCCTTTATTCTGATAGGCCCGCCCGTCCCCGGTAAGTCGACGGTAGCGGATCCGCTGGTGGCGGAAACCAAAAGTCTCCTGGTGGAGGGCCGCAGACGAGCGTTTGCCAAAAGTGTTGACAATTTGTGTCGCTCTTCCTGGCAAAATCCTACTGTCGTGCCACTATTGGTGGCATAATCCTACCCGCAATGCTCTTCCGCCCGACGTCGTGCTCTCCTGTTGAGTGTCCACGCCGCCTCCCAAGAAGAGGCTTCGCTTTTACCACCGTGCATAACATCCAGGCGCGCACACCGGTGGAGACCTGCGCGAAACCCCCCATCCCGCTGCGTTATTCTGTTCGAAGGGAGTGCTGAATGTTCCGCCTGCTGTGCTGTCTGTCCGTGACGCTGGTTGCTCAAGCCGCAACGCCGTTATTCCAAAGCTCGTTCGATAAACCCAACCAGGGCTGGTCCGCCCTCAGCGGCGCCGCAACGCCCGACTCGAAAGTGCTGCACGGCAAGAGGAAATCGTTGCGTCTGGAGGCGGCGGAGTCTGGTGCCGGGCCGGTGGTTCGCCTCGCGCCCATCGTGCTGACCATCGGCAGGCGATATGAGCTCACCGGCTGGGTACGCACCGAAGACCTCGCGGTCAAAGATCTCGATCGTTCCCCGATCGCCGCCGGCGCCGCGCTCACCATGGCTTCCATGCCGTGGGACGTCCATTCGGCCTCCCTGGGCGGCACGCAACCGTGGACCCGGCTCTCGCTCGAATTCGTCGCCAGCCGCGCGCAGGACGCGATCGTGCTCACCGCCGGCAGTGGCGGGTCCGTGCGCGGCAAAGCGTGGTTTGAGGGCGTGTGTCTGGACGAGGTATCCTCCGGCGATGAGTGGCCGGCGCGCGAGGCCGTCCAGACCTTCGGCCCCGCCTATCGCTATCCGTCCGCCGGTTGGATCTACCTTCACATCGAGGGCGCTCCTTACGAACGCGGCTACCAGCACGGACACCTGATGGCGCGTGAGATTCCCGAATACCTGGACCGCTGCGCCGCCGAGCTCGGCTCCAGTCAACAGTGGGATCAGTATCGCACCACCGCCAACGCGCTTTTTCTGCGTGGCTTCGACCGCGAGATTCTGGAGGAGATGCGCGGCATCGCCGAGGGCGCGTCTGACGCCGGAGCCAGGTGGCTCAACCGCCGCGTCGATCTCATCGACATCGTGGTGGCCAATGTCACGGTGGAATTGAGTACCCTAGCGTCCGCCGTGGGTACCACCGCTACCGGCCTGGAAGGGTTCAGCTTCGACAAGCCCGTCTACGCCGGCGGCAAACGCGATTCCGTGGCGGACCATTGCAGCGCCTTCGCCGCCACCGGCCCCGCCACGCGCGATGGCAAGATGGTGATCGGCCAAGTTACCTGGTGGTCCCTCACGCTCGCCGAACAGACCAACGTGATGCTCGATATCAAGCCCGCCGCTGGCCATCGCATGCTCCTCCAGAGCTACCCCGGCGGCATCGAGAGCGGGACCGACTGGTATCAGAACGACGCAGGCGTGGTTCTCACCGAAACCACCATCAACCAGACGCCGTTCAACGCGCAAGGCACTCCAATTGCCTTCCGCGCCCGCCTGGCCATCCAGTACGGCGGCAACATCGACGAAGTCGTGAAGTACCTGGGAACACGCAACAACGGCCTCTACACCAACGAATGGCTGATCGGCGACGCCAAGAACGATGAGATCGCCATGTACGAACTGGGCACCAATCGGGCCAGATTGTGGCGCAGTTCGAAGAACGAATGGTTCGGCGGCACACCTGGCTTCTACTGGGGCGACAACAACCCTAAAGACCTCGGCATTCGCCTCGAAAGCTACCCCGATCCGAAAGGCGGACCTGACTACATTCCCTACGTCCCCTACTCTCGCGATCTCGCCTGGCTGAATCTCTACCAAACGCATCGGGGCCAGATCGACGAGCAGTTCGCATTCCTCGCCTTTCGCACCGCGCCTCTGGTCGCCTCGAGCACCATGGACGCCAAAGTGGCGACCTCCGACATGGCGAATCGCATGATGGTGTGGGCGGAAATCGGCAGGCCCAACCAGCGCGAATGGACGCCTCCGCGATCCGGCTATGCCAAGAACGATGGTCTGTACCCTTCGGGCTACGCGTTGTTCTTCGCCGAAGAACCGGAGACTTTGCGCGCCGCCATCCAGGAAAATGAAAAGGCGCGTCTCGCTGGCAAGACGGAACCCGACGCGAAACCGCCCGCCAAATCAGCGTCCCTCAAGGACCGTCTCTGGAAGGGTTGGGTGCTGCCGGCTTCCGACGCCGACGCCTGGTTTGTCGGAGGCGCGGCCAATTACTACTGGATTCTGGAATCGGACGAGGCGGAAAAGCGTTTGATCGCGCTTCGCGCCACCTACCGCAGACTGAAACTCGGTCCCCAGAATGCCATGACCCGGTTCCACATCGAGCAGGCCAAAGGCGTTCTGCTCCTCGATTCCCTGCGGCGCAAGATGGGCGACGACGCCTTCCTGAAGCTGATGACCGAGTACTTCGAGGCGAACACGACTAAGACCGTGACCGCACAGTCATTTCTCGACAAGGCTGGCGTGCCATTCGAGTTTACCGAGCCCGCCGACGGCCCGGCCTATCTGACCAGCGACATCTCGGGCCGTCTTGCCACCGCTGTCATCGTGTACGGCACGGTGCGGGAAGCCGGCGCCAACCGCTACGCGGCCGAGCAGATGCAGACCCGCTTCCTCGACCAGTATGAAAGCCAGGTGCCGGTTTACAAAGACTTTGAAGCGTCCAACGATCTGCTGCGCCATCGCGATGTGGTCTTCGTCGGCCGCCCGGAAGCGAACTCCGCCCTCGCTTCCTGGGCCGACAAACTCGGTCTCGTCTACCAGGGCGCGAGCTTCAAAATCGATGGCGATGTCCACGCGTCGGAACGGGAAGCGCTGGTGTACGCCGCGAGCAATCCCCTCGATGCCTCGCACATGGTGCTCACGGTTGCCGGTAACGACGCGCTCCGCACGGTGAAGGCCTCCCGTCTCGATGCGCCGGCCGAGTACGTGCTGCTCGACGATGGTAAACCGACGCGCAACGGCTTCCTCGAACACGGCACCGCCCCGGCCGAGAAGCGCGAGCGGTGATTCGTCCCGGGAAACGGCATCCACGGAAGTAGGCATCTACAAGCCAGCGTCCCGCGGCGCCGGCGCGAGCGACCAACGGCTCTCGACGCGGGAGCGCACCGGCGGCGCGAGAGCGCGCTCGATTCCGTGCGCGTTGGATTCGGCGAGTGGCGCGCTGCGGTGCTCGCGCGGTTTCGTGCGGCTTGCGGCTCCTCCACCGGTCCGCGATTTTCGCGCAGCGCTGCGGCTTTTCGCACGGCGGAAAAGGGGTAGTAGTTTAGCCGGCGTGCGGCGAGAGACAGCCGGGGTTGTCCTTCACAACGGTTCCTTCGCCGTGGCCACCCAAATCCACCATCAGTTGTTCGCGGGCGCCGTTGTGCAAGACGTTGTTGCTGATGACGCAGTTTTGCAGCTCCTTGTAAACGATGCCGTAAGACGGCGACCAAATGCCGGCATTGTTATCGTCGCGTCCGACTTGGAGGCTGTTTGCGGAACAGGTGATCCCGCGCGTGCGCTCCAGTCGGATCTGCGACGAATCGTATGTGCCGGGTTTCGCAGTCTTCCCGCTGCGCTTAATGAAATTGCCGGTGATACTCATCTGCTCGCCGCCCAACACAGCCAACCCGCAAGTTCCCGCGCGATCGAAGTAATTTCCGGTGATGTTGTAGCCGTCTCCGCCGACAATCAGAATTCCTTCGCGGTTCCACTCGATGCGGTTCCCCGTGAATGTGCACGCGGCATTCTCTTCGCGCGCGGCAAATCCTGCGCCCTGGTTTCCGGAAAGCCAATTGTCGAGGAAGAATCCGTCCCAACCTCGTAGCGAGATGCCGTCGCCGGCGTTGTAAGCGATCATCGAGTGGCGGATCGAGAAACACCAAGCGCGCGCCAGGCGCACGCCATCGCCACTGAAATTGGCGATCTGGGACCGCTCGATGCGAAACGTGTCTTCCTGCTTGCCGTAATCCGGCTTGTTAAGCCAGACACCGTGAACACCCGCGCCGAGTTTGTCTCCATCGAGGCAGACTCCGTCGATGGTCACGCCAAACGCGCCGGTGATATTCAGCAGGCACTGGGCATGATGATCCGCCAGCCGGATGACCGAGCCGAATCCACGCTCGTAATCCCAGGCCGGAATGCCGCTCAGCGATATGTGGGGCCGCATTCGCAATTCTGAGCTTTGATAGACGCCGGGCGGCAGGAACACCGGCACCGCCACGTGCAGCTGCGGCGTCAATCGCGCTTTGAATCGATTTGGTGTCGTCGCTCTTTCCATCGCCCTTCGCTCCGAACTGATGAACGTTCAAGACAGCGTCCGCTGCGACTGGGGCGGCAGCCATCGCCGGCCTCATCGCCAGCCACATTCCGCCGAGCGCGGCAGCACGAGTGATCTGCCGTCGCCCAGAAGCGGGTTTTACGACGTCTTCAGGCATGTTAATCGGGGTTCTCCTGTTGAATTCATGTTTGAGTATATGTCTCAGCGCGCCAATGCGCCATGTCCCTGCGCGAGAGAGAATTATCCAATGCAAGATGAGCATGAACCGGGCGACGTGGCCGGGGCGGTTTCCAATGCAAGATGAGCATGAAAGAGGGAAGAATGGGGTAGGCGTGGCCCGGCCGGGTGCAAGTGCGCA
>Ga0187884_10004393_pt1 | contig 10380 bp, 15 predicted proteins | sample June2016WEW_20_4_FD_132983 | JGI IMG/M metagenome (GOLD analysis project Ga0187884, IMG submission 132983) | Peatland microbial communities from SPRUCE experiment site at the Marcell Experimental Forest, Minnesota, USA - June2016WEW_20_40 | ecosystem: Environmental > Terrestrial > Soil >...
CACGTAGTACACGTAGCACCCGTTCGCCGCCACAAGCGACCCATTGAAGAGAGCAAAGACGCCGCTCAGATAAGCGTATCCGCGTACGCTCGAATACTTGAACGTAAACGTCTGACTGGTTCCTGAGCCCGAGTTGGGGCTGACCGAATCGGCCGTGGGCGGGTTAGGATCAAAACCATAACCGTAGAAAGTCGCGGCTGAAAGGAGAACCGCAGTTACGAATCGTCTCATGGCACTTAAGATCCGCTGAGTGTGATCGTCATTGCGGCACCCGTCTGATTCCCGCCGGTGGTTCGGGTCTAGTTCGGAGTAGCTGGCGATGGTGTACCCACTTGACAGAGGATTTAAGTAGCATTCTTGTACCTTCCCGCTTCCGGTTCATGCGCAGTCCCGGTTCCTCTAGCCGGCCTGGCGCGGAACCGTTGCGAATGGCGAGCGCGCAGGCGTCGCCGCTATGCCCCCTGGCGCTTGAAACAAGGGGGGCGTTCGCATGATGCTGGGGGACCGAGAGTAGCGGCGACGATAACAGACGCTCGCCACACACCAGTATCCTGGAGAGAGGTACATAATATAGAAGCTTACGCTCTAGCGCAGTTTAGTTCCAGGTAAAATAGACCGATTAGTACATAACTGATCCACTCACATACTTTAGTAATGGGAGTACCGGAGACATATACTGGTATTGCGCGGGTGTGAGCCGCCGCGTACCACTCCGGTAAATTGTCCTTCGTTCCCGCGGGCCGATCCCAACCCTGTAAGCTGCGTGGAGAAAAGGGGCGGTGGAAAGCTCGGCAGCGGCCATGTGCCTGACTTCGTGGTGATCGGCGTCGTGAGCGCCGGTCCGCCGTTTCCCTTGGTGGCGCGCTGTGGACCCGAGAACATCGGATACACGGCGGGCTGGCGCATGCTTACATTAGACGAACATTAGACGGTGTCTATCGGAGGCTGTTCATCGCGCGCCACGGGATCTCGGGATGAGTGGCGCTGGATTCAGTCCCGATCTTCCAGGAAGCTTCTTCGATAACCTCGAGCATCTCGTCCCGTCTGGTTGTTCGGAGTTCCTGCAGGGTCAAACAAGCCCATTTTCCCTCGGGAGCGGGCCCGACGCGATCGCCTTGGCGACGCCAGCCATTGCGGTTGCCGCCTTCAATTTCAACGCGGATGATCTCTGCTCATCCGGACGCTCTCCCGGGAGAGACTGCCGCGATTGGCGTTCCGACCATTCCGTGAACAACCCTTCCATGATGATCTCGAAGCAAATCGCGTACTTCGGCTCGAACGCGACTCTGCCGATCGCGTGCAGTTCATCATGGTGCCGCCGGCACAAGGGGACGCAGGTGGTATCGGGGGCCTTCTGCCAGTATCCATGCGGCCCGATGTGCGCCGGGTCCACACCCACGCTTCGTCCGCAGACACAGCATTCCTGCTGGCGGATCCAGGCGCGGTAGTGCGGCAGACTTAAGGGCCCCCGCCGGGGCTTCCGGCGCCGGGGTGGCAACCGGCGGCCGTGCACTTGGTACATCAGCCAGTTTCGGAGGTCGAGCATGATCTCACCTCCGAATGAGGGTCTTCTTGCCGACGATCAGGCCCGCTCCGGGAACCTGCGCGCCGCCGTCGATGGCTTTCCTGACCGCCGTCTTGCTGATAGTTTCTTTCGGCTTTCCGACCAAATCGAGCAACCCGGCACGTTGGTCCAATTCGAGCGAGTCCAGTACGGCCTCCCACGCGAGGGCCGGCATGCTGACGGTGACGGCCTTGTACTCGGGCGGAATGGCCGTCTCGTCCCTGATTTCGACCGAAGGAGGGCAGTCCTTGATCGAGAAAGTGACCGTCTTGCCCTCCAACTTGGGATAGCGGCCCTTGGCGTCCGGGCCTTGGGCTTCGATCACATGGATGACGTAGCCTTCCATCTTTTCGATGGCGCGCTCGAAGAACGCTTTGCGCTCCTGCAACCGGATGATTTCCGCCTTGGCGAAAGCCGCCTGCTGCTCCAGATGCGCGAAGAACTGGCCGACGCGATCGCGCTTCTCCACGGCCGCGGCCAGGGCCGCGCCGAGTTCTTCGAGGAACGCCTGCTCCTGCTCGGGCGAGACCAATTCGGCAGTATCGACCATGGCGGTGAGCTGTTCCTCTACAGCGTAGAGGGTGAGCGGGTGCGGGGTCGCGACGGCCCCCGCTGGGATCGGAACTACTTGTAGGGCTGCCATGGAACTATGCCGCCCTTTCTGCCAGTTGGGCGATGGCCCAGAGGCGATCATAGAGAGACTGGATGCGCTCCAGCCGCCGCAACTCGAACACGTCGCGGACGACGCCGGCGACCTGCATCTCCTCCAGATAGCGCACTTCCCCGATGCTCTCCCGGATCTGGGCGAAGGCCGCCTTGATGTCGGAGCCCCTGGCGCTCAACCGCGGCGCCGGCAGGGGCGGTTTCCCTGACCCCGCCAACTTCGTGTTGGGGACATGCTGCTGGGATTCCCTCCCTCCGCAGCGATTCGACCCAGTGTCCTGAGTGAAGCCATGCGGGTCCGGTTCTTCCGCTACCGTCGCGGGGTTGTCCTCCACGTCCTGCGTGAAGAACTCGCTGGCGCTGGTAGCGTTGATGGTGGTTGATACCTTGGCGCGCTTCTGGGCCATCTTGAGTACGGTATTCACGACATCGGCCATGTCGGGGTTGATCCTTCGCCCGGCCTCCTGGCCCTCGATGCGCGGATCGCCCGCGGCGAAGTTGGCGCCGCATCCGTCCGTCTTGAGCCAGCAGAACCACCCGCCATCCCGGCTCTTGCGGATGTTGGCCTTGCCGCATTGCGGGCACGAACGCTCGGCCCTGCGGTACTTGTACTTCGACTCCCAGGAGTTGCAGGAGCCGAGACCCTCGCCCATCAGGTACTCGGCGTCCCCAATCTGGCGGTAAGCTCGGCCCTTCAACTCGTAGAAGAAGAACGGAACGCCCTCGTGATTCGCCCCGATCCAGTCCTCCTCACATTTGGTCACCTCGTACTTGATGACCAGGCCGAATAGGTTGCACAGCTTGTCGGCCCCGGGTTGCAGTAAGGCCGGTTTGTCTCCGGAGCCGGGAATCTTGCCGTAGTCCACGCCTTCCTGCATCAACTGCTGCGTGGCCTGAACGATGGCTTTGCGCCGCTCCAATGCCTTGTCGATAGACATGACCGGCATGAAGCGCCATTCCTCCAGGCGTTCGTCGCCCTGGCGGAGCGCCAGTTCGGTGGCCTCTTTTCGGGTCCGCTTCGGCTTGGTATGATTCTCGTTGTTGGTTGATGATGGTTGCGGGATTACCTCGGTAGCCTCGGTAACCGTTGTCATGACGGTGGGGGGCGTTGCTGCGCTCCCCGCCGCGCTTTCGTTTACTCCGTTTGGTCCTGCCATACTGCTCCTTTCACTACTCCTCTAGTTTACATATCCGTACGTACGGAGTCAAGAGAAATCCGCACGTATGGACATTTAGCCCAGATTGCACTATGATTACCGTGATGGCGCAAACGAAAGAGAAGGATCCGGCGGCGCAGGCGATGGTCCGCAAAAGGTGGGACAAAACCACGGCGAAGCAGCGGTCGGAGTTGGCGCGCCGGCTCAACGCAGCCCGTTGGGCCGGACACCAGGCCAAGGGGCCGGCCAGCAGCCGGAAGAAAAAGGCCGCGAAGTAGACGCGCCGTACCCTTCGGGATAGGCCTCAGAGTTGCTTGGGGCGACCGTCTGTTGTTGAACGTCCAACCGGTTCCGAATCTGCAACGCGGCGATCATTGGTCGAGAACGCTTTGTACTGTAATGAAGTCGCACATCGCATCGGCGATGCTTGAACTCTACGCGCGCGGGCGCTTGTCCGAGCCCGTGCTCGGCCGCGTCGAAGAACACCTCCTCACGTGCGAGGCATGCCGGAACGAGGTCGCAGGGTACGACAGGTTCATCGGCGCCTTGCGCGTCTTACTCGTGCCCATGAGCTTTGTGCACGACACGGAGGACGGCCCGATCTACTCGCACACAACCCCTGGTCCAGGGGGCACGTGGGTTGCGCGCCACTTGGGGGCGCGAGCTCGACGGCGCGAGGACGTGCGACACCATCCTTGACGCCAACGAATACCTCCTTGCAAGTTTCGCTGAGATGTTTCCGGAACACGAGTGCGGACCAGGATGCCAAGTCGCTACTGTCCAGCGGAGCTGAGAAGCTGTCAGAAATCGCGCAATCGGAACATGGAATCAGCCCGAGGGGACCTGCGGATGATCCGTGTTGTCGGCCCGTACCGATCGGTATCCGGGGGTCACGACGGAGCGAGTGGAAGGGGACGGTGAACGATTTCCGATCGCGAGCCGGTAAGCGCGACCACCAGATCCGCCAATTCTCGGATCGTGAACTCGTTCGGATTGCCGATATTGACGGGGCCCGTCAACCCTTCGGCATTCATCAGACGCCAGATGCCCTCGATTAGGTCCGATACATAGCAGAACGAGCGAGTTTGCCTGCCGTCGCCGTAAATCGTGATCGGTTGATTGCGGAGCGCCTGCACAATGAAGTTGTTCACTACGCGCCCATGATTGACCGCCATGTGCGGTCCATAGGTGTTGAAGATGCGCGCGATGCGGATATCGACGTCGTTCTGGAGATGGTAGCCCATCATGAGGGTTTCCGCGACGCGCTTGCCCTCGTCGTAGCAGCTGCGCGGGCCGATCGGGTTCACATGTCCCCAGTGGGACTCCTTCTGAGCCGGACAACGGCGCGAGGAAGTCTTCGGTTGGGTGGAACAGACGCTCGTGCGACTCCAATACGGCGGCTTGGACCGGGCGGGCAAGGGTTGGTGCGGCGCTACGCAGCTCGGATGGTGCAGGCGGCAGTCTACCGCCGTACCCGGTTCGCCACGCGTTACACCGCAGCCGACGTGAACCTGTTGGCTTACGTCGACAAGGCGCACGGTATTTGAGCGGACCGGCAACGCGGCGCATCCTGGAACGCGAATACTCCGAGTACTGCCAAGCGGCCTACCAGCGGCTCTCGGCGATTTCGGTGGCGCACTCGTACCGGCTGCGCAACTCGGAAGCCTACCGGAAGCGCAACACCAGCTACCAGCCCACGCGGCCCACGCCGATTCCCATCGGCGAGCGGCGGAAACCACAGCCGCACCGATGGCCGAGATACCTGCGCATCGATACAGTGCATCAGGGCGACCAGAAAGGACGCAAGGGGCTGTATCACATCCACGCCGTAGACGAAGTCATGCAGTGGGAAATTGTGGCCGCTACGCCGCAAGTCTCTGAGCTCTGGCTCCTGCCAGTGCTGGAAGCCCTGCTGAGGCAGTTTCCGTTCGTGATCCGCGGATTCCATTCCGACAACGGCAGCGAGTTCATCAACTACAGCGTGGCCCGTCTGCTGGGCAAGCTGCTCATCGAGCAAACCAAGCCCCGGGCGGCAAAGTGGCCATTTTCGGCCCTGCCAGACGCCTCAAATAAAATTATATTTCCCTTTGTTTCAGTATCTTATATAGAAATCGGCGTTTCCCGCTGAAGAATCATCCCCAAAGTGGCGAATGAAGTATTGTCGGGCGCCTTGCCGCTCCTGGGCGGAAGGCCCCGATTTGGAATCGTCGAATACCGATACCTCTTGCGTTGTCGAAGTTCCTGGCGAAGAGGAGGGTAGCTAGAGGAGGATCTTAAATGAATAAAAACGAAGCCCCGAGAAATCCTGAGGGCCGGTGGGTCGCCGGGACCAGCGGCAACCCGTCGGGGCGGCCCGTTGGAAGCCGCAACCAGAGAACGCTAATCCTGGAGCAACTGCTGGATGGCGAGGGCGAGGCATTGACGCGGAAAGTCATTGAGTTGGCCAAGAAGGGAGATCTGTTCGCCTTGCGGCTGTGCATGGAACGGCTCCTGCCGCCCCGCAAGGAGCGCGTGGTGAACTTCGCTCTTCCCAAGGTCGCCGCGGCGCAGCACGCCCTTGCGGCATTCGCCGCGATCCTGGAAGCGATCGGAGAAGGCCAGTCTGACGCCAGGAGAGGGAGAACTCATTTCCACGATTGTCGAAGCTCAAGTGCGCTCGATCACAGCCGGAGATATGGACCGGCGCGTCGCAGAGCTTGAAGAATTCAGAAAAGATTGGGAGGGTCAACAAAAATGAACCTGGAGAAGCGCATTCAAGAACTGGAACGGTGTTTGCTCGGAAAGGATGACGAGGGGATCACCTGGGAGGAATTCTCCTATCTCTACCTGAAAGCGTACCCGGAGAAACGGAATGATCCGAGGTGCGATCCCGTGTTTATGGCGAGAATCCCGGAGTCTCCTCCGACCCCGCGGTTGAGGAGGATGGCGTTTGAAGAGGAGCGCGCCAAGAGAAAGGCCAGCCAGGCCCGCGCATCCGCACAAACGGACTCGGGCGAGCAGGTCAAATGAGCGTGGGAGCAGCCTGCGGCTCGGTGATTCTAGGCCCGGTCCTAGCGCGTCGCCGCCTGTTATCGGCCTGTTGTTTTCAGGTCCGCTAGGTCCAACCCGGCGGACTCCCAGGCGGGCGCATCAGCCGGCGAGCGGCCATCGAAGATCCCCGCCCGGAGCCATTTCTATTCCAGAGAATGTGTAGAGTGAGTCCGCAATACGGAAATGGTTAAGGTCGGCATGCGCGAATTCCGCGAAAATCTCGCGGGCTACCTGGAGTCCACTGCGCCCCTGGCGATCATGCGCCACGGCCAGACCCTCGGGTTCTATATCCCCGCACAGAAGCGAAATCGGAAGGCCGAACTGGAAGCCATGCGGGCCGCCGCCAAGGACCTGGACGAAATGATCGCTTCCTGGGGCGCCGGCGAAGACGAGTTGATGGAGCAATACAAGGGGATCCGCCGGGCAGCCCGCGAGAAGAAACGGAATGCCAAGTAAAGCGCTCGTCATCGACGCCAATATACTCGTGCGGGCTTCGCGCCGAGCGGCCGCCGGAAGCCGCGCATTGGAACCTGCTCGCCAGCATCGCCCCGCCACAACTGAGGTATGCCGCCTAAAGAGCCGCCCGAGCCCTGGAAGTCGCTGCTGGACGAACTCGACGCGGCCGCGACCGAGGCGACCGCGTTGCACTGCATCGGCGGCTTCGTTCTCGAAATCGCCTACGGCTTGAGCCGGACTACGAGAGGCCGAGTTGGACGCGAATGGCCCGTTCGACAGCGCGAATGTCATCAAACGACAAAGTTGCTAACTTGGATTTGAGCCGCTGCTTGCCGACGGTGGCGATCTGGTCGGCCATTGCTTTGCGCGGCTCGCCATTTAAATCGATTCGGGCTTCACACGGGTAGACGCGGACTATATTACTGGTAACCGGAACGACCTGAACGCGATTGAGATTGCGGTTGGAGGCGTCATTGCTGACGATGACGGCAGGACGGGTTTTTTGGATCTCACCGCCGAGCGACGGATCGAAATCGACCCACCAGACTTCACCGCGCAGCATGGGGACCCGTGAGAACAGAGTCGGCGATCACGCCTTCGGACCACTCCAGGGCCTCTTGTTCCCGCACCTGGTCGCCGGCCATATCGCGGTAGGAGGCTTCCAGATCCTGGGGCAGGACGTGGGGACGAGCGAGTTTCTCAATAAACTGACTAATCCGGCGTCGGCCGATGGTCCGATGAAGGCCCTCATAGACGGCCTCGCTAACGGTAATGGTGAGCTTTCTATTCATAATACGCTCTATACGTATTGTACACGTATAGGGCTTCCGACGGCCGCAGAGCGGGGACCGAAGCCTGCCCCGCGGGGGTTCGCGATGATAAGCGTCAGAGTTCAGTGAATGGCAACCCCACGACCTTCGTCTCCGGCTTCCCTACTCTTTTGACGCCGTGCGCCGTCATATATTAAGCTAGCTTAAGCTAGATTATATAGAGAGGTGCCATGCAGGAGATCGGCGCATTCGAGGCGAAGAACACATTGGGCGCCTTGCTGGATCGGGTGCAGCACGGCGAGGAGATCGTGATTACCCGGCACGGCAAGCCAGTCGCTCGTTTGGCGCCCTATGTCGGAGGCTTCACCCCAGCGGAAACGCGGGCCGCCGCCGAACGGATTCGCGCCAGGGCGGAAAGCCTGAAGGCTGCCGAGTTCCGCTGGGACGATTTGAAGGCGGATCGGGATGGGGGCCGGCCGTGAGTCTGGTGGTGGACAGCTCGGCGACTTTGGCGTGGGTGTATAGCGAGGAGATCACCCCGGCCATCGGCGAGGTTTTCGCCCGCTTGACGGAACGGGGAGCCTGGGTTCCCGCGCTCTGGAGGTTGGAAGTCGCCAATGTCCTGGAAATGGGCGTCCGGCGTAACCGGCACGACGCCGCGTTCCGCGATGCGACGCTGGCGGATCTAGCCCTTTTGCCGATCAGCGTCGATCCGGAAACGGACCGCCAGGCTTGGAACGCCACGGTGCGCCTGGCCGAGCGGCACAGGCTGACGATGTACGATGCGGCGTACCTGGAGCTGGCCCAACGCCGCGGGTTGCCTCTGGCCACGCTGGATACGGAACTGCGCGACGCGGCCAGCGCCGAAGGCGTCATCTTGCTCGGGAAAGCGGAAGGGAGCGGGCCGAGGCGGGATCGCCGGACATAGAAGGGGAGAGGCGGTTAAAAACGTCATTCTTGATCGGCAGCGACGAGAAAAGCTGGGGCGCTAAAGGTCATTGATCGCATCCACGGGTATTCATCGCCCTCGCCAGTGACCTGCGAAAAGCCGAGTTGGCGGACTTGAAAGTTGTGGATGCACGAACCATGCGCGCCGGCCGCTTAATCGACGCCCCGTAAGACCCATTGCCCTTGGTATGCCCGTGTTATGCCCGTGTTTTAGCCTGAGCCAATCCAGTCCAAGTGTCTGTATCCAAGGTGGTTAGAATTTACTACCCCCGATTTAGCCTGAATCGTCAGGGCAAAGCAAGGGACTCACCACCACTTTGCTGCCGGCTGTCACGTGATGGGCCTTGCGCCACGCAGGCGCCGCAGAATAGTTGTGCATGACCGCCTACAAGGCATAAGCCCGGCTAAAGGCTCCCGCCCCAGGGCGCCTTTGCTGCGAATTGGCAGGGGGAAGGCCCCGCTTACCAAAACCGCCACCACCGCGCCGGCTTCTCCAGGGCCGTATTTCTCCCCCCCGCCACGGGCAGCCCTTCTATGATGCTGCGCGGGTTTTCGATAAACAGGATCTCCGCGGCTTCGTCTCCGTACCGGGACTGTATCGTCCTGTGCGCTTTGTCCATGCGCGGGCTGCGGTGGATTGGGTCGTGCGCGTCGCTGGCCACCACGTGCACCATGCCGCGGTCCAGCAATTTGTCGCACGCCGCGCTGGCGGCCCCGCCGAAACCATGCGTGACCGAAAGAGCCGTCACCTGCACCAGGCACCCCAGCTCGACCCATTCCGCCACCCGGCTCGGCTTCCGTTGCAGCACCGGATTGCGTTCCGGATGCGTCACAATGGGGACGATTCCCGCGTCCACCAGCCGCCGCAGCACGGTCTCCGTGTGCCTGCCCACGTGGAAGTCGGGGCATTCCACCAGCAGGTATTGCGTGCCGTTGATGGTGTATGTGCCCGGCCGGTCCAGCAGGTGATCGAGATTATCGAAGCTCAGATGAAAATCGCAGCCCCGGTGCACTTTGGGTTGGCCGCCGGTCCGGGCCGTAAGTTCCCGGATCTTCCGGTCGATTGCCTCGGGCTGGTAGGCGAACTCGGCGTTCGAATGCGGCGTCGCCACGATGTCCGTGGTGCCGCTTTCCTTGGCCGCCTGGAGCATGGCGATGCTTTCTTCCAGGCTCCTCGATCCATCGTCGAGCTCCCAGAGTATGTGACTGTGGATATCCACCATCTTCGAATGCGCCCATCCTAGCACGGCCCTTGGGACAGACGAATCTGTCCCAAGGCGCCGTCCTTGCGCCGCGTGGACAGATCCGTCTGTCCCAGGTTCACCCGAAAGGCTTTGACGCAGAGACGCGGAGTTCAAACAAGAACGATCCGGACGAGTGCGTTCCTCCGCTCCCTCCGCTCCCGAATCTCGGGTTCGCGCTGCGCTCGAATACGCCGCCAGCTCCATCCTTCCGGAGGCATTTTCTCTGCGCCTCTGCGTCTCGGCGGTGAATTGGCTTTACTTCTCTCCGCGTCCCCGCGTCTCCGCGTCAAAGTCTTTCGCGTCCATGCTCTCCGCGCGCGCCCAGGATTGCGCATACAGCCCCCTGCGCCGCAGCAGCTCCTCGTGCGATCCCGACTCGGCCACTTGGCCGCCGGCGATTACGTGGATCTCGTCCGCGCGCATGGCCGTCGTGAGGCGATGCGTAATGAGGATGGCGGTACGCCCCGCGGCGAGCGAGCGAAAACGGTCGATCCACTCCGCCTCCGCCCATGGGTCCATCGCGCTCGTGGGTTCGTCCAGAATCAGAA
>Ga0187884_10004400_pt1 | contig 10369 bp, 15 predicted proteins | sample June2016WEW_20_4_FD_132983 | JGI IMG/M metagenome (GOLD analysis project Ga0187884, IMG submission 132983) | Peatland microbial communities from SPRUCE experiment site at the Marcell Experimental Forest, Minnesota, USA - June2016WEW_20_40 | ecosystem: Environmental > Terrestrial > Soil >...
CGGCCCCTCCTACCGCACTCGCCACTTGCCGCCGCTTGACTTGCCCGATTCAAACAGCGATCACGCTACTAAACCGGACAGAATTTCCGGAAAAAAGCGGACACAATTTCCGGAACCCACAGCATCGAAGACGGCGGGCGTGGGCTTACACAACAACTTCGACGCCTTGGAGATCATGGTAAAGGTGGCGGCGGGTGCCGGGCGCCCCACCGCTTTATGTCACCGTCGCCCGCTGCTGGCGCATCGCCACGCGCCGCGCTGGCCACGTTCAGGAACTCGGAACACTCCGACCCACGTCCCTTACTCGGAGTCCCCGCACGATCAGTCGGAGGGCGTGGCGCGCCCCGTCCCGCAGATCCTGCCCCAGTGAGTACCCTTCGATACGCGCTGCGCGCTACTCAGGACAGGCTTGTGGTAACGGGAAAAATTGCGCACCACCTGCTCGAAGTACAAACACAGATCGTAGGCTTTCTTGTAGATCGGCAGATGCTCAGTCTGGGCCATCGCCTCGATTCTCAAAAAAATGCCGCGGTAGGGCTAACGCCCTCCCCTGAAGAAATCAAAGGGTCAAAGTTTCAAAGAGTCCAATGATCGATCATGAGCCGCCACGAACGGCACGGACGTAGGTGCCGAAGCTCTTATTGTCCGCGTACACGTTGCCGTCGAAGAAGCTCACGAACCACGCGTAGTCCGGGCTGGGGCTACCCTCCTTTCGCTGTTTGTGGTGCTGCTGGGGAGTGAGGACCGGAGCGGGTGCGCGTACAGTGAAAGGCAAAATCGAAAATCTGTAAAGGAAGGCCGGAAGCTACAGCGTGCGATCAGCTACGCAAGAGCTTGATGAACTCTTCGGGGGTGAACCCGGCTTGCTTGATGATGCCAGTGAGCGTGCCGCGTTTGAGGTTACTGGTGTGGTAGGCAACGCCGACCATCAGCAGGCGCTGCGCGTGCCAGTAGTAGCGGTGTGAGCCACGGGTGTGGTGGAGGATGAAGCCGGCACGGCGTAGCACGCGCTCGACCTGAGCCGGCGTGCACGCCGGCAGCCGGCCGCTCATGCGGGGGTAAGTCTCACGGCGATGCGGCGCGCCATGGTGACACCGTGTTCGAGCGGGATGTCTTCGCCGAGCTTTTGGAGCGCCTCGATGTACCCGATGATAGCGTCCTTGGCCATGGCGCGCGCCTCTTCCATGGTGTCGCCTTCGGTGGTGAGACCGTTCAAAGCCGGGATGGTCACGACGTATCCGCCCTCTTCGGCCGGCTCAAAGACGGCCGTGTAGCGGTACACGGTTTCCGCGCGTCGACTGGTCGAAGTACGGGGGGTGTGGGGCGCCCGCTTGGTTGCGGACGCCGTGGGTGATTTCGCCATATGGTATCAGTGTAGCGTAGGATTGACGGGACTGTCCACCAGCAGCGCGGCGATGTGCAGGGCGAGTGTAATGGTCGGCCGTAGGCTCAGGTCTCCGGCTTGAGCCGAAAGCGCCGCTCCGTGTTGGTCCGCGTCACGGCGGTGATCTCTTCCAAAGCCTGGCCTCGGGCCTCGGCGACCGCCGCCGCCGTGTGCACCACGTACGCCGGCTCGTTGCGTTTGCCACGGTAAGGTAGCGGCGCCAGGAAGGGCGCATCGGTCTCGACCAGAAAACGGTCGGCAGGCACTATGCGGGCGACGGCACGCAACTCATCGGCGTTCTTGAAGGCCCCGCAGCCAAAGCGATGGCGTCGTAGTTCGCCTGCATGCCGCCGCTGGCGCCGATGGTCACCATCCGGGTCACGCCGGCGGCCAGCGACTGTGCTCGTGTCGAACCCAGAGATGTGATACTTGAAAAGCGTGCGGTTCCAATGGGATGCCGACAAGGCGGAGAGTAATCTTCGCCGGCACGGGGTGTCGTTTGAGGAAGCGTCCACTGTGTTCGGCGATCCCTTGGCGGCCACTCGGGACGACCCCGATCATTCGGTCGAAGAGATGCGATTCTTGACGATGGGATATTCAAGCGCTCGGCGCCTCGTGGTGGTCTCGCATTGCGACAGAGAAGAGGAGGAGGTGCGTATCATCAGTGCGCGAGAGCCAACTCCAAAGGAACGGAGGCAGTATGAGTCAGAAGGATGAAGAGCCCGACGAAATGCGTCCGGAATATGACTTTACCGGCGTGGTTCGTGGGAAGTATTACGAACGCTACCGGGCGGGTACCAACGTCGTTGTGCTGGATCCTGACGTCGCGGAGGTCTTCCCGACTTCTCAGGCTGTGAACGAAGCGTTGCGTGTCTTGATCAAAGCTGCGCGAAGCCAGGTATCAGAGTCCACAACGGCGCCTCAGAACAGGCAGGTCTAACTCAGCCGGCCCCAGCCGACCGCGGCCACGAAGGCCTCCGTGCAACGGGACCGTCACATATGACCGCGGTTACCCAGGACCGAACCGGGCTGCTGGGCGGGCCGGTTCGGCCCGCGAGGCATTGACCGGATGCCTTATCGTCTAACAGCCCGTTGAAAAAGGGGGCGCTCATGCTTCGAGAGCCTCAGCACGAGCGGGGAAAACCTTGTGCGACAAGGTGTTCCACTCACCCTTCGAGAGCCTCAGGGTGAGCGGAACACCTTTTTCAACGGGCTCCTAACGCCATCGGCCCGCGATCGGCCGTAGGCCCAGGGCTCAGGCTTAAGCCGAAAGCGCCGCTCCGTGTTGGTCCGCGTCACTGCGGCGATCTCATCCAGAGCCTCACCTCGCGCCTCGGCGACGGCTGACGCCGTGTGCACGACGTAGGCCGGCTCGTTGCGCTTGCCACGGTAAGGTAGCGGCGCCAGGAAGGGCGCATCGGTCTCCACCAGAAAACGATCGGCGGGCACCATGCGGGCGACGGCACGCAACTCGTCGGCGTTCTTGAAGGTCACAACGCCACTGAAGGAAATGTCGAACCCCAGGTCCAAGAAGCTCTTCGCCTGGGCGCGGTCGCCACTGAAACAGTGAATCACGCCCCCGATCTCGGGGGCATTCTCCTCGCGCAAGATCGTTAGCGCATCCTCGTACGCGTCGCGGAGGTGCACGACCACGGGCAGTTGTAGCGTGCGGGCCAGCTGGATGAATTGCCGGAACACCTCGCGCTGCACCGGGCGTGGTGAGTGGTCGTAGTAGTAGTCCAAGCCGGTCTCGCCGATGGCGACCACCTTGGGCGCGCGCGCCATACGTGCAAGCTCATCGATCACCCCTGGTGACACCACGCTGGCCTCGTGCGGATGGATGCCGACAGTCGCGAAGATGCCGGCGTGGCGCGCGGCGAGGGCGATGGCATCGTGGTTCGCTTGCAGGCCGCCGCTGGCGCCGATGGTCACCATCCGGGTCACACCGGCGGCCAGCGCGCGCGCGATGACGGCCTCGCGGTCGGCATAGAAGCGCGCTTCGTCGAGATGGCAATGTGAATCGATGAGGGTGATGGGCATTGTTAGGGCGAGATTCCTGGCTGCGCTCGGAAGGGCGGATCCAGTCACGCCTCGGTCTCGATGCGCGGAAAGAGGATGACCGGGGGCTGCGTGCGATGGCCGGGGGCGAAGTTGCGGCCCCAGGCCAGATCAGCGGGCAGCGTGGCGGCCGGCTCGAGTCCGAGCAGCTCGAATATGCGAGCGCTGGTTTCCGGCAACGACCAGGTCAGCAGTAACGCCGCCGCCCGCAGCGCCTCGAGGAGATGATGGAGAATGGCGCCGACACGCGGCCGCTGCGCCGGATCTTTGGCCAGGGTGAATGGCGCGGTGACGACGACGTACTTGTTCGCGTGGTCGATGGCACGCCACAAGGTTTCGAGGGCGCGATGGAACGTCATCTCCTCGGTCAGCCGCGGCGCCTCGCGGTAGGCTTCGGCAAATGCCGCCTGCAGCGCGTCATCATCCGCGGTAGACGTCCCGAGCGGCTGCACCGTGCCTTCGAAATAGCGCTGCTGCATAGACAGCGTACGGCTGACGAGGTTGCCGAGATTGTTGGCCAGGTCGGCGTTGACACGGGTGATGAACGCATCCTCGCTGAACACCGCATCCTGTCCGAACGCCATCTCGCGCAGCAGGAAATAGCGCAAGGCGTCCAGGCCGTAGCGCGCTTTAATGTCCAACGGGCGAATCACATTTCCCAAGCTCTTGGACATCTTGCTCTCGCCGCGCACCCAGTAACCGTGCACCAGCAACTGTTTGAACAACGGCAGGCCGAGGGCCATGAGCATCGTCGGCCAGAAAATGCCATGGGGTTTCAGGATGTCCTTGGCCATGACGTGATGGGCGGCGGGCCACATGGCATCAAACGTCTCGTCGCCGTGCGCCTTCAGCGCGCTGATGTAGTTGATCAGCGCGTCCCACCAGACGTAGGTGACGTAGTCGCGATCGAACGGCAACTCGATGCCCCACTGCAGCCGCGACTTGGGCCGCGAGATGCACAGGTCCGGGAGTGCCCCGCTGCGCAGGATCGACAGGACCTCGTTGCGATAGCGTTCGGGCGTGATCGTGTCCGGATGCGCGTCGAGGTACGCGATCCAGCGCTCCTGATACTTCGTCATGCGGAAGAAATAGTTCTCTTCCTCGATGAAGCTCGGGGGCGTGAGATGATCGGGGCAGTTGCCGCCGACCAGCTCCTTCTCAGTGTAGAAGCGCTCACATCCGGTGCAGTAGAGGCCGCCGTAGCGGCTGAAGTAGATGTCGCCCTGGGCGTGGATGCGGCTGAGAAACTCCTGCACGGTACGGACGTGGTAGGCGTCGGTGGTGCGGATGAAGTGGTCGTAACGGAAACCGCACTGATCCCAGGTGTCGCGGAAGATCCCACTCACGCGCTCGGCGTAGGCGCGCGGCTCCAGTCCCGCCGCCGCCGCCGCCGCGGCGATCTTGTCGCCGTGCTCGTCGGTGCCGGTGACGAAGAAGGTGCGATCGCCACGGGCACGATGAAAGCGCGCCAGCGTGTCGGCGATCACGGTCGAATAGGTATGACCGAGATGAGGCTCGGCATTGATGTAGTAGATCGGTGTGGTGACGTAGAAACGATCCACGCGGTCACTCTCCGGAAAAATGCTGGCCCGCCTCGGGCGCGGCCGACTGAACGCACCAAGACGCACGCACAGAACAGCGCATCATGAGTCGGCCAGGCGCAGCAGCAGGGCCTCGAGCAGGAGCTGGCGGTTGGGATTTCCGCGGCGGATCAGGTTCCAGGCCGCGTCGACGGCGTCGGCACGGCGTAAAAGGCTGCGTAACTCGATCGCCGACGCCAGCGAAGCATCCAAGGCCTCTCCCGACACCCTGTGCACCACCTCGTCGCGAAGGTCGGACAGGAGCATTTCGAGTCTTGTCGCCACTTGGGTCTCGGGGGAACTCAACTCGTTCGCCGTTCGTGCCAGCCGAACATAACGGGCTTGCTCCAAGCCGGCAAGGCGCTGGCGCCACTCCGCTCGGCTCACGCCGTCTAGGCAGGCCTGCAACATCCGCGCGCGGCCCGGACTGCCCTCCGCCAGCACTGCCAACTCCTGCGCGCCCTCGGCGTCGATGTCCGCCGCCGCGGTCAAGATCTCGACCACGGTGTCCGTGGGCAGCGGTGCAAACTGCAGCCGTTGACAGCGTGAACGGACGGTAGCCAGCAGCGCCTCCGGATTGCTCGACACCAGCAGCAACAACGAGCGCCCGGGAGGCTCCTCCAAGACTTTGAGCAACGCGTTTTGCGCCGGGATCGTCAGCAGGTGCGCCTCGTCGATGACCGCAACCTTCACTTTGCCGCGGATCGGCTGCAGCTGCATGAAGCGTTTCAGGTCACGGATCCGATCGATGCCGATCTCCTTCTTTCCAGGTGCAACCGAAACCACCTGCACATCGGGGTGGCTCTTGGCTGCAATCTGGCGGCATGAGGCGCACTCGCCGCACGCGTCCTCGCCGTCATGCTCGCACTGGAGCCGGGCAACGAACGCCAGCGCCAAGGAACGCTTGCCGATGCCGTCCGTTCCGGCGAACAACAAAGAGTGCGGCAAACGGTCGCGCGCCAGAGCGGCACGCAGGAGTTCACGCGCGCGATCGTGACCGCGGACGTCTGCAAAGCGGATCAACGTGGATTCAGGCACTGCATCACCGCTGCGAGGATCTGTTCCTGAACTTGTTCCTGCGGAGCCGTCGCATCGATGACGCAATAGCGATCGCCGCCGCCACGGGCAAGTGACAGGAAGCCCCGGCGGACCCGCTGGTGAAACTCTTGCTCCTCGCGGTGAAAGCGGTCATCGCCACGCGCCCGCGCCAGCCCCACCTCGACAGGACAATCCAGGAGCACGCTGAGAGCCGGTGCAACTCCCTGGCGCGCGATCGCATCCAGTCGGGTGACAGTTTCGCGATCCAATCCGCGGGCGTACGCTTGATACGCAATGGTCGAGGCGGAGAAACGGTCAGTGAGCACCACCTGGTTGTCTGCCAGCGCCGGGGCGATGATCTGCGACACGTGTTGCGCGCGGTCGGCGAGGTAAAGGAACAGCTCCGCGAGCGGCGTCGGCGCACTCTCCGGCGTGTGCATGAGAAGGCGGCGCGCCTCCACTCCGAAGGCCGTGCCGCCGGGCTCAAGCGTCTGCACCACTCCGACGCCGCGCGCTCGTAAGGCGGCGGCGGTGAGGCGGATTTGAGTGGACTTGCCTGCGCCCTCGATGCCCTCAAAGGCGATCAGCCACCCGCGTTCAGCCAACCGGCTCCCCTTTGCCGAGGATCAGCTCGATACCGTAGAGGAGTTGCTTTGCCGTAAACGGCTTCGTGATGTAGTAGTCGGCGCCGTACTGGTAGCCGCTGAGGACGTCTTCGTCTTGCGTCTTGGCGGTGACCAGAATGACGGGCAGGCGACCGGTGGCGGCATTGTCCTTGATGCGTTGCAGCACCTCAGTCCCGCTCATCTCGGGCATCATGATGTCCAGGAGGACTAGGTTCACGGTTTCCCGCTGGAGAAACTCGAGCGCCTCGGCACCGCTTTGTGCCGCGGCCACGTCGTACCCGCGGCTCTCCAGTATGCTGCGCATGATGGCGACGCTGTCCGGATTATCGTCGACAATGAGAACCTTGTGTTTCATGGAGGTCGTCTTACATAGCAATCCAGCTGGCCCGCTGCATTCAGGGTGTTGGCCCACCCGTATACTTTTTGACCACCGCGCGGATGGCGGCTGGCCGGGCCGGCTTCGGCAAGTAGTCATCGCAGCCCGCCGCCCGCGCCTGTTCTTCGTCGCCGCGCATGGCGACCGCGGTCAGCGCCACCACGGGAATCGATCGCGTCTCGGGATCGCTCTTCAGCTGTCGCGTCGCTTCCCAGCCGTCCACGTTAGGGAGCGCGAGGTCCATGAGAATCAAGTCCGGGCGCTCCGCCCGCGCTCGCGCCAGCGCCTCGATGCCATCGATCGCTTCGATGACATGATAGCCTTCGACGGAAAGTACCTTGGCGACGATGCGACGGTTATCAGGATCATCTTCGACAACAAGGATTCTCTTTGGCATCTTGCCTCCACCAATCGACACCACATCGAACTCATCTTATATCTTCGAGTTGGCTGCTTGCAAAGAGGCGAAACCGCAGTGCACACAGCAAACGCCTGGAATGCCCTCCGATTCACAACTGCTCTTCCCACCCTTTCACGACGGCCGCGTGTGGCAGGATGCCCGGAAACGCCGTGTCGACGGCCGCAAGCGCGCTGCTGCTATACCCGATGGCACCGCTGCTACGCAACTGAAGCCGATCATCCATCGCCTGCCCTTGCCAAAGCGTGCCGGTGATCGTGATGTTGCCGGCGGGCTCGAAAAGGATGCCGTTGAGCGCTATGACGAGGCCGGTGAACTCAAGAGTGCCCGTGACGTCCAGCGTACCGCGGACCACCAGCACGCCGTTACCGCCCAGCCATCCCGAAATGCGCGCGTCGCCTTCGACGACCGATATCTGGGGCGTTCCCGGGGTACCCAGGGTTAGCGTATCGCCCAGAGCGGACAGATGCACGCAGCTCGGTTGTGCTGCAAAGCGGTCGGCGTAGCCCTGAACGTTGAAGGTCGGACTGGTAGCGATGCTCGGAGCACCCCCGGCGCCAGGGAGCCGTCCGGCAAGGCCTTCGGGCAAGTGCCGCCGGAGATCTTGTTCCGCCTCGGCATCCGGGCTGGCGAGCGCCGCTATAGGCGCCGCAGTTCCCATCGGGCTCGCCGGTGGATCGTCGATCCGATGGTCCAGGCCCGACAGCAGCAACGGCCCTCCGCCGAGATCGAGGTGGCGGATGTCGCCCTCGACGTAGAGCGCCGCAGGCGTGAAAGCGATTGGCGAACGCGCCACCAACGCGGCGACCACCTTGGTCGCGCCGTACCGGCCGGTCCCCCGGCTCACGAGGGAGAGCATGTTGCCGGGAACCGGCGTGACGCGCACGTCATAGCTGAGCTGTGGAGATGCGAAGTCGCTCGGAGGGCCGTGGCGGAAAGGAAAGGCACCGTCGTCAGCCGTGCCGGCGATCCGATCGGGGCCGGCGAGCACGGCGTCGAATGACTGTCCGGGATCGATTTCGGCAATGGCGTGTTCCAGTCCGGCCTCTGCAGCATAGAAGGCTTGGACCTCAGCTCGGAAGTTACGCTCGATCAGCAAGTCAGTCCGGCATTGCAGCACGACATACGCGCCGAGCGGGAACAGAATCATCATGATGATCAAAGCCGCAATGAGAGCGGTGCCGCGGTTGCCCATTGTACCGATCATTGATTGCGCAAGCAGATGCTGGTTGACACGGCCGACACCGGCGGCTCGCGGCCGGCAGCGTCGGTGTTGGACAACTCGGTTTGCAGCACCACGTCGATCCGGTGAATGCGCCGGCGTTGCTCGGTTGCTAGAGCACCATCGCCGGAGATTTCGCTTCCGTTCGCATCGAAAAACGTGAATTGCAAGCCGCCGGGAGGAACATTGGGCAATAGCGGTTGTGGACTCGCACCTCCGGTGGCACGCATTAATTCGTGCTTCTCCGCGCTATAGCTGTAGGCGATGAGCTCATCGGGGTCGTCGGTCGCACCATCACCATCGAAGTCGGCAGCCACCTCGACGCGCTCGCGAGTAGCTGCCCGGACAGCTTCCAGTGGTTGCCCCGATGCGCTGAAGCCGGCCACGCGCAAGTCACGCGTCAGCAAGTCGGTCGCCATCAGCATCAACTCTTGCGCGTCACTCTTGGCGTCCTGGGCTCCGACGCTCAGAAACGTTGCTCGGGCAAAAGTGTACGACATCGCCATCAGGACGGTGAGGAACATCGTGCTGATCATCAGCTCGATCAAGCTGCTGCCGGCTGAGGCCGCAACGCGGTTCATCGTCGCGCCAAGGTGACCAGCTGCAGCGTATGTGCTTCGCCGTCGTTCCATGAGACCGTAACCTCGAGGCGGCGCAGCCCGGCCTGGCCGTCCAAAACCGTCGCCTGTGCGGAGCGGTCGAAGCCCTCCGCGAAGTGCACGCCCTCAGGCATCTGCCCTGCCCGCAGCCGCTCCAGAGCCTCGGCCGCCAACTGCGTCGCTTGCATCCTTTTCCCACTGGCCGTGAGCGCCCGGTGCGTGCTGATCAATGTCGTGCTGAGGCTGAGCGCGACCACCGACAGCAGAGTGAGGGCGATCATCACCTCGATCAACGTGAAGCCGCGGCTGGTGTTGTCTGAGTGCATTAGTACACCCGCACCCGTCCGGCGATATTCACGGTAACGTGGCGTACCTCGTCCATGGTGTTACGAATCGTAATCGTTCCGAAGCTGCCTGCATTCCCGCGGGGCACGAAGCTGATGCTGTGGCCGTTTGCCGTGCAATCCGCGATGATGGTGCCCTCGGGCAGTGATACGGGCAGGCCGTCGTTGCTATACTCATGCCCGGATTTCCGCTGCGCTTGATAGGTGCGACTGCCGTCCAAAAACACAACGCGGTAGTTGACGTGATCCGTGACCGCATGCATGCGTGCCATTCTCAAATCCATGACCACTTGGCGGGCGGCCAGACCGAGGTTCAGGCGGGGCCGCAACGCTTGGTGCCCCAGCACGCCGATCCCAGCCAGGATCGACAGCAACGACAAGACGATCATGAGTTCCAATACGGACAAGCCCCTCGCATTGCCCATTAGGGTTCCCCCCCTTACCGATCAGCGGACCGACAGTTCTGCTGACCGTGCAGAATACTACTGCACAACATGGATGCGTTTCAAGCCCCCAGTGCCTCCCTTCCCCGCCTCCTGGCCTTGCCGGCAAATAGTTCCCAACCGTTCCGAGAACTCGACCCGCGCGGCGCGAGTATGTTAGCCCTGATCCGAAAATAACGGGGCGACCCAAGAGGGACTTCCCCCTTTGGAAAAGGGGGATTGAGGGGGATTTGAGGCGTCCGCAAATCCTCCCTGACCCTCCTTTGCAAAAGGAGGGAACC
>Ga0187884_10004411_pt1 | contig 10348 bp, 19 predicted proteins | sample June2016WEW_20_4_FD_132983 | JGI IMG/M metagenome (GOLD analysis project Ga0187884, IMG submission 132983) | Peatland microbial communities from SPRUCE experiment site at the Marcell Experimental Forest, Minnesota, USA - June2016WEW_20_40 | ecosystem: Environmental > Terrestrial > Soil >...
AGAACCATTCCCCGGGCACGCAGATATGGACGAACTCGCGGCCCTGGATCACCGTTTACCTCCCCGGCCGGCCATCATCAGCAGGAGCCCCAGGATCGCGATTGGCGGCGTCAGGATCCCGAGAGTGGCACCCAAGGTGGCCGAGCTGAAATAGTCCGTGCTCATGTTGGGGTCGTTGAAGATTGTGCCCATTACCTGAAGGGCCGTTCCGGGGCATGCCCACAAGCTAACCCCGTTCATAAACGTAGGGCTGGCCGCCAGGGTTGTGGCCTGGGTACAGGTCGTAGTGACCGGCGCGGCGGACGTCGTAGTGGTCGTCTGACCGAGTCCTAACATCATATCGATTCTCCTTTGGGGGCCGAGCCCCGATGCGAATACCAGTAATAAACGCCGAATCCCGCGGCGGCTAGTAACAACAAAGTCGAGGTCGAGAAACCGGTTTGAGCCGTGGAGGTTGGGGGCGGGGGACAGGTCCAATCCCCATTCTCATCGATAGTCGCGGCGCCGCTCGAGCAGTTAGGAGCCGGGGTTCCTAAGGTCTGCTCGTTGATCGTGGGCGAGCAGGCATAGGTCCCGTCGGGCAACGTCACGAGCTGGGTTCCGGCGAAGCAATTCGGTTCGCTCGCCTCGCCGTAGGTTGCCGCGGTCGTGTCCAGACACGTCTGCGTGGTCGGATCCACGCTTTGACATTGGCCGAGTCCGAGTCCGAGTAGCATTAGAGCATCACCTTAGATCCATCCACCATCTCGACGGTGGACTTGACTTCCTCTTCCCATGCCGGAGTCAACCATACCTCCCTGAAGTAACTTGGGTCAGCTCCGGTTTCGTACCACTCCTTGGCTTCCTCCAGCTGATCGATCCGGTAGACATGAAACGGGGTCATCTGGGTGTCGGCGTGGAGCGGGATCCCCAGGACCTGCGCCCGCACGCAGAAGTGCCGGTCTTCTCCCACATGCATCAGGCTGGGGATTCGAGAGTAATTCAGCTCCGGGTGGCTGAGGGCATCCCGCCGCATCAGCGTGCAGGCTCCCAGGCCCCCTACGTCATAAATCCCCGGGTCGCGCAGCCTTATAATGCGCTCTACCCCGAAGTACCCGCAGCTCTGAATATCCCAGACCTGGGGCAACCAAGTCTGGGCCGGATTCCACTTCGACCAGAAAACCTCGCTTACAATCGGGAGATCCAGACTGACCAGATGTTTCACGAGATCTGGGTTCACGACCACATCCGAATCGATCATGAATAAGTGAGTACAGTCCGAACTCAAAAAGTATTGGATCGCAATGTTACGAATGTTGGTCATTCGCATGGTCAGGCCGTTCGTCCAGCCATGACCCGAGTAATCCGGCCGGCCGACCTCGTTCTGGATCCGCATAATGAGGCCGCCCCTCAGGAGCCGGCTCGACTCCGGATCGGAGTTGTCGTCGAAATACACGAACCGGTCGATCCAGTTCAAGGTCCGGTGGCTTTCGCGCACCAGGGCCAGGGTTTCTGGATCCTGCCGAACCGGGCTGAACAACATTACCTTTGGCATCTTAGTCTTCTATCCCCGGGCTCACTCCCACCAGGGGCTGCTTGATGAAATACTTCCCGCCCGATATGTGGAGCTTGTACGAGATCGGGTCATAAAGGAGATCAGGCCGGACTCCGGACTCCTCGCCGAGCTTGTGGACGTAGTCGATCTCTTCCAGGTCGTCGAAGGACTTCTTGGTCCGATACACAACCTGGGTAATCGTGCCGATGGTCATCAGGTCCTTGCGCCACTTGTCCCCGTCCATCTTCATGGCCTTGAGATCTATCTCCTGATCTCCGCCCACGATATATAGCTGGGTTCCGGTTTCGTTGGACGCCAGGAATGGCTCGTCGCCCTCGAAACCGATAGTCGCGGCCAGATCCGTCACTGTGTCCACCTTCAGCTCGATCAGCTTGCCCAAGGTCGCGAGGTATTCATGCTCGTGGACCTCTTCGACGACCTCGACCTGTTCGTGCGGGGGCTCCCCGTGGAAGCTTTCGTACATAGAGTCGGCATCGGCTTCGGGGTTCATGCGAACCGTATGTTCATCTGTCGTGCCAAACATCCCCTGGTAAGGATTGTCCTTGCTAGTCCCCATACGAAATCCTTTCAGAGCCTTCTTGGCCTTATTAATAGCTTGGGACCGGGTGGTCGCAACAATCCCCACGGAATCGCCGCTTACATAGAACCACTCCCACCCGTGATATCCGCGATCCAGCCTGATCTCCTCTCGTGGCCCGTCATCGGTAACATAAGTCGCTCGATCCGGGTCGTGGGATTCGGGGACCTCCGCGAAGAGAGCCAGGGACGACTGACGTCTAGGATTGGACCGGACTCGATCCGACACGTCGAAATAGTCGCGGTCCCCGGGTTGCATTTCGAGAGGCGAGGCCATGTTATTCCACTCCTTGTTTCGCTTCCTTCGCTAATATTCGACGAAGGGCGATTCTAATTTTCTCGGCGCCCCCCGAATGGGCGTCGAATGCGATTATGTCCTGCCGGGATCTCAGCCGGTTTTCGTTCAGGCACATCCCGCAAGCTTTCTTACCCGGTTCGCCGCCGACGCACTGGGTGTTCTTGCTGACTGATTCGTTCGGGCAAGGTTGAATGTTGATTCCGTTTTCCTCGTCCCGATACCACCCAGGTTGCTTGAACTTCTCAATTACCATCGCCACGACCCACCCTCTGGACATAGCGAGCTTGGCTTGCTTTGGGGTTTCAACGCTGGCGAGCACGGAGATCTTAGATCCCCAGGCCGACCGGCTGGTCTGGCGCCATGCATGGGTATAGACCCAAACTTTCTCTTTCCAACCTTCGCAGGCATCCGCGATTATCCGGGCGGCCTTGTCGCCTATCGCGTCCCCAACCACATGGAGCCGAAGAGGTTTCCACTTCCCGGTCTTGTTGTTCTTCTCGATCTGGGCGCGGATCGCGTCCGCTTCGGCCTGGGCGCAAACCACCGGATCGGCTTTGGCGCGAGCTGCCCCTTTATTAACTCGCAACCGAGCTATACCAACATTTCCGTATTCGGCGTAACACCCAAAGCCTAAGAATGGACAGGGCCGGCTCGAATTTCTTTTGTTAGGGCAACCGATATTTGACATGTAGGTCGCGGACGCATTCGAGCCGACCTTTTCGTTGCCCGAGTTCTCCACCAACAAGGCGACCGGCGTAGATGCCTTGGCCCGGGGTTTCTTACCCGGTTTCTCTTCCGGGTTCTCCTTGTATCCCAGGTATGGCTCGATCTGGTAGAGCTTGTCGGCCGGATTGTCAACCGCGTGATGCAGGATCTTGGACGGCAGACCCACGGTATACTCCGAGATCGTGTCGATGGTCTTCAGGCCTTCTCGGACGAACTTTGGGCTCTGGGCGCGGGGATTCACGACCACATGCGTGTCGTAGGTTTCGAGCAGTCCGCCCTGAAATGCCCGCTCAAAAGCTTCGGATTGATCCCGATTGGCCGGTTGCCACTGCTTCCCGAACACATCCCCGGTAGGCAATTCCCTCCAGATCCACCGGCCGCGCTCTTTGTAAGCCTGGACTTGCTGCTTGGGCCACAGCAGGGGGCTCTGGGAGTCGCCAATCGCCGGGACCGTCTGCCCTTCCCCGAGTTCCTCGATGATAGACCTCCGCGGGGCCGACGGACGTGGGACCACTGCGGGATATGGTCCCCGCCGGGTGGCTCGCGGATTGGTTCGACTGGTGCCCATAAACTTGGTCTTAGCTCGCGAGCCCCGCGCCGGCCGCAGAAACCTTGCGCTTGGCGGTCTGATAGTGCCTCTTACCGGTCGTGAAGGTCGCGTACAGCATGTAGGCTCCCAGGCCATACAGGACCCAGTTCGGGATCCCGTTGATGATGCCCTCGTCGGTCAGGCCGTAAGTTTGGCCGAGCCCAGACAACCCGTAATAGTTCTGGCCTTCGCCACCGCAGCTCAAGCCTCCACAGCAGCCCATCCCGCCGCAGCCGGCCAGATGCCCGCCGCCACGTGCGATCCGAGCAAGCTGAAGGGCGCGAATCGGATTTCCAACCACCGGGTGCATGATCGTGCCTTGGCTGGAGCGAACCGGGGTCGCACCGAGGCCGTGCATACCAGGGCCTGCCAGGGCGTCCAGAATCGGGTTCTGGGGCACGACGAAGGAGCTAGGCAGCAAATCTCCCATGTGGGGCACTCGGGCCGCCCGCCCGCCTGCGGTGGCCTGGACACTGGGCACCAGCGGCGTCCCGGCATCCAGGATTGGATTTTGGGGCACCACGAAAAACCCGGGGAGCAGATCCCCGAATCCCGGCGCCGGATGAATGTTGATGTGCGACATAATCTTTTCTCCTTAAACTCCGTGACTCACTTTCGGAAGCAATACCGCCAAGGCCACGACTCCTATACCCAAGATTGCTATTGTTGACCAGGGAATCGAAGAACCGAGTCCAGCTACGGCCCCACTTACCGCCCCTCCTGCCGCAGATCCAACTGCCTGCCCGATTGCTGTGCCGGCTCCTACAATCGTGGCTGCGACACTCGGGGACACCGGCAGGGTATAAGTTGGATTTGGCACGATGGTCTGGGCTCCCGTCGTCGGATCTGTGACGGTAACTGTTGGGACCTGGGTGGCAAATGGATTGAAGCACTGGAGGTCCCACATATCCGTGATGGAATCGCAGTTCACGATGTCTCCATCGGTCCCCACCACATAGTTCACTCCTAACCCCCGCAGTCCGACCGGAAGTAATCTGGCCGGCAAGCTCGACCGAACCATCATGCGGCTACCCCATCCTTTCGCATCCTGCGCTCCATGGTCACGCGCAGGATCTCCTGGCCTTTGGCCAGATACTGGCGGAAGGCCTTCACGTGCGGGTTACGCGGCCCCAGGTTCGCGATCAGGAATCTCTCCAGGTCTGGTTGCAGGACCGTGTGGATGTCCTGAGTTAGACCTCCGCGCTTCTTGGCCAGTTCCTCGATGATTTTGGCCGCAAGCCAGTCCACCCGGCCGGCGGGGTTCTTCACGCGGCTTAGGGGGCTCATGGTTGTCTGGTTCATCGGCGGCGCCCCCCGCTGCCCGAGGCCATGTTAGTCAAAAGCAAAGCCGCAGTCCCGGCCAGCACATAATTCCCGTACTGGGTCCAGAAAGCCTGGAACGTCATGGTGGTAGGAGTGGGCGTTGCGGGAGTCGCTGTACCACCATAAAACGGCACGTTAGAGGATCCCACCACGGTCGTGGTTGATCCTCCCGACGAGGTCGTATAATTGACTCCCCCTCCGCTCGAGTCGCAGTTGACCGCACCCGTGAACCCGAGCGGCATTGTAATCGACGAGCATGGAATCAGGCCGGTAGGAGTACTGAAATAATTCCCCGCGACGTCCTGAGTCAGGTCGATATCTCCATCCCCTAATCCAAGCATCATACGATTACCCTTTCTTGCCCAGGCCCATGACCGTGACGAACCCGAGCCCGAACCACCACCACCAGGGCGACGGGGCGCAGGACGAGTTCCCCGCGACCGGCCCCGCTTCGGTGTCCACGGTTACTTGGTTGGGGGCCTGCGCCACGGATCGATAACAGCTCTCCGTGGGCCGCCATCCATAAATCATCGGCATCTAAGTCCTCCCCATTCCCGCCAGGGTCCGCGAGCTGAATGCCGCGGATACAAGGCTCTGATTCGCACTCGACATAGGTTGGCCCTGCAGATACGGGCTAAACTTAGTCCACCACTGCTGAAACGTCACCGGACTGTGGGCGCGAGGATTCCCGGGCTCCATCTGGTCGGCTGACGGCACCGTGTAACCAGCCCTGAGCGCATAATCCCCCCAGGTGTCTGGATCCTGGCCCGAATAAGTGAACGTGTCCGAGACTCCCGAGGCCAGGATCGTAGCCTGAATTCGGTTGTAGGCCGCAGTCAGGTCGTGGGGATCGAGTCCGCTGATTCCAACTACAACCGGAGCGGTCTGGGCCGGCGCATAGGCCGCATAGATTCTCCAAGCCAGGAATCCGCCTACCAGGAGAATCCAGACCCAATACTTTTCCCACATCTCCATCGTCCAGTCCTTCGCGTCCTCGAACCAGTCGCCCATTTACCAGCTCCTGTAAACCGGCAGCATCGGCCGGCTATAGCGGAACCCGAGCCCGCTCAACCCGGTTACATTCGCGGCCAAATACGGCCCCATCGACGCCCAGTAAGTCTGCGCGGTCATCGTCTGGGTGCGGTCGAACGACGGCGAGGTCCACACGCTCAGAACATCCGGCGCTGGCTGGTTAATGACTTCAGCCAGATAATAATTCCACTGGTCGGGGGTCAGGGAGTTTGGAGATCCTGCCGCGGCGGCTGCGGTTACCATGGCGTTGTAAGTATTGGGCAGAATGGGAACGAACGGAGCCCCGCCACCTTTTCCTGGAAATCCACGCGAGGGCGTATTGATCACGATAGGTGGAGCGACTGGAGGTGGCTGCGTCGGAGCCGTCTGGACCGGAGTCGTGCTCACCGGGGCGGTTGTAACCGGAGTCGTTGTGGGCGAGGTTGCCGTGCTAACCGGAGTCGTCGTGGTGGTCGTTACCGGAGTCGTTCCGGTCGTTGGAGTCGAAGTGGTAGTAGTTGTCGCGGCCGTCGAACTCGACGAGCTGCTGAACAGCCAATACAGCAGCAATCCCCCGCCCCCAACGATCAAGAGTTCTTTCGTGTCCATACTTATCTCCTGTAAATGGGCCTCGCGTACCTGAACCCCAAACCAGATACTCCCGCCGGTGCTTGGGGGCTGTTGGCGATTGCGTAAGCCGTGATCCCGGCCCAGTACGTATCCACGGACATAGTCTGTGTGAGATCGAGCGTAGGCCATACGACCGCGGGATTCGGGGCCGGCAACCCGGTGACTTGCGAGTAATACGTGCCCCACTGATATGGGGTCAGCATGTCGGAAGCTCCCGCCGCCGCCGCAGCCTGCCCGATGGCCGCTTGCAAATTTGTTTGGGACGGATGAAGCGCCGAGCGCCGGCCCTGGCCAGATCCTTGGCTGAAACCTTGACCGGGACTGGGCCACGTCGGGACCGCTGGGGTCGCGGGTGAAACCGGGGCTGTGGTCGTGGTCGTAACTGGGGTCGTGGTAGCAACTGGAGTTGTGGTAACCGGAGCCGTCGTGGTCGTGGTCGTGGCGGCCGTCGATGAACTCGAGCTACTCAATAACCAATACAGCAGAAGCCCCCCTCCACCCAGCATCAGAATCTCTGTGGTGTCCATGGCCTATCTCTTCCCTTTCTTGCTGGTCAGCAGCAGATAGAGCCCGACCAGTCCCAGCCCCGCCAGGGCCGCATTGTCCGCGACCCACTGGTTGAACTGGCACAGCGGGCTAGGATTGATCTGGCTGCTCGAGAGCTGGCTCGGAGAGGGCGGCGTGATCGAGGGCATCGGGCTGGTTAGCGTGATCGGGCTGAGTGACCCGGTGTCGTCGGCGGTGTTGATCGCCGAGGGCGAAGCCGCGCTTCCCAGGCCGAGGGCTCGACGCACAGCGGCCGAATGAACATCTGTCGCGTTCGCCGAACTTCTACCAAGACCGCGGAGCGTAGGAAATTTCATATCTAATCCTCACTTCTTCATAAACAGCATCAGCCCTAAGATTGCCGCCCCGCCCACCAGCAACCAAGTCGTTGTGTCATCAGAGGTCGAAGGGGCCGCGGGGCAAGTCCAGTTACCATTGGAGTCCTGAGTAGCAGCCCCATTCGCGCAGGTTGGAGCTGCGGCAGGGGTTGGAGTCACCAGCGGCGGCGCAGTCGAAGGGGCCGGCGTTGGAGTCGTGCTGGTCGGAGTCGTGGCCGCCACAGCCGCCGGGGTCGAAGTCGGAGTCGGAGCCGGGGTCGTATAGGTTGGGGCTGGAGTGGAGCTTGTAGATGGGGGATTTTCGGGCACTCCCACATATCCGCCTTCCGCCATCTGCGCCGGGGTGGCCGTGCCTTGCGCGAAAGCTATATTGGCCTGCGCGAGCGGCGAGGCCTGCACTGAGGGCAGGGAACTGGGCGACATCTCGGGCGTGTACCAGCTTGGCAGGACCTGACCCGGTTGCCATTGTCCGCCCTGCGCCGCATACTCCGCATTCAGCTCGTTTGTCACCAAAGCCTGCGTCTCGGCCAGATCTGCGTCGTCGGTTTGACTTAGGCCCCGTAGTCGCGGTGTCGGAAATATCATGTGCATATCAGCCCACCAATCCTAAAATCACCAGCCCCGCCGCAGCCAGCAGAATTAAATCCGAACTGGAGGTAGAAGCCGCAACCGGAGTCGTAGTCGAAGTAGAAGTCGAGGTCCCGGTCGTTGAGGTTGAAGTCGTCGAGGCCGAAGTCCCTGCGGCCTGAGCCGCGAGAGCCTGGGCTTGTAAATAAGAAGCAGACTGGTCGTCCGGAACCGCGGCGTCCTGGGCGATGGGATCCCGGTATCCACTGAACCAGTTCCAGCACGCCCCAATAGCCGGCGCCCCCGGATAACTGGAGTTCAGGGTGCTGGTCTGCTTCCACTTGCAAGCGCCTTGTTCGCGGTCGCCCAGACAGTTAGTTCCCGCGGCTCCTAGCTGGGGATTGGAGCAGGCCTGACTAAGCTGGGACCAAAGGGTATCGAAGTTCGCCAGGGCTGCGGCTTGGCTCGACTGAGGCCGAGGCGCGGGGAGCGCAAAGTACGCGGCAATATTAGCCTGGAGCTGGGGCTCGACTTGGTTGGCCCACTGGCTGGTCACGATGCAGGTTTGGCCGCAGCCCGAGTTCATGATCGCAACGATAGCGAAAGTAACCGCGGCTATCGCAGCACCGATCACTGGAACCGCCGCAGCGGCCGTAATTCCAAGGGTAGAAGCCACCGAGGTCGCCAGGGTCGCCGATGCAATCGGTGTAGCGAGTCCCGCACCAGCCTCGACCGCAGCGGTTGGAGTAATATTCGCGCTCAGGCCTCCCAGCCTATGCCACGGGTTTCTGGCCCAGAACTGATCTACGGGCACGACCGGGGGAAGGATCCCAAACCCCGGCGCGACCAGCCTTCGACCTGGATAGAACTGCTGCATCTCGATCCTAAGTCTTTCTTCCTTCGTTCCAGTGGGCGACAACTTTTCCTTGGCCCATCGCTCCCCCCGACGTGGACCAAACGTCTACGGGCCGCTTGTAACTTTCGCGCTTGGCCGAATCGTTCGCCGCGGAGAGCTTATGATGTCGACTGTAGATATACCCTCCGTGCGAGCTGCTTACTTCGTATTTTGGTCCCGGGTTTGTCTTGGCCTTGGGACGATGGCCGCCGGCCTCCCGAATCGCTCGTCTTAGGCCGCGGGCGGCGCGGGTCTGCAAAACTTTCTTCCCATACTTCCGCCGCTCCATGGCCGCACATACAGCCTTGGGGTCGTAAGCCCCACCCTTGGATTCAACCGCGGCGACACATTTCGCGAACTTGCCTTTGCCGACGTCGCCCGGGTTCATCTTGAGCTGGACTTGACCTTTGGAGTTGACGCGGACTTGGGCGCGGGTCCAGGTGGAGGGGAGTTTGATTTTTGGATTCTTCGCTGGGGCTTCTTCGATTGCATAGCGGGTGCCAGAGTCTATAACATGCAACCTTTCACCCGGTTTGAGCCTTGGCTTGCCGATGTGAATTTCGCCCGCTGCCAGTTTTCGTTGAACCGCTCGTGATGCATCAGCACCTTCGTAATCGCGGTAATATCGCACGGCAGCAGCATGACTGACAAAATGGCTGGTTCCGTATCTCATAGCTCCCCTACTTCTTCATGAACATAAACATCGCCAGAACCGCGACCCCCACGAGTAACAGCCCCGACATACCGGTTGTCCCGGTCAATCCAATCCCCGCGGTCTGCACGGGATATCCGGGGTTCTGGTAGGTGATCTGGCCCGTCTTGGTGTTGATGCTCATCCCGGGCTGAAGCATGGCTTCCGACGCCAAGGTAAACAATCCCGTCGTCGCCGCCGTCGCGCCCGCCGCAACCGCGGCGCTTTGGGCCGCAGAGGTTTGAGCTGGCGCGGTATAAACAACTCCAGGGCTGGAACTCGCGGAACATAACCCGAGGTAATTTGGCCGGAAGTACTAGATACCGGAGTTCCGGCGGGTGTCAGGCCTAGGAGCTGCTGATCCGTTGGCCCATAAAACACCGAACCGTTAGCCGAGTCGAGCCCGCTCCCAGAAAACAAATCTACGGAGTCATCCACACCATCGTCCAGGCCCAGGCCGGCGAATGAGTGGGTGAACTTTTTCTGGACGGCCGCTGGCGCCAGCGTGTTATCGGGTAATACTGCCGGAACATTCAGGATCATACTATCTCCTTCCGCCTTTCACGACCTTGACTATGCTCTCGTTGTCGGCTATGGCTGGGG
>Ga0187884_10004413_pt1 | contig 10343 bp, 10 predicted proteins | sample June2016WEW_20_4_FD_132983 | JGI IMG/M metagenome (GOLD analysis project Ga0187884, IMG submission 132983) | Peatland microbial communities from SPRUCE experiment site at the Marcell Experimental Forest, Minnesota, USA - June2016WEW_20_40 | ecosystem: Environmental > Terrestrial > Soil >...
AGCCGATGGTTTCGCGGAGGTGTTCCCAGAGCACAAGTATCGAATCGTCGACCTCCTACAGAAGAAAGGCCACATCATCTGCATGACCGGCGATGGGGTCAACGATGCCCCAGCGCTGAAGAAAGCTGATTGCGGGATAGCAGTTGCAGGCGCAACGGACGCTGCGAAGTCTGCCGCCGCCGTAGTCTTGACGAAGCTTGGCCTCTCGGTGATCATCGATGCTGTGACTGAGAGCCGGAAGATATTCCAGCGCATGACTAACTACGCAATCTATCGCATCAGCGAGACATTCCGAGTGCTGTTCTTCATTTCGTTCTCAATCATCGTATTTCAGCTCTATCCGGTCACTGCGTTGATGATAGTTCTGCTGGCTCTCCTCAACGACATGCCTATCATGACGATAGCCTATGACAATGTCAAGATCTCCCAGAAGCCCGAGAAATGGAACATGCGGACGCTCTTAGGAATTTCATCATTCCTGGGCAGTGTGGGGACCGTATCGTCCTTCGGAATACTCATCATCGGGCTGCAAGTCTTGCACCTGAACCCGCTGATTCTCCAGTCGTTCATATATCTGAAGCTGTCCGTGGCGGGACATCTTAATCTCTTTGTGGCCCGCACGAAGGGATCATTCTGGTCGGTAAGACCTGCGAAGCCGTTGTTCCTTGCGGTTATATTGACGCAGCTGACCGCCACGATTATCACCGTTTACGGTATCCTGCTACCCGCCATGGGGTGGGAGTTAGCAGCGCTTGTCTGGGGATACGCACTTACAGCCTTTATCGTTACAGACTTCCTCAAGGTCGGATTCTACAGGCTACACAAGTAGTGCGTTGATCCTTGAACTTTGCAGTTTCACGCTTCGCATTTTGAATTATCGGTAACCATTTGTTTTCTCCCTTAACCTTGATTCCCGCAACTTCTGCGGGAGCAGTCGTAGACGAGCAGTCGTAGACTTGACGTTACCCCGCAACTGAGGGTAACGTTACGTTGTCGGTTGATGAACGAAATTCTTGTCGCTGTTACCGTTCGGTTGATGACCTACTCTTGCCGTTGCTGAGAGCTGAGTTTAGTTGGTTCAATGCCCCAGCGTATTTTGTTCCAAATGCGTTCATGTACGAAGTAGGCAACGGTCGTGTAGATGTTGCTAATCACCATGAAGCCGAGTGCGACATCGACTTGTCTGGTGAGGAGATATATTACGGAGAAGTCTAGGACGATGATTACAGCCCTGTATGTGAGAGCTTTAACTACAGACCGCTTCGTTGTTCTGCCAAGGTCGGTCATTTCTCATCGGTTACGGCTTTTTGTAATCTTGCATTTTGGATTATCGTTAGCCCCGATTGGGTAATCGAGTTATCTTAGGCGCGTTCCACACCTATCGCAGAAGTTGACATAGGGCTGGAGCGGACTGCCGCAATTAGGGCAAGCACCCATGCCGTAGGGAGATGGCTGCTGGAAACCTGTCTGAGGTGGAGGATAGTATAGCTGAGGTATGGATATGGCTGTGGCCATCCTTACAGTCGCTTTTAGTTAAGTGCAAGAGTCTAGGTTACGTCTGGCGCATATGACTGCGTGGTGCGATACCTAAGACAGCAAGAACTGTTGGTACTGTAAGAACTGTCACAACCGTTTCACTCAAACGGTATATTTCTTTCTAAAATCAAAGATATTCACTAGGTAACTCTGTGCAAAGTGTTTTGCTATCCTTTCGCTTATCGAATCGGTCTTGATTTCAATGAACTTCTCGCCGAGGGCAAAGCCCAGGCCAGCTAATAGGCCGCCGTAGGGGCCGGTTAGGCCACCGGCGGCTGTTCCCAAGATGGCCATCGCCATAGGTATTCCGAAACTGAACATTTTCTGACGGGTCCCAACCTTCTTGCAATCACGCCATGCGTTTTCAAGAACATCTGTTAGGTTCTTCGTTTCATCGTGGATTTCTGAATAATCTGCAACTCTTGCTGCTTGTTGAAGCGATGATAGGACATGTTGTAAGTCGTAATGGTCATATCTATCGCACATGGCTCTGCAGGCTTCAAAACCGATCGGGTAAGGGATGAGTTTTTTCATTAGGAATTTCCCAATCTCGAATGAACGTGGCAAGAGAGATGAGATTCCGCGGTCCGCATTGTCTTTGCCCAACAATAATGACGTGGGGTCTAAGTATCCGGCTAAATTCATGTTGTGAATCCCTTTCAACAACTCGGTTGATGGTGTAACGATCAACTCCCCGTAAAGGCCCAAGAGCACTCTCGCCATCTGCACTTGACTATTGCCAGCGTCTGGTTCTAGGAGAGCATCTGACACTAGATTGGTCAAGTCACGATAGCCAAGGTAGTCTAAAATCGCATAAGTGTTGGCCGTGGCCCTAAACGCATGCTGAAAATCATACCCCGGTCCCAACATCTTTCTTAGCGGCGACGCCTCCATCTTCTCCATATCTTTATACACGTTGTTTCTAGCGAGTGTCTCAAACTCTGCTTTCTTGAGACGGAAACGCTTCGCCTCTTGAGGCGTATACGGGAACGTAGCAACGGCCCGAGGCGGCTTCAGTTCCAAAAATATGGGATCGAGGAAGCCCAAACCCGCGTACTCTTTGGGGTCTTTGGACAAAACAAATGCAACCTTCCCAGTGTTTCTAGCAAAGTCTACCAATTGTGGCACGTCTTCAGGGTCGAACCCGAGGAAGGCGGCGAACGGTTTAGTATTAGCGAAGTCTTGCGCAGCTGGTGCCAACCCTACAATTAGCGTCCCACAGAGCGGTATCTGCGGCCAGATACTCATCCCACCGTGCGACCATGCTATCGGTTCTTGAATGCGTGGAAACCTTTTCCTGTATTCCTGAACAGATTCATCCAAAGGTAATCTGAGTATTCTTTCCACTTCTTCAGTCTCTTTCGCAGAATAGTTGTTCAGAAATTCCTTATCCAACGTTCCAACTACTCCGAGCCTGATTGTAGGCCTCTAGTAGAGCAGCAGATTTTCATTATTCTTTCTGTTGACACTTTAGGGCAAAAACACCCGCTGAAGTAGCTGGAAAGAACCAGTGGCTACAGCGAGCTGGAAAACACTATCTGAGATGCCCGTCTAGGGAACTCGGTTGCCTTCCCGTCTCAAGTCTTAGACCGCTTGCAATCAGAACTTCGTTCGACCCGAAGACCGAAGCGTAGATGTTGTAGATTCCCGGAGCCAAACCGAATATGCGGTACTTTCCCTCGTCCTTGGCGCTGAGATAACAGACGGCGCGAACCCTCGGCAGGTCAGATCTGAAGTCCCCCGTATATGGATCCACACGCATCGTCATATCGGCTCTCACTAAGCCGGGTCCTCGCAGCGGGTTATCATCCGAAACGAAAATGATTCCGGAAAGTGTGATCGGAGCGACTTCACCCTTTACGATTACTGGAGGGATGTCAATTGCAGATGCATCTTGTTGGCTTTGTTGACTGTTCCTTCCACCAATCACCACTCGGTCACCTCCATAGAAACGGTATTTGCCAGCGACCTCCGGAGCGGTGTATCTCAGGCTGAGTTCGACCCATCCCGAATGCAAATGTGAGGTTACGTCCGGGTAAACTAATGTAACTTCAATTTTAAGAAAACCAGCCAGAGGATCAGTTCCTTCTCCAATTCGGGCCGCTAACCTACAGACATTCTCTGGAAGTCCGGAGATAATTGCAGGGCCTGTCAGTCTGGTGGCTACAGGGTTTTCATTTATAGGAATCCTGAATCCGGGTGGAATGTGTATTGTCAGCACTTCTTCTCCGCTAGGCAGGTTACGTGGTCTAATTCCTAAGACGAGTCTTCCGGTGCTTGAGGTCAAAACCTCCGCAGGCTCGACAACCGCTAGTACGATTCCGCTCAATCCAAGCATTTCACTAGCTACAACGGCAATTCTCTCCCGAATTTCCGACTCCCAGAAAGTCCGTCTAAAGCGGAAATAACTCGTGATTCCGGGAAGTATGCCGCCGACAGAAATACTCTCTTTGACTAGCCCGTAGATCGGCATATCGGCGGCGTACGCGATTCCAATCTCATTGTTGATCCATTCGGTTACTGGCGACGATGTGATGATTACTAGGAGAGCGTCGCATGCCAACAAGGTACTCCTTACGATTTCTGGGGGCGGAGTCCTATTCAAATCGCCAGCGACAACAGCTTCAATGCCGTGATTCCTGAGTTCGCTTCGGGCTGTATCAACTATTCTTTGACTGAGTTCGTCGTCGAACTTGAAGGACAAGAACAGCTTAGACATCTGGCGTTCGACAATGGCTAGAACAAACCAGCCTATCTACTATTCTGAGGGTTTTGAGCTACAGAGAATATTCACCACAAGCAGGATTGCGACGGTAAAAGATTCAATTCGCAACTGAACACGCTCCCCCTGTGAGCTGCTACGGTTCTGTTCAAGAACCGGCCGGCTCAAACTTCATTCCTTCGCTTAGGGTTGTGCTGACGCCGCCTTTGCTTTGTCAAGTTCATTCTGCAATAGTGCTCTGTAGGCTTCGTGGGCCGGCTCCATTCCTGGGGCAACATCAAACTTGTCAGCAAGCATCTCCTCCAACTTGGCGATTCGCTGATCCAAGGGGAGGCCCTTGAGGGTTCTAATCATTAGCCTAGCGCTTTGGAGTATTACCCTAATGTCACCCTTTGAGGCGGGTTCAGCAACGGGATCCGCATTCTCGCTTTCGCCAGTTGACTCTACGGTTCTCTTATCGTAACATTTTGGGCAGAGGTTGAAGTATTCGGTCTCTCGTGGGTATGGGTGCATGAATGTATGGTTCGAGACCTCTTCGCTGAAGAGGCCGCAATCCTCGCATTCCAGTTTCAAGTGATCCTCGGTCCAAGGCGAGAGCATGTTGTGAAAGTAGCGTTCAAACACGACCTGGTCATTACCACTATACGTGTCTGGGGGCTCGTTTGGCGCCCCAGTCTCATCTCTGCCCAGCAAGTGAGTTTTGATGGCTGTTAGCGTCTGGTTTTGAAGTTCGATCATATCTCTGAGAAGTTTGACCCTGGCTCGTTTCTCTGCAAGTTTCTCCCCTTTCGGTCCTTTGCGGACATCTTCGATCGACTCGTCTAACGCAGCAAGGCTCACCCTCATTCGGTCCAAGTAACCATTCAGCGGCCTATTACGCCTCAAAAAAATACCTCCCTCCCCCTACCTGGGCATGGCGGGGGTTTCCAAGAAACTGGAGCCTCCGAAAGCTGATTCACTGCTGGATGGCGGACATAAACGGACATTTCGAGAGGGTACGGATAACGGGCATTAGCGGAGATATGTTGCCGCGATGCGGGGGGCACCCGACGCTTAGACATGAGCCTACGCGCCGCCCGTGTTGGTTTGTTGTGGGGGGTGTACCCCAGATAGTGGCAATATTGTTTCGGGTGGAGATATATTGCCAGCATGTGGGGGATATACTACCATTCGGCGTCTATCGTTCGGGTCTGGTTCAAGCCTGATTAGCGTCGCCGCCTCGAGAGATGGTAGGATTTCCCGGTCTAGTCGACGCCAGGGCAACGGTCTACCATAACGTTCCAGGTAGGCTGATGCAATCTCGTCTTTCCGTAGGGATCGTTCTGGATCCAGAAGCGGCTTGATAACTGCCGTGTAGATCTCGTAAAGTTGTGGACTGAGGCCGAACTCGTTAGATTCCGCGATCTCCTTGTACAACGCGAACCCAGCTTCAATGTCTTCATTCGTGGCCGCGATCGTATGCTCCCGGATTCGTTCTCGATGCCAGAAGTTCAAGAGAGCATGCGCTTTGATCAACGACATGATCCTGCTGACGTCCCGCTGGTGGCGTGGGGCGAGATGTCGATGCGACTTCATGAATCGCTCATAGACTAGATCCTGGTCCTGGATGGTTACTTGGTCGATATCGGCCTTCTGGATTTCCTGAATGCGGGACTTGAGCCATCGCCGGCGCGGATGCAGATTCACCCAGTCTGAGAACGCTTCCCGATCGGAGTCCCGTTTGATCCTGAGAAGGACGCTCTCTTTGAGTTTCTCCTGGTCGGTTTCAGGTGAGAGAATGAAAGTCCGGGTCTTCTCCTGTTCGTCCAGGCTTAATTTAGCGGCGCAGAAGAAAACGGTTGGGTACCCCTCGAGAACGACGCTCTTGGTTCGCAAGGATCCGCGTTTGCTTTTGTCAGTGATCTTGTAGAGCAACTCTCGCCGGTCATGGCTGAGAAGAGGCCTGAGACGCTCCATTAGCGTGTAGTGGGGTTGGTCTAGGAAGATGAGGAGTTTCTGGCGTAGGTCGACGCGGAGAACATGGTTCTCTTTGTCCCAGGTTCCATGTTCATGAAAGAATGCTGTTGGAGACGCGGTGGCCATGATTCGGAGGATGTCGGGAGGAAAATACGCTGCGACCTCGAGGGCCGAGTAGGATTTGCCGCCTGAGCTTTCACCGGACATGATGAAGTTGTTTTGATCCTGATCTGTGAACGTTAGGACGCCTCCACAGAGAAGGATTAGCTTGTTGGAGCGATCACGACGAATCGTGGATCCTAGGACGTCGGAGAGCTCCTCGAAGTTCGTCGGCCTGCAGACATCATAGAATCTTGCGGCCATGACATCCTTCACGTCGACGCCTAACTTCTTAGCCACGGTGACGTCGGATTGTGGATCCTCGTTCTCGTCCTGGATTGAGACGAATAGCTCTTCCTGCAGGCTTTGAGTTGAGTAGTAACTGCCGGCCTCGGTTACGCGAACCTTTACGCTTCCAATGGCTGGCATGGGATCAGTTAACGGTCTCGAGATCTCTGGCGCCAAGGACCTGTCTGGATAGAAGTCAACAGGGTGCGCGGCGTGTACATCGCCGTTAAGAAAGAAGTACGCCTTTCGTTCTGGATCCACGTAGACGCCTAACCCGTTGCAGGTTCGACAATGGCCGTACTCTCGGTTCAAGGCGTCGTCCTGTTTGCCTGCCACCTTTGAAGGAATTCCGTGCCTTCATCGGTTGCGCTGAGTTTGTAGGTTATATCACCTATCTTCGAAGTTTGATTGGCTGATGCCTTCAACCGTTCAAGGAGCAATTTTGCGATTGGGATGCCCAGAAGCGCCTGGGTGATTTTTATCGTCGAGAGTTGGGGAAGCTTGGTCGATTGGGTCCATTTCAGGGCATTCAACTGTTCGTTGGTCAGGTCGCTTGCAGATCCCGGTGACGCGGGACCTGGCGCTGACGGGATAGGGCTTTCGTTCTGATCCTTTATCCTTCGATTCTCCATGTCTGAGCTCATTTCCTCGGCTGAAACTTCGCCGCCGCCTACAAGGTCGGCAATAGCTCGGTTCTTTGCCCGGGTGTGGGCTAGGGTGAAGATGTCATGTTCCTCGTGAGACCAGTTGTTCTTCTCTTTCTTCGATGCAACGGCCACGCCTGCGCTGCTTCTACCGCTCTTCTCATGAAAGGCGCGGACTACCACTCGGTACGCGAAACTACCGTCCTGGTCTTTTCCCTGGGCTGGCACGCGGTCGAAACTCACAATCTCATCGGAAACTCCACAGGCCAGCGCCCACTTTCGCCAAGCACTCTTCTTGAGATACTGCCGGCCAGCTATGGTGACTGAATCGTCTTTGGTTAGGAGCCGTTGTTTGAACTCTTGGAAGGTTTTGAACGCTTCAGCCAAACGGTCAACGTTGATGGGTGCAACAATTTCGACGAGTGGTTGCCTGACGTCCTTCACCAGTTCGCTGGACAAGGTCAGTTCGTCTCCTGGCTACGGTGTCGGAGGACGACAACTCGATCGGCGTTCATTTTGTCTCTTTGAACTTCGACGACGTCGCCTTTCTCGAGGCCGAGAACTCGCGCTATGGCTAAGCCGAGATCTTTGAAGCTGAACGAATCGTCAGGCAACCTTGGTCGCTCTCCGGTTGGCAATATCTGCTAAGGTCTGCAGCTGCTTGACTTGCACTCGCTGACCTGGCGCCACAACTAGAAGCGCCCCATCTGCGAGTAGCAGGACCTCGTCGCCCAATCCGAGACCAAAGGCCTCGAGCCAGGGTGGCGGGAGCGCGGCCGTTTTGGAGCCGCCAACCTGCATGATCTTTCGGACGCTTGCAAATGGCATGGGAATAGGTTAGAACATAAATTCTAATAAAGGGTAGCAAAAGTAGCTACCCTATGGGTCGAATGTTACCCTCATCAGGCCGGACCATTACCGTGAAGTCCTATCGCAGGAGCCTTGAGTATAAAATGGAAAGGATCCTGCTCTTCATCGCCTCAACCGCTCCCTCAACCAAGAAGACAATCGAGAGAAAAATGAAACCTGCTGTGGATAAACCTACGATCTACAAAGCCATCAAACGACTCGTCGAGGGGAAACGTCTAGCGGTCGTTCGCAAGGAAAAGAGCGGGATGGTGAAATACTATGACTTGACGAGGCTTGGAGTAATGGATGTTGTTCTGTGTGCGTTCGAAGATGCGGGTGAAGATGCTGGCAAGATAAGCGATTTTGTTAAGAAATTATTCACGCGGTATCCTGAATGGCTTCCAGACGTCGCATCGTTGTGGCCGGCTATTGAAAATGCCAGCACTGACGAGCCTCGATACCTCAAAGAACAGCCCAATACCAGCTTAGAGGCATTGGTCTTATCCTCACTGGTATTCGACATTTGCGAGGATCAAATAGCTGATGCAGTTAGGTTCGAGCAATACGGCGTAGCACCAAGGCCTGAGGTCGACGAACCCGTTTCGACGATCTTACTCAGTCGGATTGACCTGGAGGGCGATATGAATCTGGATGAAGAGTACGCCTTAAGATGGATGATGGCCCTGCAGAACAACTCTACGCTGCGTGAAGCCGCAACGCAAGCTATCAGGAGGCGTCTCGGTCGGAGCGTCGCTAATGCGAACAAGTATCTAAAACAGCTCAATGCCGCGCCAATCGAACTAAAGCCTACAGAGTAGGTAAGACAAGAATGGGTTAGGTTGTGTCTGTGATTTTCTTTTTGAATGCGGTTTCTAGGATTCCTTCGACGCGAGTCAGGCGTGCCTGGAGTTCCTCGTTCATTTTTGCCATCTTGGCTGTTTCCTCGGTTGATTCGGTTGTTGGGTTGCTGATGATGTTGAGGTAGGGGGCTGCGAGCTCGTATTGGGCTTGCATCCAGTTCGCGTCTTCGAAGAACTTATCGTATTTGTTGGGGTCGAGTTCGCCGGTTCGGCCGGACCAGAATTTTACGCAGTCCATGTCGAGGCCGGCGCCTTTCGCTTTCACGTGGAGGTAGGTGGCTGCGGCGTCTCGCATCTCGTGCATGTTGAATCCATACCTTGTGCCCAGAGGTCCTTTTCGTTGAGGAACTTTCCCGGTGTGTCTGAGTAGGCGTAGCCACATCGCTTCGAACGATGCTTTGTCGAGTGGTTTCTCCGGATCCTTCACCGCCCGGGCGCCCTCGATCACCCATAACGGTTCTCCGTGCTTTGGCCAGTGGCCGCGGTCCTCGTCCCAGTACCGGGTTAAGGTGTCGATCGCGTCCTGGTGAATGTACGTGTGGAATTGGCCTTCGATGTCGTTCTCGTTCTCCTTCCGTCCTGGGAGCGTAAGTTTGATGGGGCATGTGCCCTTTTTCATTTCGGCGACCACGTGGTCTGCCAGGTTCCGGTTCACGTACTCCAAACGTTCCGAGTCCATGAACGATTGCCACTTGAACATAACCAGGCTTCGGTTGCGGAGGCTGGCGGCATGGTAGATCTCCACAATATCGTTCACCGTCAACTTCCCCTGAACAGGGGGTTTGTCGCCGTGAATCCGAAAGTTGGGGTCACTGGGTAGGGCGCAGTAGTTGTGGCTGAAGTATGATCGGACCACGCTGTACGCTTTCCGTTTGCTGGACTTCCGTCCCTTCAACGTGCCAATATACTCCTGCAGCATCTCGAGAAGAACAAACTCGTCCTCAGCTTGTGTGTGGCGAATCAACAGATCCCGCGGGGTCGCATACTCCCAACCGGGCTTTGTGTGAATCCAACGCATGAAACGATCGAAGTGACTAGCGTCCGCTTTGCGCGTATCCTTATCCAATCTACCTAACCAAACACCACGAGGATCCGTAGGGATCCGTTCAGGAGATCGACCACGCAACACCGTCCGCTTAGTAGCAGTCTCCACCTATACCACACCTAGCTACCAACAAGGACCGTAGTAAGCTGGCGCGAGCTATAATACGATGGATGTTGGTAGCCCGGGGGAGATTCGAATTCGGGTCATTCTTCTTGGTGTCTCCCGTCGGCAGGTTTCTCCTTTGGTGAGGGGATCCAGAGCCGTCTATTGGCAGGTTTCTGGCGCCAATGCTATGCATAGTCCCATGTGCGTGGTTTGACCACTACACCACCGGGCTACCGAAT